>Ga0302262_10000930_pt1 | contig 12406 bp, 10 predicted proteins | sample II_Fen_E3_4_FD_194557 | JGI IMG/M metagenome (GOLD analysis project Ga0302262, IMG submission 194557) | Peat permafrost microbial communities from Stordalen Mire near Abisko, Sweden - II_Fen_E3_4 | ecosystem: Environmental > Terrestrial > Soil > Wetlands > Permafrost | place: Sweden: Abisko...
GAGGCCACGGTCCGCGGTCGCCGGGTGGCTCTGTCGCCCACAGAATCGCGCTTCCTGGCCACCCTCGCCGCGAGCATGCCGGCCGCCGTCACAACGGAGCAGCTGCTGCACAAAGTCTGGGCCGATTCCGACGCGGCCGATCCTGCCTACGTCTGGGTCACCGTCCGGCGCCTCCGTCAGAAGCTCGAGTTCGACGCGGATCACCCGATCCACCTCCTGACCGAACCCGGCGGCGGCTACCGCCTGGCAGCGGCGGAGTTGCGGCCGGGATCCGGTGGCTCGCCCCAACGCTGACCGGCGCAATGGACCATTCGTGCGGTGCGCGCCCGGACGTTAGAGGAAGGCGACCATCCGTTCGTACTTCCGTGGCCCGGAAGCACCGATTCGTCGATCCACTGAGCGCTACGGTGCCTCCGCCGTTATGGTAGCTGCAAGGATGCGACCCTAACCTCCGGTTACTTGGGGTCGGCTTTCCGGCCGAGTGGATTCGAACAGAGATGGCAATGCTCCAGCGCCTTTCGCATCGCTCTCACCCGAAGACCGGGGACTCCCGAGGCCAGGCCCTCGTCGAATTTGCGCTGGTCTTCATGGTCTTCATGACGATCTTCACCGGTTCGCTGGAGTTTGGCATCGCCTTCAGTGTGAAGATGCAGATGAGCTTTGCCTCCCGCGACGCAGCGGTCGCGGCTTCAGAATCGGGCGGCACGCCGAACACAGCCGACGGAGCGATCCTCAACACCGTCGACAAGGACGTCAACGTTCCGGCGAGCCGGGCTCAGATCGATCACGTTGACATCTTCTGGTCGACTGCAACCGGAGGCGTCAACGCGGGTGCCATTCAGACGTACACGCCCGGGGGACCCCTATTCCTGGGCTGGGGCGGTTGGACGCTAACGTCGAATCTCTACCCGCCTGCAAGTCGTTGTGCATACATCGGCGGCGCCACGGCCGGTTGCCTCGCCGGCCACACCGGTCCGGACATGGTCGGGGTAACGGTCGTATACAAATACAACTGGATAACGCCGCTGCCGGGCCTGATCGGCCTTTCCGGTACCGGCTTCACCTTCACCCAGACGAACTACACCACCATGGAACCGATACCAGGGACATGATGAAGCGAATGGGGAAACCAGACGCTCGAGGGCAGCGCGGGCAGAGCATCGCGGAGTTCGCTCTGATCCTGCCGATCCTGGCCACGATTCTCGTTGCCATCCTGGAGTTCGGCATGGCCTTCGACGCCGATCTGGCGCTCGAGGCCGCCAGCCGTGAGGGCGCTCGAGTTGGCGCCTCCCTGGGCAACGACGGAACGCAGGGGATCTGTCCAAATGCCACAGCCGAGGCCGTGGTCGATCCGGGCATCGTCAAGACCGTCAAGTCGTCTCTCCTCGGCGCCGGCGTCAACATGACCTCGGTGACGATTTGGATCTTCGGCGCAGATGCCAGCGGCAACCCGGCGACCGATATCAACAAGTACTCCTGGAACATCGGGACGAGCACCTTCGACAAGCAATCCGGCAACTTCACGGCCTGTGGCCGCCACGACGGCACCTTCGGGGGTGGCGTCTACGACGACATCGGCGTTCAGATCCAATACACATACACGTCCAAGACCGGCCTGCTCGCCATCTTCACCGGCGGCCTGCCAATGACCGCTCGGGCGGTCATGCCGATTGGACCCCCATGGCAGCTACTTCCTTAGGAGTCAAGACGATGCCTGGTCTGCCCAGACTGCATTTGAAGTCGCCCATCAGGCGAACGAGCGCCCATAAGAGTGACGAGCTCGCGATGAGCCGCGGTCAGATCATCGTGCTATTCGCGGCGTCTCTGATGGTGTTCATCGGAATCATGGGCATCGCCATCGACGTTTCCTACGCCTGGGTAAACGAGATGCGGATCCAGAAGGCGGCCGACGCGGCAGCGCTCGCCGGCGCGGTCTACCTGCCGGATGAGCCCGCCACGGCGACGGCCCAGGGCAAGGGATCGGCGACTCAGAATGGATACACCGACGGCGTGAATCTCGTGTCGGTCTCTGCCGCGCAAAACGCGAGCAACCACGAACAGATGGACGTCAGCATCACCGCCCCGGTCCCGACATTCTTCATGCGCGCCTTTGGCATCAACAGCCTGACGGCCACGCGCACGGCCCATGCGCAGTTTCACCTTCCGGTGCCGATGGGCAGCCCGCTGAACGTCTTCGGCGATCCCAACGCCCTCGACCTGCAGGGCAACAAACTCAACTTCTGGGCGGCCATCAACGGACCGTGTACGAACAAGCAGCAGGGCGACCCCTACGCCACCAGGGCCAATGCCACGGACCCATCCAACTGCTCGACCTTCGGGACCACCAACACGGAGTACAAGGCTCCGGATGCGGGCGATCCAGGCGCTTATGACTACGCCATCAAGGTCATGACGGCGGGGACTCTGACGATAGAGCTGTACGACCCGGAATACTGCGAGCGCATCAATCAGAACACCGATACCGGCGAGACCGACCTTTCGCCATCGGGTACCTCCCAATTCAATACCGTGTTCACCCTCTACGGTCCCTCGGGCACTCCGTATGACCTGTCGGATGATCCCCTGTTGACCAGCGTCTCCTACCCTGGGGACCAGAGCACGTCCGCCGGCGCCACGCATTCCTGCTCGACCTATTACGTGACCGGAAGCGGTGGCAACTACACCGGCAAGTGGATCACCTACGCCACCATCTCGGCGGCTGTTGGGACGTACCGTCTCAATATCCAGACCACGCCGGTGGGCTCCAGCCCGGCAGACGCATCCAACATGTTCGCCATCAGGGCGACAAGCGCCTCCGGCACTCAGCCGCAGGTGTACGCCGGACTCGCCGGCAGCCAGTCGGCTATGTCCATCTACAACAACATCATGAGCGGCAATGCCTATGTCTACCTTGCCAAGATTAATTCCACCTTCGCAGGCAAGACAATGGAAGTCGACCTGTTCGACCCCGGCGAGGTCAACGGCAATGCGTTCATGAGCTTCCTGGAGCCCACCGCAAGCGGCTGGCAGGCCGTCTCGTTCAACTGGCGAGACTCCGGTACAACGCTCGGTAGTGGTGGGACACTCCACACGGGGGCGGCTTCGCTTCAGACCTCGAACGGCAGCGGCCTCTTCAACGGGCACTGGGTGGTGGTCACAATCAAGGTGCCTACCGACTACACAGCCGCGCAAAACGGCTGGTGGAAGATCTACTACAACATGTCGGCCGCGGCCCACGACCGCACGACCTGGCGGGTGAGGATCATCGACAGCCCGGTCCACCTGGTCGGATAGTCTCGGCTCTAGCCTGCCGCGGACAGGCCGCGATAGGCTCTTGAACAGGAACCACCCGAACCGGCAGACGCAGGTCTGCCGGTTCGTTGCGTCCGGCCCATGCTGCATGCCGGGGAACGGCCGGCGGCCCATGCTCTGGTAGGATGCTGCCATGGAGGGCGTGGTCCTAGTCCTAAATCAGAACTACGAGCCACTCAACGTGTGCAATTTGCCGCGCGCCTTCCGGCTGGTGTTCGGCGATCGGGCCGAAGTGCTCGAGTACGACCACCAGGTGATCCGGACGCCGCGGGCGGAGTACCGCGCGCCTGCCGTGATCCGCCTCCAGCACCAGATCAGACGACCGCGGCCACGGGTCAAGCTGACTCGCCGAGAAGTGTTCACGCGCGACTCTTACACCTGCCAGTACTGCGGCCACCAGAGCGGCGACCTCACCCTGGACCACGTCATGCCGCGTCACCGCGGCGGCTCGCATACCTGGGACAACCTGGTCACAGCCTGCAAGTCGTGCAACCATCGCAAAGGCGGCAAGCTGCTCGACGAGGCCAAGCTCCGACTGGCCCGCCGCCCGATCGAGCCACGATGTGATGTCTACTCGCTCTTCACGCCCTACCTCCGCAACGAACGCAACGAGAGCTGGCGCTCGTACCTTTTCCTTGGCCACTGATCGCGCTGCCGGGGTCGCGCCGGTGGCGGGTCCCGTGCCGGAGATTCCCGGTCCGGTCGCCGAGTTGCTGGCCACTCTCCGGGGAGGCGGGCACTCCGCATTTGTCGTGGGCGGCTGTTTGCGCGACGCGCTTCTGGGCCGCGACCCCGCGGATTGGGATCTGACTACCGACGCCCGGCCGGACCGGATCCAGAGCCTCTTCCCCCGGTCGCTGTACGAGAACCGTTTCGGCACGGTGGTCGTGCGTCACGCTTCTGCCCAGTACGAGATAACCGCGTTTCGTCGCGACGTCTCGTACACCGACCACCGCCACCCCGACAGCGTCGAGTTCGGAGATTCGATCGAGCAGGACCTGGCCCGGCGCGACTTCACGGTCAACGCCATGGCCTGGGGCGGCAATCCCGACGAGGACTCGCGCTTCGTCGATCCGCACGGCGGCCGGACGGACCTTTCCGGACGACTTCTTCGAGCCGTCGGCGACCCGGACCGCCGATTCCACGAAGATGCATTGCGCATGGTGCGAGCGGTTCGACTCGCGGCGACGCTGGGCTTCGAGATCGAGCCCGCAACTCTTGCCTCGATCGGTCGGAACGCCGAATTGGCGCGCCATCTGTCCGGCGAGAGGATCGCCGCCGAGCTGCTCAAGCTCCTGGCCGCTCCCCGCCCGAGCGTCGGGCTGCGTCTCATGGCCGAGACGGGACTGCTCGCCGTGATCGCGCCGGACCTCGCCCGCCAGCCGGGGATCAGCCAGAACAAGGTCGATGGCGAGGATCTCTGGGACCACACCCTCCGAACCGTCGACGCGACGCCCAATCGAAGCCTGGTCCGCATGGCCGCGCTGCTTCACGACATCGGCAAGCCTGACACGCTCGCCGATGGGCACTTCCACGGCCACGAAACGGTCGGCGCCGCCATGGCCCGCGACTTCCTCTCGGGACTCAACGCCCCGCGGGCTCTGCAGGAGCGGGTGGCGCACCTGATTCGAAACCACATGTTCCTTTACCAGCCCAGCTGGACCGACGCGGCCGTACGGCGCTTCATTCGCAAGGTCGGCCCGGGATCCATCGACGACCTGATGGCATTGCGCTCCGCCGACAACGAAGGCAGCGGTCTCGCGGCGGAGGCGGGGGACCTCCCGGAACTGGGAGAGCGGATCGGCCGGGAGCTGGCCGCGCACGTCGTTCTCGGCCGGCACCAGCTCGCCGTCGACGGCCACGACCTCAAATCTGAGCTCGGAATCCCACCCGGCCGAACGCTCGGCAGGGTCCTCGACGAGTTGACGGAGCGTGTAATCGCCGAGCCGGCTCTCAACGATCGTGCCATCCTGCTGGAGATGGCCCGCACGCTGGTCGATGGACCCGCGGGCGGAGATTGGTCCGGTGGCTCCTCGAGTCGGATGGGCGAGGCGAGTTGATGTTCGAAGTGTTGCTGCAGGCCGGCAAGGCCCTGGAGGCCGGAGAGCTCGACCAGGCTGAGGAGTCGTACTGGCAGATCGTCGAGTTGGACCCTTCCAACGCGATCGCGGTCGCCGGTTTGGCGCGCGTCTCCATGGAACGGGGCGACACGCGGCTGGCACGAACCTTCGCGGAGCGTGCCCTCGTGCTGGACCCGGAGAGCGCCGCCGCCCGGAGAACCCTCGAGGCCCTGGACGGAGGTGCCACGGCTGCCCCCGGTCCCGAACGGCCGGACCTGCCGCTCCCGACCACTCTGCGACCCGACGCGTCCAGGCGGCTTCCAGCGAGCGACGCCGACGAGGCCGCGGAAGACGCCTCCGACGCCGATGATGACGACTCCGACGAGCAGGTCCGCCGGTTTCCGTCAGCGCCCCTCCCGGATCGACGCCGAGGCGAACGCCCGCCGGACGAGACCCCGGCGGACCAGGCAGCCGCGGCCGAGGCAGTTGCGCCTGCGGCCGATGCGCCTGCGGCCGAGGCAGTTGCGCCTGCGGCCGAGGCAGTTGCGCCTGTGGCGGATGCGCCTGCGGCCGGTCCACCAGCGGCCGAGACTGCGGCAAGGCCTTCGGGGCTCATTCGGCCCAAGACTCACCAGGCTCTGGGCGATCGCATTCGCCGGCATCTGGTGCCGGAAGACGGAAAGACTTCACAACGGGGAGATGACCCATTCGCCGCCGCGGAGTCCGCCGCTGCCATCGAGGCGGTCGGTGATACGGACGACGTAGTCATCGACGAAGGTGTCGTTCGAGTCGGGCGAGCCCCGGGTCAGGCCCACGACAAGCAGGGCGAGGTGCTCGGGGCGGTTGATGCCACAGACGAGGACGAGAGCATCGCCATGCGGCTGGCGCTCGTCTCGGCTGCAGCCGAGCTCGAGACCTCCGAGTTGGATGAACGCCAGACTCAGGCTGCGGCCGAATTGGATGCCGCTCAAGTCGAGGCCGCCGAGTTGGAGGCGGCCCAGGTCGACGAGGACGTGTTCGGCGTGGCGGAGCTCGTGGCGGCCGAGGAGCTCGGTTCGGTGCCGTCCCGCCGGATCGATCTTGACGCGCTGGAGGCAGGCCTTCAGGCAGCCGAGTTGCGGGCCACCCAGCGCGGGCCCGGCGGATTCGGAGCGGCGGCTCCGACGAATCTCGAGCCGGAAGACGGTCCGGCGGCGGATGTACAAGATGTCGCGGGCCCGCCGTCCGGCGCCCTCGCGGCCGCAGGCCCGATCCCCGATCAGATCGATGGAGGGACCAGCGAGGAAGATGCCGAAGCAGCCGCGTTCCGCGAAGCGCTCGATGTGGTCCTGAGCGACGGAGGCGACGGCACGGAGCTGGGGACCGCGCTGATCGGCGCCGCAAGACCGCCCCAGCCGCCGAGGATCGGCATTCCGCTGCCGGTGCCGGAAAGTCGTGAGTCTGCACCCGAACCTCCGGCCTTCGGCGATACTCCCGAGGGACCCTCTGCAGCTCCAGGAGAAGAGGCCGATTCGGAGCCCACCACGGAGCCTCGCCGCAAGGGGTTCCTGCGAAGATTCAGAGGAGACTGAATGCGCGTTCTCGTGACCGGAGGCGCCGGGTACGTCGGCTCGGTTTCGGTTGAGGCATTGGTCGGCGCAGGCCACGAAGTGACGGTCCTCGACGATCTGTCGACGGGCTACGCGGGTGCCGTCTCGCCGGCTGCCCGCCTGGAAATCGGCAGCTACGGCGATACCCCCGCGGTGGCGGAACTGCTCGAGCGATATCGGATCGAGGCCGTCCTGCATTGCGCCGCGAAGTCGATCGTGGGCGAGTCGATGATCGACCCGGCGAAGTATTTCCGCGAGAACGTGGCCGGCGGCATCGCGCTGCTCGAGGCCATGAGGACGACGGGAGTATTGCGCATCGTGTTCAGCTCGACGGCAGCGACGTATGGCATGCCGGAGCGCACGCCGATCGTGGAAACGGACCCGATCCGTCCCATCAACGCATACGGGGAGACGAAGCGCTGCGTCGAGGGCGCCATTCGCTGGTACGGCCACGGTTACGGATTGCGGAGCGTGATCCTGCGCTACTTCAACGTGGCCGGGGCGAGCCCCGCCTACGGCGAAGGGCACATCCCGGAGACGCATCTCATTCCGTGCGTCCTGCAGGCAGCGGCCGAAGGCCGAGTCGTGACGCTCTTCGGCGACGACTACCCCACGCCCGACGGAACGTGCGTCCGCGACTACATCCATGTCGAAGACCTGGCTCGGGCGCACCTCCTCGCGCTCGAGGCGACCGATCCGGCGAACACGCTGACCGGCCCCGCGACCGGGCCGTGCGAACCGCTGATCTGCAATCTCGGCAGCGGCACGGGCTTCAGCAATCGGCAGGTCGTGTCCGCGGCGGAAGCCGTCGTCGGCCGGCCCATCACCGTCAAGATGGGACCGCGGCGTGTTGGCGATCCACCGATCCTGGTCGCGAGCCCCCAGAACGCGCACGAGAAGCTGCATTGGAACGCCCGCCGGGGCACGCTCGAGCAGATCATCGGATCCGCGTGGGAGTGGCAGCGCAGCCACCCCGACGGCTACCCGAAGTAGCCCCGCGCCGAGCGTAGAATCCCGCCATGCCGTTCCAGCGCCGCAAGGCCGACCCGTCGCTCCACGTGGATCCCGCCGATTGGCGCCCTCAGGGGTTCGGTCGTAAGGGTCCGCGGACGATAGCCGACGCGGTCATCGAGCCGAAGTGGGGCGGGGTTCGCGTCATCGTTCGAATCGGACCGGGGCCCGGCGAATCGCGAACGGTGAGCGTGACCGACGAGGATGGGCTCGACGCTACCGAGGAGTTCGCCGACCTTGCCCGGGAGATAGCCGCTGCGGCGCTGTCCGACCATCTGGTCGTGGACGGATATCTCACCGTCGAGCCGACCCAGAAGACCATCGGCGCAGACATGACGGTGGTCGAGACACCCACCCAGGGTCAGCTGATCACCCAGCTCGTCGTCGGCAGGCTCGGCACTCCACGCGAGGCCGAGCGCCACATCGACTCCGATCGCCCCATTGCGTTCGTGGCGGTGGACTTGTTGATGATCGACGGAGCCAGCCTGATCGAGCTACCGCTCCTCGAGCGCAAGCGCCTTCTCGACGCCGCCCTCGAGGAGAACTACCTCGTCCGAATCACGCCGTACGTTCGACCGCCGATCGGCTCGCTGGCCATCACCTGGCATGCCCAGGGCTTTCGCGAGATAGTCTTCAAGTCGGCCAACGGCCGATACCACCCCACCGGCGAACCCGGCGACTGGGCCGTGGCGCCGATCAGATCCCGCTAGGACTGACCGCTCAGTCCGGCGGCGTGGTACGGTGCACCCGATGCCCGCCAGTGCACTGACGCCTGCAATTCGCGACGAGATCGCCAGGCTCGGCAATGCCGACATCATGGTCGGAATTCCGAGCTTCAGGAACGCGGCGACGATCGGCCACGTGGTTCGGGCTGCCCAGGCCGGTCTCGTCCAGTACTTTCCGGATCTCCGCCCGGTTCTGGTCAATGCGGATGCGGGTTCCCCGGACGGAACGCAGCGCGTTGTGGTCGAGACCGAGCCGCCGGGATACGTCGAGCAGATCCTGCTCGTGCACCCGAAGAACCGGCTCGATCGCGTCAGCCTGACCTATCCCGACGTCGACGGAGTCGGCGGCAAGGGAGCCGCCCTGCGCACCATCTTCGAGATGGCCGCGGCGCTCGACGTCGGAGCTCTGGTGGTCGTGGACTCGGATTTGCGTTCGATCGTGCCCGAATGGATCGAGCTGCTGGCCGGGCCCATCGTCAAGGGCGGCTACGACTTCGTGGCGCCCCTCTATTCCCGCCACAAGTACGACGGCACGATCACGAACACGGTCACCTATCCGGTTACCCGGGCGCTGTACGGCCATCGCATCCGGCAGCCCATCGGCGGCGACTTCGGAGTCAGCGGCGACCTGATCCGTGACTACCTGGCCCAGGACAGCTGGACGAAGGACGTGTCGCGCTTCGGCATCGACATCTGGATGACGACGACCGCGCTGACCGGCGGGTTTGCCGTGTGCCAGAGCCGCCTCGGCGCGAAGATCCACGACCCCAAGGATCCCGGGGCGGATCTCGGTCCGATGTTCCGCCAGGTCGTGGGGACGCTGCTCGACATGGCCCGGGACAACGCCCCCCGCTGGCTCGAGATCTCCGGCAGCCACGAGGTCCCGGCATACGGGTTCGAGCGGTACGCCGATCCGGCTCCGCTGGAGGTCAACACGCTCCGGCTGTTGAGCCAGTTCCATGCCGGATCGCTCACGGTCGCCGACACGTGGCGCGGAATGCTTCGACCCGACAACTACAAGAGCGTCATGGAGCTGGCCGGCGAAGCGGGCGCGATGGCCGATGCGGCGGTCCGAAAGCTCGGCCTCGACGGCGAAGCGGGCCAGGGTTCCGCCGGGACCGGTGGGCTTCCCTCCACGGACGAGCTGTCGGACCTAGTCTCGGCCTTCCATTTCCCGGACGACCTGTGGGCGCGTGTCTTCTACGACTTGCTGGTGGCGTCGAGCTTCGGCGAGGTGCCGACCGAGCGGCTTGTCGCGGCCTTCGTGCCGATCTACTTCGGACGGGTCGGCCGCCTGATGATCGAGAACCGGCGCCTCTCCGGTGAGCAGGCCGAAGAGCGGGTCGAGCGCCAGGCTCGCGAGTTCGAGCTGCTCAAGCCGTATCTGGTCGAGCACTGGACCGAGGCGGCCAAGGCCGGCCCGGCGCGGAAGCGCGTGACCGAATGACACGCTCGCCGCTCCCGGCGCGGATCCTGATCCCCGTCGCCAACCCGCTCACCGCGGAGGAACTGGTCCGGATCGGCGCGGCCTTGCTCGACCGCAAGAACGGCAGTCTGACCGTCCTCGGAATCGTCGAGGTGCCCGAAGGAACGCCGCTCAGCGACGGCGCCACCAAGGCTCGACAGGCCCGCCGCCTGCTGCAGCGGGTCCTGGACTTCGCGCCCGAGGGAGTGACGATCCACACCGCCGTTCGGATCGGGCGGCGCGCCGCGGAAGGCGTCATCGAGGCGGCCACCGAGCTGGACGCGCAGCTGATCGTTTTCGGCTGGGGAGGCAAGCCGTCCACTCCGAGACCGGGCGTTCAACCGCCCGTCTTCAGCCCGACCATCGACGAGGTCGTTCGAGACGCACCGTGCGACATCGCGGTCGTGAAACAGGGCGCACCGATGGAGATCGGCCGGATCCTGGTCCCGATTCGGGGCGGTCCTCATGCCGAGCTGGCCCTCCAATTTGCCGACGCCCTGGCCCGTCGAGGCGGGGGCAATGTCGTGGCCCTGCACGTCGTTCCCGCCGGTCTGCCCGCGAACATCCGCACCCAGGCCGCGACCGCCCTGGCCCACTTCATCCGCCAGCATGCCGACGGCCGTGTCGAGCAGGCCGTCGTCGAGGCTCCGAACGTTCGCAACGCCATCCTCCACGAGGCCGAGCAGGCCGACGTCATCGTCATGGGCGCCTCGGCGATGCCGGCCACCGACAACGGTCGAACGTTCCTCTTCGGCGCTCTGCCCGAGGGAGTGGCGACTCGTTCCAAGAAGACGGTGATCGTCGTCAAGACCCGAGAGGCGATCGGCGAGGCCACGTTCGAGCAGCTCGCCAAACGGGCCGAGACGCTGGCCGCGGCCGAGCAGGCCGCTTCCGACTCGCGCGCCGTACCGCTGCGGGTTGAGCGCTGGTTCGGCGAGTCCAACTTCCACCACCGCGAGTTCGCGGACCTCGATCGCCTGGTCCACCTCAAGGAGCAGGCCGGCTTGACCGTGAGCCTGGTTCTGCCGACCCTGAACGAGGCCGAGACGATCGGGACCATCGTGGCCCGGGCGAGGCGCGATCTGATGGAGCGCCACCCTCTCGTCGACGAACTTCTCGTCATCGACTCGGACTCCACGGACGAGACCCGAAGGATCGCCGAGTCGGAGGGTGCGCGGGTCGCGATCCACTCGCAGGTGCTGCCGCGATACGGCAGCTTTGCCGGCAAGGGCGAGGCGCTCTGGAAGAGCTTGTATGAAACGTGCGGCGACATCGTCGTCTGGGCCGACGCGGACGTGCGCAACTGGCATCCGCGGATGGTCTACGGCACTATCGGGCCGCTCATCGCGGAAGAGCGGCTGCAATACGTCAAGGGCTACTACCGCCGCCCGATCGTCGAGGGCGGAGTGCTCAAAGAGGGCGGCGGCGGTCGAGTCACGGAGCTGGTCGCCCGGCCGCTCATCAACCTCTTCTTCCCCGAACTTTCCGGGATGATCCAGCCGCTGTCCGGCGAGTACGCGGGGCGGCGCAGCCTCCTGGAGACGATTCCGTTCTTCACGAGCTACGCCGTCGAGATCGGCCACCTGATCGACGTCTCGGAACGGTGCGGGCTCGAAGGGCTGGGCCAGGTGGACCTGGAGCGGCGGATCCATCGCAACCAGGAGCTCGAAGGCCTCTCGCAGATGAGCTTCGTCATTCTCCAGGCGGTAATGAAGAGGCTCGAGGAGAAGCAGAAGGCCAGTCTGTTCGCCGAACTCGGCTCGACGATGAAACTGCCGAGGTCGGGCGGTGGCAAGCTCAGCCTCGAGGTTCTCGACCTGGCCGATCACGAGCGGCCGCCGATGATCCGCATTCCTGAGTACCTGGAGAAGCGGCGGGCGAACGCCGAGCCGGGAGCCGTGAGCGGGACGGGCGCGGGCGTGGGCGTGGGCGCGGGTGCGGGTGCGGCCGGAGGCGTCGCGGGCGAAGCCGGCGTGATTGCCGAGGGTGGCGCGCCGGCTACGACCGCCGTACCCGTCGAGCCATAGTGGCCGTATGAACGAGGCCCGAAGACTGCGCGTCTTGCTCGCCCCGGATTCCTTCAAGGGGTCGCTGACCTCTGTTCAAGTGGCTCGGGCCCTGGCTTCGGGCTGGACTCGGGCCAGGCCGGGCGACGAGATGATCCTGGCCCCACTCGCGGACGGCGGCGAGGGCACGCTCGCGGCGATCGCAGAGAGCGGCGGCTGGGAGTGGCAGGAGTGCGAC
>Ga0302262_10000933_pt1 | contig 12399 bp, 9 predicted proteins | sample II_Fen_E3_4_FD_194557 | JGI IMG/M metagenome (GOLD analysis project Ga0302262, IMG submission 194557) | Peat permafrost microbial communities from Stordalen Mire near Abisko, Sweden - II_Fen_E3_4 | ecosystem: Environmental > Terrestrial > Soil > Wetlands > Permafrost | place: Sweden: Abisko...
GCCGTTGATCTCGAGCCGCAACATCGGTATCGGATCGATGCCGGCGCCGGCGAGCACGCCCAGCGCCGCCTTGTCCTGACCGTCCTTGGGATCGACGATCGTGGCGCTCTTGGCCCCGACGAACGCGTAGCTGCTGGGCCCGTCGTACTGCAGCTTCACGCCGGGCACCGACGAGCTCGCGCGGCGATACTCGGGGTTGCCACCCCAGGACAGCCGGTAGGAATAGCCGAGCCTGAACCGGTCGGCCGAGACCGGGAACGCGGTGAGGCTGATCCGCGTCGGATCCCGGTGGGTCGGATCTTTCCAGTCGGTCAGCGTGAGGTAGCTGCCGTCGTCCGACAGGTCGAGGTGAGCCTGGGACAGATCATCGATCCGGAGGACGAGACCGGCCTCGGCCTCGAGGTGGCCGTGGCTGTAGTCGCGATACATCACCGCGTGCGACAGCGTCTCGAAGCCGGAGTACCGGGTGTCGTAGCTGTCGAAGAACAGGACGCCGAGCGCGCTGGGCCTGCCGAACCGCCAGCCGGGCACGCTCGGCACGGTCTGGCCCGGCTTGCCCAGCACGTTCTCGTTGCTGAACGTGAACGCGAGCCGGGTGTCCATGAAGCCGCTCGCGCCATGGACCTCGCCGGGCTCGTCGGAGGCAGCGGATTCCTTGTCGGCGATCTCCTTCGCCGCGCGCTCGGCCGCCTCCTTCGCCGCGCGCTCGGTCAGCACCCGCGCCAGCTCGCGGTCGACCAGCTCGCGGATCCGCGCCTCGTCGATCACCGGGCTCGGCGGCGCCACCGCCGGCGCGGGAGCGACCCCTGGATCGGGCTCCGGGGCGGCCGGCTGGCCCGCGGACACCGCCGGCATCGCGAGCGCTGCAAACACCCCACCGCGAATCAATCTACGCACACAAGGCTCCTGTGGCAGCGCCGTCTCGGCGCGACGAGGTCGCGCCGCGATCGGCCGCAGGGGATCGCGTCCGGCGGTAGGCGATCGTCCCACGGGTAGTTCGCGGTACGCGCCGACGAGGCCTGCACCACGGCGGCCCCGACGACCGTCAGGAGCTGCATCGGGCGGCGATATAGCTCAAGCGGTTGTGCCACAGCAAGACGTAACCGCGGCGGGCATCGGACGGGCGCAAGATGTGTTCTACTCCGCGGCGTTATGCCACGTGCGAAGATCGTCTGTACCCTCGGGCCGTCGTCGTCGACACCGGAGAAGATCGGCGAGCTGATCGATGCCGGAATGAGCGTCGCTCGCCTCAACTTCTCCCACGGCAGCCACGAGGACCACGCCAGGATGCTGCAGGTCGTCCGCAGCGAAGCCGATCGCCGAGGCAAGGCGATCGCCGCCCTGCTCGACCTCCAGGGGCCCAAGATCCGGGTCGGCAAGCTGGCCGGCGGCCAGGCCGAGCTCAAGGTCGGCGCCGAGCTGGTGATCACCACCGAGGAGCTGCTGGGCGACGAGAAGCGGGTCTCGACGACCTACCAGGGCCTGCCGCGCGACGTGAAGCCCGGCGATCAGATCCTGCTCGATGACGGCTACCTCGCCCTCGCGGTGACCGGCGTGGCCGACCGCGAGGTCCGGACCATCGTCGTCACCGGCGGCATGCTCAAGAACAACAAGGGGATCAACCTGCCCGGTGTCGATGTCTCGGCCCCGGCGCTGTCGGAGAAGGATCGCATCGATATCGGCTTCGCGCTGCGCCACGGCGTCGAGTACGTCGCGCTGTCGTTCGTGCGGCGCGCCGAGGACGTCCTCGAGGCCAAGCGGCTGCTCACCGTGGACAACGTCAGCATCCCGGTGATCGCCAAGATCGAGAAGCCGCAGGCGCTCGAGCGGCTCGGCGAGATCATCGATGCGTCCGACGGCATCATGGTCGCGGGCGTCGAGCTCGGGCCCGAGAAGGTCCCGCTGTGGCAGAAGCGGATGATCGAGGAAGCCAACAAGCGCGGCAAGATCGTCATCACGGCCACGCAGATGCTCGAGTCGATGATCACGGCGCCGCGGCCGACCCGCGCCGAGGCCTCCGACGTCGCCAACGCGGTGCTCGACGCGTCCGACGCGCTGATGCTGTCGGGCGAGACGGCCTCGGGGCTCCACCCGGTCGAGGCGGTCAAGACGATGGCGCGGATCATCGACGAGATCGAGCACAGCGCGTACTACCGCGCGAACGTGGCGGTCCCGGATCTGCAGCTCCAGGTGCCGGCCAACGCGATCGCCCACGCCGCGATGACGGCCGCCCGCGCGATGAAGTTGAAGACCATCGTCGCGGTCTCGGAGTCCGGCGGCGCCGCCCGGCTGGTCTCGGAGTACCGGCCGGAGTCCAACATCGTGTGCCTGACGACCAACGAGGTCACGTTCCGCCGGCTCGCGCTGATCTGGGGCGTGACTCCCCGGTGATGATCTCCCCCGCGGCGACCACCGAGGAGCTGATCGACCGCGTGGAGTCCACGCTGATCGAGCGCAACCTGGCGCAGGTCGGGGAAAATGTGCTGATCACGATGGCCGTGCCGGTCGGCGCCGGCATGCAGACCAACATTTTGAAGATTCACCAGATCCAGCACTGAAGCAGGAGACTGGGATCTCGTACGGGCTCGCGTCGCCTCGACCGCCGCGCGCGGTGCCCGGGTCGCCGGCCGCCTGCAGCGCGCTGCGGCGGGGCCGCAGGACCCGCTCGGCCGGGGGGCGAGACGCCTGTGTGGGACAAACCGCAATAGGTTGAGCGTGTCAGTCGGGCACGCTAGTCTGCACGCGAGTGTCTACGACTCCGAGATGGATCGACGCTGGCGTCGGAATCGGGGAGATCTTCCTCGATAAGTACCGCGTGGACTCGATCCTCGGCCACGGCGGGATGGGCGTGGTCGCGCTGTGCACCCACCTGGCGCTCAACGAGCGGGTCGCCATCAAGATGCTGCGCCGCGACGTGCTCGACGATGGCGATGCCGTCGAACGCTTCATGCGCGAGGCCCAGGCGGCCTCCAAGCTCAAGAGCGAATATGTCGCGCGCGTCACCGACGTCGGTCGGTCTCCCACCGACGTGCCCTACATGGTGATGGAGTACCTCGAGGGCCACGATCTCGGCGCGCTGCTCGAAGAACGCGGCAAGATCGGCCTGCCGTGGGCAGTCGAGCTGACGCTGCAGGCCTGCGAGGCGCTCGCCGAGGCCCACTCGATCGGCATCGTGCACCGCGACATCAAGCCGACCAACCTGTTCGTGACCTGGCGGCCCGATGGCAGCGCGCTGATCAAGGTCCTCGATTTCGGGATCTCCAAGGCGATGACCGGCTCGGCGCTCGAGCTGACCCAGACCCAGTCGCTGCTCGGCACACCGGCCTACATGTCGCCGGAGCAGATGCGGTCGGCCCGCCTCGTCGATGCTCGCAGCGATATCTGGGCGCTCGGCACCGTGCTCTACGAGCTCCTCGAAGGCCACCGGCCGTTCGTCGCTGAGAGCTTCTCCGAGATGTGCGTCAAGGTGGCCGCGGATCCGCCGACCGCCATGCGCCGCACGCCGCTGGCGCTGCAGCAGGTCGTGCTGCGCTGCCTCGCCAAGCTGCCGGAGCAACGCTACGCATCGATGGCCGAGCTCGGCGCGGAGCTGGTGCGGTTCGCCCACGACCCCCACCAGGCGCAGGTGCTGGTCGACCGGATGAAGCGCACCCTGCAGCGCAGCCAGCTCGACTGGGACACGGGCGGCGGCGCACCAACGCCGCCCCCGCGGCCGAGCCGCGCCCACCACCGGGCCGAGCTCGGCGCGGCGACCACCGAGCCGATCCCGCCGGTCCGGGAGAGCCAGATCGTGACGATCGTCGGCCTGCCGAGCGATACGCTGGCGGTCCAGCGCCCGGGGCGCCGGCAGCGCGCCGCGCTGGTCGCGGTGATCCTCACGGTCGCCGCCTCGCTGGGGATCGTGCTCGCGCTGTCGCACACGCCGCCCGCCGTGCCGCTGGGGATCGAGCCCGAGCACGCCAGCGCCCCCGAGCCCGCGCCGCCGACGGCCGCCGCGATCGCGCCCCCTGCTGCGCCACCGCCTGCCCCCGAGCCGGCGCCTGCCGCCGGTTCCGCAGAGCCCCAGACCACCGCGCTGCACGAAGATCCCCCGGTGATCGAGCTCCCCGAGATCGAGATCCACGTCCCGGCCCGGACCAGCCCCACCAAGCACAGCAAGGCGCCGCCGCGCCGAAGCCTGGGCGCGCGCGAGCCCAGCCATCCCGAAGCCCGCGGCCGCGCCGCCAAGCTGCGCGACCGCACCTGCGACGTGTTCGCCGATCCGCACGCGGCGAACGCGTGTCCACCGGGCGAAACCGCCGTGCACGAGAACTGATAGAACTTCGCAGATGCGCGCTCGATCGATCGCCACGTTCGTGGTCGCCACGGGGCTGATGCTGGCGGGCCGCGCCGTCGCCCAGCCGGTGAGCACCGCCAAGGTCACGCGGGCCGATCAGCTGTTCGCCGAAGGCAAGGCGCTGCTCGCCTCGAACCTGCTCCAGGCCTGCGGCAAGTTCGACGAGTCGCTGCGCGAGAACCCGGCGGCGATCGGCACGCTGCTCAACGTCGCGCTGTGCGACGAGAAGCTCGGCCGGGTCGCCTCCGCGGTCGCCAAGTTCACCGAGGCACGCGACCGCGCGATCGAGCAGGGTCTGCGCGAGCACGTGCGCGCCGCCGACGCCCACATCAAGGCGCTGACGCCGAGCGTCCCGCACGTCGCGATCAAGCTCGCCGAGCAGCTGCCCGGCACCACGGTCGTGCTCGACGACACCGTGATCCCGGTGACCGCGCTCGACCACATCGCGGTCGACCCGGGCGAGCGCGTCATCGTGGTCAGCGCCCCGGCCCGGCTGCCGTACCGGACGACCCTGATCATCGACAAGGCGGAGCGCCGCGATGTCGCGATCCCCAAGCTCGCCGCCTCGATCGTCGTCCACAGCTCGCTGCGCCGGATCGGCCAGATCTCGACGATCGGCGGCGGCGTCCTGCTGGGCACGGGCCTGGGCATCGGGCTCTACGCGCGCGACCTGTACCGCTCGCAGTTCGGTCACCAGCAAGCTGGCGACGGCCTGTGCGACGCCATGAACCGCTGCGAGGCGCACGGCCAGTCGCGCACCCAGCGCGCCCACACCCTGGGGAACGTCGGCACCGCGGTCGGCCTGATCGGCGTCGGCGTCGCCCTCGCGGGCGCCTACCTCTGGTTCAGCGCGCCCGGTGAATCGTCCGCCGATCCGCTCGACAAGCGCGTCACGCTCGCGCCGCAGCTCGGCCCCGCCGGCGCAGGCCTCGCCGCCATCGGCCGGTTTTGACGATCACGCGGCGGCGGTGCCCGGGCCGCGCAGCCACGCGGCGTCGGGGGAGGCCAGGCTCGCCGCCTGGGCGCGGTGGCGCGCGGCCACGGCGAGCTCGCCGCGCGCCTCCGCGATCCGCGCGGCGTAGACGTGAGCGATCGCGCGGGTCGCGGCGCCGCCGCGGACGTCGTCGATGACGCGCGCGAGCAGCGGGGCCGCGGCGTCGAGCTCGTGGCGGCCCCACGCGCGCTGGGCGGCGGCGAGCCAGCCGAGCGCGGGCGACCGCCGGTTCGCCAGCGCGTCCCGGGGGTACACGACGGACACGACGGGCACGACGGGCACGCCCGCGTCGGCGGCGCGGCCCAGGTCGAGCCGCGCGCCGATCCGCACGACCTCGGCGACCGGCTCGAGCTCGGGCGGCAGGGCGATGCCGTCGAGCGCGGCCAGCGCGTCGGCGAGCTCGCCGCGCAGGAACCGCGCGAGGCCGCGGGCCACGAGGTACCGGGCGCGGTCGGCGGGCGGCCGCTTGCGCGCGAGGTCGCGATCCGAGAGCTCGAGCAGCTTGGCGGTATCTCCGACGCTGAGCGCGCGCGACAGCCCGGCCGTCGCGGTGAGCCGGCGAAACACGAACCACACGACCATCACGAACACCAGGCCGACCGCCATCCACGCCGTGCCCGCGGGATCGACCTCCGAGGTCACCGCGAGCAGCGCGTAGGCGGCGCACATCATCACCGGGACGGCCCAGCGCGACAGCCAGCGCCACGCGCGCTCGAGCAGGGCGTCGCGATCGTCACCGGCGCCCGCCGGCAAGGCGTTCACTTCGAGCCGCGCAGGTGGCGCGCGATCCGCATCGCGCACTCGAGCGCCTGCTCGTAGTTGAGCCGCGGGTCGACGCGGCTCTTGTAGGCGCGCTCGAGGTCGGTATCGGACAGCCCGCGCGCCCCGCCGGTGCACTCGGTGACGTTCTCGCCGGTGAGCTCGATGTGGACGCCGCCCAGCCGCGAGCCAAGCTCGTGGTGCACCACGAAGCTCTGCTCGAGCTCGTCGATGATCTTGTCGAACCGCCGGGTCTTGACGCCGCCCACCGTGGTCTCGGTGTTGCCGTGCATCGGATCGCACACCCAGAGCACCTCGCGCTTGGCGCGGCGCACCGCCTCGACCAGCGGCGGCAGCTTCGCCGCGACCTGGCCGGCGCCGATCCGGACGATCAGCGTGATCCGGCCCGGCTCGCGCTCGGGGTCGAGCGCGTCGAGCAGGCCGACCAGCCAGTCGGTCGACATCGCCGGCCCGAGCTTGATGCCGAGCGGGTTGCGGATGCCGCGGTGGAACTCGACGTGCGCGCCGTCGAGCTGGGCGGTCCGCATGCCGATCCACGGGAAGTGGGTCGAGAGGTTGTACCAGCCCGGCCGGCGCGGCACCTGGCGGGTCTGGGCCTGCTCGTAGGGCAGCGCGAGCGCCTCGTGGCTGGTGTACAGGTCGACCCGGCGGAGCACCTCGCTCTCGACCCCGGTGATCGCCGAGACGAAGTTGATCGACTCGCGGATCGAGTCGACGATGCGCTGGTACTGCGCCGCGTGCGGCGAGCCGGTCGCGAACGAGACGTCCCAGTACTCGGGGTGGTGGAGGTCGGCGAACCCGCCCTCGGCCAGCGCGCGGATGAAGTTGAGGGTGAGCCCGGCGCGCTCGTACGCGCGCAGCATGAGCTGCGGGTCGGGCTCGCGGTCGGCGGCGGTGAACGCGTCGCGGTTGACCAGATCGCCGCGGTAGGCCGGCAGCGTGACGCCGTTGCGGGTCTCGGTGTCCGCCGAGCGCGGCTTGGCGTACTGGCCCGCGATCCGGCCGATCCGGATCACCGGCATCCGCGTGCCGTGGACCAGCACGAGCGACATCTGCAAGAGGATCTTCAGCTTCGCCGCGATGAACTCCGAGCGGCAGTCGTCGAAGCTCTCGGCGCAGTCGCCGCCTTGCAGGACGAACGCCTCACCGCGCGCCGCCTTCGCGAGGTTGCCGCGCAGCTGCTCGATCTCCCACGACGTCACCAGCGGCGGCAGCGCGCCGATCTCGGCGACCACGCGCGCGAGCGCGGAGGGATCGGCATACGTGACCTGCTGTTGCGCAGGCCGGGTGGTCCAGCTGGTCGGAGACCAGGCTTGGGGGTCCGACCAGGTGATGGCTTCGGATGTCGTTGCTGTCATGGCGCGCGTTCCTTGCTCGTCGCCGAGCCGTGGTTCGTGTCGCAGGTGACCGGTCGCGTGCCCTCGTAGTCGAGCCGCGGCGCGGCCGCCGAATAGAGACGTGCGGCGTCGATCGACGCCCTGGCCGAGCGCTTCCAGCCGCGCAGCACATCGGCCATCGCGTCGCGGATGATCGTGTCGGTCACGTGGATCGCGCCCTCGGGGAGCCCGAGCTTGCCGATCACGCCGTCGCCGCCCGACGCCAGGAAATCGCTGGTCGCGAGCTTGTAGCGCGCGACGTCGCTGAGCGGCTTGCCGGCGACGCGGATCTGGGCCTCGAGGCCGGCCTTGGTGCACCGGGCCCTGGCGGTCAGCCCGCCCCACGACAGGATGCCGCCGCCGCGCTCGAGGTTGGTGGTGACCAGCTTGCGGAGGTCGGCGCCGGACAGCTCGATGATCGCGAACCGGTTGTCGAACGGCATCGCCTCGAACAGCTGGCCGTAGGTCAACGCGCCCGCCGGCAGGTTCGCGCGCAGGCCGCCTCCGTTGGTCATCGCGACCTGGGCATCGGGGCGGGCCGCGAGCATCAGATCGCAGAACAGGTTGCCCTCGGCGGATTCGCTGCCGTACGCCTCGGTCACGGCCTGGCGCAGCGTGACGCCGAGCGGTTCGCCGCGGCGCTCGCTGGCGCGCGCGACGGCCTCGTCGACGATCGTCTGCACCGCCGGATCGGCCACCACGGGCTTGCCCTCGTAGCTGCCGGGATCGCACGCGGCCACTGGCACGGGGTTGCCATCCTTGTCGAGCGCGCACATCCGGTGCGGCTTGTCGATCTGGACCCCGGCGACCCGGCCGTCGCGCCCGATCCGCAGATCGACGCGGCCGAACGCGCGACCCGACGAGAACGACTCGATCACGGCGACCCCGCCGATCCGGTGCGCCATCCCGGCGTGGGTGTGGCCGGCGACGATCACGTCGAGCGTGCCCGGGGGCAGCGCGTCCAGCAGCTTCCACACCTCGTCGGTCTTGTCGCACGACGACGCGTCGTCGGGCTTGTCGAAGTCCTTGCAGCGCGAGCCGATGTGCATCGCGGCGATCACGACCTGGGCGCCGCGGCCGCGCAGCCCGCGCGCCTGCTCGACGATCGCCGGCGCCGCCGGCAGCATCTGGAGGCCGGCGAAGTTGGCCGCCATCGTGGTGTGCGGCGTCGCCTCGGTGCTCGCGCCGACGATGCCGACCATGACGCCGGCGACCTCGATCAGCGTCGAGGCCGGCATGTTGGGCCACGCGATCCGGGCGCCGGTCGCTGCGTCGGCGATGTTGGACACCACGAACGGAAACCGCGCCTCGCTCGCCCTCGCCTTGAGCGCGCCGCGCGGATCGTCGTCGGGGCTCGCCGGGGTGGCGGCCGGCCCGGCCGGCCCGTAGTCGAACTCGTGGTTGCCGACCGCGGCCGCGGCGTAGCCGAGCGCGTTGTAGGCCCGCACCACGTCGGCGCCCTCGCCGAGGTTCGACTCGAGCGTGCCCTGGAACATGTCGCCGCCATCGACCAGCACGACGCCGCCGCCATCGGCCGCGCGGGCCGCCCGGAGGTTGGCCACGAAGCCGCCGAACAGCGGCAGCCGCTCGAGCGCGCCGTGCACATCGTTGGTGCCGATGATGCTCAGCGTGACCTCGCGGCGGGGCGGAGCTTCCGCCGGGCTGGCCGGACGCGGGGCCGGCGCCCGCGCGGGGGGCGCCCCGGTCTCGGCGGGTGCCGCGGCGTGGGAGCACGCCCAGAGGAGGCACACGAACAGCCGGGCCGACTTCATGGCGCGCACTCTACCTCGGATCATCGGGGTTTTCGTGGGGCGTTCCCGTCACACGCCGCGCGTGAAGTGCGGCCAACGCGCGCACCCGGGACCGGGGGTTCGTAGCACGATGGCCGGCGCGGCGGCCGCCCCGGGCGGCCTGGTGAATAACCCGCGACTCGGTGCGTCCACGTCACGTTCAGGAGGATTGATGCGTTCTCAACTACATCGCGTGCTCGTCTCGGCCGGCCTCGCCGCGGCGACGCTGCTCGGCACCGCGAGCTCGTTCGCGCAGGTCGTCCGCGACCACCGCCAGAATCCGCCGCCGGCCGCGCCACCGCCGCCGGCCGCCCCGCCGGCGCCACCGCCGCCCCGCTACGTCGACGCGGCCCCGCGGGAGGCACCGCCGCCGCCGCGCGAAGATCGCCACGAACCGCGCCGGCCCGGCTACGTCTGGATCTCGGGCCGCTGGGACTGGGGCCGCGGCGAGCGCCGCTGGAACTGGCTGCCCGGCCGCTGGGAGCGCGAGCGCGCCGGCAAGCGCTGGCGCGATCCGCGCTGGGAGGGCCGCGACGGCACCTACGTCCTCATCGACGGCGACTGGATCGATGAGCCGCGCTACCCGAGCGCGCCGCCGCCGCCTGCGCGCGACGAGCGGCCGGGGCTGCGCGCCGGCTTCGCCTGGTCGGCAGGCTACTGGGACTGGGCCAACGGCAACTGGCAGTGGACGCCCGGGCACTGGGAACGCCAGCGCGGGCACCTGCGGCTGTCCGCGGGACGCTGGGAGCCCCGCGGCGATCACTGGGAGTGGGCCGAGCCGCGCTGGGTCGACCCGCCGCGGTTCCCGCCGCTCGATCAACCGCCGCCGCCGCCGCGCCCCGAGGATGGCCGCACCAAGCCCGGCTACTTCTTCATCGCCGGCCACTGGAACTGGGAGAACGGCGAGTACGTCTGGCAGCAGGGCGAGCGCACGCGGCTGCAGATCGGCATGCACTACGAGCCCGGCCAGTGGACGCCGCGCGACGGCGCGTGGCGGTGGCTCCCCGGCGCGTGGGTCAGGGACGCACCGCCCCCGCCGGTATACAACCCGCCGCCACCACCGCCACCGCCGAGCGGCGGTCCGCGCCCGCACGGGCCGCCGCCGCCGCCACGCGAAGAGAACTTCGCACCGCGCAACGGCTACGTCTGGGCGCGCGGCCACCATGAGTGGCGGGACGATCGCTTCGAGTGGATCCCCGGTCACTGGGAGCGCCAGCGCCCGCAGCTGACCTGGAGCGATGGCCGCTGGGAGCAGCGCGGCAACGAGTGGATCTACATCGAGGGCGGCTGGCACTGACCCACCGGGGGCCCCCGGGAGCCTCCTGACGTGCCGCCGTGCGCCCGCGCTACACCCACGGTTCTCGGTCTGTCGTCGCCAGGTTCCGGGGTAGGCTGCCGCCAGACCATGGTGCAGAACCCCGACCGCACCGTCCCGCCTGCCACGGGGGCGGAGCTTCGTACGCACGCGTCGTCGCTGCAGCGCGAGCTCGATCGCCGCGTCGTCACCGAAGGCGAGCTGACCGCCCGGCTCGATGCCCGGGACCGCGAGGTCGCCGAGTCCGACGAGCTGCTCCGGATCCTGGTCGACAGCATCGAGGACTACGCGATCTTCAGGCTCGATGCATCGGGTCACGTCGCGACGTGGAATAGCGGTGCCGAGCGCATCAAGGGCTACGCGGCGGCAGAGATCATCGGCGCGCACTTCTCGCGGTTCTATCCCGAAGCCGACGCGCGGGCCGGCAAGTGCGAGCGCGAGCTGGCCCAGGCCGCGCGCGAGGGGCGGTTCGAGGACGAGGGCCTGCGCGTGCGCAAGGATGGAACCCAGTTCTGGGCCAACGTGGTCATCACGGCGCTGCGCGATCCCGCCGGCACCCTGCTCGGGTTCGGCAAGGTGACGCGCGACCTGACCTCGCGCAAGCGCGCCGACGACGAGGCCACGGCGCGCAAGGCCGCGGAGCAGGCCAATCGCACCAAGGACGAGTTCCTCGCGATGCTCGGTCACGAGCTGCGCAACCCGCTCGCGCCGATCGTCTCGGCGATCCAGCTGCTCAAGCTGCGCGGCGACAAGAAGTCCGCGCGCGAGCTCCTGGTGATCGAGCGCCAGGTCAAGCAGATGATCCACCTGGTGGATGACCTGCTCGACGTCTCGCGCATCTCGCGCGGCAAGATCGAGATGAAGAAGGCCCCGATGGATCTGCGCGACGCGCTGGCCAAGGCGACCGAGATCGCGGTCCCGCTGTTCGAGCGCAAGCGCCAGGACTTCGAGGTCGACGTCCCCGCGTATCCGCTGATCGTCGATGGTGACGACGCTCGGCTGACCCAGGTGTTCGCCAACCTGCTCACGAACGCCGCGAAGTACACCCAGGAAGGCGGGCGGATCGTGCTGACCGTCCGCCACGACAAGGCGCACATCATCGTCGCCGTGCGCGACAACGGCGTCGGCATCGATCCGGCGCTGCTACCGCGCGTGTTCGAGCTGTTCGTCCAGGGCTACCAGGATGCCGACCGCGCCGAGGGCGGGCTCGGCATCGGCCTCACGCTGGTGCGTTCGCTCGTGGTGATGCACGGCGGTGAGGTCGAAGCGCACAGCGGCGGCGCGCGCGCCGGCAGCACCTTCGTCGTGCGGCTGCCGGCCGAGCCGCTCGAGTCCGAGTCCGAGTCCGAGCCCGAGCCCGAGCCCGAGCCCGCGCCGCTGGCGGCCCGGGTGGCGGCGCCCGGCGACCGGCGCCAGATCCTGGTCGTCGACGACAATGACGACGCGCGCATGCTGCTGGCGGAGATCCTCGAGACCTATGGCCACACCGTGCGCTCCGCGGCAGACGGTCCCGAGGCGCTCGCCGTGCTCGCGAAGTTCAAACCAGACGTCGCGATCCTCGATATCGGGCTTCCGGGGATGAATGGTTACGAGCTGGCGGCGCGGATCCGGGAGATGCCCGAACACAAGCAGCTCCGGCTGCTCGCGCTCACAGGCTACGGACAGCCGGACGACGCGACGCAGACCAAGGATGCGGGCTTCGATCTCCACCTGGTCAAGCCGATCGACGTCCAGGAGCTGCAGAAGCACATCCTGGCGCGTTGAGCTCGGTGCGTGCGCGTCCTGAGGTCGCCGGCCGGAGCGCGGGC
>Ga0302262_10000937_pt1 | contig 12392 bp, 8 predicted proteins | sample II_Fen_E3_4_FD_194557 | JGI IMG/M metagenome (GOLD analysis project Ga0302262, IMG submission 194557) | Peat permafrost microbial communities from Stordalen Mire near Abisko, Sweden - II_Fen_E3_4 | ecosystem: Environmental > Terrestrial > Soil > Wetlands > Permafrost | place: Sweden: Abisko...
GCTTTCTTGCGCTCGTTGGGGTCGAGGATGGCTTTGCGGATGCGGATGTTCTTGGGGGTGACTTCGACCATTTCGTCGTCGTCGATATAGGCGATGGCCTGTTCCAGCGTCATCACCTTGGGGGGGGTGAGGCGGATGGCGTCGTCCTTGCCGGTGGAGCGGAAGTTGGTGAGCTGCTTGCTCTTCATCGGGTTGACTTCGAGGTCTTCGGGCTTGGCGTTTTCGCCGATGATCATGCCTTCATACAGCGCCTCGCCCACGCCGACGAACAGGATGCCGCGCTCTTCGAGGGGGCCGAGGGCGTAGGCATTGGCTTCACCGGCGCCGTTCGAGATCAGCACGCCATTCTTGCGGCCTTCGATCTTGCCCTTGTGGGGGCCATACTTGTCGAACAGGCGGTTCATGATGCCGGTGCCGCGCGTGTCGGACAGGAATTCGCCGTGGTAGCCGATCAGGCCGCGCGAGGGGGCGATGAAGGTGATGCGGGTCTTGCCGCCGCCCGAGGGGCGCATGTCGGTCATCTCGCCCTTGCGGGTGGCCATCTTTTCCACGACGGTGCCGGCGAATTCTTCGTCCACGTCGATCAGGACGGTTTCGTAAGGCTCGGTGCGCTGGCCGTTTTCATCGGTGCCGAACAGCACGCGGGGGCGGCTGATGCCCAGTTCGAAGCCTTCGCGGCGCATGGTTTCGATCAGCACGCCGAGCTGAAGTTCGCCGCGACCGGCGACTTCGAAGCTGTCCTTGTCGGCCGATTCGGTGACCTTGACGGCGACATTCGATTCAGCTTCGCGCTCCAGACGGTCGCGGATCATGCGGCTGGTCACCTTGGTGCCTTCGCGGCCGGCCATGGGCGAATCATTGACCGCAAAGCGCATCGACAGGGTCGGCGGATCGATCGGCTGGGCCTGAATGGGAACGCTGACCGAGGTGTCGGCGATGGTGTTCGACACGGTGGCGACCGAGAGACCGGCGAGGCTGATGATGTCGCCAGCGCGGGCTTCTTCGACCGGAATGCGGTCTAGGCCCTGGAAGGACATGATCTTGGAGGCGCGGCCGGTTTCGATGATCTTGCCATCCATATCCAGCGCGTGGATCGGCTGGTTCACCTTGACCGTGCCCGAGGTGACGCGGCCGGTGAGCACGCGGCCCAGGAAGTTGTCGCGATCAAGCAGGGTGACGAGGAAGGTGAAGGGGGCATCGACATCGAGCGACGGCGGCGGCACGTGATCGACGATGAGCTGGAACATCGGGTCCAGCGTGCCTTCGCGGCGGTTCATGTCGGTGCTGGCATAGCCATTGCGGCCCGAGGCGTAGAGCACGGGGAAATCAAGCTGTTCGTCGGTGGCTTCGAGGCTGACGAAGAGGTCGAACACTTCGTCGAGCACTTCCTGAATGCGCTCATCCGGGCGGTCGACCTTATTCACCACCACGATGGGCTTGAGGCCCAGCGCCAGCGCCTTGCCGGTCACGAACTTGGTCTGCGGCATCGCGCCTTCCGAGCTGTCGACCAGCAGGATCACGCCATCGACCATCGAGAGGATGCGCTCCACCTCGCCGCCGAAGTCGGCGTGGCCCGGGGTGTCGACGATGTTGATGCGCGTGCCGTTCCACTCGATCGAGGTCGGCTTGGCCAGAATGGTGATGCCGCGCTCTTTTTCCAGATCGTTGCTGTCCATCGCGCGCTCTTCCACGCGCTGGTTGTCGCGGAAAGTGCCCGATTGGCGGAAGAGTTGGTCGACCAGCGTGGTTTTGCCGTGGTCAACGTGGGCGATGATAGCAATATTGCGCAGGGGCAAGGGGGCGGACATGGAATGGCTTTCGTTTTAGGGCCAGAATTGGGGGAGGGCGCGCATAACGCACCGCAACATGGCCGCGCCCGTAGCCGAATGCGCGGGTTTGGGCAAGCGGGGGTGATCGCTTTGGCCAGATGGCGCGCCCGACTGGATTCGAACCAGTGGCCCCAAGCTTAGAAGGCTCGTGCTCTATCCAACTGAGCTACGGGCGCGCGGTATGTATCCCATAGACGCGAAGGGGAGGGCGGGGCAAGCTTTGGTATGCGGCTTGATGGGATGGCGAATTTGTCTCCTGTTTTGGCGACAAAACTTGTATGGTTCAGCTAGCATTCGCATTGGCCGAGTTAGGGCTTGGGCGTGAATGCGCAAGGATTGAGCTAAACCGGCTTTTTGCGCCCTTTTTGGAGCAGGCAACCATGGTGGCATACACTCGTCGTCGCAAGGCGCTTGGCGCTTTGAGCATTACTCTGGCGGCTCTGGCTTTGGGCGGGGGGGGGATGTTTGTCCTCACGCAGCAGAAAGTATGGGGTGAGGAGGGGCGGGGCGGCCCGCGTGCGCGGATTGAGGTGACGGTCAATTCGGTGGAGGGTTTGCTCGATGCCCTGCACCGGGCGGGCAATGGATCGGTGATCAAGTTGGCGCCGGGGGATTATCCTTTTGTCGAGATCAAGGATTTGCATGTTCCGGGCACGGTGACCATCACCTCTGCCCAGCCCGAGCGTCCGGCGCGCATTGCGGGCATGCTGGTGGAAAAGAGCAGCGGGCTGGTGTTTCGCCATCTGGAATTCAATCCTCTGAGCGGCAGCATACGCGATTTGCCGTTTCGGTTTGAGAAGACGCAGCATCTGACGCTGGACCATGTGTTTGTGCATGGGCCGGATAATTTGGAGGTGGCGATGGAGATCCCCGGCCTGTTGTTTCGCAACAGCGAGGATGTCACTCTGAGCAATTCGCGCTTCACGCGCTTGCTGCATGCGGTGCAGGTGCTCAATGTGACGGGCTGGCGGGTGATCGGCAACGAGTTTTGGAATTTGCGTTCGGATGGGGTGCGCGGGGGCGGGGTTTCTGATGCGCTCTATGCCAATAATGTATGCGCGGAATTTCATCCGGTGGTGCCTAATCACCCTGATTGCATCCAGCTGTGGTCTACCAATGCGTCCGAGCCGGGGCGCAGGATCGTGATCCGCGACAATCTGGTGGTGCGCGGGAAGGGGGAGCCGACACAGGGCATCTTTGTGCGCGACACCTTTACCAAGATGCCGTTTGAGAACCTTGAAATATCGGGCAATCTGGTGATCGGGACGATGTTTAACGGCATTGCCGTGGATGGGGTGAATGGCGCCAAGGTGATCGGCAATGAGGCGATCGCGCTGGATGGGCAGAAGACATGGATACGCCTTCAGCGGGCGCATCGTATGGAGTTGCGCGACAATATCGCGCCCAAGGTGTTGCTGCTCGCCAGCAGCGATATTCGCGATAGCGGCAACAGATTTAATGAGGATGGCCATCAGGCCTATCGCGCACGGCTGGTGAAATGGCTGGAGGCCAAGCCCGAGCGTTGGCGCAAGGATAGCGAATTAGTCAAAAGGCTGGTGGCCACCGCGCCCTGATCGGGGGCGCGGTGGGGCTGGTGTGGTTTAGGCGAAGATCTTGATCTTCAGGTCAAACCGCACCAGCAGGCCGGCCAGCAGGCGGCGGAAAATCATCGTGCCCGAGACGGCGATGGCGCCGCCTGTCACGCCATAGGTTGGCACCAGCCAAGCGCATAGGCCCAGCATCAGCACGGTGCCCGCCAGCGAATAGGCCAGCGACCAGCGCTCGCGCCCGCACATCAGCAGGATCGTGCCCGAGGGGCCGCCCGATAGCGCAATGAAATAGCCAAAGGCGATGATGCGCAGTGCCGTGGCCGCCGAGCGGAAGTCATGGCTGAACAGGCCCAAGATCCAATCGGGGAAGATGGCAACCACAAGGAATAGCGGCAGAGTGAGGCCCACGGTGCCCAAGATGGCTTGGCGCGCGATGCGCGAGATGCGGGCGCGATCGCCCACCGACCATGCCGCGGCCACTTGCGGGCCGATGATACCGTCGAAGGAGGCCACGATCAGGTTCGAGATGGCCATGATCTGGAGCGCGACGCGCAGCTTGCCCGCCGCTTCCGCGCTGTGGAAGGCGCCGGTGGCGGTGAGGCTGATCCATTCGGTGGACTGGTTGGTCAGCACCGCGCCCACGGTGGGCAGGCCCATCGCATAGAGTGGCCAGAGCGCGACCTTGTCACCCTTGGGCCAGGATTTACGCAATTTGGCATAAGCGGCAAAGCCGATTGCGCCTGTGCCCAGCAGCGAGAGCGTATAGATCACGCCAATCGACCACACCGGGGGCAGCGTGGGCATGAACCACACGATGAGGATCATCGCCACGGTGAGCGAGGAGGTGATCGCGCCTTCCATCGCTTGGGAGAGAATAACATTGCCGCCGCCGCGCAGGGCGAAGGAGCTGAGCCGCATGGCCGCAAGGCCAAAGGCGGCGGGGGCGGCCACGATCAGCATCGTGCTCATCCCCGCATTGCCCAGCCAGCGCGCGGCTGGCTCGTGCAGCGCCAGAATGAGCAGGCTGACCAGAATGGCAGAGGTGAGGCCCGCGATGCAGGCGGTGCGCACCAAGCTGCGCGCGTGGCTCGGATTGCCCGCCTTGAGATCCGTGGCCACGCCGCGCAGCATGACATAATCAAGCCCGCCCATCGCCGCGCAGCCCAGAATGACAATCGAGGTTTGCGTGATGCCATATAGCCCGGAGCCGAGCGGGCCATACAGCTTGGCTATGCCCCAGTTGAACGCCAGCGACAGCACCGCGCCAACCCCCTTGAGGATGAGCGAAAGCGCCACGTTGAGGCGCATGGTTCCGCCACCCTTGCCGCCGAAACGACCCATGATTTTTTTCAGCATGTCTCTTTGTGCGCCCAGTTTGCGGGTGCCGGGCCAAGCCGCGCACCGGTCCGAGAGGGGTTTGTCCTACTATGGATTGGCGGATGACGGAATGGTGTAGGCCTTATTTTTTTGTTCTTTTTGATAGCGATAATACATCGCGCCGATCGCCCCGATCAGGAGAAAGGCCAGCGAGTGATTGTCTTGCTGGCTCAGGATCGATTTGCTGAGCAGGAAATTGGCAATGCTGATCGAAAGGGGGGCCATGAATTGCATTTCCGGGTCATCCGAATGGGTCAACGCCATCGCGCTATAGGCGATCGCGGCGATGAACATTGTCATGAATGCGAGAAAGCCGATCACGCCATATTCTAGGCCTAGCGAGAGGAAATAGCTGTCGATCGAGATTTCGCCAGCCGGATTGGCAAAGTTGAGCGTTGTCGCGGCCATGCCGATCCCATACCCCCAAGGGTGGGATAGCGCCATCGGCAGGCCTTTGGCCATTTGCATCTGGCGGGCAATGGTGCTCGCTTGGGCCGCGCCCCCGCCCCAGACCGCGTTGTGAATACGCGTTACGGTCAGGCTGGCGATATACAAGACGGCGGCCATGAAGGGGTAGGCCAAAATCAGCGCGGGGCCGATGATACTATCCTTGCGGCTACGCCAGCGTTGGAAGGACCAGACCAGAATGTAGATAAAAAACGACAGGATGTAGCTGTTCATCGCCAGGCGCGAATCGGTGCCGATCACGGTCATGAAAATGATGGGCAAAGAAATCAGCGCCGCCAGTCGGACCATCCAGTTTTTGGCGTTGAGCAGAAAAAATACCACGAGCGGGGTGCCCATGCCGATGAATTCGGCAAGGCCCAGTGCTGTGGTAAATTTGCCCTGAATTCGGTAAATACCCGATGCGGTGCGACCATGGAAGGACAGGATCTTGAGCACCACAGGATCGTTGACTTGAAGGAAGCTGGGCGTGTGGCCCACCCAAGGCAGCGCCTGTAGCTTGCCTTCCCACAGGGCGATGCCGCAATCGAACATCAAGATGCCCCATAGGAAATATGCCATGCGCTCAAAACGGCCCGGTGTGCGAAACACATGCAGCGCGATGAAAAACATCGCATACCAATAGAGAATCGCGATGATCAGTTTGCTAAACGAGGTCGAGCTGTCACGCGATAATCCGACGGAAAGCACCGAGATAGCGGCGAAGATCGCCAAGGATTTCCACAAAACGGGAACGGCATCCATCACTTCTTTCAGCTCTGCGCGGAAGCGGGGCGAGACGCTCAGACAGATCAGCAGCATGACCACCATCGGTATGCCGACAAGGCGAATCGCCGAAATCCATGGCATGCCGGGAATTTGCAGCGCCAAATAATCTGGCCAGACCAAGAGCGCGATCAGATAGGCGAACATGAAACGGGCGATCAGTTCGGTGGGCGCGCGATCCGTATCGGGCAAGAGCCAGATGAACAGCATCAGCAAAATCGCCATCGGCGAGAGCAGGGGCGCGAGCATGAAAGGGGAGAATACGGCAAACACCATGCCATAAAAGGCGACCATCCCGGCAAAAATCCAGAGCAGCAGGCGGCGATTGCGATCAACGAAGCGATCTCCAATGTAATTGGCCAGCACCGGATGCGCGAGAGATTCGGGCGCGACAGTGTCTGACGCAGCCTCGGAAACCAGCGTCTTCTTACCCCTGCGAAAAATCATGGATCATTTCCTGATGGCTGCTCAGGCAGGCTCTTACAGCTTGCCCTGTGGCACTGCAACGATGGTTGCCCGGTGGGGGCGATCAAGCGGGACGAAATTGGGGCGATGGGATGGCAGAGGGCAAGGGGTGGTGGGGTTATTGGGTGAAATGCTGTAAATTCTTAAATAAAGCGAAGGATTATTTAGTAAACACTGAGATAATTTGCCAATATAAGCTTGATGTGTCGTAAATTAAAAATTTCGGCTAGGCGATGGGTTGAAAATTTATTGAACATAAGGATTTGACTGTTTATTTTTATGAGAATGCCGATTTTTTGGGCGGCGGGGTGGGGTGCCTTCGTTATGCAAAATTTATTGCGAATCATATTTTTAGGCGGGTGGGCGAATCGCATTGCCCTTGCAAACGCAAATAGCTATTCAAAAGCTGTCTGCCGTTAATCGCTTATGGCCATTGCTGAATTTCTTGGGCAAGTTGCGAAAATATGGGGTTAAACGGATCTATGGGGTGGTGTGGCTTTGGCCGGGGCAGGCCCTGTTTTGGGGTTGTTCTGGTTTGTGCGGTGCAGCATGATGGGCGGCGCGGTGGCGCTGCCGACAGGTTGCAACACTTGGCCGCTATCCCTTGCCGGGTTGCTATCGTTTAGCGATGGCGGCGCGAGTATGGTTTTTCGGCACGGTCTTGGGGGGTCCCTTGTGCGGTGCTGGTAGTCGGGCGGGGTTCCGCCTTGGTCGTCAATTCGAGCAGCAGAAGGTCGGGCAAGCAGCATGAATGAAACAACGTCTCGCCGGTTGTCGGTGGGTTTGCTTTGGCATTCCGCCCGTTCGGGCAATTTGGGTGTCGGCGCGCTCACGCTGGGCAATATGGCTATCACGCGCGAAGTGGCGGAAAAGGCGGGGTTTGATCCGCATTTCACGCTGTTGAGCATGCGCGATAGCGATACAGCGCCGATTGTGGGGGATGATGTGGATATTCGCATCATCAATGCCAAGTCGATGCTCTCGCCTTCGGGCTATGCCTCGTGGGTGAAGAAACTCGATTGTGTGCTCGATATTGGCGCGGGCGACAGCTTTGCCGAGATCTATGGTCCCAAGCGTTTTGGCTTCATGTGGCTGAGCAAGGCGCTGACCATTGCCGCCAAGGTGCCGCTGGTGCTCTCGCCCCAGACCATCGGGCCGTTCACCAAGACGCCCTATCGCCAATTGGCCGCTTCGGTGATGAAGCGGTCTTATGTGGTGGTGTCGCGCGATGACAAATCGTTGGTGGTGGCCAAGGATATGGCGCCTTCGGCCAACAATATCCTCGCGGTCGATGTGGCCTTTGTGTTGCCCTATGTCGATCAGACGCATCTGCGCGGCGGGCCAAAGCTGCGCGTGGGGATCAATGCCAGCGGCTTGCTGATGGAAGAGGCGATTACCGGGCGCAACCATTTTGGCCTGTCGTATGACTATGCCGCCTTTACGCGCAAGCTGATCCGCACCTTGCTCGACCGCGGGGATGTGGAGGTGCATCTGGTGCCCCATGCCACCAGCAAGACCATGCCGGAGGATGATGATAACCGTTATGCCGACATGTTGGCCGCAGAATTCCCCGAGGTGATTCGCGTGGCCGAATTCGCCGGACCATCGGAGGCGAAGTCGTATATTTCGGGCCTCGATTTTCTCGTGGCCGGGCGCATGCATGCTTGCGTGGGGGCTTATTCCTCGGGCACGCCGGTGATCCCGGTGGCCTATAGCCGCAAGTTTGACGGGCTGTTTGGCATGCTCGGCTACAAGTGGATTGCGCCGGTCAAGGGGCTGGATGTGGATGGCGCGGTCAATTTCGTGCTCGAAGGTTTGGAAAAGCGCGCCGTGCTGGCCGCTGATCTGGCCGAGGGGATGAAGACCGTGCAGCAACGGCTTGACGTCTATCGTGGTGCGCTGCACAATCTTTTCATGCAAATCAAAGCGAAGGGTGCATGAGCCTCTCCCAATCTCCCACGCTCGCCAAGGTCGCCAAGGGCGATCTGTGTACTGGTTGCGGGTTGTGCGCTGGCGTAAGCCAGGGCGCGATCCAGATGGAAACGGTGGCCCCGGGCTATACGCGCCCGCATCAGGTCGCGCCGATTTCGGATGCGGTGGAAAAGGTCATCAAGACCGCCTGCCCCGGTTCGATTGTCGGGCCTTGGACGCAGGCGCCGCATCGGCACCCCTATTGGGGGCCGTATTTTCAGAGCCTGACCGGCTATGCCACCGATCCCAAGGTGCGCCACGCGGGGTCTTCGGGCGGGGGGATCACCTCGCTGGCGCTGTTTGCGCTGGAGACGGGGCTGGTGGACCGGGTGTTGCATGTCTTGCCCGATCCGGCGCATCCCACGCGCAATGTGATGGCGTGGTCTGACCGGCCTGAAGATGTGCTGATTGGCGCGGGGTCGCGTTATGCGCCGTCTTCGCCGCTGGGGCAGATCGAGGAAGCGCTGGCCGATGGGCGGCGCTTTGTATTTATCGGCAAGCCTTGCGATGTGGCGGCGCTGCGGCAATTGGCCAAGGTGGATGCGCGTGTGGCGGAGAAGGTGCCGCTGATGCTGTCCTTCTATTGCGCGGGCATCCCCAGCCATAATGCGGCGGACAAGGTGATCCGTGCCATGGGGCTGGAACCTCAGGCGGTGACCAGCTTCCGCTATCGCGGCAATGGCTGGCCGGGCCTGACCATCGCGCGGACCGATGATGGGCAGCAGGGCGAAATGCGCTATGCCGAAAGCTGGGGCAAGCATCTGTCGGGTCAGGTGCAGTATCGTTGCAAGATCTGCCCCGATGGGGTGGGCGGCGCGGCGGATATTGCCTGCGCGGATGCGTGGTATGGCGATGATGGCGGCTATCCCAAGTTTGAAGAACAGGATGGGCGCAGCCTGATCATGAGCCGCACGGCGACCGGCGACGCGCTGTTGCGCAAGGCGATCGAGGCCGGGCGTGTGGCGGTGGACCCGCTGGATGTGAACGATATTGATCACATGCAGCCGGGGCAGACCCGCCGCAAGCGCGTGTTGTTGGCGCGTCTTGCGGCCACGGTGGTGACATTCCAGCCTAGGCCGGTGATGGCGGGGCTGGATATTGCCTTGGCCGCCAAGCGGGCGGGCTTTCAGGAAAAGCTCAAGAATTTCATAGGCTCTGTGCGCAGAATTGTCACCAAACGGCGGCATTGAGCGGCCAAGCGCGGCCCGGATCAGGAGTCGGACGGGGCTAAAGCCCGGGTTCGCTCTGGTTTCCGGGCCGCGATCTGGTATGGTATCCTGCCGATGGCGAAAAAGCCTTGTTCTTGGGCGGCCAGCGGGGAATTAAGGGCAATGCTTTGAGGGATTGCGTTTTCATAACGGAATCTTCGAAATTTTCAGCAAGAACGTTGTGGGCGGCGCTTGTGCTGTCGGACAGCGAATTTTCTAAGCAAGGCGGATTTGCGCATGAGCTTTGGCCAGTTTTTCAACATCCTTTGGATGCGACGGGGGATTATCATCTTCTCCACTCTGGCGTGCCTGATCGGCGCGCTGGTGGCGATCAAGATCCTGCCGCCGCGCTATGAAGCGACCACCCGCATTGTTCTGGATATCGTCAAGCCCGATCCGGTGACGGGCGAAGCGATTTCCTCAGCTTGGGCACGCGCCTATGTGAAAACGCAGATCGAATTGATCAGCGATTATCGCGTGGCGGGCAAGGTGGTGGACTCGCTGGGCTGGACATCGTCTCCGGTTTGGGCGGCGCGCTATGCGGCGCGTAGCTCGGATGACCACAGCGATTTTCGCCGGTGGTTGGCCGAAGCGGTGATCGCGGGCACGGATACCAAAACAGTGGATGCCAGCAACATCCTTGAGATCAAATATTCGTCCAGCTCTTCGGATGCCGCGCGCAAGACGGTGAATGCCATTCGTCAGGCCTACTTTGATCAGACGCTGGCCTTCAAGCGCGAAGGCGCCGCGCGCAATGCGCTGTGGTTTCACCAGCAGGCGGAAAAATTGCGCGAGCAATTGACGCAGGCGGAAAACCGCAAGGCCGAATTCGAAAAGGCCAATGGCATCATCTTGCAGGATGACAATGTCGATACGGAAATGTCGCGCCTGAAGGCCATTTCCAGCTCTGCCCCTGCGGCGGCCCCTGCGGCGGCAGTGGCGGCGGCCAGTTCGCCTCTGGCCACCCAGCTTTCGCAATTGGATGCCCAGATCGCCAATGCGCAGCAAACGCTGGGGCCAAGCCATCCCGATCTCTTGAACATGCAGCGCCAACGCGCCAGTCTGGCCGCATCGGCGGCCAAGGAAGCGGCGGCCATGCGTTCGTCTGGCGGCGGGAGCATGGGGCCTTCGGTGGAGAGCCAGATGTCTGAGCAGACCCGCAAGGTTCTGGCCCAGCGTGGCAAGGTCTATGAGGCCCAGCGGCTGGCCAGCGATGTGATGGTGTTGCGCGATCAATTCAACAAGACGCTGACCCGCGCTTCGGAACTGGATCGCGAATCGCAGTCGACCGAAACCGGCCTGACCCTGCTGGGTGATGCTGTGGCGCCTGATGATCCGGCCTTCCCCAAGAAGGGCCTGGTGGTCGGTGGTTCGCTGGGCGCTGGTTTCGCGCTGGGTGTGCTGATCTCGCTGGTGCTGGAGATGATCTATCGCAAGGTGCGCAGCGTGGATGATCTGAGCTTGATCGGCCTGCCTGTGCTGGGTGTTATGCCGCTCGATCGGGCGGGATCGAAGAAGCGCGGGGTGCTGTATTGGCTGGGACTGGCCGATCTGTTCAAGCGCAAGACGGCGCTTGCTTCGGGCTGACGCAAGCGCGTTAAAGCACTGATGGTTCGACGTTGAGCGGGCCAGAGGATCGGGGGAAACCCCGGCTTCTGGCCCGCTTGGCGTTTGTGCGCAGGGCCGGGGCGAGCAACACTTTGTTACAGGCCGGAAGGCTTCGCGAAAATTGAGCCTGCTACATCCATTTCAGGACAAAAATGGAGAAAGCAGCATGATTACCTTGTTGAGCGCATTGATGGTGAGCAGCGCTGTGCCGCAGCCCGCGCAGGCCGCCATCATCGGATGCCATCCCAATCCCGGCAAAGTGGCCGCTTGTGTGACCCCGATTGGCACCGTGAAGCGCGCGCCTGTGGTGGAGGCCGATAGCGCGCCGGTGGAGCGCCGCGCATGCCATCCCGACCCCAGCAAGAACAAGGGCTGCACCCGCGCTGTGCGGCGTGGCGAGAACTGATGGTTTGATAAGGAGAATGGTGATGGATCTGAAGACTATTCGCCCTGTTGTCGCGCTGGCTGTGTTGTTGGCGGCCATGCCGCAGGCGGCCAGCGCGCTGGATCGCTTGCCCAAATCGCTGGCGCGGCTGGAGGCTCAGGATTTTGAGCGTGCGGTGGAAATCAAGGATGATCAGCTTGAGCCGCATGTGAGTTTTTCCACGCAGCAGGCGTATAAGCGCGGCCTGTCTGTGCCTGGCGGTGCGGTGGCCGATGTGCATCTTGTGGCGCAGATGGATCGCGCCACTGGGCAGGTGGCCTTTCGCGTGTGGAACGAGATGACCAATTTCGATGCGCCCAAGGATCTGGCCAGTGTGCACTATGTGGCGCAGGGGCGGTTGAGCGCGGCGCAATTGCCGGTGGCGCGCCACTGGCTGGATAATTGCGTGCCGATGGAAGCGGGCGGGCGTTGCGATCAGCGCATCCGCGTGGCTTTTGACCTGCCCGAACAGGTGGTGCGCGAAGTGGCGGCCAGCTATGCGGCGGGCAGCGATGCGGTGTGGCGCTATCGCTTCAAGGATAGCCATGGGCATGATGTGACCGTGGGGCTGGCCCCGGCCGAAGCGGCGGGAATTGTGGCCGCGATTGACAGTTTCAAGGCGCGCGCAAGCTGAGCCTTGGGAGCCAAGCCAGCCTATGGGTCCATGATCCCTCCTAAACCCACCCATGGGCTGGCTAAACTGGGCCTGTAAGGCCCTTGATGCCGGGGC
>Ga0302262_10000941_pt1 | contig 12370 bp, 9 predicted proteins | sample II_Fen_E3_4_FD_194557 | JGI IMG/M metagenome (GOLD analysis project Ga0302262, IMG submission 194557) | Peat permafrost microbial communities from Stordalen Mire near Abisko, Sweden - II_Fen_E3_4 | ecosystem: Environmental > Terrestrial > Soil > Wetlands > Permafrost | place: Sweden: Abisko...
CGAATGCACGTCGTTAAAGGTGCCGTGGCGCGCTGGATCGTCGGTGATCGAGCGTGGAAACAATTCATACCAACTGGCGAACTGCGCCAGTTCGCGTTCGACATCAACCGGATACTCGGGACTCAGGCTCAGGTAGGCACGGTGATCGGCCTGGGCCATCAAATCGGCGCTACGGTGGTGCAGGAACAAAGCGACCTGCTCGGTTTCGAGCAACCCGGACAATTGATGGTGCAACGCCGCCAGTTGTTCGCTCAGTTGCCCCTCGGTGCGCTCGGCCGCTTGCTGAACGTGATGGCGGCCTTCCTGCAGTTCCAGGCTGACGGGGACCGCGGCCATGTGCTTTTTTTCCAGCTCGTAGCGGAAACTGGCAAATTGATCGATCCAGGCTTCGATACAGAACACATAACGCCCCTGATCTTCGACGCGGAACCGGCCCTGCCAGCCATTGTTGCCCAGGTCGGTCATGACTTCGCTGCGCCAGACCTCATCGCCCTCGGAGCGCCAACGCACCCGTACCGCGAGCTTGTCGTGACCGTCGGCAAACACTTTGCTGGTCACCACCACCTCCTGCCCCACCACGGCCTTGACGGCAAACTGCCCACCGTCGAGGGTCGGCATGGTGTCTTCAATCACGATTCGTGGCAGTAAAAGCGCCTGTGACAGCGGCATGTGCGGGTTGTAGCTCAACTCAGTAGGTTTTTCAGCCGTCATCGAGCATCTCTCCTTTACGCCCCAAGGACGCTCTTGTGTCTGGTTGTCATCCCAATGAACTCACTTAGGTTCCGAGCGCCGGGCGCCCGGAAAAGTTCATCGGCAATTGGCCGGAATCAAATCCGTGGTGTGGCGGTCAATCAACTTAAGCACGACTCACGCCATGTGCCACTGGAGGCTAGACCATGACCAATCCATTCCCGGGCGAAACACCCGATCCGAATATCGACAACCCGGTGATCCCACCGACGGACCCGCAACCTGTTCCTGAGCAGGAGCCGCCAGGCAATAACCCGCCACCACGGGAGGAGCCACCGACGACCATGCCGCCGGTGATTGTGAATCCTGAGTGATGACAGCCGTTCGTTGAGGCCAATCGATCCCAAGCCTCGCCTGGGGTCGATTGAACTGGAAAAAGGAATGACCATTCCTAAAAGCCTGTAGTCCCGATCCTAAAGCGACGTTTGCGCCAGGCTTATCCCTTACCAATACTCGATGCATCCGTTTAGATAGCCATCTCCCCGGCCGCCATGAGTGTCATCAGCCATGAACATCGTAGTTTTCAGCGTAAACCGCTTCATTAAAAGTGCGAGCGCGCGAGCAAAGGCGTTCAACCATGGACGACTGAATGATGGCTGGCCACATGTTGAAATTATGCAAATACGATCTTCTTTATCCTCAAAGTGAGTGCGACCTTCGAGAAAAAACCGATAGAAGCTCAATCATCAGAGAGCTTGAAATGTGCTCACTTCACCAGAGTATCGACTTTGGCCAACACGAGCTGTTGGGGAGCAAGAGTGACGAGTACGATTCAAGCCTGACGCCCTATGTGCATATCACACAGAGTGAGGATGTAGGCAGCGCTTAAGGGTCAGGTTTTTCAAGCCGCCGGACAATCCTCGGCACCACACTGAAAATCACCAACGCCAACACCGTACTGAACACCGCCGTCGCCTCCCTGCCCAACCCGGCGGACACGCCGATGGCGGCGGTCATCCATAAGCCGGCCGCGGTGGTCAGGCCCTTGACCTGACCTTCGTCGCCTTCCTGGTTTTTCAGGATGGTGCCGGCGCCAAGGAAGCCGATGCCGGCGATGACGCCCTGCACAACCCGGCTCATGGCATCGGCCTGGGAACCGGACATCTGAGGCACCAGCACAAACAGCGCCGCGCCGAGTGCCACCAGCATGTGGGTGCGCACGCCGGCGGCCTTGCCCTTGCTCTCGCGTTCGAAGCCGAGAATGCCGCCCAGGGTCGCGGCGATCAGCAAGCGCACGGTGATGCGTGTCAATTGCGAGGCATCTGCGATGTCGGCGAATTCGGCTTGCAGGGTCACCCAGACTTCGTGCCACCAGGCGTTCATGGCGTGGTCCTTGAAAAAGGTCATGGAGAGTGGACAGCACCGACCATTAATCGGTTGCACAGAACGATGGCCGCCGGGCGTGCCCTAACACTGTAGAGCCCTCTGAAAAAGGACACGTCCATGACCGTGCGCATCGAAAACCAGACTTGCTTCTTTACCATCGAAAACGGCGAAGAGATTCGTTTATGTACTGACGTCACCATCATTACCGACGCGGAAAAAGCCATGTCCGCGGTGGACATCAACGGCCAGCACATTTACATCACCGAAGCTGAAGCCGACGCATTGACCGTCGCCGGCGCGAAGGATGGACGCCGGCATCTAAAGGCGACCGACAGTGATTCGGTGATTTGACTGACCGGGATCAACATCGGCCGAAAACACCTGATATAGCCGCCTGCGTCCCGTTGCGAAAGGTGCTTCAACTTGTCGCAGGGGAGCACGCGGCACCCATCTGATCTGGTTTTTATTGCAATACCTGAGTCTGTTATGCAAACAGATGGCCGCTCATAGTGCTCATGCCTGATGGAGGCTGATGAGCGAAAGACCATGAGCGAGAGAATCCCCGTCCGAACCGTAGAAAGCGCCCCGACCGTAAGAATCCATGAACCTTCACGCCCAAAGATGAAGGTCAAGACCAGTGACAACCTGATCCATACCCGTAGCTTCACCGGTTTGTTCCGCACCCTGCGCCTGAGCGGTGCCGGTTTTCTGTTTCTGCTGTTCTTCGGCACCGTGTGGTTGAACTGGGGTGGCCGCCAAGCGGTGCTCTGGGACCTGTCCGAAAGCAAATTCCACATCTTCGGCGCGACGTTCTGGCCACAGGATTTCATCCTGCTTTCGGCCCTGTTGATCATTGCCGCGTTCGGGCTGTTCGCGATCACCGTGTTCGCCGGCCGGGTCTGGTGTGGCTATACGTGCCCGCAAAGCTCCTGGACCTGGATCTTCATGTGGTGCGAGAAAATCACCGAGGGCGAACGTAACCAGCGCATCAAGCTGCAAGCCGCGCCCTGGGGCTTGAACAAACTGATGCGCCGTTCGGCCAAGCACACGCTGTGGCTGGCCATCAGCCTGCTGACCGGACTGACCTTCGTCGGCTACTTCACGCCGATCCGGCCGCTGGCCGAAGAACTGCTGACCTTGCAACTGAGTGGCGTCAGCCTGTTCTGGGTGCTGTTCTTTACGGGGGCGACCTACATCAATGCCGGTTGGCTGCGTGAGGCGGTGTGCATGCACATGTGCCCCTATGCGCGGTTCCAGAGCGTAATGTTCGACAAAGACACCCTGACCATTTCCTACGACGTCGCCCGTGGCGAGAACCGTGGCCCGCGCAAGCGTGAGGTCAAACCGGCGGAAGTCGGGCTGGGCGATTGCATTGATTGCCAACTCTGCGTGCAAGTGTGCCCAACCGGCATCGATATCCGCGACGGCTTGCAGATGGAGTGCATCGGCTGCGCGGCGTGCATCGACGCCTGTGATTCGATCATGGACAAAATGGGCTACGCTCGCGGGCTGATCAGCTACACCTCGGAACATCAGTTGCAAGGTGGCAAGACTCACCTGTTGCGGCCACGGTTGATCGGCTACACCGCCGTGCTGCTGGTGATGATCGGCGCTTTGGTGCTGGCCTTGGTCGAACGACCCATGGTGTCGCTGGACGTGAGCAAGGACCGCGGCCTGTTCCGCGAGAACAGTCAGGGGCAGATCGAAAACATCTACAGCCTGAAAGTGATCAACAAGACCCAGCAGCGCCAGGACTACCACCTGACGCTGGTCGACGGCGACGGTTTCCAGTTACAGGGCAAAACCGAACTGAGCCTGGCGCCCGGCGAGATCGTCGATGTGCCGGTGTCGGTGGCAATGACGACGGAACGGCCGGAAAGCAGCTCGAAAAGCATCAGCTTCAAAATCGTCGACAGCGACGAGCCCGGCATCTACAGCGTGGCCAAAAGTCGCTTTGTAGCGCCAATGAACCGTTGAGTCTTTAAGATGCCAACCTTTGTGGTCAGGGAACAAGCGTCCTGGCCACAGTCATTCGATTCGATTCCATCGCGGGATACCGATGAAACGCTACGAAAAATTCGCCGATGACATCGCTGAACTGATCCGCTCCGGTGTTCTCGGCCCCGGGCAGCGCGTGCCATCGGTACGCTACGCCAGCCAGACCTACGGCGTCAGCCCCTCCACGGTGTTCCAGGCCTACTACCTGCTTGAGCGCCGCGGCTTGATCCGCGCCCGGCCGCGCTCCGGCTATTTCGTCAATGCCCATGCACCGCGGCCGTTTTCCGAGCCGGAGATCAGCAGCCAGGTCAACGAATCGACCGAAGTCGATGTCAGCGAACTGGTGTTCTCGGTCCTCGATTCGATCAAGGACCCAAACACCGTGCCCTTCGGCTCGGCGTTCCCCAGCCCGACCCTGTTTCCATTGCAACGGTTGTCGCGGTCGCTGGCCAGCGCCAGCCGCGCGATGGACCCGCGCATGGTCGTGACCGACATGTCGCCGGGCAACCCGCAGTTGCGTCGGCAAATCGCCCTGCGCTACATGGTCGGCGGGCTGATGCTGCCCATGGAAGAACTGCTGATCACCAACGGCGCACTGGAAGCGCTGAATTTGTGCCTGCAAGCCGTGACCCAACCCGGCGACCTGGTGGCCATCGAAGCCCCGGCGTTCTATGCCTGCCTGCAGATTCTCGAACGACTGAAACTCAAAGCCGTGGAAATCCCGGTGCATCCGCGCGACGGCATCGACCTCGGCGTGCTCGCACAAACCCTGGAACGTCACCCGATCAAGGTGTGCTGGTGCATGACCAGTTTCCAGAACCCCATGGGCGCCACCATGCCCGAGGCGAAAAAACAGGAACTGGTGGAGCTGCTGCGTAGCCATCAAGTACCGCTGATCGAAGACGATGTCTACGCCGAGTTGTATTACGGTCAACAGGCACCGAAACCGGCCAAGGCGTTTGATACCGAAGGCCTGGTGATGCATTGCGGCTCCTTCGCCAAAAGCCTTGCTCCCGGTTATCGCATTGGCTGGGTGGCCGCCGGCCGCTACGCGCAAAAAATCGAACGCCTGAAGCTCATGACCTCGCTTTGCGCCTCGATGCCGGCTCAGGCCGCCATCGCCGACTACCTGCAGCACGGCGGCTATGACCGGCACCTGCGCAAACTGCGGTACGCGCTGGAAGAACAGCAAAGCGCGATGCTCGCAGCCATTGCCCGCTATTTCCCGGCACAGACTCGCGTCAGCCAACCGGCGGGGGGCTACTTTTTATGGCTGGAATTGCCGGAGCAGATGGATTCGCTGAAGTTGTTTCAGATGGCGTTGGCCCAGGGCATCAGCATTGCGCCGGGGCCTATATTCTCGCCGACCCAAAGGTTCAGGAATTGCATTCGATTGAATTACGGGAGCCCGTGGAACGAGGCTGCGGAAAAGGCGATGGAGACGTTGGGGCGGATTGTCAGGTCCTTCTGACGTTCAGATGTCGCTTGAAAGGAGGCTATCGCGAGCAGGCTCGCTCCCACAGGACGACTCGGTCAATTGTGGGAGCGACAATCCTGTGATCTAACGTCCACCGCCCAAATCAACGAAAGTCCCGGTCGCATAGGACGCCTTGTCCGACAGCAACCAGATAATCGCCTCGGCCACTTCATCCGGCCGGCCGCCCCGGGCCATGGGTATCGCCGACTCCAGTTTGCTGACCCGATCAGGATCGCCGCTCAGCGCATGGAAATCGGTATAGATGTAGCCGGGACGTACGGCGTTGACACGAATGCCTTCGCCGGCCACTTCCTTGGACAGGCCAATGGTGAAGGTGTCGAGTGCACCCTTGGAAGCGGCGTAGTCGACGTATTCGTTGGGCGCGCCCAGGCGGGCGGCGACCGAAGACACATTGACGATGCTGCCGCCCTGCCCGCCGTGCTTGGGCGACATGCGCAGAATCGCGTGCTTGGCGCACAGAACGGGTGCCAGCACATTGGTCTTGAGGGTTCTGAGGATACGAAATTCGGACATTTCGTCGACACGGGACTTGTGTCCCACGGTGCCGGCGTTGTTCACCAGTGCGGTGACCCGGCCGAGCTCGGTATCGACCCGGTGAAACAACGCGATCACTTCATCTTCGATGCTGACATCGGCACGCACGGCGATGGCTTCAGCGCCCAGTGCGCGGACTTTATCCAGCACGCTCTGGGCCGCTTGTTCATCAGACTGATAGTTGATGCAGATCCGGTACCCTTGTTCGGCGGCCAACAGGGCTGTGGCGGCACCGATGCCGCGACTGCCGCCGGTGATAACGATGACTTTGTCCATACAAGCTTTCCCCGTTTCAAGCGTAAGCGAACCGGGGGGAAGGATAACCGTCCTCTTCGGTTTTTGCATGGGTCTGTTGCCATTCGATATGGCGAGGGAACGAGTTCCCTCGCCACCGATCAGACGACGGCCAATTGCTCCGAACGGTGAATTTCCAGGATGAAACGCTCGGCCGGCAATGGATGCCCGAGCAGGTAACCCTGCAATGAGTCGCAACCGAGTTGGGTCAGGAAGTCCTGTTGCATCCCGGTTTCCACGCCTTCGGCGACGATCCGCAAGCCCAGCGCCTGGCCTAGGGCGACAATGGCGGAAACGATGGCGGCGTCGTCGCTGTCACGCTCCAGATCCCGCACAAAACCGCGGTCGATCTTCAGTTCGTTGGCCGGCAGACGCTTGAGATACATCAAGCTGGAATAACCGGTGCCGAAATCATCGATGGACAGGTCAACGCCCATGTCCGACAGCAACTGGAGCACCGTCATGCTCGCATCGGCATCGCTCATGGCCGTGGTTTCAGTAATTTCCAGGGTCAGGCTGTTGGCCGGCAGTTGGTGCGTGGTCAGCGCCTTGGCGACACTCTGTACCAGGCCGACATGGCAGAACTGCATGGCGGAAAGGTTCACTGCGATGCGCCAGTCGGTGTAGCCGAGCACGTACCACTCACGCATCTGGCGGCAGGCTTCATTGAGCACCCAGTCGCCAATCGGAATGATCAGCCCGGTCTTTTCGGCGAGTTGGATGAACTTGTCCGGCAGCAACATGCCTTGCGTCGGGTGCTGCCAGCGCAACAACGCCTCGGCACCGACCGGCCGACCCGTGCCGGCGTCGAACTTGGGCTGGTAGTGAAGGCTGAATTCGTTCCGGTCCAGCGCGTTGCGCAGGTCTTGCAGCAGTTGCAGCTGCTTGCGCGCGTTGCTGTTCATCGAGGCATCGAAAAAGCTGTAACCGTTTTTGCCTGTGCCCTTGGCGTGATACATCGCCGCATCGGCATTCATCAGCAACTCATGGACGGTCTGGCCATTGCCCGGATAGAGCGCAATGCCGATGCTGGCAGAGATCTGCAAGTCATGTTCGGCGACCCGGAACGAACGGGCGATCAATCCGACCTGGCGCGCCGCCAGGCCCATGGCGTCGATCTGCTCACCCAGTTGCATCAGCAGCACGAACTCATCGCCGCCGATTCGCGCCAGGGTGTCCTGACTACGCAGGTCTTCACGCAAACGCAGGCTGACCTCGCGCAACAACAGGTCACCCATATGATGACCAAAGGCATCATTGACCGGTTTGAAGCCGTCCAGATCGATGAACATCAACGCAAAACAACCACCCTCGGCGTCCACCCTGGACATCGCCTGCTCGATGCGATCGGCCAGCAGGACCCGATTCGGCAACCCGGTCAGGGTGTCGTGCAGGGCCAGTTGGGTGAGTTCGCGGTTGGCTTCGGTCAGCGACTGGGCAAGGCCGGCGGTGCGGGACTCCAGGCGCGCATCGAGGATCGACGTCAGCAAGGCAATGCTCAACACCGCCAGGGTGGTGATCAGGACGAGGTTGTCCAGGCCTTTGCCATTCAAGCCATTGACGGCAGCGCCGCAAAAGCTGCCATCCGCGAAACGCGCAGCCGCCATGCCGGTGTAATGCATGCCAACGATGGCAATCCCCATGATGACTGCCGCACCGCCGCGGATCAGGCGCACATACGGCGCGTGCTGGCGCAGGCGGAACGCGATCCATAGCGCCGCGCCGGAGGCGCCCGCCGCGATCAACAGCGATGCGCTGAACAGCGTCGGGTCGTAATCGATACCAGGCTGCATGCGCATGGCCGCCATGCCGGTGTAATGCATGGCACTGATCCCGGTCCCCATCGCCAGTGCGCCGAAAGCCAATTGCCAGGCCGGCAGTTGCGGCTGACTGACCAGCCACAGGGCAAAGCCGCAAGACAGGATGCCGATCAACAGCGACAACAGCGTCAAGGTGAGGTCGTAGCCCAGGTCGATGGGCAACTTGAACGCGAGCATGCCGATGAAATGCATCGACCACACGCCAATGCCCATGGCAAAAGCACCACCCGCCGTCCATAAATGCACGGCCCGTCCCTTGGCCGTGGCAATGCGTCCGCTCAAGTCGAGGGCCGTGTACGAAGCGAGAATCGCGACACTAAGGGAGATGAAAACCAGGGTGGGGGAATAACTGCCGATAAGCATGAGACTTCTCGCCAACACCCTCCGTAATGGAATTCATTCTCGGCAGGGCAAATCCGGCGATTGTACTGATTCCAATTGAGAACGCACTCACAAAATTAGCAAAAGGCCAGCAGTCCGATGAAACGCTTGTTTTAAGGTTTCACCTTAACAGGGCTCAGCGCCCACAGTGATTGGGTGGAGCGCAGAAACCTGTGGGAGCGAGCCGGGTCCGGGCGGCGTCCCGACGAGGGGGGCAGCCGATTCAAAATAGATGGCGCCTGACACCATGCCGTGGCTGGCAAGCCAGCGCCTACAAATTGTCGCTGACCTGCAGTTGGCCATCCCAGCCGCCACCCAACGCCGCAATCAACTGCACGCTGGCAATCAAACGACTTTGCAGCAGGCTCAGGTTGCTGCGCTCATTGTTCAGGGCCGCCGCCTGGGTTACCACCACATCGATGTACGCGATCAACCCGGCCTTGTATTGGTTCTGGGTCAAACGCAACGACTCACGGGCCGCATCCAGTGCCTGCTGACGCACGACCGCTTCGTCTTGCAGCACCTTGAGTTGAACCAGGTAGTTTTCCACTTCACGGAAACCGTCGAGCACCGTCTGGCGGTACTTGGCCACGGTTTCATCGTAGGCCGCTTCGCTGCGGTCCACTTCCGCCGAACGCTGGCCACCGTCGAACAAGGTCATGGCCAGTTGAGGGCCGACCGACCAGAAGCGGTTAGGCAGGCTGATCCAATTGGAGTACGTGCTGCTGCTGTAACCGCCATTCAGGCTCAGCGTCAGGTCCGGGTAATAGGCCGCCTTGGCCACACCGATGTTGGCGTTGGCAGCCATGACCGAACGCTCGGCGGAGGCAATGTCCGGGCGCCGTTCAAGCAATTGCGAAGGCAGGCTCAGTGGCACTTGCGGCAATGCCGGGATGCTGTTGATTTCCACCAGACTGAACTCGGCGGGCGGCAGACCGACGAGTACGGCAATGGCGTTTTCGAACTGGGCGCGCTGCCAGATCAGATCGACCATGTCTGCCTCGGTACCCTTGAGTTGCGTCTGCGCCTGAGCCACCGCGTCCTTGCCGGAAACCCCGGCGCGGTACTGGTTCTCGGTCATTTTCAGCGAACGCTGATAGGCCTCGACGGTCGCTTCCAGCAGACGTTTCTGCTCATCGATCACGCGCAATTGCAGGTAGTTCTGCACCAGTTCCGACTGCTGGCTCAGGCGCATCGCCGCCAGATCGGCAAAACTGGCCTCGGCGTTGGCGGTGTCGGCTTCCAGGCCACGGCGCAGTTTGCCCCAGACATCCGCTTCCCAACTCACGCCCGCCTGGGCGGTGTAGGTGTCGCGAATGCCGCTGGAAGAACTGGTCAGGCTGGAGTTGCTGCTGCCGGTGCCCTGGCTTGAGCGGTTCTTGCCGACGGTCAGGTCCACCGTCGGGAAAAACGCGCCTCGTGCGCTGCGCACCAGGGCCTGGGCCTGGCGATACTGGGCTTCGGACTGGGCCACGGTCTGGTTGGACGCATTGAGTTTCTCGACCAGCCCATTGAGTTGCTGATCACCGTACAACTCCCACCACGCGCCGCGCGCCAGGGAATCGCTGGGATTGGCCTGACGCCAGCCGGCGGCTTCCTTGTACTGCGCAGGCGAGGCGGTTTGCGGGCGCTGGTAATCGGGGCCGACGGCGCAGGCACTGAGCATCGCCACGCACAGCGACAGGCTCAACAAACGCGAGCCTCGAGCCGCGATCATCGGTGCAGTCAGGTTGTAAAGCGAACGGTCAGTCATAGCGGAGTTTCCAGAGCAGCATCGGTACGCACCCCACGCCAATGGTTGAAGCGATGGCGCAGCTTATCGAGATAGAGGTAAACCACCGGGGTGGTGTAAAGGGTCAACACCTGACTGAAGATCAGCCCGCCGATAATGGTCAGGCCCAGTGGCTGGCGCATTTCCGCCCCTTCGGCACGACTGAGCAACAATGGCAAGGCTCCGAGGATCGCCGCCAGTGTAGTCATCAGAATCGGCCGTAAACGTTGCAAACAGGCGTTGCGGATCGACTCCAGCGGCGCCATGCCTTGCTGGCGTTCGAGTTGCAGGGCCAGGTCGATCATCAGGATGGCGTTTTTCTTGACCACGCCGATCAGCAGGAACAGGCCCAGCAACGAGATCAGGCTGAACTCCCCGCCCAGGGCATAGATCGACAGCAACGCGCCGACCCCGGCCGAGGGCAAGGTCGACAGAATGGTCAACGGATGGATGTAGCTTTCATACAGCACACCCAATACCAGGTACACCGCCACCAGCGCGCCAAGGATCATGAACGGCTGGCTCTTCTGGGTGGCGGCAAAGGCATCGGCGGTGCCGGCCATTTTCACGATCACGTCTTCCGGCATCCCCAGCCTGGCAATCGCTCGTTCGATGGCCGCCGTGCCCTGCTCCACCGTGACCCCTTCGGCCATGTCAAAGGAGATGCTTTCGGAAGCGAACTGGCCTTCGTGGCTGACCCGGTCATCTTCCAGGCTGTTTTCGTAGTGAGCGATGGTCGACAACGGAATCCGCGCACCCGCAGCGGTAATCACCTGAACCTGCTTGAGGGTGATCGGGTCCTGGGCGTATTTCGGATTGACCTCCATCACCACCTGGTACTGGTTGAGGCTGTCATAGATGGTGGAAATCTGCCGCTGACTGTAGGCATTGTTCAGCACCGCCGTGACCATATTCATGTCGACCCCCAGGCGTTTGGCCTGGTCGCGGTCGACAATCAAGGTCACTTGTTGGGCGCCACGGCCTTCACGGGCGTCAATCGCGGTCAGCTCCGGCAGGGCCCTCAGCGCCGTGACGACTTTCGGATACCACTCGCGCAACTCGCCAAGATCAGCGCTTTGCAAAATGTAGGAATACTGCGACGTGGTCTGTTCACGACCACCACCGAATTGCAGGTCCTGGTCGGCCATCAGCATCAGTTGCGCCCCGGCGACCTTGGGCATTTCCTTGCGTAGACGTTCGATGACTTTCTGCGCCGAAATATTGCGTTCCTTGATCGGTTTCAGACGCACCAGCATGAAGGCGTTATTGGTGCCGTTGGTGCCACCGATGAAACCGGCGACGCTTTCCACGGCTTCGTCCTTGAGCACAGCGCGGCGGAAGGTCTCCATTTTCGGCTGCATCACGCTGAACGACAGGCCGTCATCGCCGCGCACAAAACCGATCAACTGGCCGGTGTCCTGTTGCGGCATGAAGGTTTTCGGCACGACCACGTACAGGGCAACGTTGACGCCAACGGTCACCAATAGACTCAACAAGGTCAACCGCCGATGACGCAGCACCCAGTCGAGGCTCGTCGCGTATTTTCCGACCAGCCATTCGTTGGCCTGCCGGCTCCAGCGCTGCAAGCGGTTCTCCTGGCCCGGGACATGGGGCTTGAGCCAACGCGCGCAAAGCATCGGCGTGAGTGTCAGCGAGACCACCAACGACACCACGATCGACGCCGCCAGGGTGATCGAGAACTCGCGAAACAGGCTTTCGATGATCCCGCCCATGAACAGGATCGACAGGAACACCGCCACCAGCGACACGTTCATCGACAGCAGGGTGAAACCGACTTCCTGGGCACCGAGGTACGCGGCCTTCATCGGCGGCACACCTTCGTCGATGTGCCGGGAAATGTTCTCCAGCACCACGATGGCATCGTCCACCACCAACCCGGTGGCCAGAATCAGCGCCATCAGCGACAGGTTGTTCAGCGAGAAGCCATAGAGGTACATCACCGCGAAGGTGCCGACCAGTGACACCGGCACCGCCAGC
>Ga0302262_10000943_pt1 | contig 12364 bp, 9 predicted proteins | sample II_Fen_E3_4_FD_194557 | JGI IMG/M metagenome (GOLD analysis project Ga0302262, IMG submission 194557) | Peat permafrost microbial communities from Stordalen Mire near Abisko, Sweden - II_Fen_E3_4 | ecosystem: Environmental > Terrestrial > Soil > Wetlands > Permafrost | place: Sweden: Abisko...
CAAGGGCGAAGCGGGTTTCGATGGCTTCTACACGGCTTGCAAGGTCGTTATTGCTCATAAGGAATTCCTCGTGGGTAAAGGCTTAGAAATCGGTGGACGTTGAAAGCGCTCGCCAGCGGGAAAGCTCTGCCGCAACGAAAGCGAGCTTGTCTTCAACGACTTGCACCGCATCTGCGCCGGCGACGAACCGCAACGGCGGCTCTTTCTGCTCGACCAGCTTCACGACGGCAAGGCCGAGCTTGTCCGGATCACCGACTTGTTGGTGATTGCGCGCTTCGAACACCGCCAGGGCACTGGTGCGGAATTCGCTGTAGTCATCCAGCGAATGGGTGCCGATTTTCAGCATGCGGCTGTCCAGAAAGTCGGTCCGAAAAGCCCCGGGTTCAACCAACGTGAGCTTGATGCCGAAATTGGCGATTTCCTGGGCCAGGGATTCGGAAAAGCCTTCGATGGCGAACTTGCTCGCCGAGTACATCGAGGCCCCGGAGACACCTTTGAAACCACCGTTCGACGACATGTTGATGACATGCCCGCAGCGTTGTTTGCGCATCACAGGCAGCACGGCGCGGGTCACATTGAACGTGCCGAATACATTGGTTGCGAACTGTCGCTCGATGGCCTGGGGCTCGACTTCCTCGAAGGGGCCGAACTGGCCATAACCGGCGTTATTGACCAGTACATCGATACGACCGAATCGCTTGAGGGCGGCCTCGACCACCGATTCGGCCTGGGCGACAACCCGAATATCCAGCACGGCGACCAGGACCTGACCGTCGTAACTGCCATAGGTCTGTTCCAGTCGAGCGAGGTCCAGGTCTGTGGCAATGACTGAATCGCCGTTGTTCAACGCGGCCTTGGCGATACCCGCACCCAGACCACTGGCGCTGCCCGTCACCAGCCAGACGCGCTCATTGGTTGGCTGGCTCATAGTGGCATCTCGGTTTTGACCCAGTTCAGAATCGAACTGTGATGCGGCGCCCAGCCAAGTTCCGCTCGTGCGCGTTTGGCGATCACTCGGCTGTTAGTCCCGAAGGTGTAATGCGCGTGCATTTCGCCCCAGTGTTTCGCCGCTTCTTCTACCGGCCATGATTGCACCGGGCCAAGTCCCATACGTTCGGCAAGCGCTGCACCGATCTCGGCGAATGAGGCTTCACCGTTTTCGATGAAATAAAACGCACCGGCCGGGGCTTTTTGCAGCGCCAGCAGGAACAATTCCGCAACGTCTTCGATGTGCACGTTGGACCAGCTGTTGACGCCTTTGCCGACAATTCGTACCACTCCGGTTTCACGGGCACGGGCGATCAGGAAGGGAAGCTGGAAACTGTGGTCGGTCAGGCCGCCACCTACGCCATAGATGTTGCTGGGGCAGATCACGACGGTGCGGATGCCCTCGTTGGCGGCCTTCATCATGCGCAGGTCAATGTCGTAGCGTGGTTGTTTCAGCGCCTCGACGATAAACGGGGTGTCTTCATCGAAGATGTTGTCGCTCAGGTAGTTGCCTTGTGCGTCGTCGCCGATGATGCTCGAGCCGCTGGTATGGATCAGCACCTTATTGGAGCCTTTCAAGGCCTCGATAAAGGATTCGACGGCACCTGCGTGGTCACTGTTAGCCGCATCGATCACGGCATCGGCGTTACGTGCTTCAGCGACCAGCAGGTCGTGATCATCAAGACTGCCAATCACCGGTTCGATGCCAAGTGCTTTGAGTTGTTCGGCTTTTTTTGGGTCGCGGACCAGGCCGCGGACGGCGTGTCCTGCCTTGATCAGGCGAGTAGCGACGCTACCGCCAACGAAGCCGTTGGCGCCGGTAAGAAAGATATTCATGGGGATAAGCCTTTTTGGTTGGGCAATAGTTGCCGGGATTGAATGCGTTGAGCGCTTCGCTCAAACGGTCAGTGCGAGTGCGCGCCATCAATGGGCGGCTGGGGGGATGAGTTTTAGAGGGCGTGCATCAATTGGGTTTGATGCGCTGCCAGTCACCCATTGCACTGAAAACAACCATAACCGCGAAAATCCATCGAAAAAACAGGCTCTGATTCCGTTCAGAGTTGACACTGGAGTCATCAATGGAGCTTTATAGCCATGGATTGGAGGGTAAATGGAAAGTTTGAGTGGCATCGGGGTTTTCGTGCAGGCAGCCGAAGCTCGAAGTTTTGTTGCGGCGGGGAGGACCCTGGGGATTTCTGCATCTGCTGTCAGCAAAAGCATTTCGCGGTTGGAGGAAAAGTTCGGGGTTCGACTGTTTCATCGGAGCACACGCAGTATCACGCTCACTGCCGAAGGCACACAGTTTCTTGAGCGTTGCCGCCGCGTTCTCGCAGAGCTGGAGGCTGCCAGTGAGGAATTCTCTCAAAATGCATCGGCTCCCCAAGGGCCATTGCGCATCAGCCTGCCGATGATCGCAAGACCGTTTTTGCCGATTTTCGGTGAGTTCCAGCAGCTCTATCCGGATATACAGCTGGATGTCGAGTTCACCGATCGTTTGGTCGATGTCATCAGTGAAGGTTTCGATGCAGTGATTCGCAGTGGTGTACAGAAAGACTCAGGCTTGTCGGCTCGCCCGCTGGGTACATACCGCATGCTCATAGTGGGCTCCCCTGACTACTTTGCACGACGTGGAGTCCCACTCTGTCCGGAGGCATTGCTCAAGCATTCGTGCATCCACTTCAGGTTCCCCAAGACCGGAAAATTACAGACATGGGTCTTGACTCGAGATGACCACCCAGTGGAGTTGGAGTTGCCGCGTTCAATGGTGTGTAATTCGGTGGAGGGACGTATGAGCTTTGCGCTGCAAGGGTTGGGAATCACCTACGCCGCTGATTTCGTTGTTCGCGACGCATTGGCGGATGGCCAACTGGTAGAGGTGCTCGGGGACTACACCAGTGAGGGCGGCCATTTCAATTTGCTCTGGCCTTCCGGTCGCCAAGTGACGCCGAAGCTGCGGGCTTTCATTGATTTTTTTTCGGCGCATATGCCACTGACTTGTTAAGCAAATCCACACCGCTCGACCTGCTCTATCGCGGAGCCCCATCCAGCTTTTCAGCGGATCGTCCTCGTGCATGATTGATCGAATTGCCAATGACTTTTTAGGTGCTCCCCCCGACGCTTGTTAACGACGCCGCATCGCCCAATCCTACTTATCGTTTCCGGCCATTTGTTGGGTGACCGCTCTTGGCCGCTTTCTGCCCGTCATCAATATGCAGTGAGCTGGTCAAGCCGAATGCCATTGACTGGTCAGCGGCAATGCAAATGAGTGGTCAAGTATATGCAATTACGCACCCACAAACTGGGTGTTAAATGCCCGGCGAACCGGGCATTGTTTAGCGACTCCTTTGCTTCACTGCGCCGCCACCAGTTGCCTGGCCAACGCCATCTCCACCGAATCACCGTCCTGGTTCAACGAGTCGAGACCCGAATCGGGCACATCGCCTGAGGTGCTTTGTGAAACAGCGATCTTCTTGGCCATCAACTGCAAGCAAGTTATTTGCGAACTGCCGATGTAGCCGAAGAACAGCACGCGCACCGATTGTTTCTGCCCAATCCGCCATGACCGTCGTGCCGCCTGCTGCAGGGTGTAGACGTTGTAGCCCGTTTGCAGAAAGACGATGGTCGGGAAGTCCAGCAGATCCAGCCCCGTCTTGACCAGCTCGGGATTGGTGATGAGCACATCGATGCCGCGGTCGACTTGATCGAGGATCCAGTCTTCCCGTCGCATGGTGTCCACCGATGCCCGCAGTACCGCCACCTTCAAACCTGCCTGTTCCAGCGCGAGTTTCAGCCTGGCGGTGGTGTCGCGTGTCCCGGTGTAAACGGTGTAGGCCAGGACCTTGCGGCCGAGGGCCTTCTCTTGTCGGCACAGATCGATCAATGCCTGTTCCTTGGGCATGAGCTGATCATCGGTGAATATCGTCGGTACAAAGGCGAGCAGCTCCTTTGTTCTAGGATGTTTCACTGTCTCTGGCCGGAAGCTGCAATCTGGCCATGCCAGCAAGACGTTCAGCACCACACCCAGCAACGTGGTGTCGCGCCTGGCCAGCGCCTGTCGCAGGGCCGTAGTGAGTGTTCCAGCCAGTTTGGCGTAGGCATTACCCTGTTCCAGAGACATGGCGACGTCGACGAACTCCTCCTGGTAGCTCGGAAGGACCTTTGCTCCAATGTCCTTGAGCTTCAGGAAGACGGTGAAGGGCAGGACAAATCGGTGAATGCCTTTGGGGCCGAAGCCCGGGGCTTTCACCGTACGGACCGAGAGTTTCTTGCCTTTGGCGGTCTTGTGAGATTGCGAGTCGCGCTCGGTGTAAATATCCTTCAGCACCCCATGATCACGCATGAACGCCATTGCTCCAGGTGCCAGGCTCCCGCGCTGGTTAGGTTGATAGCCATCCTCGATCATTCGCTGTGGCAGGATCCTGAACAGCAGGTAGAACAGATCGTCGGCATAGCCGCCCATGAGCGTACCGGTCAGCACCAGGCATTTGCGTGCTCTGGCTGCTAATACCCCCATGGCCTGGCCTTGGGCCGAACCGCTGTTTTTGTATTCATGCCCCTCATCCACGACGAGCAGGTCGAAGAAGCCGTACGGCAAGTAGCGTTTGATGAACTCGGTGGGCTGATAGCCACCTTCACCAAATCCGAACTCCAGGTTGGCCATCGCGCGCTCCATGCGTTTGGCTTGCCTGTCGGTGAAGACGAAATTGCCCTGGGCGTCCATCAGGTTGATGAACTCATGCACATTGTCGACCAGCATCGAGGCGAGAAAATCCTCTCCGAAGTCGGTCATCAATCGTTCGGCACGCACGGGACCGATGGTAGGAATCCGGCACATAGATTTGAGAATGATGGAGCGGCGTTCGCCGGCATCAGCTCGTTACGCTGCGATCAGCTTCGGTGATGATCCAGAGCCGGGGCTCGTCGTCGAGGTGTGTGTCATAGGCCGAAAACAGGCGGTCGCCGTATTTCAGGGCTTGTTCGTTGCTCTGCCGATCTTCATCGGGCAGGGGCTTCGACTGCGCCGCTACCAATATCTCGCAACCGGTTACGCATGGCGGTTTGTGAAGCGCGTGCCAGATCCTGGCGACGGATTCGAATGCCGAAGATGACCACCTGTTTGAACGGGTGATCAGCGGCAGCAAAAACTTTCAACTGCACGAAGTGGTTGCATAGCCAAGCGCACAGCTCGTCGTCCAGGACGTAGTGAGAGACCAACAAGACCAGAACGCCACCATATTGCAGTAGAGGGAGAGTGCGCTGATAAAACAGCTTCTCCAACCGGCGCCGGCCTGAGCCTTGATACTGCGAGGCTTCGCTGTGATCGGCAACCAGATCGCCATACGGCGGATTCAACCACAACAGCCCGAACGATTGGCGAGAGATCATGGTGTCCATCAGGTCACTATGAAGAACCTGACTTCCTGGGCTTCACGCACTGTTGTAGTACCAACAGAAGCGGTGGGTTTCAAATACTGCGACTGACGGTCAAGAAGCGAATGCGTGCGACGCTGCTGGCCATTCGGGATGAGCTGAAACGCCGACGCCACGAATCTGTTCAAGTCGTGGGTCAGTGGCTTACCCGAGTAGTCAGTGGGTACTTTAACTACCACGCAGTACCGGGAAACCTGATACGTCTTGGCGGTTTTCGTTTGGCGGTGTGCGGTCTCTGGCGGCAAGCCCTTGAGCGTCGCAGCCAGCGTCATCGGCTTCAATGGTCACGTTACGGACGCCTTGCCGATCTCTATATCCCGAGACCTAGAAATGCACATCCTTACCCTGAGGATCGCTTTGCGTCACATACCCGAGGCAGGAGCCGTATGCGGTAGTTCCGTACGTACGGATCTGTGCGGGGGGCGGCAGGTAACTGCCGTTCCTACCGCGACCGCAGCGCGCACTCTTTGACTCTTTATTTATGAGTCAGCGCGAGCCGGACGCCCAGCCCAATGAATGTGACGCCGATCATTCTGTCTATCCAAAGCCTGATGCGCGGCTGACCGCTGACAGCACGAGCGGCTCTCGCAGCTAACCACGCAACAGCAATATCGTTGATTAGCCCCAGCAAAACAAAAACCGCACCGAGTACCAGAAACGCCGCGGTTTTATCGGCGCTATCGGGAATTACAAATTGTGGAAAGAATGCGACGTAGAAAAGTAAAACTTTGGGATTGGACGCGTTCGTCAGAAAGCCCCGAAACAAAAGCGTGCGATTGTTTAACCTGGGTATCGCAGGGCGAACATGACTGGGTGCGGCTTTAGCCCAGAGTGTCCGTACCCCCAGATACACAAGGTATATCCCACCCAGGTACTTAATAGCGATGAAGGCAGAAGGGGAAGTAGCCAATAGCGCTGTGAGCCCGATTGCACAGCAAATCGTGTGTAAGCATCCGCCCAAAGCAACACCTAAAGCGGAAAGAATACCTGCGCGCCTTCCGTGCACCATGCTCTGCCCTGCGACGTAAGCGACATCTGGGCCTGGCGTTGCGTTGAGGGCCATCACTGCCAGTACAAACAGCGGGAATTGGACTATACCCAGCATAAAAGCATCCTCCTAAACGGTGATAGCAACAATCTGATGTCGGGCTACGCGCCTAAACAACTTCTCACCATAGTCCTAAATGCAGGGATCAAGAAGTGTATTGGCCGGACGCATATCCTGATCAAACGGTTCAAAGGGTTGCACCTGGCCGCATATCCAGACCCAGGTAGGGATGCTGAACCGTGAACCATCGGCTATGGATCGACCCGTGCGATAGTCCGGGCATGAAGATCCTCGCCGACAAAATCGCGCTCAGCCTCCATCAGCAGCGGAGTCACTTCATCCGCCAGCTTGAGCAGCGGCAAATCTGCCGTTGTAAAACGCATGGGTTTAGATTTGCGCATGAACAACGTCATTCCCAAGCGCTCTTCAAGCTCTTTCAACGATGAGAAATCGCTGACTGGGTCAGATGCTGACGTTCAACGGTATCGACCAGGCTGTTGGTATCGCGTGGCTTGAACGGTTTTTCAGGTGGCGGATCTCAATGATTTCATCATGAGTAAAACTTGTGATTATCAAGATTAAAATTAGTTTGTCTCACTATTAAGCAGATGTCGACAATAGCTCCAATCAAATTTATTGGAGTTTTTGAAATGGCTTTGGCCCATTCCCTTGGTTTTCCACGCATCGGCCGCGACCGTGAACTAAAGAAAGCTCAAGAGGCTTTCTGGAAAGGTGATCTGGATGAGGCCGGCCTGCGAGCTGTCGGCCGCGAGCTGCGCAAGACGCACTGGCAGGTTCAGAAGGATGCTGGCATCGACCTGCTACCGGTCGGTGACTTTGCATGGTATGACCAGGTCCTGACCCACTCACTGATGTTCGGTGTAATCCCGGAGCGCTTCCGTCCACAGGACGGCCCGGCCACGTTGCAGACCTTGTTCGGTATGGCCCGCGGCGTCAGCGACAGTTGCTGCGGTGGTGCCCACGCCCAGGAAATGACCAAGTGGTTCGATACTAACTATCACTACCTGGTACCTGAGTTCAGTGCTGACCAGCAGTTCTTGCCGAGCTGGGATCAGTTGTTCGAGGAGGTCGCCGAAGCCCGCGAACTGGGGCACAGGGTTAAGCCTGTGGTCATTGGCCCGCTGACTTACCTGTGGCTTGGCAAGGCTAAGGGAGGCGATTTCGACAAACTGGATCTGCTTGACCGTCTGCTGCCTTTGTATGGCCAGATCTTCCAGCGCCTTGCCGATCTGGGCGTGGAATGGGTACAGATCGACGAGCCGATTCTGGTTCTTGACTTGCCGCAGGATTGGAAAAACGCCTTCGAGCGTGCCTACAACTTCCTTCAGCGTGGCCCGCTGAAGAAACTGCTCGCCACTTACTTCGGCAGCCTGGAAGAGAACCTCGGGCTGGCGGCCAATCTGCCGGTGGACGGCCTGCACATTGATCTGGTTCGTGCCCCTGAGCAATACCCGACCATCCTTGACCGCCTGCCAGCCTATAAAGTGCTGTCCCTGGGTGTGGTCAATGGCCGTAACGTCTGGCGGGCTGATCTGCAACAGATTCTGATCACCTTGCGTCATGCGCACGAGCGTCTGGGGGATCGTCTGTGGGTCGCACCGTCCTGCTCGTTGCTGCACAGCCCGGTTGATCTGGCCCGTGAAGACAAGCTCGATACAGAACTGAAAGGCTGGCTGGCCTTTGCCGTGCAAAAGTGTGCGGAAGTAGCGGTGTTGGCTCAGGCGGTCAATGATCCGCAGGCTGCCAATGTTGTCGAAGCGCTAAAGCAGAGTCAGGTCGCCCAACTGGCAAAAGCCAAGTCACCGCGTATTCACAAACCTGCCGTACAGGCTCGTGTTGCCGCGATCACCGACAAGGACAGCAAGCGCCATTCGCCGTTCGCCCAGCGTATCGAGCAACAGCGTGCTCGCCTGGACCTGCCTCCCTTCCCGACCACGACCATCGGTTCATTCCCGCAGACGTCGGCAATTCGTCTGGCTCGCCAGTCGTTCAAGCAAGGCAAGTTGACCGAAGTCGAATACACAGAAGCAATGCACAGCGAGATTCGTCACGCGGTCGACGTGCAGGAACGCCTGGGCCTGGACGTGCTGGTGCATGGCGAGGCAGAACGTAACGACATGGTCGAATACTTCGCCGAGCAACTGGACGGCTATGTATTTAGCCGCTTCGGCTGGGTACAGAGCTACGGTTCGCGCTGCGTAAAACCAGCGGTGATTTTCGGTGACCTGAGCCGTCCGAAAGCCATGACGGTCGAGTGGATTCGCTACGCTCAAAGCCTCACCGACAAAGTTATGAAGGGCATGCTGACCGGTCCTGTGACCATGCTGATGTGGTCTTTCCCACGTGAAGACTTGAGCCGTGAAGAACAGGCTCGCCAGTTGGCCCTGGCCATTCGCGACGAAGTAGTGGACTTGGAAGCTGCCGGCATCAAGATCGTCCAGATTGACGAAGCCGCGTTCCGTGAAGGCCTGCCGCTGCGTAAGGCTCACTGGCAGCACTACCTGGATTGGGCAACAGAAGTATTCCGTCTGTGCGCCTCCGGTGTGCGTGACGAAACCCAGATCCATACTCACATGTGCTACAGCGAATTCAACGATGTAATCGAGTCCATCGCCGCTATGGATGCAGACGTCATTACCATCGAGACGTCGCGCTCGGATATGGAGTTGCTGGATGCATTTGAAGCCTTCGCTTACCCGAATGAAATCGGGCCTGGCGTCTATGACATCCACTCGCCACGCGTTCCTGATGCATCGGAAATGACTAACCTGCTGCGCAAAGCTGCCAAGCGCATTCCTGCCGAACGTCTGTGGGTCAACCCGGACTGTGGCCTGAAGACCCGCGGGTGGCCGGAAACCGAAGCTGCCCTGGTGCATATGGTCAGTGCTGCACGTCAACTGCGTGAAGAGTTGGCTTAATATTTCTGCCGGTTTGACCCAAGCCGGAGCTCTTTACTGCGCTCCGGTTTTTTGTTTAGGCCTGAGCCCAGGGGGGCTGGTGATGGTGAGTGCAAAGGCCTCAGTTCATGCCCGCTGGGCGACGTAGGAGGTTTAGCTTTCAGTGCAACTCAAGCAAACGCTCCGATGGCCGCCCCTGTAACGACAGGTGAGTCACGTTAGGCCGGGACGGGAAATTCACCGCGTCGCCTGCGGTATTTTCCATCCCCGGTAGGTCGATCAGCAGTGGTACCTGCGCGGGTTCGCTGACGACTTTGGCTGCCAACGGTTGCACGGCGCGCCAACCGCCCGCACCGATGGGCATCACATCCACCAAGCGCTGATATACCGCGCCGGCCTCTGACGCATCAGCCGAAAACAGGGCCAGATATTGGGTGTAATTATTTCCACCGTTGAAGCCCTCTATCGTGAACACCGCTAAGGTCAATGAGCGATCGCCCACCTTGAGCGTTTGGAGCTGTGTCGCCTCTGGATACCCGGTGGCGTAGCTGTCACGCAGCAGTTCCACAAGGTGGACAACCTGCTCCGGTACGGATTTGGCCTCCGGCGCTGCGGGCTGTGCGTTGCCGAGGGCGCAAGTAAGAAGCAGTGTCGCTACGAGCAGAGAGCGTTTCATGGAATCGGGTCCTTGATCATGAGGGCTGGGCAATCAGAACTTATAACGGGTTCAAGTGTTGCGTCTTGACCAAGCTGTGGAAGAGTCTGCCTCCTGTCAAAGCCCGCATACCTTATGTGGCTTAGCTGAGAGCAACAACTGCAACAATCCGACGCATTATCTTTTATATGGAAAGATACTCGCTCCGCTGCTGCTGTTTGGCTTGTGTATTGACTTGGGTATAGCGTTTTGTCGCATCTTGATGTTTTCGATATAAAACACCGGTGGCTCTGTCGCCAATCTGTAGGTGGGCAACGTCTAAATCCCAAGTCTTCCAGTGTGTCTAATGGGTTGGGATGCGACTCAGGGTCGAGAGCAAGGGCATGCCCCTGATCTCGACCTTTAAAACGTCAGAACTCCAGAGTAATGCCGGTATAAAGCGCGCGCCCGTCGCCAGGTGAATGCAGGGATGCTTTTGCACCGTCCGGGTCGTACCACACGTATTCGTAATAGCGATTGCTCAGGTTTTTAAGCTGTAGGTCCAGGCTGACGTTCTCATTGAGTTTGTAGGTGGCGCCCAGGTTCATCAGCACATAGCCGCCGTAGGTACCCTGAGTATTGTTCTTCTCAAGGTAGTAATCGGATTGGCCATTCATCCACGCGCTGAGTTGCAATTTCGGCGTGAGCTGATAACGGGTGCCGGCACTGTAAACATGGTTGGGTACGTGATCGATTTCGTTACCTTGGCTATCAGGATAGGTGGCACCGGCCTTGAGAATCTTCGAGTACTGCCAGGAATAGGCCATCCAGACTTCGGCAAGATCTGTGGGGTGCAGGTTTACCTGTAAGTCATAGCCCCAGCGTCGGGTTTTACCGACGTTGTCGGAAGCACCGCTTGGATCGTTGAGCCTGCGACTCACCTCGCCAGATGCTTCCTGTTGCCAGTAAGCAACGCGGCCATCTATCCAGTAGGCAGGTGTGAACTTCACGCCGGTTTCCCAGCCATCATTGATGGACGGTTCCAGATCGGTGGTCTGCGGAGGGATTTTGTAGCTCGACGAGCCGGTGCCGACCTGGAAGGTGCGGCCCCAGTTCGCGTACAGGCTCGCCAGCGACCAGGGTGAGTACACCACGCTGAGTTTGGGCTGCTTGATCAGTCCATAGTCGTTGACGTTGTAGTCGAGCCCCGTCATCTCGTTGGTAAAGTCACCCGTTATACGGTCAACGCGGTAAGCAGGGATGATCTTCAGGTTATCGGTAGGTTCGATCACGGCTTGTACGTAAGCACCGTAAGTATTGAAGTCGAACTGCTGGTCCCGGGTCTGGGACAAGCGATCCCGATTCAGGGTTTTGTAGCGTTCACTGGTGTTCTGTTGCCTTTGCATATCCAGCCCGCCCTCCAGTGCCAGATCGTGCAGCCAATTGACCACTGGGCGGTAGGTGAGGGTGGTCATGGCGCCATACTGGGTTTCGTAGGCGTCACGTTCCTGCTGTGAGCTGCTGCCCCAGTACTGGGTCCAGCGTCGATCATCAAAGGTATTGACATACGCTTTCGAGGACCAGGAAATGCGCTCGGCCACGTCAGTATCGAAATGCAGGCTTGCCGAGTTCATGCGCCGGGTGCCTTTGTCACTGGCGTTGTAGCTATTGGTCATGGTGTGGTGTTGGTGAGCGTTGTCCTCGGTCAGGTAACCCGGCTCTTCGGCTTCACCCTCGTAATGACGCACGATCAGGCCGAGCCGGTACGCCTCGTCATCTGGCGTATAAAACCATTTTCCAGCCATCGAAATGCGGTCCTGCCGGGCATGATCGCGATACCCGTCGGACTTCTGGTATGCCAAAAAGTAGTTTTGCGTCCAGTTTGTCGTCTCAATGCCTTTGGCCAGTTGTGTCTCGCGGGTGCCATAACTGCCGTAACGGACCCGGGCCTTGGTGTAATCGCCTCCGATGCGGGTGTTGATGTTGACGTTGCCAGCGATGTTGTTCAGGCCGTAGCGCGGGTCACTGGTGCCGCGCACCACTTCGATGTTGTCGATGTCCAGCGGGAAAACCATGTCCATAAAGGGCATGTTGCCGTCGTTGCTGTTACTGGGGATGCCATCGATCAACAGTTTCACCGCATTGACCTCACCTTCGCCGTTGAAACCACGGAAGGAAATCTTGCCGGAGGTCGTGCCCTGGTTGAACTCGGTCAGTTCCACACCAGGTATGCGGTTGAATAGCTCCCAGCTATAGGTAACGGGCATGTTTTCGATGACATCACCGCCCAGAATGTCCACCGAGCTAAGGACACTGCTAGTGGCCAGCGGCCCTGTCTGGGCGCTG
>Ga0302262_10000950_pt1 | contig 12343 bp, 14 predicted proteins | sample II_Fen_E3_4_FD_194557 | JGI IMG/M metagenome (GOLD analysis project Ga0302262, IMG submission 194557) | Peat permafrost microbial communities from Stordalen Mire near Abisko, Sweden - II_Fen_E3_4 | ecosystem: Environmental > Terrestrial > Soil > Wetlands > Permafrost | place: Sweden: Abisko...
AGAAGATTACCACTGCACAACTTCATGTGATTCCGACGCATGGTCAGCTAAAAGTAATAAATGTAGACGATGGTCAGCTTTTTACACACAAGATTCTTTGTCAACCTAAAATTGTTGACGGAAACATAGTTTCGGATATGGAGAATGACGTCCTTAAGTTGGTTGTGTACAACCGTTATCAACCGTCGGTTCCTGCTATTGGTTTTATACGAAATATCGGATTGAAGCGTGGTGCTTTGGCTTCTACAGTGGCACACGATAGTCATAATATAGTAGCTGTAGGTACTTCCGATGAAGAGATTGCTTCGGCTATTAATCAGATTATCGATAGCAAAGGTGGTATTCTGGCTTGTGATGGAAGCAAAACCTGTCTGTTGTCGTTGCCTATTGGAGGTTTGATGTCGGATGCCGAGGGAAGCAGGGTCGCAGAGCGATATGAAGAAGTGGATGCTATGGCTAAAGAACTTGGTTCGACATTACATGCTCCGTTTATGACCGTGGCATTTATGTCGCTGTTGGTTATTCCGGAACTTAAATTAGGTGACAAAGGGTTGTTCGATGGAAAAAACTTCAGGTTTGTTGAGTTGATGGAATGAATTCAATTTAGCATATCGATCTATAAAGTAAAAAATCCCTTGCAACAGATGTTTACAAGGGATTTTCGATTCTATAATAGGTCAGCTTATTTTACTGAATCCATGTGTGCAATCAAATCCAATACTTTGTTTGAGTAGCCCCACTCGTTGTCATACCAGCTAACTAATTTCACGAAGTTACCGTTCAATGCGATACCTGCATTTGCATCAAATACCGAAGTGCGGGTTTCATGAATAAAGTCTGTAGAAACAACTGAATCTTCAGTATATCCAAGGATACCTTTTAATTCGTTTTCAGAAGCAGCTTTAACTGCAGCTTTGATTTCGTCGTAAGAAGCAGATTTTTCCAAACGTACTGTTAAGTCAACAACTGAAACGTCAGCAGTTGGTACACGGAAAGCCATACCGGTTAATTTGCCGTTCAAAGCAGGAATTACTTTACCTACAGCTTTTGCAGCACCAGTAGATGAAGGGATAATGTTTCCTAAGATAGAACGACCACCGCGCCAGTCTTTTGATGATGGAGCATCAACTGTTTTTTGAGTGTTAGTTGCAGCGTGAACTGTAGTCATCAAACCTTCAACGATACCAAATTTGTCGTTGATAACTTTAGCCAAAGGAGCTAAACAGTTTGTCGTACAAGACGCATTTGATACAACGTTCATGTCATTCGTGTATTTTTCTAAGTTTACACCGCAAACGAACATAGGAGCATCAGCAGAAGGAGCAGAGATAACTACTTTTTTAGCTCCACCTTTCAAGTGAGCGCTAGCTTTTTCAGTAGTAGTGAAAACTCCTGTTGATTCAACAACATAGTCAGCACCTGAAGCACCCCAACCAATGTTAGCTGGATCTTTTTCAGCAAAGAAAGCAACTTCTTTATCATTGATAAATAATTTACCACCTTTGTTTTCTGCTTTACCTTGGAATTTACCGTGCACTGTGTCATATTTCAACATGTACACTAAATAGTCGATGTCCAAGAATGGGTCATTGACTGCAACGATTTGAACATCGTTTCTTTCTTGAGCAGCACGGAAAACTAAACGTCCGATACGGCCAAAACCATTGATACCTACTTTAATCATTTTATTTATAGTTTAAAATTGAGTTCTTTTAATTGCGACACAAAAGTAACGAATTTTGTCTGATTGACAAAATACAGCGGGTATTAATTACACTTTTTTTCTTATTGTAAAGTAGAGATGGCAGAGTGTAAGTTATCTGCTGATGTTTAATGTTCTAATTGAATAAAGGTGCTAATTAAAATGACAGTTGATCCAATATCCAAATTAGATGGACTAAACTTTTCTGTTTGGATTAGAAATAGAATTTTGTTTTCAAATAAAACGGAATCTTTGAGTTTATCTGATAGATTAATTTATTGACACAAGGTTATTTCTTTTTGCAGGTATTCAACCCAAACAAAGTATAAAGCGGGCAAAAGCTCATCAGACTGGTAAGTGTAAGAACGAATGCTACTACAAGCACTACAATTCCAAGTGTACTGCCGAACGCTCCTCTGTAGTAAAGAATAATTAGTACGATGGCTACCACAAGGCGGATAAGTTTATCGTAAGAACCCATGTTTTTCTTCATATTGATTTCCTTTAAAGGTTGTCCGTTTTGTTCATAAAACAAGAAATCGGATGTTTATGTTCAGCAAGATTTTTTGTAGAATAAAGGACTTAATTTAAAGTGTTGATAAATAGTTATTCAGACAAAATAATGATATTATATTAAATTGTGAGAGTATAAATTCAGTCTAGTTCTTTGTGCTTCATTTTTTCTTCATTATCTTTGTCCAGCTAAAAAATTACTCAAATAAAGAACTAGAAGAATGGATATTTCAGGAAAAATTATTGCCGTTTTGCCTTTGGCAAGCGGACAAGGAAAAAACGGAACTTGGCGCTCACAGGATTATGTGTTAGAAACAGCCGACCAATACCCCAAAAAAGTATGTTTCAATTTATTCAACGATAAAATTGATCAATTTCCATTGGCAATCGACGATCAGGTAAATGTTAGTTTCGATGTAGAAAGCCGCGAATATAACGGTCGTTGGTACACAACGGTTCGTGCATGGAAAATAGAAAAAGGTGCTGTAAGTGCTGCTCCTGCTGCATCTGCACCGGTATCTTCGTTTGATGCTGCTCCAGGAGCCGGCGAAGGAAGTGACTTGCCTTTTTAAACCCCTAGCCCCTAATGGGGAACTCAATTACTTTTGAAATATTTATAACATACTAAAGCCCCTTTAGGGGTTTGGAGTCAATGAAACAACGTATATTGCTAGGTATGAGTGGCGGCACCGATAGTTCGGTTGCTGCCATTCTTTTGTTAGAACAGGGTTATGAGGTTATCGGGATAACGTTCCGCTTCTGGGAAGAGGGAGAAAATTTCCATTTGCAGGATGCAGCTCGGTTGGCAGAGCAACTCGGTATACAACATGTGACTTATGACGCCCGCGAAGTTTTTCGGCAAAACGTTGTTCAATATTTCATGGACGAATATCTGGCGGGGCGTACGCCTTTTCCGTGTGTGAAATGCAACAATGAGCTGAAATGGAAACTGATTTTGGAAGAAGCCGACCGCCTTGGTTGCGACAAAGTGGCGATGGGGCATTATGTGAACATTGTATGCGAGGATAATCATTACTTTGTGACCGAAGGTAAAGATCCGGATAAGGATCAGTCTTTCTTCTTGTGGGGACTGACGCAGGCACAGCTTTCGCGCATTATTTTCCCGCTTGGGCAGTTCTATAAAACTGATGTACGTGCCATGGCTGCTGTGCGGGGATATAAAAAGGTGTCGGAGAAAAAGGACAGTTTGGGTGCCTGCTTTTGTTCCGGCGACTATCGCCCTTTTCTGAAGAAACAATTGGCTGATCCAGACAAATATATTTATTCAGGAAACTTTGTGGATGAAACGGGCAAAGTACTGGGGCAGCACGAAGGTTTTCCGCTTTATACGGTAGGTCAGCGGCGTGGATTAATTCATCTGAATCGGAAGGTATTTGTAAGGGAAATCCGTCCGGATACGAATGAAGTGGTGCTGGCTCCGCTGGAAAGCATGTACAAAACAGAGTTTCTGATACGTGATGTAAATGTGGTAGATCGGGCTTTATTCTCCACGGACTTTGATGTAATGTGTCGCATTCGCTACCGGAAGCAAAATACCTTGAGTCGCGTCGTTTTTCTGGAAAACCGAACTGCCCGGGTAGAACTGTCGGAACCGCTGGAATCTATTGCTCCCGGACAAACTGCTGTTTTTTATCGGGATGGAAGAATCTTGGGAGGAGGATTTATAGAATAGCGGTAAGCAGTAAGCAGTAAGCGGTAAGTTGCAAGCTTAGAATTATTTCTTCATCTTATTCTTGGTTGCAGTAAAGATTTTGATAAGTTCATCTGCTTCGTTTTTTATGGTATTATAGAGTGATTTGTCTAAAAGATTAGCTTCCTCGATTAACTCAAACCAGAATTGTGTTTCATCTGTTTCTTCAACCACAATACAAAGTTTTGAAAACTTTTCTGCTTCGGATCGACCACGCGTGAATGCTCTGAAATTAGCAGCAACGGAAGTGCCGGAACGTAATAATTGTTTCCCTATTACTCTTAACTCTTCTGTTTGTTTGCAGTGTTTCGCATAGAATAATATTACTGAAACTGCAAATTTTTTTGTTCTGGTTCTGTATTTTTCATTAAAATCAGAATATTCTGCCATATAAATAAAGTTTTATGTTTAGTTCTTACTGCTTACCGCTTACTGCTTACCGCTTACTGCTTACCGCTTACTGCTATATTTTAATATTGTATATGGCAATAAAATGGCACACGCTACCGCCCAGTACAAACAGATGCCAGATGGCATGCATGTATTCTATGCGTTTAAGAGAATATAAAACGGCCCCTACAGTATAGAAGACCCCGCCGCCTACGAGCCACCAGAATACATTCATCGAATTTGTAAGTGTAAGCGAATCTATCAAGGGCTTGAAAGCAATAACTACCACCCAGCCCATGGCCACATAGCAGATTGTTTCAAGTTTGCTGCCTTTTTTCAGGTTCATAAAACTCAATACAATGCCCAGCACTGCCGCCGCCCAGATTACTCCAAAGAGTGACCAGCCCCATACTCCATTTTGACGTAAAACCACCAACGTAAATGGAGTGTAACTTCCGGCTATTTGTGCGTAAATGGCAGCGTGATCGAACTTCCGGCGAAGCAGTTTGTTTGTTTCGTTTTTTTCGGCATGGTAGAAGGTGGAGGAATTGTACATCACTATCATGAAAAAAATGAAGACAATGTCGCTCGCCATTGCCCAATGATTACCCGAAGCAATGGCTTTGTGAATTAAAAGAATGCCGGCAATGACTGCAAACGCAATGCCGATGGCGTGCGAATAAGTATTGGCTAGTTCTTCTTTGGCAGAGTATCTTGATGCAGTAGGACTCTTGATTTTTGAAGAGCGCTGATTCGTTTTTTTCATAAGTGATGAATAATATTTAATGATCTGTTTTCCGAAAACAAAATGTTGATAAGCTGTCTTGTGACTCGTAACTAATTACTTGTAAATGCTTATTTTTTTACTGTCTGGGGCAGGTTGCGCAGTACTTTTTCTATCACATTGCTTTCGAATCCGCGACTTTGGGCGAAGCGAAACAGTTTGCCCTGCTTTTCGTATTCGTATTCATATTTGAGCCCAACCAATTTGGTTTTCAGAATGGCTGCCAGCATTTCCTCGTATTCGCCTTCGTCGATAGTGTCGAGCGCCGTGCTGATTAAATCATTGCTTAGTCCCTTTTGCTTGAGGGCATACGAAATCTTTATTTTCCCCCATTTGTTGAAGCGAAATTTATCTTTTACAAAGAAGACGCAAAAGCGTTTCTCGTTGATAAAATCTTCGGCAATGAGGCGATCGATAATTTTAGCTTTGTCGTCACACTCAATAGACCAGGCATTGAGTTTTTCCTCTACTTCCGATACGCAATGTTCGGAGATGGAACAATAAGAAGCTGCTTTGTGCAACAATTCATCCAGGCTATATTCTTTTTTCATGGGTTTATAGAATAAATGGGAAACGGCTGTAAATTCAGGTTACAAATGTAGTTATTTTTCTGTTTTTATAGTTGTTTTTAGCTCTAGTGCTTCTATTATTGGGTCTTCTTTTCCCAATGAGCCAAAACATTGTTCGGATGCAGCGCGGCAACCACCTTTGCATACTGACCAGTGGGAGCAGGGCTTACATAAATCGGGGACGGAGCTTTCCCATTCGGTGCTATAATCAGAATAAAGAATACTGCCTAGTTCTTTTTTGTAAATATTACCGGCAACAACCGGAGAGTGATTGCATAGACGGATGTTTCCGTTTATATCCAATGTTATCGGGCGTTGCAGCACATTGAATGAACAATGTCCAAAACCAATAAGCGGATAATCGTCTGGATTTAGTAAACAAACAGGTGAGCACACGTTGGCTGTAAGTACTAAATCCATTTCGGCAGCTTTGGCGTTAGCTACCGAGAAGGCGTTACGCAGTTCTTCGGCAGTTGCCGATACTTCCATCGGATTTGTGCACCCTTTTCCGCCAATGTTGTAGCGGTTCAGCATAATGCGTTTGCAACCCAGCGAAGCAATAAACTCCAACGTTTCACCCAGTTGGTTTACATTGTGTTTGGTAATAACCACCACCGGAACTACGCTTCCACCAAGTTTCAACACTTCGCGGGTGGAGGTGACTGACTTTTGCCAACTGCCTTTTACCTGCGCCATGCGGTCGTGAATTTCGGCTTGAGCAGCATGAATAGGGAACTCAAATAACCCCACGCCCAATTTAATCAGTTGTTTGTAATCCTTCGTTTTACCTTGTGTGCCGTTGCTGATAAGGGTGACTTGCTTGTCCTGCATGCGGCAGAACAGAATCACTTCAGCAAAGCGTTCCGATAAAAAAGGTTCACCACCAGTGAATGCCACATATTGAATATCGGCCATACTGAAAACCCGTTTGAGTGTTTCGATGGCTTTGGTGTAGGAATTAAACGGAACGCGTTCTACGCCATCCGTTTTCCATATATTGTAGCAATATACACAATCCAGATTGCAACGGTCGGTGGTTTCGAAAGCGATATGTTGGAGGTCGAGCATTTTTCTATTCAGTTCTAAAAATTATGGGAATTACGTAATAAGCCCTTACAACTTTACCATTTAGTTTTCCTGGTATAAAATTTGGAAGCGTTTTTATTACTCTGATAGCTTCGGCATCAAAAACCGGATGTAAACTTCGTATTATTTCAATATCAGAAATAGAACCATTGGTATTTACTACAAAGCGAAGAATTACTTTTCCCTGAACATCTGCATCTGTATTAGGCCATTTCAGATTTTTAGAAACATAGGTTGACAACGAATCACTCCCTTTAGAAAATTGAGGCATTCGGTCAACTACTTGGTAAATATAATTGCTATCTACAGCAACCGTATCGCGCTCGATTACTTCTGTGTCATAGCAAGTGATTAAAGGTTCTTTAAGTTTCATGGGTTCCTCTTTCTTTGCTGCGATAGGCGAATAGCACATAGTAGTTTTCGAAGATTTATTATTCTTCCTTTCTAGTGATATCTTTTTATTTCTTTCTGCAGTTCTTGTTGAATCTTTAATTTTTTGATTAGATATATTCTCTGTCTTTGTTCCGCAAGCCGTCAACCCTAACCCCACAATCAACGACCCCAGCAGCAATTTCGGGCGAACAAATACCCGCCAACCTCCCGATTTATCTGCCAGATAAGCAAACAAACGGAATAGAAAATGAAACGTATGTAATTTGATTCTTCTGGACATCGTTATTCAGGTTTGAAAATTACAGGTAGTATATAATAAACTCTTACTGCTTGACCGTTTTGCTTACCTGGAATGAATTTTGGTAATAACTTTATTACCCTTACGGCTTCTTTGTCGCAACCGGGATCGAGTGATCGGATAACAGTGATATTGCTAATACTCCCATCTTTCTCAACGACAAAGCGACAGACTACTTTACCCATAACTCCATTGTAGCATTGTGTTATGGGTAGTTTGGTTAGATTTTTTTGTATGAAACTGAGTAAAGTAGATTCTCCGCCTGGAAATTGGGGCATTGATTCTATAACAGTATAGCACATAGTCTGATCATCATCAGATTTGACTGAATCTTTCGAATTAGCTTTAATTGAATTGAATTGATTTTTGATTGTGATTTTTGGGGAGCTTTATTTTGTGCCTCAATCACTCCACTACCCGTCAATCCTAATCCCACAATCAACGAACCCAATAATAATTTAGGACGAACAAATACTTGCCAGCCTCCCGATTTATCTGCCAGATAGGCAACCAGTCGGAAGAGAAAATGAAACGTATGGAATTTAATTTTTCGGGACATTATTATCAAGTTTAAAGATAACGGGCATGGTGTACCAAATACTTACAGGTTTTCCACTTTGATTGCCTGGTGTGAATTTTGGTAGCATCTTAACTACTCTGATAGCTTCTTTGTCGCAGTCGGGTTGTAGTGATCTTATAACCCCAACTTTATCAACCTCACCCGTTTTTGTTACCACGAAACGCATAATTACTTTCCCTTGTATTTTATCTTTAATGGCAGATTCCGGATATTTTAAATTTTTGTATACAAAATTCAATAATGCAGACTCGCCGCCCGGATACTGCGGCATTTGTTCTGTAACATAACACCAAACATTTTTTTCAACCTCCTTTGATCGAATTGTGTCAGACTTATCTTTTGGAGATTCTTTCTTTCGTTGCTGGCTGCTGCTTTGGCTTTGTGCTGCACTGGTTGCAGTCAATCCAAACCCCAAAATCAACGAACCTAATAATAATTTGGGGCGTACAAACACCCGCCAACCACCCGATTTATCTGCCAGATAAGCAAACATACGGAATAGGAAATGAAATGTGTGAAGTTTAATTTTTCTGGACATAAGTATTTTACTTTAAAGTTTGACAAAAATAGTAATTTGCCAACAGGATTAACTGCGACTGATGTGTTTTTTTTCATTTTTTTGTGGAAAAAGTTGGAAATAAAAAAACAACTTTGTATATTTGCTCCATAATATTGAGGATTAGTTATCTATGATAGCTTCTGTAAACTCCGAATCCTGATAAATGAGGATGCCGGTAATGGAGATCAATCATAAATCATCAGAGTTTCGTTGTAATATTTCGTCGTTTGCAAATGAGCAAAAGAGCCTCAAAGAATAAAAAATTCACTCTCACTACTGAGAATCTTGTGCCGGTCCCTCCGCCCTCCATTCTCGGTACTGAGAAAACCTGTTTGAGGCCTCGGCGACCCGTTCTCAGTGTTGAGAATGCTTGTCCGACCCCTCGGCGCTCCGTTCTCACTACTGAGAATGTTCTTTCGAGAGGTCGGAAGTACTTTCTCAGTACTGAGAACCATTAATTACCTTAGTCTCCGCATTTTTGTTTTTAGAATTAAATAAAATGAGATGTTTAATTGATTAAAAATGTTTGCCTATGAAAATAGCAAATTTGAATTTGAATATTCAACGTAATGCAGCGCATTACCAGTTTCAAACCGATTTCAACAGTACTATTATCAAGTACACACCTCAGGCACTTGGTATTGTTGATGATTATGTAGCCTATACGCCTTTGTTGAAAGATGAAGGTGTGGCCTTGGTGGCTATTACCAGAAGTGCTACCACCGACGAGATAGATGCAGCCGACAAAGACCGCGATTCTACATTTCGTGGAGTTGCTGACAAAGTGAAGAACGATCTGAACCACTTCAACCCCGAAGTGCGTGAAGCTGCCAGACGAGTGAAGGTGATCTTTGATGCGTACGGTAATTTAGCTCCGGAGCCGAATGACGAAGAATCGGGTCTGCTGACAAGTTTAATTGCAGACTTGAGAACGAAAGCTGCTACTGATATAGTTTTGTTGACTATGTTAGACTGGATTGCTGAGTTGGAACGAAGAAATAATGTGGTTATAACTCTGCAGGCATCACGTAATTCCGAAAAAGCTAATCGCACAGAGCTAAGAATGAAAAAGGTGCGCATACAGGTGGATGCTGTCTACCGTAAAATAGTGGAACGTGTAAATGCACTTATTATCGTAAACGGTGAAGCTCCTTACGCAGAATTTGTAAATGAAGTGAATGCCCGCATCAGTCGTGCAACAGATGTAATTGCTAAGCGAAAAGGACGCTCAGATAAAGATTCTGATACCGAAGCGCCTAAAGCGTAAAATAATTCTATTCTGTCATCCTCTTTCGCACTTTATGGGGTAAGGTGTGGGAGGGGATGAATTATAATCTCTTCATTCAGTTTTTTATTTCCGGTTTACCAGATAAACTCCGGCCAACACCACCACCGCGCCGCCTATTTCGTGCAATGTAAGTACTTCGTTCAGGATAATTACTGAAAAAATAGCCGTGAAAACCGTTTGACTCAATAAACTTACCGAGGCAACCGTAGGGCTGATGTGTCCCAAAGCCTGATTGATGGCCAACCAACCAAGGAGCTGAGGTACCAGTCCTAACGCAACTAACAATAGCCATGTATTATTGCTATAACCCGTAAGTGGAGTAGCGGTAAAGAGGCAAATCAATCCTAAAACAGCGGTGCTGGACATCATGGAAATGGCGGTGAACGAAAAGGTATCCAGACTTACGCGGCCTTTGCGCGTAATAAGCAGGTAAGAACCGTAAAACATGCTTGCCACAATAGCCAGCAAGTTTCCGGCATTCAGGTTTGCGTTCAGCACTTCATTCAATCCGATGATGATTATAACTCCGAAAATAGAAATAGCCGTGCCCACCCAAAATACTTTGGTAGGCTTCTCTTTTAGAAAAAGAAGAGCTCCGAATCCGACCCAAACCGGAGCCAGGTTGGCCAGTAAGGTGGAGATGGTAGCTTTCGAAATCATGATTGAGGTATTCCACAGGGCAATGTCGCAGGCAAAGATGGCTCCGCAGAGAATGGCAATTTTCACTCCTTTCAGGCTGTGTATCGGCTTTTTAAAATAAAGCCAAATGGGAATAATGCCAATAGTGCCAAAAAACATGCGGTAAAAAGCCGAGCCAAACCCGCTAATGTCGGTTAGTTTAACCAGTATGGCCGACCACGAAATGCAGAATATGCCAAATACGAGCAACAGGTAATGAATCCAGTGATGATCTTTAGAAAGTTTAATCATTATGATGTGAGTGGTTTGAGTGAAGAACAAAAAAGAGCAAAGAGCAAAGAGCAAAGACAAAAGAGCAAAGAGCAAAGAGCAAAGAGTAAAGAGTAAAGAGCAAAGACAAAAGAACAAAGACGAGAGATAATAATAAAACGGTCAATGTCATTCATGCATCAACAACTGCTTACTGCTTACTGCTTACCACTTACTGCTTACCGCTTACTGCTTCCCATAAACAGCTCTTACCATCCGGTCGTTGCCCGAAATGTCTTTGCGTAATTCCACATCGGTATATCCAAGTTCGGAGAGCAGATCCGTGGTTGCTTGTCCGAATTCGCGGTTAATTTCGAAGTAAAGTTTCCCCTGTGGTTTCAGGTGTTTTCGGGCAAAAAGGGCAATGTGGCGATAAAAAAGCAGCGGATCGTTGTCTGGTACGAACAAAGCCAGATGTGGTTCGTTATTTAATACGTTCGGTTGCATGTCAGCCTTTTCCATCTCAGTTACGTAGGGTGGATTGCTGACAATGACATCCCATTTGGTTTCAAATTCAGGACTGCCGAGTATGTCCACTTTGCTGAAAGTAACATCCAGTTTGTTGAGCTCTGCATTGGTTTGCGCAGTTTCCAAAGCTTTTTCCGATATATCAAATGCCTCAACGGTGGCATGTGTAAATTCATGCTTCAAACTGATGGCGATACATCCGCTCCCGGTACCAATGTCAAGTATTTGTAGGTTTGCGTTCCGATCGTTTTCACTTTGTATCCAGTCCACCAGCTCTTCTGTTTCGGGACGGGGAATAAGTACCGATTCGTTTACATTAAACGGTAGTCCGTAGAACTCCGTTTCGCCTAAAATGTATTGAATTGGAACAAAATTCCTCAATTTTAGGATAAAACTATCAATTGTATGATGTTGTTCTTTAGAAAAAAGTGTATTTTTGTTAACGATTATTTCGGTGCGTGAAAACCCTGTAAGTTTTTCCACAATTAAATAACAGAAACTTTTAATTTCCGTTTCAGGATAAAGTCCTTGCAGTTCGTGTTGAATATGTTGAATGGCAGTTTGCATAGTGCAAAGATAGAAAAATTAGTTACTAGCTACAAGTTACAGGCTACAAGACGGAACTAAGTTTATTGTTTGAAAATAAAACGAGCGAATATCTCCATTTCCAACTAAAATCAATAAAATTTTAAATGAACGATTCCACGATTCCACAGCCAGACAATGATGCATTGACAATTAAATACATGCATCGCTGTCTGCAACTGGCACAATATGGCGTTAGTTATGTCGCCCCCAATCCTATGGTAGGAGCAGTGGTGGTGTGCAACGATGTTATTATCGGTGAAGGTTATCACCGTCATTACGGTCAGGCACATGCCGAACCAAATGCCATTCATTCGGTAAAGAATCCTGAACTATTGAAACAGTCTACGCTTTATGTAAGTCTGGAACCTTGTTCGCATTATGGCAAAACACCGCCTTGCGCCGATCTTATTGTTTCGTGTGGCATTCCGCGGGTGGTTATCGGTACACTTGACCCCAATCCGAAAGT
>Ga0302262_10000956_pt1 | contig 12317 bp, 12 predicted proteins | sample II_Fen_E3_4_FD_194557 | JGI IMG/M metagenome (GOLD analysis project Ga0302262, IMG submission 194557) | Peat permafrost microbial communities from Stordalen Mire near Abisko, Sweden - II_Fen_E3_4 | ecosystem: Environmental > Terrestrial > Soil > Wetlands > Permafrost | place: Sweden: Abisko...
TGTTTGGTTTGACCATGGCTTTGGGCGCGGCGGGGGATGGATTGTGGGCGCGGGTGGGGCGGGAGCCTTCGGGGAGCGCGTTTAACTCCATCGTGCAATTGGAGAGCGAGAGGGGGATACCGCGCAATCCGTTTATCAATGCCGGGGCGATTGTGGTGTGCGACCTGTTGCTGGGGCGGTATGAGCCGCGCGAGGCGATTGGGGAATTGCTGCGGTTTGTGCGCGGGCTGGCCGGGGATGACAGCATCGTGATCGATGAGGCGGTGGCGCGCGGCGAGACGGAGACGGGGTTTCGCAACTTTGCCTTGGCCAATTATATGCGGGCCTTTGGCAATATCCGGCATCCGGTCGAGAAGGTGTTGGGCCTGTATTTCCATCAATGCGCTTTGGCGATGTCTTGCGAGCAATTGGCTTTGGCGGGGCGGTATTTGATGGCCGGGGGGCGCAACCCGGATACCGGGCGCAGTGTGGTTTCGCCCCAGCGGGCGCGGCGGATCAAGGCTTTGATGATGACGTGCGGGCATTATGATGGGTCGGGCGAGTTTGCGTTTCGCGTGGGTTTGCCGGGGAAATCGGGCGTGGGCGGGGGGATTTTGGCGATTGCGCCGGGGGTGGCCTCGATCGCCGTATGGTCGCCCGGATTAAACGAGCGGGGGAATTCGCGGCTGGGGACGCTGGCGCTGGAGCGGCTGGTGCAGGAGACGGGGTGGTCGGTGTTTGAGGGGTGATGGGGGGATTGGGTGCAACCGTGGGGCCTGTTACTTGGCCTTTATGATCCCGGTGTTGACAAGCCCGAATGGCCGCCTATGCCGGGCGATTGAGGGAGCGCGGAAAGGATAGTGCGCGCTTTGGCCATGTTCTGGACCGATACGGGGGAGTGGGTGGTGGCGAAATGATGGCGCTGATTGGTTTCCTTTTCATTTGTGCTGCGCTGGTTCTTGCGTTTATCTGTTGTTTTGGCTGGCATCCATTATCGTTGGGCTGATCGCGATCGTCGCGATCTTCGGCATTGCCATTTGCCTTCCATTATTGGGCATAGGTGTGGCCAGTCCGGGCTATGAATGGCTTGGGGGGCTGCTGGGTCTGGGCGGGTCTGTCGTTTTTCTGGCAGTGATCTGGCATTATCGCCCGCGCACCGAGACCCAGACCAAGGACAAATTGGAAACCCTTCATCGCCAGACCATGGAGCCAACGATGCCCCCGTCTGTTGCCATCAAGCCGCAGCAGAAGAAGTTACCCATCGAACGTGAGCCGCAGCAGGCCGAGAAGGTGGCCCCTGTGTGGCCTCAAGCCCGTGTTGACGGACCGGATGCGGATATCATGCGGGCTTGGAAGCAGGCAGAGAACATGTTCCCTGCCTATACTGATGTCATTACGGAAGCGCGCGATGCCTGCGCAAAGCTGCTCGCGGAAGCAGATGCCGATATGTATGACCAGACCCTAAAGGCTCTGGCCATTAAAATCCGCCAAAATATTGCCAGATATGTGAACTTGAGCACGCAGGCCTTGGCGCGAGCCGAGCCGGACAAAAGGCGTGATATCCTGGATGATCTCCTCAACAACCTGATCAATCTGGGGCGCCAATCACGCGCAGCCTTGGCAGCGCATCATGAGCGGCATGATACAGAAAGGCTGGCGCTGAGCCGGCGTTTTCAGGCCGATGAATAATGACGGATGCCGATAGGATGGCGGGGTTTGGTTGTTGATATACTAAGCGCGGGCTTGGGGAGGCTGGCAAAACTATTTTAAAGCTGGCCATTCGTCTCTATGGGAGCGGCAGATTGCTGGCTGCAATCGCCGCTCGCTTGGCTTCCGCGCCCGGAAGACCCTATCAAGGCGGATCGTCAGGATACTCAATCGCCATGAATTATCGTCATTCCTTTCATGCGGGCAATAGTGCCGATGTGGTGAAGCACGCGCTGTTGATCGCTCTGGTGCGCGCTTTGCAGCACAAGCAGGGGGCGCTGAGCCTGATCGATACCCATGCCGGATGTGGGCTGTATGATCTTTGCGGCGAGCAGGCCCAGCGCACTGGCGAGTGTGTGCAGGGGGTGTTGCGGGCTTTTGCCGATGCCAACCCTTTGCTGGATGACTATCGCGACGCGGTGCGGGCGGTGAATGATGGGGCGGATGATAGGGGGGCTGAGCCGCGGCTCTATCCCGGATCGCCGAAATTTCTGGCGCAGCTCTTGCGCGAGCAGGATGGGCTGATCCTGAATGAAAAGCATCCCGAGGATGTCTATACCCTGCGCGGGGTGATGCGGGGCACAGCGGCGGCGGTGCATGAGCGCGACGCCTATGAGTTTTGGCTGGCGATGGTGCCGCCGCGCACGGCGCGCGGGGTGGTGGTGGTCGATCCGCCCTATGAGCAGACGGACGAGCGCGCGCGGATCACCGCCACGCTGGCCGCGGCGCATCGCAAATGGGCGCATGGGGTGAGTGTGATCTGGTATCCGCTCAAAGAGCGGCCCACCCATGCGCAGTGGAAGCACCAGTTGCGCAAGATCGGCATTCCGAAATTTCTGAGCGTCGAGCATTGGCTGTATGATAGCGATCAGCCGGGCATCTATAATGGCGCGGGCCTGTTTATCATCAATCCGCCCTATGCCTTTACGCAAGGGCTGCCGCCTTTGCTCGAAGCCTTGCGCGCGGCTTTGGCGCCCGAGGGGCATCGGGGCGAGATGACGGCCGATTGGTTGGGCGAGTAAGGCAAAGGCTGGTGATGCGCGCGGGGGCTAGGCTTGTGGTATGTTGAGCGCGGTGCCCGCTTTGACGCGATCGAGCGCGATCAGGCTGCGGAAGCTGGCCACCGCCTCATTCTGGGCAAACAGACGCCGCGTTGTCGCCTCATAGGCGGTCATGTCGGGGCAGAGGATCACCACGACAAAGCTGATCCCGCCGGTGACGTAATAGCATTGCTGCACCTCGGGCGCATGGCGGAACAGGGCTTTGGCGGCATCGACCGTGTGCAGGCGTTCGTCGGTCAGATGCACCTCGACAATGGCGGTGATGCCCATGTCGATCGCTTTGGGATCCACCATCGCCACATTGCCGAGGATCACGCCAGATGCCTCCATGGCCGCAATGCGCCGTTGCACGGCGGCGGCCGACAGGTTGACGGCTTCGGCAATGCTGCGCTGGGGCGTCTTGTTGTCGCGTTGGATGATCCGCAGAATCGCGCGGTCAAACCGGTCGAGAGGGCGGGTTTGGGGGGAAGATGGGGGCATGAGCGGGTTATTGTTGCATTTGAGGGGGCAATCAAGAGCGCATCACTCGGCTTGGCCGTGATATTGGCTTGCCCTCTTTGGGTGAGGATTATTCGTGAGCAGCTCTCTTCGCATGGCATCGCAGACCAACCGAACAAAGCTGGGGATCGCCTGTGGCATGGGGGCCGGGGCGCTGTGGGGCTTGGTGTTTCTGGCCCCTGAGCTGGTGCATGGCTTCACGCCCTTGCAATTGGCGATTGGCCGCTATGGCACCTATGGTTTGGTGTCGGCGGTGCTGATCATGCCCAGGTGGCGCAGGCTTTGCGCGCATGTGACGGCGCGCGACTGGTGGGCGCTGGTGTGGCTCTCTTTGTTTGGCAACACGCTGTATTATTATCTGGTTTCCACAGCTGTGCAGAAAAGCGGGATTGCGATGACATCGCTGATCATCGGCTTTCTGCCGGTGGTGGTGACCATCATTGGCAGCCGCGACCATGGGGCGGTGCCGTTGCGGGCGCTGGCGCCTTCGCTGGCCCTGTGCGCGGCGGGGACCGCGTGCATCGGCTGGCAGGCGATGGCCTTGCCCGATGCGCGATCGGGCGGGGGCGGGATGGTCGGGCTGCTGTTCGCGGTGGGGGCGCTGGTGGCCTGGACCGCCTATGCCGTGGGCAATAGCCGATGCCTGGCCCGTATCCATCAGATCTCGGGCCATGACTGGAACCTGTTGACGGGCATGGTGACGGGGGGGCAGGCGCTGGTGCTGATCCCTGTCTCGATCGCGCTGGAGCCGATCCGGCATAGCGGGGCGCAATGGTTGCGCTTTGGCGAGGTGTCGCTGGGGCTGGCGCTGTTGGCATCGATCATGGGCGCGGCTTTGTGGAACCGGGCGAGCCGCCTGTTGCCCTTGACCATGGTGGGGCAGATGATCCTGTTCGAGACGCTGTTTGCCCTGCTCTATGCTTTTCTGTGGGAGCAGCGGTGGCCCAAGCCGATGGAGGTCATGGCCTTTGCGCTGGTGGCGGCCAGTGTGTTGTCTTGTGTCGCGGTGCATCATCGGCGGGCGGCTGTGGCCTAGGCCGATGATGGCATTGCGTAGCGTGTTTAGGAGCGGATGTTGAGCCAAGTGGCGGCGATGGCGCCATATTTCCAGGCGAGCGTGCTGATCAGGCTGGCCACGATGAGGTAGATTTTCTCGCGGTGGGCGCAGGCGAGCTGGGCGAGACAGGCGGCGCGCAGGCTTTCGTTCTGGGCCTGGAGGCTGGCCTGCGGGTCGGGGTTGGCGCGGGCAAGGGTGGCATCAGCGGCCGGCCTGGACATCAGCCCCATGAGCAAGGTGAAAGCGCAGCCCAAGGCGCCGCCGAAACCGCCATCTGCCGCATCGCCCCAGACGCCCGCATACATGATCCCCAGCAAGGACAGGGTGAGCGCGATGAGCATGGTGGCGAACAGGCGCATTTCGGTGGGGGATTGCGCGCTGCCGGTTTCTTTTTCCTGTTTCTTGTCCTGATCATGATGCCACTTGATGGCGTAAAACATGCCGGTGCCCAGCACGAGAAGCTTGAACACCAGCAGGACTATGGGAACCCATTCCATCGCGATTTCCTAGGCCCCACGATCGTGGGGCGTGATGTAAAAGGCTGCCTCTTGGCGCATGATCAGGCTGGCGACAAGCGTTTCCGCGCTGGGGATGGGCGGGGGTCAGAGGATGAAGTCTGTGGCGGAGAGGGTGGTGAGGGATTTGAGGATGAGGGCGAAGTCGGCTAGGCCGTCGCCATTGGTGTCGGCGTAGACGGTGGTGGTGCCATTGGCGACATCGTAGCGCAATTCGCCCGCGATGTGGTGGAAGGCGGTGGTGCCGATGAAGTTGAAGGCGTCGTCGCGGGTGATGGTGGCGGTTTTGGCGTCGATCTGGCTGAGGTCGATCTTGTCCATGCCGCGGGTGAAATCGGTGATCGTGTCGGTGGTGTAGGTTTTGACATCGAGCGCGGTGAAGGTGAACGTGTCGGCGCCGCCGCCGCCGGTGAGTGTGTCATTGCCCGAGCCGCCCGAGAGGATGTCGTTGCCTGCGCCGCCGGTGAGTGTGTCATTGCCGTCCAGGCCATAGAGGGTGGAGCCGCTTGCGTGGGCGGTGAGTTGATTATCGAGCGCGTTGCCATAGCCGGTGAGGCCGGGGGCCATCAGGCGCAGGTTTTCGACATTATCGGCCAGCGTGGTGCTGATAGAGGCGTTGACGGTGTCGATGCCGCTGCTGGCGGCTTCGATGATATGGGTGTTGGCGTTGCGCAGGTTATACGTGTCATCGCCGGAGCCGCCGACGAGATAGGCGGTGGCGGTGGTTTGATCGCTGAGCGTATCGTTGCCTGCGCCCGATTCCACCACCGAGGGGGTGCCCGCTTTGGCGGTGAGCGTGTCGGCGGCGGCGGTGCCGGTGATGTGGGTATAGCCTATGCCATCGAGGGTGAGTGTGGTGGCGGTGTTGGTGATGGCATATTGTGCGCGCAGGGCGGTGCCTGCCGGGGATTGTTCATAGAGCACGCCGGGGTGGGCGAGCAGCCAATCATAGGCTAGCGATTTTTCCTGCGCGGCGGTGGCGGCGGCGGTGAGACTGTTGCCATTGCTGCCGATGATCGAGGTGGGCGCGGCATCGACCTTGCTGACGGCGGTGACGGAGTTGTTGGCGAAGGCCAGTTTGGGCGAGGACCAGACGGTGAGCCAGGATTTTTGATCGGTGTAGCCGATCACCGTGTTGCCGGTGACGGTGCCGCTATCCACGCCCTTGATCGCGATGCCATTGTAGAGCGCGCCAAGGACGGCATTGTTGGTGATGGTGACATTCTGGAAGGGCAGATTGCCGACCTGATCGCTGATAAAGATGCCTTGAATGGGGTCTCCGGTGCCGCGGGTGATCAGGTTGCTGTCGATGGTGATATTGCTGGCCGAGGCGGTGGTGTTGGTGGTCCAGAGCTGGATCGCGTCGGGGTGATAGTTGGGGTTGGGGTGGAAATTGGTGAAGCTGTTTTGCGCGATCAGCACATTGCTATCGCCGCCGCCATGGATGCCATCGACCGACAGGTTGCTGAAGCTGTTGTTGGTGATGGTGAGGCCTTTGTTGTCCAGAATGCTGACGCCGGTCTGGGCATCGTGGAAGGCGCTGTTGGTGATGGTGATGCCGGTGCTGTTGCGGACCATCAGGGGGGAGCCTTCCTGTCCCGAGCCGACATTGGGCAGGCCGTGGACATCGAGCTTGTCGAGGGTGATCGCGTTGCTGCCCACGATCTGGAAGCCGAACATTTTGGAAGGGGTCAGCTCGGACAATTCCAATTTGGAGAAGGTCAGGCCGCTGCTGTTTTTCACCATCAGATCGGTGAGGATCGCGGGCTTGTCCGGGTTGGCCGAGGTGATGGTGACGGCGCTGGCGAATTTGAGATTGGCCAGTGTGACATTGGCATAGGTGCCCGTGGCCAAGGTGATCGTATCGCCCGAGGCGGCTTTGGACAGGGCGGTCAGCAGATCCTTGGTGGTGCTGACGGAATAGGTGGTCATGGGGGCCTCCGGCTTAGCGAGCGGGGGACAAGAGTTGGTTGACTCTTGTCTTGCCGATAAGGCTTAGGCCTGAGGCGTAGCGCGGGGGATAACACCTCTGGTAAACGCAGGTTCAAGCATGTTATTGTTTGGCTTCGCGCTTAAACTTATACGGATTATTACTTGGGATCAGGGGCGGATTTCGACGCTCTTTTGGCTGAGCAGGCGTTCGTAGATGTCGGGCATGACATTGACGCAGCCGGCGGTGATCGCGCGGCGCTGGGCCGGGCGGCTGTGGCGCAGCAGGGCCACGCGGCGCTGGTTGGGGGCGCCGAGCCAGACGCGGTGGATCGCGTAGATCGAATCCGGCGTTTCGAGAAATTGCAGGACATCGCCGCCATAGCCGGGGGAGGCAACATAGCGGCGATGCAGATCAAAGGTGCCGGTGGGCGTATCCTTGCCCACCAGCGCCGGGAAGCATTGCGTATCCAGGCAGAGCATCGCGCTGCCCAGAAACACGATCAGGCTCATCCCTTGATCTTCTTCTTTTCCACATAGACCGCATCGGGCAGCACGGCCGAACGCGGAGCCGGAGCCGCAGCGGGAGATGGGGCCGCAGCGGGGATCGGCTGGCGGATCACGGTGCCGATTTCGCATTCGCGCAACTGGATCGAGGTGACGAATTGCTGGATCGAGCTGCTGGCGCCGAGGCCGCCCTGGCCCCACGAGCCGCTGGAGCCGCCGCCGCCCAGCGCGATGTTGCGGTTGCTCGCCACGCCCAGAACGGTGGTGTATTGCGTGACCTGATGGCCGAACAGGCGATAGCCGGTGCCATCGGGCAGCGGGACTTCGCGGTAATCCTGACGCTCGCCCTTGGCATCAACATAGGGCGCGAGGCGATCATTATAGCCCAGCGGCACGCGGCCGGTGGACAGGATGCCGAAATAATAGCCGGTGATCTTTTCGTGCACGACGGTTTGCAGCGGGCCGCACGAGCCGGTTTCCTTGACGATATTGCCCACCGCCAGATTGCTCGACGGGGTGAGCGGGACCACCGAGGGGATGAAGATCGCCTTGTAATTGCTGACCGAGCGATCGGAGGCATCGACGTTGGTGGTGGTGGGGCCGGTGGTGGTGTTGGTGGTGGTGGAGCCGGTGGTGACGGCGCCGGTGGTGACAGCGCCCGTGCTGACCGCGCCGGTGGTGACGGGGCCGGTGCTGGAGGTGCTGGCGCCGGTGGTGTTGGAATTGGTGCCGCCGGTGATCGTGCCGGTGCTGGTGGTGGCGGTGCCGCCGGTGGTGGTGGCCGCGTTGGTGGTGTTGCCGATCGAGCTGGTGCTGGCGCCGGTGGTGGTGTCGCCAATCGTGCTGGTGCTGGCGCCGGTGCTGTTCGTGGCCGAATTGGTGTTACCCGTGACCGTGCCGCCGTTTGAGCTGGTGGTGCCGCCACTGATCGTGCCGGTGGTGTTGGCGGTGCCGCCATTGGTGCTGTTGGTGGCGCTCTGCGTGGTGTTTGGGCTGATCGTCGGGCTGATCGTGGTGTCTGACGGGTTGGCCGCGGACGAGGTGCCGCTCTGGCTGCTGTTGCTGGTCGAGCCAGAGGCCGAGGACGGGGTGCTGGTATCGCCCACGTTCAGATTGGTGGTCGAGCACGAGGTGGTCGTGGCCGGGCAGGAGGAGGTGGTCTGGGCGAGTGCGGAGCTGGTCAGCAGCGGGAGGGCGCCGCCGCCAAAGGCGAGCGAAGCGGAAATGGCCAAGGCACTGGTAATATGGCCGCCCAAGGCGCCCTTGTTGCTCGCATGATGTCGCACGTTAAGACCCTCTTGTTTTACACAAACGGGGTTGCTTTGTGGATTTATACATTCTTGTCAATAGGATAATGGGTTAAAATTTTGCAACCGGTGTTGCGGGCACGATACGCCCAACAGGGGTGAGAAGAGCGGATATATTTCTTGATGCTTACATATATGGTCTTTAGGCTTGGATGGTATGACATGAACAGGCGGAGATTATTCATGGCTTTGCGCAAATGTATTGGAAAAATAGTGTGGGGTTCAGCAGTTGGCATGCTGGTGGGCGGTGTGGGGATGGGGCCGGTGGCGGTGTCTGCGCAGGAGGTTTTGGAAGCCGGGCCGTTGAAGCCGACGGTCTCGTCTGCGGAAAATACTAATCTTCGCCTGCAATTGCATGATTGCGAAAAAACCGGGGACGGGATGGATTGCCATCTGTCGGCAACCGCAAAGGGCAAGGCTTTGGTGCGCTATTCCAAGAATAGCTACTTGATGCAAAAGGGTGGTGCCCATATCCCGGTGACTTGGATCTCCATTGGCGGGGATGGACGCAATCCGGTGAAATATGTGGCCGAATATGTTGAGCTGGAAAAAGGCCTTTCCACCGACATTATTCTGCGTTTTGAGGGCGATGTGGGGATCGTTGATGCCCTTGTGGCGGATTTTGGCGCCGGGGGGAAATTGGTTTTCCAGTTTTTGCCCAGAGGCCAGTAATCGCGCCGTGATGGTGGGGTGGTGCCCCCTCCCCCGGACCCGTGGTGGTGGGGAGGAGGGGGTGGCGAGGTTATTCTTGCGGGGTGGCGCTGTTTTGGGTGGCGGCGCGGGCCTTGCGCAGGGCTTCGATTTCGGCGGCGGTCTTGTAATCCACCAGCTCTACCTGAAACACCAGATCGGCATTGGCGGGGATCGGCCCGGTGCCTTGCGGGCCATAGCCCAGAGCGGCGGGGATGCAGAAGCGCGAGATGGCGCCCTTCGCCAGCGTTTGCAGACCCTGGGAAAAGCCCGGAATCACGCCATTGACCGGAAAAGAGGCTTGCATCCCCTGATCAAACACCGCGCCGCTGGACGCCAGATAGCCGATGTAATTGACCAGCACATAATCGGCTTCGCCGGGCATGGGACCGGTGGCGGGGCGCAGGATGGTGTAGCCCAGACCCGATGCGGCCTTGGCAGCGCACAGGCGCTGGGCGGCGGGAAGCACCGGATTGAGCGGCAGGGGGATGATGTCTGCCGTGGGGCGCTGGGCCGTGGGGGTGGGCTTTGCCGGGGCAGATTTCACGGGGCCGGATTTGCGCGCGGGGGCGGCGGTGGCGGGGAGCTGGGCCAGCAGCAGAGGCAGGGCCACAACGGGGGCGAGCAGCGACAGGGCGCGATAGCAAGACAGCATAGGCCGCCGATATAGGCAGGCCAGGCGGCTGGGGGCAAGCGCCCGACCTTTTGGCGGAGGGCGCAAATCGGGCCGCCGGGCGCATTTTGCCCGGCGGATTGATCCAGTTCTAAGACGCGGGGGGATTTTTGGGTCAACAGGGGGGCGTGGATTAGAGACTTTTACGGGCTGTACCAAAGTTCCGGAGCGGGAAATCTCAGGTTGGCTTAGTATGGTCTGGCAACAAAGGAGGGGCAGCCCATGGTTTCATTTTCTCGTCTCATGATCGCCGGTGTCTGTGCGCTATCGATCCAGACTTCGGCCCATGCCGCAAGCCATGCCTCGTCGCGCGAGGCGCAGGCCTTGCTCGACAAGGCGGTGGCCGAATTGCAGGTGGCAGGGCCGGAAAAGGCGCTGGCCGAGTTTAATGACCCCAAGGGGCCGTTCAAGGCGCGCGACCTGTATGTTTTCGTGTTTAGCATTCAGGGCATTTACGAGGCTTCGGGCGCCAATCCCAAGCTGGTGGGCACGCCTGCGCCTGATCTGACCGATGCCGAGGGCAAGCCGCTGGTGCGCGAGATGATCGCGGTGGCCAAGGCCAAGGGCAAGGGGCGCGTGGATTATGTGTGGCTCAACCGCGCGGATAACCGGGTCGAGCATAAGCGCTCGCTGGTGCAGCGGGTGGGGGACCACATTGTGGGGGTTGGCTATTATACCGGCTGAGATCGGGGCTGGCCGACAGGCTGGCGATGAAGACCAAGGCGGGGGCAATCGCGAATAGGCGCGGTTGCCCCTGTTTTGTATGGGGATATGAAATCTTTCTGCGGATATTTTGTCAAAAGTCACAGAGGGGTGGTAAGGGTTTATCAGTAGATTGGCGGGTTTTGCGGGATGGCCCCTGCCCTGTGATCTGGAGACTTATCGCAATGAGCTTGTTTGTGGCGGCCGCTGGGGATTCCAATGATCCGTTGGTGTGGAGTGGCACCCCGTGGCACATGATCGCCTGGGCGCAGGCCGAGGGGTTGGATGTGCAGGGGGCTGTCGCTGGATCGGCCCGGCGAGGTGCGGCGCAGGTTGTGGAATCTGGGGCGGCTTGTCCTCTCGGGCAAGGTGGGCGGGTTTCAGTATTCTTCGGCGTTTCTTGAGCCGCTCTGGCAGCGCCATCGCGCCCGATTGCGCGGGCATGATGTGATCAATTGCTATCAGGTCTATCCCGATTCGGTGCTGGGCGATGCGGCCATTGCCAAGTGGTTCTATATTGACGCCACGATGACCCAAGTGTTCGACGACCAATATTCGGCCAAGCTGCCCCCCGCGATCAAGGCGAAGGCGATTGCCCGCGAGGCCAAGGGCTATGCCGTGGCGCGGGGGATTGTGTGCCACAGCCATTGGGCGGCGCGCAGCGTGTGCGAGGACTATGGCATCGATCCGGCCAAGGTGCATGTGGTGGTGCCCGGCGCCAATTTGCCGGTGGCCAAGACGCGCGAGTTTCTGGCGCGCGAGGCCGCCGCCGCGCCCCACGAAAGCGGGCCTTTGCGGCTGGCTTTCGTGGGGCGCTATTGGGATCGCAAGGGGCTGGACCGGCTGTTGGCCGCGATCAGGATTGCGCAAGCGCGCGGGGGGACGTTTGCGTTGCGCGTGATCGGGTGTGAGCGCGAGGGCTTGCCTGCGGATTTGCAGGATGTGCCCGGAGTGGAATGGTGTGGCTCGATCGAGAAGCGGGCTGAGGCTGAGCGGTTTCTGGAAACGGTGCATTGGGCCGAGATGGGCTGTTTGCTCTCGCGCCACGAATTTGGCGGGATGGTGCAGCGCGAATTTGCCGCGCTCGGGCTGGTGGCGCTGGGGCCGGATGTGTGCGGGGCGCCCGATCATGCCGGGCCGGGGGCTTTGCTGGTCGGGCCGGAGGAGACGCCCGAGGCCATCGCCGCGCATTTGCTGGAGATGGCCAAGCGGGGCGAGGCCTATCACCGGCTGCGCGCGGCGGCCTATGCCCGGCGCGAGGAGGCCTTGTGGAGCAGCGCGATGGCGCGGGTGGCCGCGATTGTGGAGGCGGGTTGAGGGGGGGATGAGGTGAAGGCGGGGGATTGAGGCCCCCTGCCCTGTTTGGACAAATTATAAAGCACAGTCTTTGCCGTGGGCTGGCGAGAGTTTTCAAAATCATTAAATTATGAAATACTCGCCAAATCGAAGATTCGTGGAGGTAAATGACTGTGAAGATTTTTATTCAGGTGAGTCCAGATGATGAGACAGTGGTGGGTTGGGATGTGCAACTGTTGAGTTGGAACGCCGGGCACACCGAGCTTATTAATCACCCTCTCACCTTAACTGAACCCACAAGGGGGAAATTTTTGAAGACATCTGGCGATCTGCCTGCTGGCCATTATGGTGTGCATGCCGCAGCGGTGGATGTTGGGCGCAAGATTTCCGTGACGG
>Ga0302262_10000958_pt1 | contig 12298 bp, 11 predicted proteins | sample II_Fen_E3_4_FD_194557 | JGI IMG/M metagenome (GOLD analysis project Ga0302262, IMG submission 194557) | Peat permafrost microbial communities from Stordalen Mire near Abisko, Sweden - II_Fen_E3_4 | ecosystem: Environmental > Terrestrial > Soil > Wetlands > Permafrost | place: Sweden: Abisko...
TGCTTCAAACAGCATCGTACCCCTCGCGGAGAGGTGGCAGAGTGGTCGAATGCACCGCACTCGAAATGCGGCATACTCGCAAGGGTATCCAGGGTTCGAATCCCTGCCTCTCCGCCACTTACCTGTTTCAGGCAATCCCAACATGACCCGAAGTCCTTAGGTTTCCTAGGGTTTTGGCGTTTTCTTGTTGCATCCCGACCCACGATAAATCATGGTAACCCGCGTCTCGTGTGGTAAAAAATGTGGGATAAAAATGGGCAGGCTGAGCGCCACATTCGTCAAGGCTGACAAGGCTCCGGGGCGGTATGCCGATGGGGATGGGCTGTATCTGGTTGTAGCGCCGGGTGGATCCAAGTCCTGGGTGTGCCGCGTCCAGAAGGATGGCAAGCGGCGCGATATTGGTCTGGGCAGCATCAAGAAGGTTTCGCTGGCGCAAGCCCGCGATCGGGTGGGAAAGGTGCGCACGCAGATTGAGGCTGGGCTTGATCCGATTCTTGAGCGCAAGAAGGAGGCGGGCATTCCCACCTTTCGCGTTGCCGCCGCCACGGTGTTCACCGAGAATCGCGCGGCGTGGAAAAACAAGAAGCACGCAGGCCAATGGCTAGCCACACTCACAACCTATGCCTTCCCCCATATTGGCGACATGTCGGTGTCGCTGATCGATGGTCAGCATGTGCGTGATGCCCTGCTCCCGATCTGGCTGACAAAGCAGGAGACGGCGCGGCGGGTGCGCCAACGCATTTCGATGGTGATCGACTGGGCGGTGGCAGAGGGCTATCGCTCGACACCGCTGGCGATGGCCGCGCTTAACAAGTCGCTGCCCAAGATTAAGCGCAAGGTTGAGCATCAAGCGGCGATGTCCTATGCGCAAGTGCCCGCGTTTGTGGCGCGATTGCGTGAGCGCGAAAGTGTTGGCAGGCTTGCTTTCGAGCTATTGGTGCTGACGGCTTTGCGCTCGGGCGAAATTCGCGGCGCGCTATGGAGCGAGATCGATCTGGCAGCGAAGGTCTGGACGATCCCTGCAGCGCGGATGAAGGCGGGCGTCGAACATGTTGTGCCGCTGACTGAGGCAGCGCTGGCAGTCATCAAGCGGGCCGAGGCCTATCGCGAAGTGCGCAACGATCTGGTGTTCCCCGGGATGCGCCATGGCAAACCGCTAAGCGACATGACGCTGACCAAGATCTGCCGTGACATGGACGTTCCTGCCGTGCCGCATGGCTTTCGCAGTAGTTTTCGTGATTGGGTCAGTGAGGAAACCGACTTTGATGGCGCGATTGCCGAAATGGCATTGGCCCACACCATCGCCAACAAAGTGGAGGCAGCCTATCGGCGCGGCAAGCTTTTGGACAAGCGGCGCGTCATGATGGACGATTGGGCGGACTACTGCTTGGGGAAACCAAAACAGATCAGCGCCGCCCCGCCAGAGGCCTCTAAGGATAACGAGGTTGGTGATGCGTGAACTCAGGCCAGCGCGGGTCTATGTCGCCGAGCGATTGGGTGGTGGCGATTATGCTAAGGGTATGGCTGCGCTGGAAGCCAAGTTGGCCGAGGCGCGCGTTGCATGGGTGAGGTTGGACAAAGGAAAGTCTCTTGCTGCACTGGCGGTGGTTTTGTGCGCCGCAAGTTTGCTGCTCGCACTGATGGTGCTGTTGGGGCGGCCACTGCTGATATGGTCGCCGGTGATAGTGCCGCTGCTGGCGCTGTTGTTCATATCGATTCTGCGCTGGGCGTGCATGGAGGGCTATGTCCGCTTTGGGCGCGCCCCGCATGGGCTGGCTTGGCTTGTGCCAAAGTGGCTCGACCGCTGGATGGTGGCGCGGTTGGCGATTGTGGGGCTGGATGATGAAGGTGTGTTTGCAGGTCTTGCGGCACGGCAACTGATAGCCACGGTAGGCAACGTGGAAATCAACCCCCGACTCTTCGCGGACCGCCTCTGGCCTTTGCTTTTGTCGAGCGATGACCGTGAGCGCCGCCGCGCCGCATGGCGCGAGTTTGGCTATCGGGGCGAGGACATCGCCTTTCACGAGATCAGTTTGATTGAGGATGAAATGCCTGGCAGCCAGGAAAGTCTGTCGTTGCCGGAGGTGGGGCACCCCTTTCAGCAGGTGCCCTATGATTTGAAGGCAGCGTGGATCGCTGAGGCGGTGAAGCGCAAGGGCTATGTCGCTGGTTCCTATCGCGACGATTTGCTGAAGGCCGTGTTGGCGGCGGTATGGGACGAAATCAACGCGCCGGAATGGCATACCCGTAAACTCAACAACGCTGAGATCGCGCGCCGGTGTCATGATCGTGTCGTCAGTTCTGGCAAAGGCTTTCGTTCCACGGAACTGACCGAGGGTAAGGTGTCAAATGAACCTGCAGACTGGATCCAGAAAATGATCGCCGGGCGCTCGGTGGAATATCGATTTGCTGTTGAGGCAGCCAATGCAATGAACGAGGGAAGAACGTGACGCCTTGCGCTCCCGCCGATCATACAGCTTCGGGCAACGACAGGATCAGCGTTGCTGATCTTCGTCGGTCCAATCTACGGCTATTTCCTGCCCGGCATAATAGATGCCCAAGATTGAAACCTGATCGGTAACGACTGCGTAGGCGATGGTGACGCGGCGACGGAAGGAAATAGTGCGCAGGCCTGGGCGGATGTCATCGCGCGGTGTGCCGCGATTAGGGAAGGTTTCAAGGCCCTCGCAGTGATTGATGATGGCCGTGGTGAAGTGCTCGGCGATGTCTGCTGACGCAGCCTGCCGAATATAGCGATACAGGGCAACCAGTTGGGCTTCCGCCTCTGGTGCAAACACGACACGGTGCGACATCGATCAGCGTGTTTTCGTCGCGTTTTCATGCTCGGCGGCCAGTGTGGCCTTTAGCTCGCTGATCGACCTTGCGCGCGCAGGTTCAGATTGAAGCGCATCGTAGATAGGCGCGATTTCGTTGCGCAGCCATGCATCAACGGCCTTTTCGCGAGCTTGCAGCGCGCGCAGACCGTCGCGGATCACTTCGCTTTCACTGGCATATTCGCCCGCAGCAACCCTGGCGCGGACCTGAGCCGCCATTTCGATCGGTAGTGTGACGCTGAGTTGCTGAGTCGTGCGCATAAGGCTGCCCTTGAAGTTTGAATAGGACTTAATCCTATTGACTTCTCGGTTCAAGCTCTATGGCGATCCCCTTCAAGAGGCCGACCTTCCAGATCTGGAAAGATTCCGGAAGGTCAGCATTGATATTTCCAGCACCCATCTGTTTGAAATGCAAATTATCGCTTCCAATCCACCTTCCATCTGGAAGAAATTTGGAAGCGTTAGACAATCAGCTTGGCCTGTGATGACCCTCCTTGCGTCGCCATCACAAGGGATGCACTGCCATGACGAACGCTTCTCCTGCCCCTATGCTCCTCACCGCCAATGAGGTGTTGCGCCTCAGCGGTTACAAGAGCCGCTCCTCGCTCTATCGCCTGATCCGCCAAAACCGTTGCCCCGCGCCCGTCAGCATTGGCGGCAGCCAGATCCGCTGGCGCTCGCAAGACATCGAGGCATGGCTGGGCGGCCTTCCGCAGCGCGTCTATTGACGCTGCGACTGCCGGAAGGGCCAGCGCCATGGGCAAGAAAATCAAGGATTGGGCCAAGTCGCAGGACATCATGGGCGCCACGGTAAAGGGTGTGTTCGTCGAACTCGCCGCTTGGGCGGGCGCTGATGGCTTCTGCAAGTTTCGCAGGGTCCGCGATCTTGCCCGCTCGCTCGGCGTGACGGAACGGTCGGTTCAACGTGCGCTCAAGCGTTTGGAGACGCCAATCGCCGAGGGAGGCCTTGGCCTCATCCAGCGCGTATTGCACTATCGCATGGATGGTGCGCAACAGGCCAATGGGTTCGCGCTGCTCACGTGGGTTTCGGCTGCCGAGGGTCTGCAGCGCGACATTTTGTCACCGGGCGGATGTCAGATTGGCGGGGGAGGGGGTGCCGTTTCTGTCACCCCTTATCTGGAGATAGATTCTAAAAAGGAAGAATCCCCCCATAGCTCCCCCACATCGCAGCGCGCACGTCTGGCGATGCCGCCGGACTGGCAGGTGCCGCTCGTCACCGATCTGCCCACGTTGACGCGCGCGCTGGCCAACCAGTGGCCGAATGGGGCCTATGCCACCCAAGGGGAGGCGTTTCACCAGAAGTCGCAGGGCAATGGTCTGCGGCGGGCGGACTGGAATGCCTGCTGGGCCTATCATGTGCAGGCTGTCCACGCGGACGTGATGCGCGCGGCAAGGTCTGGGGTGGTGTTCGTGGCGCCCGCGCGGTCGGCCAACCGTCTTTCGCCGCCCCCCACGCCAGTGCTGGCCAAAGCACGCGAGGATGTGCGCTCGGCGAGGCTCCGAGAGGTTTTGCAGAGTAGGCTGTCCCTGAGCAACTGGGAGCGGTTCTTTGCGCCCTCGGCCTATGTGTTTGATGATCCCGGCCTGAAGGTGATCGCCCCCACCTACGCCACACGTGATTGGCTGGAGACCAACTATACCGAGGGCCTGAAACTCGCGGCCAGAACAGTTTGCCCTGATCTGCGCTGGGTGACCTTTGAGGTCGAGGCGCGCTCTGGCCTGCGCCTTGTTCCCGATCAGCGGAGGGCGGATTGATGTCCTGCATCTGCCCCTGGCCTGTGGCCCAAGCGGTGCCCAATAGGTGGCCCGTGATACCGAGTTTGCGCCCCGAGTTACCCCACGACGAGAGCGGGGGCGTAAGGCAAATTTGGCACACACCACGCTACTGGGTAGCCTTGGGCTTTCGCCCTGGAAGTGGCAGAATTTGGCCATTCTATACCCGATATAGGCGTCTAGAATGGCGGGCACGAGCATGTGCACCAGACGGAATGGCGATGCACCATGATGCATCGCCGCCTAGACCGCGCCTAGAAGGGCGGATTTCCGCCACCTATGCGCCTAGACGGGCGGGAGGCTGACAATGGGCCAGCTCAACGTCAGCTTCGACGATGCGCTGCTGGCCGTGATCGACCGGCTTGCGGCCCAGCGTGGGATCAACCGCCCCGAACTGCTCCGCGCGCTGGTGCGCGAGGCGATCGGCGCGGAGGGGAAGATGGGCGAGGTGGCCGCGCCATCCTCGCAGACCGAGAGTATGGCGCCGGCGCCAGAACTCGTGGGTCAGCTCATCCAGATGAGCATCGATCTTGACCGCGTGCTGCGCGACATGGACCGGCGCGAGGTCCGGCTTGGCAAGGCGCTGGCTACCCGCGCGGCACTCGACGAGGGCGCGCAGGCGCAATTGGTCGGCGTGTTGGGCGACCGGGTGGAGGCGAGTCTTGCTGGGCATGAACATCGGTTGGGCAAGCAATTGGCCCGCCTGCCTAGCGAGACGGCGATGGAGGATATCCTCGACCGCCTTGAGCAGACGAGCCAGAACCTGGCGAAGCTGCCACCACCACCGCCCCTCATTGATCCGAACAGCCTTGCCGCGCAGTTCATGGCGATCTTCGCGGGTGCCTTGCTGGCGCTGGCGCTGTTCTGGGGGCTCCTGCATCGGCTTTCACCTCCAGCGCGGACGAATGACCCTGCCGTTGAAGTCGGTCCCCTGCCTGATCCGTCGCCCGTAGTCAGCAAACACCGGAGCCGGCACCCATGATCTCGATTGGCGCAGTCAGTTCCGCCAGCGGCGCGGCGGGCTATTATGCCCGCGACAATTACTACACCGAGGGAGAAGGCGCAGACCGCAGCCAGTGGCATGGTCGCGGCGCCGAGGCATTGGGGTTGGCGGGGGCCGTCGCCACCGGCGCGTTCGAGGCGGTGCTGGAAGGGCGCCTGCCCAACGGTGCCAACATCACCACACCTTCGGGGCAGGAGCATCGCCCTGGCCTCGACATGGCCTTCTCCGCGCCCAAGTCAGTGTCGCTGATGGCGCTGGTGGGCGGGGACGAGCGCTTGCTTGCAGCCTTCGAGGCCAGCGTGAAGGCCACCTTGGGTTGGGTGGAGCGTAACCTGATCGAGGCGCGCCGGTTCGACGAGAAGAGCGGCACCCAGCAGCCGGTGAAGACGGGCAATATGGTCGCAGCGCTCTTTACCCATGACCTGTCGCGCAACCGCGATCCGCAATTGCACGTTCACGCGGTGATAGCCAACGCCACGCAGCGGTCCGATGGGGCATGGCGGGCGGTGCGCAACGATCCGCTCTACGGCCAGCAGGCCACCATCGCCGCCGTTCATAATGCCGATCTGCGCGCGCGGATCGAGGGACTGGGCTATCGCACGGTGCCCGCGCATAATCCGGTCCTTGGTCAGTTCGAAATTGCCGGGATTTCCCGCGAACATATCATGGCCTTCTCCACCCGCCGCGAGGAGATCGCCGCCGCCCTAGAGGCCAGTGGGCGTGAGGGCAGCGCGGCGGAACGCGAACTGGCGGCGCTTGCGACCCGCGCGGCGAAGGATCCCGGCATTTCGCGTGAAGAAGATCGCGCCGCTTGGGCCGAGCGAGCGGCGAGGATAGGGTTTGATCCGGCACCCTTGCGCGAGGCAGCCTTGGTGCCGATTGAGCCGGGCACGACGACCTGGGACCGAATGCTGGACGGCATCAAGGGCATGGCGGCCAAGGGGCAGGCCATTGTCGCTGCCATGGGGCTGTCGCCGAAGGAGCGGGATCCGCTGGTGCCGGAAAGGTCGGGCAGGCTTTCGCCAAAGGACTTTGCCTCAGCGCAGGCGGTGGCATCGGGCGTCCGCCACCTCAGCCAGAACGAGGCTGGCTTCAGCCGCTTCGAACTCATCCGCGCCAGCCTATCTTTTGGCGGCCCCATCGGCGTGGGCGACATCGAGGCGCGGATTGCCCTGCTGGCCGCACAGCGCCTTTTGCTCACCGATCCCGATGGGGCGATGATGACCACACGCGGCGCAGTGGCTCTGGAGCAGGAAGTGATCGCGCTTTGGGCGCAGGGGAAGGATCAGGCGGCACCGCTTGTCAAGGATCTCGCCGGTCCCAAGGTGCAGCAGGTTGCGCGCGAAATGGGTCTGCGCCGCCTCTCGCCCAAGCAGGAGGCTGCCGCCAGTTTGATCCTGGAGGCCAAGGACCGCATCGTTGGCGTGCAGGGCGTCGCGGGCGCGGGCAAGTCGACCATGCTTCAGCCCGTCACGCGAATCGTGGGCGAACAGGGCTGTTTTGTTGTGGCGCTGGCGGTGGGCGCAGAGATCGCGCGCAAGCTGGGCGAGGATTTGGGTGTCCCATCCAGATCGGTCGCGGCGTTCCTTGGGCGGCATCGGGCCTTGCTGAAAGAGGATGGCGCGCCTGCCTTGCAGGCACGTTCCTTAGGCGAACTCAAGGGTGCCGTGGTGATCGTGGATGAGGCTTCCACACTCAGCTCGAAACAGGCCGCCGATCTGATACGCCTTGCCCATCGCGCCGAGGCGGCTCGCCTCGCGCTAGTGGGCGACACGCGGCAATATGGCGCTGTCGAGGCCGGCAAGCCCTTTGAGGATTTGCAGCGGCAGGGCCTCGCCACCGCCGAGCTTACCGAGAATGTCCGCGCACAATCGGGGATCATGAAGCAGCTCGCCCCCGTGCTCGACCGGGGTGACATGCACACGGCTGTCGGTCTGCTTAACCCCTTCATCCATGAGGTGCCGAAGGGCGAACTGGCCGCCCACGCCGTCGCCGTCTGGGCCAGCCTGCCGCGCGAGGAACGCGAGCAGACCTTGCTTTTGACTTCGGGTCGAGCCTTGCGCGCCGAAGCCAACCGCGAGGCTCAAGCGGTGTTGAAGGCACGCGGCGAAATCGGCGCGCAAGGCGTTTCCATCTCCATTCTCGATCGCGTCAATCTCAGCCGCGAGGAGGTGCGTCACATGCAGCCCTATCGCGTTGGGCGGATGGTCGAAATCCGCACTTCCATGCCGCGGCAAGGTTTGGACAAGGGCACGCTGGGCCGAATAGCGGGTGTCGAGGGCAACAAAGTCATCCTCGATATCGATGGCGGGCGCATCACCTTTATGCCGGGCCGCGTGGCGCGCAACCTCACCGAGGATGCGGTTGGCCTCTATGAAGAACGGCGGATCGCCCTGCATCAGGGTGACAGCATTCGCTTCAGCGCCAACAATCACGCGCTAGGCGTGCTCAATGCACAAGTTGGCAAGGTCGAAGCGCTCGATGCAACAACGATCACCCTCGCCATGGGCCAAGACCGCAGTCTGAATTTGGCGCTGGACGATCCAGCATTGCGGCGGCTTGATCTGGCCTATGCGCTCAATGCCTATGCCGCCCAAGGCGTGACTACCCGCCATGGCATCGTTGTGATGGACAGCAGCGAAGTCATGCTGGCCTCGTCGCGCACGCTGGCCGTGGCGCTCACCCGCATCGCCGATCAGCCGAGGCTTGTGATCGACAGTACCCACCGCCTTGAGCAGGCCGTCGCTCGCAACAGTGCGGCCAAGCTATCGGGGTTGGATATCCTCGCGGACGGTTCCTCTGCCGATCTGCCAAAGCATGTTGGCCAAGGCATAGTGGGGCGGCCGGTCAAAACTGCGGCTGAAGTGGAGACTGATCAGCGCCGCCTCTCCTTAGGAGCCATAGGTCTACCGCCGGAGATGAAGGCGAACCTGCGCGCTGCAATCACGCCAAAGCAGAGTGAGAAAGTGCCCGAAAAGTTCATTGAACTGGGGCTGTGATGGCGAGACAAATGCTTGGTTCAAGAAAACAGTGTAGCCGTGGGTGAAAACATGTTGGAAACATAGTGAAACCTACAAATCGTATCGTTCCTGCATGGAATTCTCGGTTCTGTTGAAATTAAAATCAGGTGGTGCAGATGATTTACGCGCATTCTCTCGAACTTCAGGGTGAAGAAGGCTGGGAACCTCTAGCGCACCACCTTGTCGCCGTCGGCGCCAGAGCTTCAGGCCATGCGGAGCCTTTCGGAGCAGGCGTAATGGCACTGGCGATGGGATTGCTGCATGATATCGGCAAATGCTCGGCCATGTATCAGGCGTATATTCGCCGCCCCACGATACAAGGTGGTCCAAAAGGCCCGGATCACAGTTCTGCGGGCGCGCAGCAGGCCTATGAAATTTATGGGCCTATTGGGCGGCTGGTCGGTTTCGGCATTGCGGGGCACCATGGCGGCCTGATGAATGGCGATGGCTATGAAGGGGGCAGCCTGAATTTGCGGTTGAAAAAGGATGTTGAGAACTATGATGGGTGGGAGGCGCATGCCGTAGGATTGCCGACAACATCTGACCTCAAAAAATCGCTTCAACCACCCAAGTTAAACCGGATCGAGAAGCATTTTTCTGCGCCATTTTTGGCGAGAATGCTATTTTCCTGCCTTGTCGATGCCGATTTTCTGGAAACGGAAGCGTTTTATGCTGGCGGAGATCCACCTGTGCGCGGTGGATGTTTGTTGCCTGAACATTTGCAGAAGTTGCGCGACTTTCTCGCTTGCCATCGAAGGGCAGATACAGAGGTCAACCGCCTGCGATCACATATTCTTGATTGCGCCAATGCCAAGGCTGGTCTGACGCCCGGTCTGTTCACGCTTACGGTGCCGACCGGCGGCGGCAAGACGCTGACCTCGCTCAGCTTTGCTATGGAGCATGCAGCGCGGCACGGTTTGCGGCGGGTGGTCTATGTTATCCCATTCACTTCGATCATCGAGCAGACGGCGGCGGTGTTTCGCGAGGATGTGGGACTAGGCGATGCCGTGCTGGAGCATCACGCCAGTTTCGATTGGGATCAGCGTAAACCGGCGAGTGACGATAGCGAGGAGGAGGGCGCCAGCGGTCTTGCCAAATTACGGCGGGATGCTGAAAATTGGGATGCGCCGGTGGTGGTGACCACGGCGGTGCAATTTTTCGAGAGCATGTTTGCCGCGCGCACCAGCAAGGCGCGCAAGCTGCATAATCTGGCGCAAAGCGTGATCGTGCTGGATGAGGCGCAGTCCATTCCGGTGCATTTGCTGCGTCCTTGTATGGCATTGATCGAGGAGTTGGCGCTCAATTACGGGGCGAGCGTGATCCTGTGCACGGCCACGCAACCCGCGCTGCGCCAGCAGGACGAGGCGTTGCCGCCGCATAAGGGCGGAGACGCGGACGGCCTGCATATTCCCGATGACCGCGAATTGGCCCCCGATCCGGCGGCGCTTTATCAGAAATTGCGGCGGGTAAACGTGGAATGGCGGCGCGATCCTGTGGGCGACAATGAGATCGCTGGGCGTTTTGCCGAGCAGGCGCAGATGCTGTGCATCGTGAACAGCCGCGCCCATGCGCAGGCGCTGTTTGGCCGGATGCGCAGCGCAGGCATGGCTGGGGCGGCGCAGCTCACGACCTTGATGTGCGCGCAACATCGTCGCGGAGTGTTGGCCGATCTACGGATAGCGCTAAGGGCTGGCGAACCAGTCCGCCTGGTATCGACCAGCCTGATCGAGGCGGGGGTGGATATCAGTTTTCCTGAAGTGTGGCGGGCGGCAGCGGGCCTGTTCAGCGTCGCGCAGGCGGCGGGGCGCTGCAACCGTAGCGGGGAACTGGGCGCGCTGGGCGAGGCCTTTGGGCAGGCGGTGTTGTTTGAATCGGCCGAACACAAGACGCCGCCGATCATAGAGGCCTTTTATCAACCGGCCCGCGCAGTTTTGCGCAAGGATTGGGATGATCCCTTGGGGTTGGATGCTGTGCGGGAATATTATCGCGAGCTATACTGGCAAAAGGGGCGCGCGGCGCTGGATGCTGCCAAGCTGAAGGGTGAGAACTATGCGATCCTCGAAAATCTGGCGCGCACCGCACGAGAGTTGAACTGGCCCTTTGCCGATATTGCCGAGGCCTTTCGTATGATCGACGATGTGATGGATCCGGTGATTATTCCCTTTGATGATAGTGTCCGGCGGGACATTACGGCTTTGGAGATGGCACCATTCCCTCCCGCCGGTGTCACGCGCCGGTTGCAGCGGTATGTTGTGCCGGTGCCATCGCGGGTGCGGGCGGCGATGATCGCTTGTGGTGCGGTGCAATGCATCAAGCCGGAGGAATATGGTGACCGCTTTGCCGTGCTGGTGAACGAGAGCCTGTATGATGAGCAGGCTGGCCTGAGGCTGGATGATCCGACATGGCGGGACGCCGAGAGAAATGTATTTTGATGTTCACAGTAGATTAGATCGTTTCACTTGTATTAGTTAAATAAATTATTGACCATCAAATTTTCCTGCTTCATATGGGCGGGGTCGGCATGACCTGGCAGTCTGTGGCCGACCCCGATGTTGAGCGCTTGTCCCACCTCTGTGTGGGAGGAAGGAGTTGCGCTATGTGGCCTATAGCCTCTTCGATATCGCATTGGAAGAGGGGGTGTTGAAGGCATCCCCTCTTCCTGCTTTCATGCGGGCGTGGATCGAAATACAGTGAGATTGGATCTTCTTCATCTTGGTTTGGTGACGCCCTCCATGTGGGGGTGTGGGTAAAATCCTTTTAGTCGCCCGCATGTTTGTTGTATGTCGTTAGTCTGTCGAGGAGTGATAATGGGCGTTCGTTTGCATGTCTGGGGTGAGCATGCGTGCTTTACGAGGCCCGAACTTAAGGTCGAGCGCGTCAGCTATGATGTGATCACACCCTCGGCGGCGCGGGGTATCCTTGAGGCGGTGCATTGGAAGCCAGCAATCCGCTGGCATATTGATCGTATCCATGTGCTCAAACCCATCCGCTTTCAGTCTTTCCGCCGCAACGAGGTGGGGGCCAAGGCCAGCGCGGCCAATGCCGCCAGCGCCATGAAGCGTGGCACCACCGAGGGGGTGGGGCTGATCGTGGACGAAAACCGCCAGCAGCGCGCCACGCTGGCGCTGGTCGATGTGGCCTATGTGATCGAGGCGCATTTTACCTTGACCGACCGCGCCGGGCCTGAGGATAGCGCGGCCAAGCACATATCCATGTTCAATCGCCGCGCCGAACTGGGGCAGTGCTTCCACCGCCCCTGCCTTGGCACGCGCGAGTTTGACGCAGAGTTTACGCTGGTGCCGGAGGGCGCAGCTTTGCCGGTTTGCGAATTGGCTGAGGGCAAGCGCGATGTCGATTTTGGCTGGATGCTGCATGATGTCGACTTCGCCAATGGCAACTCCTCGCGCTTCTTCCGTGCGGTTATGGAAGATGGTGTGATCGATGTGAACGCCTGTCTGGCACAAGGGGCTGCGCGATGAGCTTGCTTCAGGCGCTGGATGGCTATTACCACCGCCTCGCCGCCCGTGGCGAGGTGACAGCGCCGGGGTGGAGTCCGGAAAAATTCGGCTGGTGTGTGGTGATAAATGCGGCGGGCGAGCCAGTCGACGTTTATGATCTGCACGATGTTTCGGGTAAAAAGCCTAAGC
>Ga0302262_10000960_pt1 | contig 12276 bp, 13 predicted proteins | sample II_Fen_E3_4_FD_194557 | JGI IMG/M metagenome (GOLD analysis project Ga0302262, IMG submission 194557) | Peat permafrost microbial communities from Stordalen Mire near Abisko, Sweden - II_Fen_E3_4 | ecosystem: Environmental > Terrestrial > Soil > Wetlands > Permafrost | place: Sweden: Abisko...
ACACCTGATGGCCACCACCAACCACCACTGGCTGCTGTTCTTCACCACCGCCGGTCGCGTCTACCGCACCAAGGCCTACAACCTCCCCGAGGCGCAGCGCGACGCGAAGGGCGGCCACGTCGCCGGCCTGCTGAGCTTCCAGCCCGACGAGGACATCGCGCAGGTGCTGGCGATCCGCGACTACGACCAGCAGCCCTACCTCGTGCTCGCCACCCGTAACGGCCTGGTCAAGAAGACCCGCCTCGGCGACTACAATAGCCCCCGTCAGGCCGGCGTGATCGCGATCAACTTCCGCGAGGACGACGACGAGCTGATCGGTGCGGAGCTGGTCGGCCCCGACGACGACATCCTGCTGGTCTCCCGTAAGGGTCAGGTGATCCGCTTCCGTGCGGACGACGCCCAGCTGCGGCCGATGGGTCGCGCCACCTCCGGGGTGACGGGCATGAAGTTCCGCGAGGGTGACGAGGTGCTCTCCATGTCGGTGATCCGTGCCGACCAGGTCGCGGCCGAGGCCGATGCCGAGGCCGGCGACCCCGAGACCGCCGCCGACGTCCAGCCGCAGTACGTCTTCACGATGACCGACGGCGGTTTCGCCAAGCGGACCCGGATCACCGACTACCGCCGGCAGTCCCGCGGCGGGATCGGCATCAAGACGATGTCGCTGGCCAACGAGGACCGTGGTGGTCTCGTCGGTGCGTTCATCGTGGTCGAGGGCGACGAGATCCTGTCGATCACGCAGGCCGGCCAGGTGGTGCGCAGCCCGATCAACTCCGAGTTCCGGGCCACCGGACGCGACACCATGGGCGTCAAGTTCGTCACGCCCAAGGGAGACGACGCGGTGGCCGTGGTCACCCGCTCGGTGGAGACCCCCGAGGTGGTCGAGGCGGTCGCGGAGGAGGCGGGCGAGGGGTCCGACGAGTCCACGGGGGGAGGTGACGAATCGCGCGATATGGGTACGGATGCAACAATCGAGAGCGGGACGGCGTCTTCCGAGGAGTCGTCCGAGTCCGACAACGGACCTGCTGTCGATCCAGAGAGTGAGGGCTGATGACAGAGCGCTCTGCCGAGCAGGCACCTGTCCAGACGCGCCCAGACCACCAGGACACCGCGCGGATCCCGCTCTCCGAGCGGCTCCAGCGCCGGATCAGTGCCTCCGACGAGCGGCGCACCTCCGGCCAGGCTCAGAAGAGCTCTGGCCGTGTCCTGCCGCCGCCTCCGCCCGAGCTCACCGCTCAGCGGGAGCGCGAGGAGGCCGACCGGCGCGAGGCCGAGCGGCTCGCCGCGGAGCGTCAGGCCGCCGAGCGCCGGGCAGCCGACCTCAGGGCCGTACCCCCTGCCGAGCCGCAGTCGATCCAGACCCAGTCGCCGATCGTGCCGGCCCCGGCGCCCGAGACCTCCCGCCGTACGCCGGCAGCGCCGGTGCTGGCGCGCGGGCCGCGCCGCGCCCGGCTCCGGCTCAGCCGGATCGACCCGTGGTCGGTGATGAAGGTGTCGTTCCTCCTGGCGATCGCCTTCGGCATCGTGACCGTCGTCTCCGTCTTCATGGTCTGGTCCGTGCTCAGCGCGGCCGGGGTGTGGAGCTCGATCAACAACACCGTGTCCGACACCCTCTCGAGCGGCAACAGCACCTCGTCGTTCAACATCGAGGACTACCTCGGCATGTCGCGGGTGCTCGGCTTCACCATGCTGGTCTCGGTGATCGACGTCGTGCTGATCACCGCGATCGCGACCCTGGGCGCGTTCCTCTACAACATGGCGGCGTCGCTCCTCGGCGGCATCGAGGTCACCCTGGCCGAGGACCAGGCCTGACCCGACGGTCCTGCCGGACGTGGTTTTGGGTGGCCGTCGGCCGCTGCGGTAACCTTCCCGCGCGGTCGCCGAGGCGGCCGTCCGGTCGTCGGCCCGTAGGCACGGCGGCGGCCACACCCGGGCCTATAGCTCAGACGGTTAGAGCGCTTCCCTGATAAGGAAGAGGTCACAGGTTCAAGTCCTGTTAGGCCCACTGGTTCACCCATGGACGGGAGTCGCCGTGAAGAAGATCCTCCTCATCGCCCTGGCCGCCGCCGGCGTGCTCTTCGCCAAGAAGAAGCTCGACGAGGGGCGACGGGAGCAGGCCCTGTGGGCCGAGGCGACCGACCGCGTCGACCGGCCCTGAGCTGAGCACCGCCGACTCCGGCCCGGTCCCAGCGACCGGCCGGCCGAGGGGCCTTGGCGCAATTGGTAGCGCACCTGCTTTGCAAGCAGGGGGTTAGGGGTTCGAGTCCCCTAGGCTCCACCCACTCTCCTGCCCGGGACGTCATACGTTTCGTGGCATAGAAGCCACAGGTCGTATGACGTCGCGGGGGTCAGGCAGCGCCGTGGAGGTTCTTCGCGGTCGGCGAGGTCGGCACCGTGTCGGGGTCCGGGTAGGTGCCGAACAACCGGTCGGCGGTGCCGGCGCTGGTGACGGTGAACCAGTAGTGCTCGTTCTTGTAGTGGTGCAGTCGATGGTTGCGCCAGACCGCGCGGTAGGCCCGCGTCCGTGGCCGGTGATCGCTGTGGATCAGGTAGTGGGTCCACTCGTAGCCGAACATCACGGCGTAGACCGACACCAGCAGCGACCAGGCGGCGGAAGCACTCGGCACCGCGAGCAGCACCACCGCGACGTACGCCGGCAACAGCCAGGTCAGCACCGGCCAGGGGATGAACACCAGCGGTAGGTCGCGCGGGTCGGCGTGGTGCTCGCGGTGCTTGCGGGCCAGGAGCGAGTCGATCTCGACCGGTCCGACGCGGCGCGGTCGCCAGTGCAGGATCCCGACGTGGATCACCCACTCGATCGCCGGGAACAGCGCGAGCAGGACGACGGGGATCAGCAGCTCCCACCAGGAGCCGGGGCCGACCACGACCCGGCCGACCACCGAGGCGAGCAGGAACGTGGCGATCAGCCACGGAGACGGATGGTGCCAGAAGGCACGCCAGGCCTGTCCGAGGGTGAGTCCGCGTCGGCGGCTGAAACCGGTGATCCGGGCCTCGTCGGCTGCCAGCCGTTCCCGTGCGAGCCGGTCGACGTCGTCGGTCATCCTTGCTCCTCCACAGCGTCGAGAGCGGTGAGCAGCGCGTCGGTGCTCGGGCGCAGCACGCGCTCGGCGGCGGCGCGCGACGTGTCGGGGTCGCCCTCGTCGAGGGCCGCGGTCAGCACGCGGTAGGGGCCGGCGCTCTCGCCCGTGCCGAGCACGGGGGCCAGGACGACGAGGGCCGGCTCGTAGGCCGCGCGCAGGCTGTTGAACAGCAGCCGGAAGGTGATCGAGTCGGCCGCGTCGACCACGAGGTCCCAGTACGCGAGGGTGTGACGTTGCCGGTCCACGGCGTCGTCGGAGGCGGCGTACGACTCGACGGTCGCCCTGAGCTGCTCGACCTGGGCGTCCGTACGGCGCGCGGCAGCCAGCGCCGCCACTCCCGGGCCGATCACCAGCCGCGCCTCGACGACGCTGCGGACGGCCGCCACGTCGACGGACCCTCCCCGGACCAGGAGCGCGGGGAGGAGGTCCAGCCCGGCATGCCGGCGATAGTCGCGGACCGTGGTGGCGCCGCCGTGCCGGACCTCGAGCAGCCTGGTCTGGGTCATCCGCTGCAGCGCCTCGCGCACAGCCGGGCGGGACACGCCGAGCACCTCGGCGAGCCGGCGCTCGCTGGGCAGCGCCTCGCCCGGACCGAGGGCGCCGGACACGACCTCGTCGAGCACCTGGTCGAAGACGTCGTCGGGCACCGAGCGGCGGATGACGGGCTGGAGCGGCACGGTGGCGACGCTAGGAAGCCCGCAAGGTTTGGTCAATTGGTCTGACCAGTATCCGGGACGACTCTCGCCGCCGGACGGCCCAGCGGCCCTGCGTAGCCTGAGCCCGTGCCGTCCGACCTCGCCGTCCGCCCCGCGGCGCGGGCGCTCGCCCCGCGCTACTGGGGCGTCCACCTCCTGATGGTGGCAGCGGTCGTCGCGACGGTGCTCCTCGGCCGTTGGCAGTACGACGTGTGGCACGCGCACCGCGCGGCCAGCGCCGCGTCGGTGACCCGGCTCGCACCGGTGCCGCTGGACTCCGTGCTCGGCCCGGACGCGGCGTACCCCGGAGACGGGCTGGGTCGCCCGGTGACGGTCGCGGGCACGTGGGACCCGGGCGGCACCGTCTTCATCTCCGGGCGGCAGCGCGGAGGGCGGACGGGGTACTGGGCGGTGACGCCCGTGGTGACGGCCTCGGGCTCCGAGGTCCCGGTGGTCCGGGGCTGGGTCACGGACCCGGACCGGGCACCGGCGGCCCCGCACGGCACGGCCGCCCTGGTCGGGCTGCTGCAGCCGCCGGAGGACACCGGCGTACCCGATGGCGACACGTCGGACGCCGTGCTCCCCGAGCTCAGCGTCACCGCCCTGCTGCAGCGCACGCACCGCGACCTCTACGGCGGCTACGTCATCGCCACCGACCGGGCCCTCCCCGGTGGGGCGACCACCGCCTCCGGGACTGCCGGCCTCGCACCCGCGGACGCCGAGCATCTCCCCGGGGCCGACGCGTCGACCGGTCTGCGCAACCTGCTCTACGCCTTCCAGTGGTGGGTGTTCGGTGCGTTCGCGATCTTCATGTGGTGGCGCTGGCTGATGGAGGACGTGTTCGGGCGGCCTCGCCGCGGGACCGCACCCGGCGGCGGGTAGGTTCGACGCCGTGTCCGTCTCGAAAGGTCTCTTCGTCGCCTACCGGGTGCTGGCCATGGTGGTGGGCGTCCTGCTCGCCTTCTGCGCGCTCATCGTGTTCCCGGCACGGCACTTCGCCGCCGAGGGCTCGTCGCTGCAGCAGTTCGGGGAGCAGTGGAGCATCCTGTGGGTCGCCCACGGCTGGGTCTTCATCGCTTATGTCGTGGTCTCGTTCCTGCTGTGGCGCCAGACCCGCTGGTCGGTTCCGTTCGCGTTGCTGGTGGTGGTCTCGGGCCTGATCCCCCTGGTCATCTTCTGGGTGGAGCACGTCGTCACCCGCCGGATCCGCGAGGAGCACCCCGAGCTCGCACCGACCGGTTGACGACCGGCGAGAATGCGGACATGACGACGGCGTTCGTGCTCGGTGGCGGTGGCGTGCTCGGGGCGGCCGAGGTCGGGATGCTGCGGGCTCTCTTCGAGGCCGAGATCGTTCCCGACCTGGTGCTCGGCACGAGCGTCGGGGCACTCAACGGCGCCATGGTCGCTCGCGACCCCAATCCCGCCGTGATCGACCGGCTGACTGAGCTGTGGCAGGACGCCGAGACCATGCGCGCGGTCTCCGACCGGCCGCTGCGCACCGTACGTCGCGCGGTGTCGACCGGCACCCACATCTACTCCTCGGCCCCGCTGCAGCAACGGCTCGTCGAGGAGTTCGGTGAGACGACCTTCGAGGACCTGGCCGTCCGCTTCCAGGTCTGTGCGGCCAGCATCGAGCGCGCCGCGGAGCACTGGTTCGACAGCGGCCGGCTGGTGGACGCGATCATGGCGAGCGCCGCCGTACCGGGCCTCCTGCCGCCGGCGCGCGTCGGCGACGAGCACTTCCTCGACGGCGGCATCGTGAACTCGATCCCGCTCGGCCGGGCGGTGCTCCTCGGGGCCGACCGGATCTTCGTGCTCCAGGTCGGGCGCATCGACCGGCCGCTGAAGGTGCCGACCCGGCCCTGGGAGGTCGCGCGTGTCTCCTTCGAGATCGCTCGGCGGCACCGCTTCGCGCGCGAGCTGGCGGAGGTGCCCGAGGGCGTGGAGGTGCACGTCCTGCCGGCCCGCGGTACGTCGGGCCGCGACGACTCCCTCCTGGCCCACCGCGACTTCTCGCAGGTGGGCAACCGCATCGACGCCAGCTACGAGGCGTCGCGGGACTACCTGGCCGGTGCCGGATGAGGTGGCTGCTGCGGCGATGCGTGATCGCGCCGGCCATGATCGGACTGGCGCTCCTCCTCTGGAGCACCCTCCCGCTGTGGCTGATCGTGGCGGCCGCTCTGGCACCGGTCCTGCCGGGTCGATGGCGGGCGCTGCGGCTGCTGTGGATGTTCGTGGTCGGCGTCACCGCGGAGAGCATCCTGCTGGTGGTGCTCTTCGGGCTCTGGCTGGCCTCCGGGTTCGGCCGCCGGATCCGTACGCCGTACTTCGAGGGCATCCACTACGACCTGGTGCAGGGCCTGATGTGGGTGGTGTTCACCGAGGCAGGGCGGGTCCTCGCGCTCCGGATCGAGACCGAGGGACCCAGCCCGGACGCCCACCCCGGGACGCCGCTGATCGTGGCCTGCCGCCATGCAGGCCCGGGCGACTCGTTCACGCTGATCCACACGCTCATGGACTGGTACCACCGCGAGCCCCGGGTCGTGCTCAAGGAGACCATGGCCTGGGACCCGGTCGTCGACGTCGTGCTGCGGCGCCTCCCGGCGCGCTTCATCGAGCCGAACCCCGGCCAGGGCCAGGACCTCGAGTCACAGATCGCCGATCTCGCGCGGGGCCTCGACGAGAACGACGCCTTCGTGATCTTCCCGGAGGGCGGCAACTTCACCCCTGAGCGGCGCCGCCGCGGCATCGAGCGACTGCGGGGGCGCGGGCTCGACCGGATGGCTGAGCGCGCGTCCCGGATGGCCCACGTCCTGCCGCCGCGACCCGGCGGCTTCCTGGCAGCGCTCGACGCGGCCCCGGACGCGGACGTCGTCCTGGTGGCGCACACCGGGCTGGACCACATGCTCACCGTCCGCGACGTGTGGCGCGAGCTGCCGATGGACAAGGTGATCGTGATGCGGTGGTGGCAGGTACCGCGCGAGGAGATCCCCACGGACCGCGAGGAGCAGATCGAGTGGCTCTTCGGCTGGTGGGAGCGGATCGATGCCTGGATAGCAGAGAACCGGCCGCAGGATCTCTCCCGCGGCCGGTCCCGGCGTACTGCTGTGGCGTCCTAGCCCGGTCAGGAGGTGGGCTTGTCGGCCTCGACCTCGACCACGTCGGCGGGCTCGTCCGGGGTGGTGACCGGGTGCGGCTCCTCGACGGCGTCCGAGAGGGCCTCGTCGGGCCCCGCCCCGCCCTCGTCCTCCGCAGCCGGCTCGTCGTCGGAGGCGGCGGTCGCGGCGTCGAAGATCGGGGTGTCGGAGGACTTCGGTCCCGGCGGGGGCGGCGGGCTGTAGGACGACTGCCAGTTGTCCTGCTGACCGCGCGACGCCAGCTTCTTCACCACGAAGCCGAGCAGCGCGACGACGCCGGTGATGACCAGGATCTTGCGGAAGGTGTGCTTCTTCTTCGGCTCGCCGCTGATCTCGGCCTGGAGCTCGGCCACCTTCTCGGACGCCAGGTCGGCGACGGCCGAGGCCCGCTCGGCGGCCATGGCGGCGCCGGCTGCCAGAATCGGGCCGGCCTCGTCCCTGGCATCGGCGAGGGCCTGTCCGGCCTTGTCCTTGGCGTCGGCGAGCACGGGTCCGGCCTTGTCGATCGCGTCGGCGATCGCAGGCCCCGCCTTCTCGCGCGCGGTCTCGACCGCGGCCTCGACGTAGTCGGCCGCCTGCTCGATCATCGTCTTGTTACGGCGGATGCCCATGGCGCATCTCCCTCTCGTCTGTCGTCCCATCTCATCATGTCCGCCCCGTACCCCCGAGGGCGACCCCCTACCGCGGACACGGGTGGTGGGCACGGAGGTTGTCGCGCGTGGGAGGATCGGCAGCGCACCAGCTACCCACAGGCGAGAGGCAGACATGGCTGACCAGCAGGCCGTCCTGAAGACCAACCGGGGCGACATCACGATCAACCTGTTCCCGAACCACGCGCCCGAGACCGTGGCGAACTTCGTCGGTCTGGCCGAGGGCACGAAGGACTACCGCGACGACGCGGGCCGGTCCGGCGTGCCGTACTACGACGGGCTGACGTTCCACCGCGTCATCGGCGGCTTCATGATCCAGGGAGGCTGCCCGCTCGGGACCGGCACCGGGGGTCCCGGCTACACGTTCAAGGACGAGCCGCACCCGGAGCTCGTCTTCGACAAGCCCTACCTCCTCGCCATGGCCAACGCCGGCCCCGGCACGAACGGGTCGCAGTTCTTCATCACCGTCGGCGCCACACCGTGGCTGAACTTCAAGCACACGATCTTCGGTGAGGTCGCCGACCAGGAGTCGCGCGACGTCGTCGACGCGATCGCCACGACCCCGACCGGTGGTGGTGACCGTCCGGTGGAGCCGGTGGTCATCGACAGCGTCGAGGTCCGGGGCTCCTGAGCACCACGGACGGACCAGGGACGGCGCCGGCGGGAGACCCCGCCGGCGTTCCCACCTGCTACCGGCACCCCGACCGCGAGACCTACATCGCCTGTCAGCGGTGCGGACGCCCGATCTGCCCCGACTGCATGCGCGACGCGGCGGTCGGCTTCCAGTGCCCGACGTGTGTGACCGAGGGTCGCAAGGAGACCCGCGCCGCCCGTACGCCGTACGGCGGCCTGCGCCCCGCTCGCCAGGGCGTGGTGTCGATGACGCTGATCGGGATCAACGCCGTGATCTGGGTGCTGATCCTGGCGACCGGCGGCGCGAACAGCCAGTGGGTCGACAAGCTCGCGCTCCGGCCCAAAGGACTGTGCGTCCTCCAGGGAGGCGGGTTCGACGTCTCGCAGGCCGCGTGCTCGGCGAACGGCGGCACCTGGCTCCCGGGGGTCAGCGACGGTGCCACGTGGCAGCTGGTCACGAGCATGTTCACCCAAGTCGAGCTGCTGCACATCGGCTTCAACATGCTGGCGCTGTGGGTGCTCGGACCCCAGCTGGAGCTCATGCTCGGCCGGCTGCGCTATGCCGGGCTCTACCTGCTCTCCGGACTGGTCGGGTCGGCCGTCGTCTACTGGCTCTCGGGCGAGTACACGCCGACCCTGGGCGCCTCGGGCGCGATCTTCGGCCTGATGGGCGCCCTGCTGGTGATGGCCTACAAGGTGCGCGCCGACGTGAACCAGCTGCTCATCTGGATCGGGCTCAACGTCGCCCTCACCTTCTTCGGCCGCTCCACCATCTCCTGGCAGGGGCACCTCGGCGGCTTCGTCGGCGGTGTCGTGCTGGCCACGATCCTCGCCTACGCCCCACGGCAGCGTCGTACGGCGTGGCAGGGCGCCGGCTTCGCGGTGGTCAGCGTGCTCGTGGTGGTCGCCGTGGTGACCCGGACCGCCGTCCTCACCTGAGGGTTGTCCACACGTGTGGACGAGCCTGGGGAGAACTACACCGCTGTGATTCTCCACAGGTGAGTGCACAGCTGTGGAGAACCGCGACCGGCTTCGTCTGTCTGACGGACTCGCAGGCTCGTCCGTCAGACAGGTCGAGATGCGTCGCTCACCCCTCGCAGGCGCGGTCCGAGCCGAGCGCCCTCGAGGCTCATTCCCACCTGGTGGCGAAGGCGAAGCCGACCGCCATGAAGCCGATCCCGACCACCAGGTTGTACTGATCGAGGTCGTTGAAGATCGGCACCTTCGGCAGCTGGGCGCCGGAGAGCACGTAGAAGGTGCAGATCCACAGCAGACCGAACAGGAAGCAGGTCAGCATGCCCACCACGACGCCGCGGTCGCGGCCCAGCGGCGTGGAGGGATGGGAGCAGAGCAGCAGCCCGAGCAGGATCAGCCCGAAGCCGATCGCGTAGTTCCACCGCTTCAGGTCGGCCATGAACGCGGGGGAACCGGCCTTGGGGGTCGGCACTGCGGTGGGGTCGACGCGCACCTGGGCGTAGTAGTAGACCATCCAGACGATGCCGAGCAGGATCATCACGATCGCGATCACGAAGCGCGTGCTCACCAGCGGTCCCCGGTCGGGGTCCACGAACCTCTGCTGGGCCTTGAGCTTGGCCACCGGCACTCCTCCACGCAACCGACGCCGGAATGGCGTCCTCTCTGACGACGCGGGTTACCTTAGTCGGCATGGCGGCACGACCCCAGCGGAGGCTCCTCGGCCTGCGCACGCGACCACCCCGCGACGGGTCGGCAGACGCGGACCGGCAGCGACCGCGCCGGTCCCTGGTCTGGCGCGTCGCCACGCCGTTGGTGGGGGTGCTGAGCGGGGCGCTGTTCGTGGTGAGCGCCCACAGCAGCGAAGGGACCGACCTGCGCCCGGGTCGGTTCACCGACCTCGCCTCCATGGTTCAGTACGACGCGACCCGGGTCGACGGCCTGAAGTCGAAGGTGTCGGACCTGAACGAACAGATCTCCCTGCTCAGCAGCTCCATCGGCAACAAGCAGGTGCGTGCGGTCAACCGCGAGGCCTCAGCCATGAAGGACCCTGCTGGTCTGCTGCCGAAGGTCGGCCCCGGCGTGACCGTGACCCTCTCCGACGCCCCCGCGGACGTCGCCTCGAGCTCCACGGTCGACCCGAAGCTCCTCATCGTGCACCAGCAGGACATCCAGGCAGTCGTCAACGCGATGTGGAAGGCCGGCGCCCAGGCGGTCACGATCCAGGGCCAGCGGGTGGTCAGCACCACCGGCATCCGCTGCATCGGCAACTCCGTACAGCTGCAGGGGGTGCCCTACAGCCAGCCCTACGTGATCTCGGCCGTCGGCGACCCGGCAGCGCTGACCGCCGAGATCGCCCGGGACCCCTACCTGCAGGTCTACCGGGAGGACGCGGCCGACCCCGAGATCGCCGTCGGCTGGGACGAGCAGGTCGAGGACACGATCACCGCGCCGGCGTACGACGGGCTGGTCGGCATGTCCTACGCCCACGTGCTCCCGTCGAGCGGCAGCAGCCCCTCCAGCTGACCCCCGCCGACCCCGGGCGGCTCAGAACGGTGGCTTGGCCGACGGCCCCAGCGACGGCGGTGGGCTGGTCGGTGCGCTGGTGGTCCCCGTGGTCGGCGAGGTGGGTGAGGTCGGCGGCGAGCTCGGCCCGGAGGAGACCACGATCGTCACCTGGGTGCCCTGCGGCTCCCGCTGCCCGGCCCCCGGGATCTGCTGGATCACCTCTCCCTGCGGTCGGTCGGAGCTCGACGACGGCACCGGGACAGGGACGTAGCCGGCATCCCGTAGCGCCTTCTCGGCGTCGCTCTGCTGCATCCCCACCACGTCGGGCACCTGCTGCGGGCCCTTGGACACGTAGACGTCGACCGGAGACCCCTGCGGCACCTGCGTGTTCGCGGCGGGGTCCGTGCGGACGACGGTGCCTTGCGGCTGGTCGGACTTCATCTGATGGAACACCGGGTCGAGGTGGGCATCGGTGAGCGCCGTCTCGGCCTGCTGCCGGGACTGGCCGATCACGTAGGGCACCCGCGTCGGGTGGGTGCCGAGCGAGACCGTGAAGTCGACCGTGGAACCCTGAGGCACCGACTCGTCGGCGCCCGGGTTCTGGCTGATCACGTGGTTGGCCTTGACGCTGTTGTCGAAGGTGCGGTCGATCGTGCCGACGTCGAGGCCGGCGTCGCCGATCGCGGCGCGCGCGCTCTGCTCGGTCATCCCCGAGAGGTCGGGCACGCTGACCTGGTCGTTGGGGCTGGCGAACATCTTGGGCAGCAGGTATGCCGCGAGCCCGAGCACCAGCAGCAGGAGCAACGCCAAGAAGATCAGCAGTCCGGGCCGGGTGCCACGGTCGTCGTCCGGTGCCTCGTCGACCGGCGGGGGCACCGGGGTGACGACCGTGGTCGGCTGGGTGACCGTGGTCGGTGGCTCGACCGGGAGCGGGGGAGCCACGACGTGCACCGGGTGGCCGGCGAGGTAGCGCTCGATGTCGCTGCGCATGGCGGCCGCGGACTGGTAGCGGTCCTCGACCCGCTTGGCCAGCGACTTCATCACGATGGCGTCGACCTCCGGCGTCACCTCGGTGTCGTGGTCGGACGGGGGAGCAGCCGGCTCGCGGACGTGTTGGTAGGCGACTGCCACGGGTGAGTCGCCGATGAACGGTGGCCGACCGGTCAACAGCTCGTAGAGCAGGCAGCCGGCGGAGTAGACGTCGGACCTCGAGTCGACCGGCTCTCCTCGGGCCTGCTCCGGCGAGAGGTACTGCGCGGTGCCGACCACGGCCGCGGTCTGGGTCATCGTGCTGGAGGCGTCGGACATCGCGCGGGCGATGCCGAAGTCCATCACCTTCACGTCGCCGGACGGCGTGAGCATCACGTTGCCGGGCTTGATGTCGCGGTGGATGATGCCCGCCCGATGGCTGTAGTCGAGCGCCGACAGCACGCCGCTGGTGATCTCGAGGGCCCGCTCAGGCAGGATCTTGCGACCCTCGCGCAGGATGTCGCGCAAGGTCCGGCCGGCCACGAACTCCATGACGATGTAGGGCTGGGAGACACCGGACCCGTCGGTCGCCTGCTCCTCACCCGTGTCGTAG
>Ga0302262_10000961_pt1 | contig 12261 bp, 11 predicted proteins | sample II_Fen_E3_4_FD_194557 | JGI IMG/M metagenome (GOLD analysis project Ga0302262, IMG submission 194557) | Peat permafrost microbial communities from Stordalen Mire near Abisko, Sweden - II_Fen_E3_4 | ecosystem: Environmental > Terrestrial > Soil > Wetlands > Permafrost | place: Sweden: Abisko...
CGCCCTAGCCAGATTAGCCGACGCCTGGGATCTTCTCAGCCATGATCCGCTCGGCTTCAGCGTAGACATCTTCTCGGGACCAGGTGGGGTGCTCCGTGCGCAATTGAGCCAGCAGCGGTTGTCGCACACGCTCCACTTCAACAGAGCCAGCTGATGATGGTTGGAAGTGTCGGTGGATTGCCCGTGACTTATCCGGGTCGTTTTTACCAATCAACAACGCATTCCGGGACCAACTGGTGAGCGAGCCACCGACTTTCTTGACCTTGCTGGCCAACCGTTCCGCAGCGCGCTCTATCTCATGTTTGAGCCTTTCATGTAAGCCAAACACGGTGAAAAGGAGCTTGTTGACCGCTTTGACCGCTGCCAATCCACGCCACGTACCATCTTCTTTCAACTGGCGAGGTTGGCTAACCGTTAGCAGATTGGCCTTTTTAAGATCGGCCAGGGCACGCTCCGCACGTCGTGGATGAAGCCCGGTGAACTGAACAAGCTTGTCCAGCGTAAGCGACACAAAGCCTTTAGACGTAGGTATGCCGACCCTGAGTGATACCAGGTCCATGTACTCGACAATGACAGCTAGCAGAACCAGACAAGCTTCCCGCCGCTCGCTGCGCATTTGCCGGCCTTGCTTGCTTCCGTTTGCGTTGCGCAAAGAAGGAATGACATCCGGGTTATCGAAATAGCGCTTAATTCGAGCTTGAAGCTCAATCAAAATGCCTGGGCGCTGCTTGTCGGTAGTAGGGGATACCAGGTCAAGCCGAGGGCTGTCTGGCTGGTGTCCACAGAAGTTTCCACCATGGTTAACACGGGCAACGTAGGCCCGTTTTTCTCTAATTTTACGATGGTTCGCGCCATCTTGGGGACGCGCATCCATCGCTTGCATAGCTAAATCCATATGCCCGCCATTCAGCTGTGAGCCAATGGCTAACGCTTTTCCGACTTGCAAGAAGCCGTCGCGCTAGCTAATATCAGCTCACGTTATGAGGAAGAGCAGGTCGTTCTCGTCGAAAAAGTCAGACCTGTTCTTGATTTTCCAAAAAGCCCCGCCGGCAAGCGGGGCTTTTTGGTTTCTGCGATTCAGTTAAGCCACTTGAAGTCTCACTTCCATAAACCCAATACGTTCTGCATCAGCAGCCACGGCATCAAGACTCTTATAAATCTTCTGTCGCGTTGACCGTGCAATCGTCATGTAATCTATCGTTCCATCGATATGGGTAACCGAAAAAACCCATGATCCAGCTTCCATAGGCGCAGGAGCCGCAACGGCAGCTTCTAACGCTCCGTCTTGGAAAAGCTTTCGCATTGCTGATAGATCCACGGCCATCACACCCTCAATTCGATGGTAACAACCAGCCAAGCCTAATCTGTGCCGCATGAAAATGCAATTCATGCAGAAAAGCGCTATTTCGACTAGCGAGATTTGACTGGATTTTGAGGTTCATGGAATGTGTATTCAGGGCGCAACGCGGTTAGCTAGTTGCTTGATCAGTGGTCCACTGATCATGAATGAGGGCCATCCCAATCTACCGGGATGGCCAAACAGCTGAGCCGTTGTTGAGCCTTATCCGTGGCTTCGATCAGGCAGGTACGGCGGCCAAACCTATCAGTCCATGCTCATGCCATGGTCTTGCTCATGCTCGACTGGGGACACCGCAGGGACTGACGAAGCCGGCGTAGCTTGAGCAGGGGCTGGGGCCGGTGCAGCAACATCTTTGCCTGCACCCTCCAGCTGACCGGCCCACTGACGGCGGTGAGTCAGTTTCTCAATCACGCTACCATCCGGCTGAGTCTCTGGCACTGTCACTGGCATGGTCCCCAGATCCACCAGGCGGATGCGGTCACCTTCTTTGAAAGGTGCCGGATCACCAGACATGACATCTTCCAAGCCAACACCCCACACGGTGCGCGGCAAGCCGCCATCGGGTTTGATGGTCACGAAATAGCTAAGGGGTTTGTCACGCAACTTTTCATTGTGCTGATAAGGCGCGGCACCGTGAGCCAGCAATTCTCCCTGGATGACATTGCGATCTACCGGTTTATCAGCAGGTGTCTGCGAAGTGGCAGGCGCCGCTTGCCCTTCAATTCGGTTTACCAGCTCCTCGACAAAACCAGTCGAAGCGTCCAGCAAGGCGATGTCCTTCTCCGTGTTGCTGGGCAGCGCGTACAGATCCTGAATCGAACCCTTGAAGCTCTCGCGGTAGGCATCGTTATCCATAAGCCTGGTGATGAGGGTAATGGCTTCAGGCGAATTGTCAGTGGTGGCAACCAGCCAGTTGGCATGATTCTCCCCACGTACCTGCATTGCAATCACTGAACCTGCAATGTCCTGCTCGGACAGTTCCAGGCTTTCACACCACTGAGTATCCCTTTCCACCAGTTCGCTGGATCCTTCTGTTGCGACGTTGTTCACTGGGGAGGCCACAGGGGCTGGGGCTGGAGTAATAGGGGCAACAACGGTAGGGGAGGCCGCGGGTTGTGCAGCACGGGCTTGCTCAGACTGCACAACTTTAAGATCAACAGCGCTCGGCTGGGCAATGCCCTGGCCTTCACGCTCGATATCAAGCTCGGCACGCCGATCGGCCAGGCCCTGGTTCATGGCCTTGTCAGTAAAGTGAATATCGAGGCCGTTTTTCGCAGCGGCCTCGATAACCAGCTTCTTGAATTCAGCCGTGCCATTGATGGTCAAGGTGCTGCCGAAGCGCTCCTTGGCCAGCTGCAAGGCCACGGCCACGCCATTTTCGGTAATGCCCGTACGACGCATGGCAATGGCCTTGCCGGTGTCTACGAACAAGGTCTTGTTCGTGTTCTTGTCCAGATAGTGGACGTTCTGACTGAACTTGGACTTGCGGGTGTACAGATCCTTGGCATTGAGTTCACGCTCACGCTCGGTCTGCACCTTCGGGTCAAGCTGGCGTGACAGTGTGTCCAGGACACGTTGAACACGCGAGCGTACGCCTACAGGTGCCGCTCTGTCGGAACCAAGGCCACTTGGACCGCTGATGGAAAACCCTGGGTCTTCCTCCTCTACATACAACTTACGGATCTCTGCACTGCCCATAAGAACCACCTCTTGGTTGTGTTGCGGGTTATGAATGGCTTCGCGGGCTTTCAAGCGCTCGAACGTGAGCACCGACACCAGTTGAGCTTTGTCTTGTCGGGTCAAACGTTGATCGGAAAACACCTGGCGTCTTAAATCGAAGTACTGCTTGTTGATGCGCCGCAGCACGCGGCGCTGTGCAGGCTTGAGCTGGTTCTGCTCAGCCTGGCGGGTGAAGTAGGCGGCCACGGTCGAGGCCTGCCGGTTGACCAGGAGCGGCTTGATCGATGGCAGCTTGATCACCAGGGCGTGCTCGACCGGGCCTTTCAGCGGCCCGAACAATCGCTTGGCCCTGGCCTCGATGTCCCCGATGCCGGCGACGCGATACGGGTTACGTGCGTAAACCGGTCGCGGGTCTTCGGAAATGCGCCGGCGCTTCTTCCCGGTAGAACCAGGAGCAACCTTGGAGGCGCCTTTAGAACGACTACGACCTGTAGCCGTTTGCGCTGCACCAGGCTCAGCGTCTTGCACCTTGGTCGGCCCGAAAAGGCGCCGGCCACGGGCCTCAATATCCGTAATGGTCGGGACCTTGTTGGGATTGAGAGCATGAGCAGGGAAGGGGAAAGCAGTTAAGCGCTGTGCAGCTCGTCGTCGAGATGATCCAGCGGTTGGTTGCTTTCCATCTCCCGCTGCTTCCGTAGAAACGGAGGCAGGTCGTCCGGATCGTCCAGCGTCCGAGGACCTTCCTCGTCTTCCTCGTCCTCCTGGTACAGGTGGTCGCAGTCCAGAATTTCCTCCTGGTTCTTGCTGTCCCAGGTGAACGTGTGCATTACCGGGCAGTAACAACGGACCGTCACTGCCTCCGGTCGATCCGGCTTGCCCGTGATCTGCCACATGGCTGAGGGACATGTCTTGCATGCCAGGGGTAACTTCGAAACGTCGCGGGATTGAAGCTTCAGCAGGACCTCGCTGATGATCTCGCGATGAGGTAACAGGGCTGTCGTCATGTTGATTCCCGTAAGTAAGGTAGAACTTCTGCTCACGCTCAGCTAACAGCCGAACGCGTTCTTCAGGCGAAGCTTCTGAATATTTTTTTCTGAAAGCCGGAGTCGCTTTGTTGACGTACTTTATTTCCCTAGCGCGTTGCGGCCAGGCCAGTAAGCGCTCCTGGATAATGCTCTGTTCGAGCGGAGGCCTTTTTAGTTCGCGCCGAACAATGAAATCATCTTGAAAGATAGTGTCCTTGAGGTTGGTGAACTTCGCATCACCAGGGACCTTGACCGCAAGGTACTCCGTATCTTTACCCTGGTTGCGGATCTTTGTTTCACCGTGTTCGGCTGCCAATGCGTAGAAGTCGGCCCGAGAGGTCACACCACGTTCAATGACCTGTTTAACCAGATCCTGTTTGAACTGGCGGTTCTTTCCGTAGAAATCATCACCTTTGTAACGAGATAACACACTGGCGGCATCAGTGATGTCAGCGCGCACGCTTTCACGCGGTGAAGACAGATTGTAGTTTTGGTTGATGTACTCCTGAAAAGCCTCAAAGTACTTTTCATGATTCATGTACACATCCACCGGGTTCGCCTCGTTGCCAGTCAACAGGTTAATGCGCGGAACAATGATGTGAATATGTGGTTTTCGCTCAATCACATCGCCGGTTTTCTTGTCCGTGATAGTTTTCATTTTCGGCAAGTGCGCCTCGGCGTAGAAATTGAATTCTTCCGCCTTATACGCATGCATCAAAAACTGCTTGAACTCGGCAGTCACCGCCTTGAGCACTTCAGGTGAAACGGTGTCTTCTTTGAAGCTCATTGTGAAGGTGAGATAGCGATCCTGACCGTGGTCAGGAATGCTTTCATAAATCGCCCTGGTGACACTAAGTTGACCGTCAATGATCATCCTGTGATCCAGTTCGTCACGGGTGAATTCACGCCCTGATTTATTGCCTTGCTCTAAATACTCTTGCGCACCCGTATTATAACCACTGACTCTAATGAGCATATTCAATACCCGCTAGCAAAAGTGCTTCGATTGAAACAAGAGCCGCCAACCACTTGTCACTAACCTCATCAGCGATAATCTCTCTATCAGAGGCAGCACCGGCGATATAAGCCAACTGTGTGATATTATTACCGGCCTTATTGACGAGAAATACAATTCTCTTCTTAAAACCGGTAAACTCTTTAAATACGGGTGAGCTATTTAAAATAATCTCCCGGAAGAACGCCGATGCAGAACATCCCGCCCGTTTGATCAGATGATCAAACTGCGCCAATTCGTCTTGAGTTAAGCGAAAGTAAATAGCGTGAAGTTTATTGCTGGTTTCGCCTGGTGAACCACGGTTGCCATTATGGACTGCCCGAGCCTTGGTGGGCGGGTCCGTCGTAGGCAGCACCGTGTGCAGTAGCAATTGAATGGAGGTAAGCCGACTGAGCCACTGAAGATACTTTGTTTGGTAAAGAGCGCCTTTATAGGGAGCCGAGTTCGCAAGGTAAGCCACGCGATTAAGGGCGTGTCCAGCCTTCTCGAATACGTTGAGCATTCGTTTTTGGTCGAACCCGGAATCCTCGAAGGTAGGCGAACGGCTGAGCACCAGGTCACGAAAGTATCGGGCGGGCTTCAGGTCTGATCTCGCGATCAGCTCTGCATGCGGTGCGTATTGGGCATCCGTGAAACGGACACCCACGACGGTAGACATGTTCTTTTTTGCGGCCATGAGACCACCTCCTAAGGCACCTGGATGACGACAACCAACGACAACGACAACAACGCTTTCCCGCTCTGCGGGGTTCCAAAGGGGCTCCCCCTTTGGCACGTCGATTGGTTACGAAAAAGGCGAAGCACTTTTTTGTAAACAATCGGTAACGTGCCTGTTTTTAAAAATCAGCCTTCTAGGTCAGACCTGAGAATGTCTCAAAGCGTCTCTAGATGACTCTGAGTGTCTCTAAATGTCACTAGATGTCTTTGAGTGTCTCTAGGTGTCTCTGATTGACTTTGAATGTCTTTAAGTGGCACAAAGTGTCTCTATTGACGGCAACCGGCCCCCACATTCCTATGGGGACCTCTAAGAAGGATTGGCAAATGGATGACTGGCGCAAAAAACCGAGAACAGGGAAGAGCCAGGTCGTCCCATGGGTCCAGCAGATCCAAACACGCCTAGACTTGGGGGCCACAATAAGACAGGTGTACGAGGAATTGCTGACCCATGAGTCAATAACCCTTGGGTATCGACAGTTCATCCGATACGTGCATGAGCTGACATCCAGTGCATCACGGTCGGCCGGAAGTGAGAGAGTTCGTCCACTTTCCCAGGGTAACGTCGCCTCTGCGCTGACAAATTCAAATGATGGGCGGCGTAACACCGCTACTAAGCCACAACCTACTCAGCCGCAAACAACAACAGACTTGCAGCGAGCTAGCACATCAGATGTAAACGATTTGGAGCAGCACCCCTTCCATCACTTATCGGAAAGGAATAACCCAAATTGGAAACACGATGGTCGACTTCATAACTCCGTACCAGACCACGAAAGAATTTACGGAACAAAAAAGGAATGAAAAGCCATCCTCATAAATGGCTTTTCTCGCATCACTTCGCGTTCACTTGGTCATTGAGTTGTTTTCTCAAGGCAGCCGGTAAAGTGTCAATCGCTTTTTGCTGGCGCTCAGATAACTTATAAAACATCATTGAGTCACGCTTACCATCTTGCGCTAATTGATAGAGATAATACCCACCCACACCTGAAAAAATAATGGTGAATGCCAACGCAACGCCAAGCATCAAATTTGTAATCAATAGCTGCTTACCGTTCATTTCGGCGGAAAGTTCCTTTATTTTCTTGTCCGCTACCGCAATGGTATCTTGAAATGATTTCGTGGATGCACCAATAGCTTCGGCTGTGTTTACGGTTATCGATTCCTTGATTTGTTTATGGGCATTCTCCAACTCGATTTTTGCCAGTGTCGTTAACATCCCCTTCGCCTCACTGCGAAGGGAATCTACCGTTTTCTCTGAATCCTCAACGGCCAAGACAACCTTTAAAATTGTTTGCTCAATAGCACGGGGTAAGTCCTTCAAAGCCCGTTGAAGAGAGTGACCGGTTTCATCAAGAAACAATTTGTTAGCCAATATCACGGAAAAAACAGGATCATTATCAGCGAGACGTAACCCATGTTCAGCGTAAACTGCATTTTTGACTTTATCGCGAAACTCAATATCAGACATTACTCATCCCAACCATGCTGGATGAAAACACGGTCCAGTTCTTTGTATACATCATCAAATACGCGAAAAATTCGAGACTTTGACATGAGTCCAAACTGCGTCGACTCCTTGACCTGACGGTAGGTTAAGTGTTGCTCTGTAACACTACGGATACTCGTTATAAAATCATCTCCTGAGCGCTGAGCGATTCGTACAGCGCCTTGGATAATCGAAAGGTTATCTGCAAACCAATCAACATGTTCTATGGACTTACCAGCGAATTCAAGAACGCCCCAATATTCATTGATCCACACGACGATCTTTGTATTAGTACCGGCCGTTTTAACAAGATCGATCATGGCCAGAAGACCGGCAACAGTATCGTCTTTGGCTTGACCCGCCGTCAAAATGACATGGACAAATACCGTTTTTTCGTGCTCTTGCATTATTTCCAATATGCCGTTGCTTTTGATGAATTGGGCAAAGGGCATGAACGTTGAGGCGCCATTGTCTATGACTGACACACGATTGCTCATAAGAATAGATTCGAACAGCGGATCGAAAAGACTCTGCATGATCACGCCATCTTTCGCAATATCGATCAGCGATACCTTCAAATCCTTGATCTGGTAAAAGGTACTATTCACCGGATCTGTATCACCACAAGCAGGCTGGTAGCCGCGCTCAATAAGATACTGAGCAAGTAATGAAGCAGTGAACGACTTACCGACGCCGCCTTTGCCTTGCAATATCCAATGAGTGGTATTGTCCATAGAAATGATTGGGATCATAAATGTTCTCACTTTCAAGATAAGTTGAGTCGCAGCGCAAGTGTTAGTCACTGCAACAGGTAATAGAAAAGGATGTCTTTATCGAGTAACCGCCTCCGGCGAGTCCAGGCACAGCGCCTTGGGAGACAGATCAACACCAAGGGCTCTGCCCTTGTAATCCCGCAACGGCCGCGTTGACCTCAGGAGCGTGGGGGTAAAGCGCCCCCACACTCCTGCGGTGAGCCTTGTTTTTTCAGTGTGCCGTCAAGTGTTCGCTGCGCCCGTGCTTCCGTTCGACGGCACGATGAAGCTGTGCCGACGAGCCGGGAGCGCGGCACCTGACGTGACGACTGCAAGGGTTGGTCAGACCATCATCCAGATGAAGCGATAGGGGTCCATGAACGGGATATCGTCATCGAAACTATCGAAGTCTTGGGCGGGCTGCGGTGCCTGTTGCTGAGGCGAGGCGGATGGGCGCGAGGCTTGCTGTGAAGGCTGTGGCCGCGATTGCTGAGGCCGTGGCGCGCTATTGCTGCTGCCCTGGCCTTGGGGAGCCCAATCACCGGCTTGTTGCGGGCGACCGCCCAGCAGCTGCATGGTGCCTTGCATGTCCACGACGATTTCCGTGGTGTAGCGTTTGATGCCGTCTTTTTCCCATTCACGGGTTTGCAGCTTGCCCTCGATGTAGACCTGGGAGCCTTTGCGCAGGTATTCGCCGGCGATTTCCGCAACCTTGCCGAACATCGACACGCGGTGCCATTCGGTCTTTTCGACTTTCTGGCCGGTCTGCTTGTCGGTCCACTGCTCACTGGTAGCCAGGCTCAGGTTGGTGACAGCGTTACCGTTGGGCAGGTAACGCACTTCGGGGTCCTGGCCGCAGGTGCCGACCAGGATAACTTTGTTAACTCCACGCGCCATGGGTGCGCTCCTTTCTGGGTGAGTGAGGTTCAGCGTTTTTTGAAGACAAATTCAGGTTTGGCGTCGTGGTTAAGTCGCAACGAGGCTTCGAAGGCCTTGCCTTCTTTGTTTTTGAAGCCTTTGAGGACCGGCGTCTTAGCGGTGTTCAGCAGCACTTCGATTTGCTCGTGGGTCAGCGTCTTGCTGGCGATTTCGGGGAATAACTTCCAAGCGCATGCTCGGCAGGCAATCACCTTGACTGTGTTGGCCAACTCGCCACCGCACATCGGGCACCGGGCGTTCAGCTTCGGACCCTGCACGCTGCTGAGGTCCAGGTTGCTGACCTGGTCGGCGATAAAGGCCTCCAGTTCGTCCAGGAACTGATCCACCGTCAGCTCTCCGGCCTCGATCATTTGCTGCTGCTCATGCCAGAGCGCGGTCATGTCGGGCGTCGTCGCGATGGCGGGCAACGCCTTGATGAAGTCCAGCCCCAATCGGGTTGGCACAAATTTATTCTTCTCTACAGCGTAGAAACCGCGCTCTCTGAGCAGGGTCAGGATGGTGCTGCGTGTCGCTGGGGTTCCAATGCCACCATGCTCATTGGCATTACCCTGGTCACGATCCAGCAGCAGTTTCTTGATGCGCGGATCCTTCGCGTACTTGGCCACCTGTTTCAGGTCCTTGAGCAGGGAGGCCTCGGTGTACAACGCCGGAGGCTTAGTTTTCTCCTTTGTGACTGTCACAGAACTACACGTCGCGCTTTGACCGACCTGCAAGGCCGACAGAACCTCGAACGGGCTTTCAACCTCGGCGGGGCCTTCCTGTGTCTCATCGTCGTCATCTGGGGCATCTGGAGACACCAACACCGTCCACCCTGGATGCGAGACCTTGGTTGAACGAGACACAAAGGACTGGCCGGCAACGCTGAAATGAACTTCGGCGCTGAGATACCGCTTGTCTGGCAGAAACTGAGCCAGGTAGCGCATCACGATGGCCAGGTAGACCTTACGCTCTGCGTCAGAAAGCTGACTGACATCGACGCGGGTGGCGGTCGGAATGATCGCCGTGTGCGCTGTGACTTTGCTGGTATTGAACGCTCGGCTTTTACGCTCGGAGTCCAGCTCAGCGAATATCGTGGCCATCTCCGGCAACGCCTGCGACAGCAGATCGAGCGTCAGCGGCGCTTCGGCAAACTGCTCGTCCGACAGATAACTACAGTTGGAACGGTTGTAGGTGATCGCCTTGTGCTTTTCCCGCAGCGACTGGGTGAGTTCCAGCGTTTTGTCGGAGCTGATGCCATGGACCTGACTCATATGCACTTGCAGATCCAGCAGCGCAAATGGCAGTGGTGCGGATGTTTTCTTTTCCTCGACCTTGGCCTGGCTGACCATCGCCGTCGTCTGGCGGCAAGCCGAGACGATCTGGTCGGCATAGGCTTGGTCGATCACACGGTTCTTGTCATCGGTCGGCGCATCGGCTGCCGGCACAAGCTTGGCGGTCGCACTGCTATTGCCCACCGACATGCTGGCAGCAACGTTGTAGTAGAACGCACCGGCATGGCCTTTGTGGGCCAGGAAGCGATTGACGATCAGGCCAAGGATCGGCGTCTGTACCCGACCCACCGATAAGACACCTTTGACGCCATTGGCCTGGGCGGCGAGGGTGACGGCGCGAGTCATGTTGAAGCCGTAGATCTGATCGCCAATGCTGCGGGCCAGGGCCTTGCGGTACAGCCCCTGGAACTCACCGTTGTCCTTGAGGTTGTCCAGGGCCTTGCGTGCGGCGGCGGCGTTGAGGTCGTTGATCAAGATCCGTTTGACGGGGCGACTGTTGCCGAAATACTCCAGCACCTCTTCCACCAGCAACTGGCCCTCGTCGTCCGGATCGCCGGCATGGACGATCTCGGTCGCTTGGCTCATTAGTTGGCCTATGGTTTTGAGTTGGTCCTTGGTCTTCTCGATCGGACGGTACTTGGCCGGGCGCAGCTTCATCGGCAAGTCGGCGGCGCTCCAGTGCGCATACGCCGGGTTATGCACTTCCGGTGGGACCAGTTCGAGTAAATGACCGATGCAATACGTAACGACATCCGAACCACACTCGATAGCACCGCCCTTGCGACGGCCATTGCCCAAGGCATCCGCGATCACCTGGGCCAATTGAGGTTTTTCAGCGATGAATAGGCGCATGTTCAGCTCTTCCCGAATTTGTCGTTGATTTGCTGGGTGTAACCGCGATCAGCGGTCGAACAGCTATTGAGAAACTGCCCCCTGGCTGATGCCGTGGCATTCCAGTCAATGCCATGCTTTTTCATGATCTTGATTGCGAAGTAGTCGGCTTCAGGTGCTACGCACTCACTGCCGCCACTGTTGCCGGTGAACTTGCCGAACATGCACAGCACGGTCTTGCACGGGTCGCCTGCAAAGGCTGACGGGGTACTGACTGCGGCACACAGCAGCAGCGCTACTGCGAGAGGTTTGCGCGCACGACGTCGCGCAAGCGGGCACGGCTGGCCCGCCACGGTGTGGGTAATTTTCATGAGGGTTCCTGAATAGCGCTCAGCCGCGCCGGGGGATATGAACAGTTGGATGGGGGTTGCGAATAAAGTAACTAATTCATGAACAGTGTTCTAAAACGAGAACGCCTAAAAAAACTCGCGATCAAAGCGTTGAACGAATAGCACGTCTCGTAATGGGCGATTCAGAACCTGCCTGATTTCCTCTATGGAAACAGGCTTGCGCTCCAGGTCTTCACGCGCGCTGTCTGCCCATTCGGGAAGGGTCAATTCCATGGCTTCGGAATCAGCAGACCGATGCGCCAATACGGTAATCAACTCGCAGTAAGCCTGCTCGGATTGAGGCCACTCGACTCCTGGGCAGCGATAAAACTGTTCAAACAGTGCATCCAGCTTCAACAATCCCTGGAAAATAAGAGCACTTCTCGTGTTGCTGTCTGGGCCATGGTTGTCGAACTTCATATAAATACCTCCGGTTCAGCTTTAAGGCTGTTTTTCAGTGCCTGGCTGTTTCACCTTCACGGTCGGGTTTGCCGACCAGGCAACGCGTTTCTCATGCTCCGCCCTCATGTTGTCGTCATGCGGTTTTTGCATCGCCGCCTTCTCGTCGCCCATGCGGATGGGCACTACCAAGGCATCGATCTTCGAGGCGTCACCCACCGGCAATGACGGCGGCGTCATGTTGGCCCGCTGCTTGAATATCTCGTCTTCGTAGTAAAATATCTTGCGGCAAAGAATCTTGAGCGGTGCCGTGGTTTTAGTGCCCTGGACGAAAATAAGCTCCTGGTCGTAGGGCAGTTCATTGACCTCCTGCGGGAGCAGCAGGGCTCTGGCCTGC
>Ga0302262_10000963_pt1 | contig 12232 bp, 15 predicted proteins | sample II_Fen_E3_4_FD_194557 | JGI IMG/M metagenome (GOLD analysis project Ga0302262, IMG submission 194557) | Peat permafrost microbial communities from Stordalen Mire near Abisko, Sweden - II_Fen_E3_4 | ecosystem: Environmental > Terrestrial > Soil > Wetlands > Permafrost | place: Sweden: Abisko...
ACGTCGATACCGCGCTGGCCAAGGGGCTGCGCCGTTTCACCGTGTTGCGGCGGCACGTCTTGCGCAACTCCCTGCTCTCGACGATCTCGGTGTTGGGCGTACATACCAGTTGGGTCATCGGCAGTACCGTCGTCATCGAATCGGTGTTCGCCATTCCCGGCCTGGGCAATCTGTTGGTGTCTTCCATCAGCGCCCGGGATTACCCGGTGGTCCAGGGGCTGACTGTGACCTTTGCGGTATTGGTGGTCCTGATCAACTTACTGACCGACCTGGCCTACCAGTTGGCCGACCCACGGATGAAATCCTGATGAACGCCTTTCTTACCAAAGAGACCCGGCAACGCCTGGCCCGTGCCCACGCCCTGCAATGGGGGCTGTTGCTGCTCGCCACGTTGCTGCTGTTGGCCTACGTCGGCCCCTATCTGCTCAATCAGGACCCACTCGCCGTAGACTTCGACCAGGCCTTGCTGGCACCGAGCCTGACTCACCTGTTCGGCACCGATGACCTGGGCCGTGATGTGCTGGCACGGGTGGTCCATGCTGCGGCTACCGACCTGCAAATTGCCTTGGTCTGCGTGCTGCTGCCCTTCGCGATTGGCACCACCATCGGCCTGCTGTCCGGCTATATCGGCGGCTGGGTGGATGCGGTACTGATGCGTCTGGTCGATATTCTCTGGGCCTTTCCGTTCTATGTGCTGGTGATTGCGATTGTCGGTTCCATGGGCCCGAGCATCGGCAATATGTACCTGGCCTTCACGTTGGTGATCTGGATCTCCTTCGCCCGGATCGTGCGCGGCGAAGTGCTGCTGGTGAAGAACGCCGAATATATCCAGGCCGCCAAGGTGCTCGGTTATAGCCAACTGCGCATCGTTCTGCGCCACGTGCTACCGAATGTGATCACGCCCGCCATCGTCTTTATGATGGCCGATGTGGTGCTGACGATTCTGGCCGTGACCTCCCTGGGTTTTCTCGGCCTGGGCATCCAGCCACCGACGCCGGAATGGGGGGTGATGATCTCCGAGGGGCGCAACTTCATTCTCGATGCCTGGTGGATCTCGCTGTTCCCGGGCCTGGCCATTGTTTATGTGGGCATTACGTTTGCTCTGCTCGGTGATGGACTCGATGATTTCCTGAGGCCAAAAGCATGATTACTTCTACTTCCCAGGCCCTGCTGGAAGTCAGCAACCTGCAGACGCGCTTTTACAACCAGCACCAGGCCATCACCGCAGTCGATGGCGTGAGCTTTGAAATCCGCCAGGGTGAAGTCTTCGGCCTGGTAGGCGAGTCGGGCTGCGGCAAAAGCGCGACCTGCCGCTCACTGCTGCGCCTGTTTGGCGGTGCGGATGCCAGGGTATCGGCCAGCCATATTCGTTTCGACCAGATCGACCTGGCAACGCTGAGTGAAGAACAACTGAGCAATGTGCGCGGCAGGCAGATTTCCATGGTCTTCCAGGACCCGATGACCGCGCTCAATCCAACCATGCGCATCGGCGAACAAATTGCTGAGGCCCTGCGCCGCCATGATGGTCTGTCCGGCCAGCCCCTGCGCGATGCGACCATCGCCTTGCTCAAGGCGGTCGGCGTCACCTCGCCGCAAGAGCGCCTGCGCGCCTGGCCGCATGAGTTCAGCGGAGGCATGCGCCAACGCGTGCTGATCGCCATCGCGCTGGCCTGCAAGCCGCGCCTGTTGATCGCTGACGAACCGACCACCGCACTGGACGTGACCATCCAGGACCAAATTCTCAAACTGCTGCTGCGTATGCGCAGGGAAATCGGGCTGAGTGTATTGATGGTCACCCACGACTTGGGCGTGGTCGCGCAAACGTGCGATCGCGTGGCGGTGATGTACGCCGGGCGCATCGTCGAAAGCGGCGATACCCGTCAGCTGTTTCGCAACCCCACACATCCCTATACCCAGGCACTGCTCGCTGCGTTGCCCACGCTCAGCGGTCCGCGGCACAAACTCAAGCCCATCGGCGGCGAACCACCGAATCTGGCCGATCTGCCCAGTGGCTGCCGGTTCCATACCCGTTGCCCGCAAGCCGTCGAGCGTTGCCGGGTCGAAGATCCGCAATTGCGACACGTCGCGCCCGGGCACCTGAGTGCCTGCATCCGGCAAGAGGAATGGGCATGCTGAGTGAGACTCCGCTGTTGCAAGTGCAGAACCTGTCGATGCGTTTCGCCGCGCCACGGAGCCTGCTGGAGTGGGCCAGTGGCACCCCCCGCCGCGAGCTGCACGCCGTGCGCGATGTGTCGTTCACCCTGGCCGCCGGTGAAACCCTGGGGGTGGTCGGCGAGTCAGGTTGCGGCAAAAGCACCCTGGGACGTTGCCTGGTCGGGCTCTACGAACCTGCGGCGGGCGAAATCCTCTGGCACGGCCGCCCTCTACGTGAGCTGGGCAACCGCCAGGCGATCAGTCGCAAGATCCAAATGATCTTTCAGGACCCCTACTCCTCGTTGAATCCGCGCATGAGCCTGGAACAGACCCTCGCCGAAACCCTGAAGGTGCATGGCCTGGCCACGACCCGGGGCGAACGCAAGGACCGTATCGATGAGCTGTTGCTCACTGTTGGTCTGGCGCCGCGGTTAAAGGATCGCCTGCCCTATGCCTTCAGCGGCGGTCAGCGCCAGCGTATTTCCATTGCCCGCGCGCTGGCGGTAGGTCCCGAGCTGATTGTCGCCGATGAGCCGGTCTCGGCGCTCGACGCCTCGGTGCAGGCACAGATCATCAATCTGTTTGAGGAAATTCGCGAAAACCTCGGCGTGGCCTTTTTGTTTATCGCCCATGACCTGAGCGTGGTCCGCCATATCAGCCAGCGCATTGCGGTCATGTACCTCGGTCAAAGCATGGAGGTGGCGGATACCGACGCCTTGTTCGACTCGCCACGCCATCCTTATACCCGTGCGCTGCTGGGGGCAATTCCGCGCCCCGACCCGGACGAGCGACAGAACGGCGTCAGCCTGGAAGGGGAACTGCCGAACCCGTTCAATCCTCCCAAGGGCTGCGCCTTCTCCACCCGTTGCCCACATGTGATCGATGCCTGCCGTACAAGCATTCCACCCTTGCGCAAACTGGGCGCCACCCATCATGCGCGATGCCTGCCACACATTCTCGACCTGCGAGGGCAATAACCGATGTTCTATCAATCCACCGAGCACTCCAGGCGCATCGGCGCCCAACTGCTTGAGACCGCGCAACGGCAACTGGCCGAACTGGGTGTCGGCCCCGAGGACATGGCCCTGACCCTTTTGCTGCACCCGGCGCCCCTGAGCGGCGATGCCACGGCCGCCCGACCTCAGGGCTTCTCGTGGAATGGCAGCAAGGCGTTCTACCCCGCCAGTGTCGTCAAGAGTTTCTATTTGGCGGCAGTCGAAGCCGCGCTCGATGAAGGTCGCGTGCAACCCCACGACGAACTGGAACGCGCCATACACGACATGATCCGCTGGTCGAGCAACAACGCGACCAACTACATCATCGACCTGATCAGTGAGACGACCGGCGATACGCTGCTCGAGGGCGAGGCCCTGCGCCAATGGCAAGCGCAGCGTAACGTCGCCAATCGCTACTTCGCCAGCCTGGGCTGGCAGGAGCTGGAGAACATCAATGTCTGCCAGAAGCTGATGGACGACAACCGCTACGGGCGTGAGCGAATGTTCGCCACCCTCGGTGGCAACAACCACAACCGCCTTACCAGCGACGCCACCGCCAGGCTTTTCTTTGAAATATTCAACAGTACTTTGGGCAACCAGCAACGTTGCGCACGTATGCGGCCACGGTTTCTGCGGCCACTCACTAGCGAATTCATACACCTGGAAGCCGCTCAGGTCCAAGGCTACTTCGGCGCGGGCCTCCCGGCTGACGCCACGCTGTACTCCAAGGCTGGCTGGAACGGCTGGACCGGCGACCCTCTCTCCAGCTACAACCGCCACGACGCGGCCTATATCGAACTGAACAACGGTGCTGCAGCGACCTTCCAGGCCCTGACCCTGGTCCTGTTCACCCATGGTCGAGCAATCTCGACCCATGAACAGGTGTTCCCGGCCATCGGTCGAGCAGCCTTCGAACTGGTGAAGGCCGCGGGCTACTGATGAGCGGCGGAGTCAGGAGGGCTTATGGTTCCTGAGCTCCAGGTTCTGGGCGTAAGCCGGGTGACTGAGTCCAAACTCAAACAGCCCGGTTCTCGAGACTGATAATTTCACTATAAGAGAGGGCTTGATCGCTGGTTACGACAACCGCCCCGGTTCAAATCTTGTCGTGGGTCGTTCCTGAGTAAGCGTCTGCCTAATACACCTTGCGCAATTAACCGGGCGCTCGCCTGTGAGCAACAGCGTTTGCTGCAACTGCAGCAAAAAGCCTGCTTCAAACACGTCCTGAAGATCACCTGGGCTCGCCCAAGTTTGGTACATGACCATCCATCCAATGCCCCTGATCCCAACCAAGCCGATCGCACGCTAATCTTCGCGCTTACGCTTAATAGAGCTCTCAACCTGATTGGCACTCAGACCTTGGATCAGTGAAGAAGGGGGCCTATCACTAACTGAACGCGGATAACTTTAACTCATCCAGGGTGGCCATCGACGCGCCGTCTTTTTTGTCGTGCTGCATATTGATCACCATTACTATCCAGGATGTGGGTTCACACGGCCCTCTCTCAGGATGCCATCGGACTCCGATCGATGCATCTCTTGCATTTGCTAGCGATCATGCAGGGTCAGCCGTTCAGCGCACATGAAACCCACCTCTTCTAGATGCGGCGAATTTCACAGCTGGGTCGCTGGCGGCTGGTCCAAATCATCTTCATCTTTCTTATCGTCTTCGTGGTCGCTGCGTTTGGTCACCATCGAACTGCATATCACGCCGATTTCGAAGAGCAGCCACATCGGCACAGCAAGCAACGTCTGCGAAAAGATATCCGGCGGCGTGAGAATCATACCAACCACAAAGCAGCCTATTACTACGTATGGGCGAATCTTCTTCATGTATTTGACGTCAACGACGCCTATCCACACCAGCAGCACCACGCCAACGGGAATCTCGAACGCGACGCCAAAAGCGAGGAACAGCGTCATGACGAAATCCAGGTAACTGGCAATGTCCGTCATCATCGACACCCCTTCTGGAGTGACGCTGGCGAAGAAATGGAAAATCAGCGGGAATACGAGGAAGTAGGCGAAGGCCATGCCCGCGTAGAACAGAATAATGCTGGAAATCAGCAGCGGTACCGCTACGCGCTTTTCGTGCTTATACAGACCTGGCGCGATGAAACCCCAGATCTGATAAAGGATCACCGGCATGGCCAGGAACAGCGCCACCATCATCGTCAGCTTGAACGGTGTCAAGAACGGCGAGGCCACGTCGGTGGCGATCATCGTTGCCCCTTCGGGCAAAAACTTGCGCAGCGGCGCCGAGACGAACGTGTAGATCTTCTGCGTGAAGTAGAACAGCGCACCGAAGATAACAAAGATCGCCAGCACACAACGTAACAGGCGCAAGCGCAGCTCAGTGAGGTGCGAGACCAGCGGCATTTGCTGGTCGTTTTCCGGGATTTCGCTCATGGGGCTCGTGGTAATGATGTCGAATCGTTGGTGGATAGCGCGCCCCGCACAAAAGTCATCGATACTGGCGCAGGCGCCAAAGCACGCTGCACTGGCTCGGCGTGAGCAGGCTGCGGGTTGACCGACGTGCTCATTCGGTGCGGCCAGATATGTGTTCGCACTTGACGCAGCAGAGGCACAACCTCCATGACGAGCTAGCTGGACGGAGGCGTCTCGGTCTGTGAGCTCGGTTGAGCGACAGGTGCGGGCGACGCTTGTTGGAAGCGCGTGATATTGCGCACGTCTTCCTCCAGCGAAAAAATGTGCTCGCTACGCAAATGACGGCGAAATTCATCGGCGCCAATTTCACGCTCAACTTCCTGTTTGACCGCGTTGAAGCTGCGCTTCAGACGCCCGACCCAACGTCCTGCGATGCGCACGGCTCCTGGCAAGCGCTCGGGGCCCAACACCAACAAAGCAACGAGAGCGACTAACAGTAGTTCAGAGAAGCTGATACCAAACATGCGTCACGACCTATTCTTTGCGGATGGGCTCTTCAAACCGTTGTGCAGTGGCGTCGATAGTCCGCGGCTGATGCAGCGGCTGTACGGGAGGTTGCTCGGCAGGTTTCTCGTCGTCGTTCATGGCCTTGCGAAAGCCCTTGATCGATTCACCGACATCGGTCCCCAGGTTCTTGAGTTTCTTGGTGCCGAAGACCAGTACGACGACCACAAGAATGACGATCCAGTGTTTCCAATCAAAAATGCCCATGTCACGCTCCTCATAAGATTTCGTGCAGTTGGCCCAAGTATTATTCGTAGAACAAGCTGCTTTTTCGGCGTCACCGAACAGCCCGAAACGGCGATCCGCTTCATCAAGTACCGCTGACGGCGCCATTCCAGGCAGCAAGGTTGGTGCTTGATCGACAGCCCTTAAGCTTCAGACATGCTGACCACCGTTAACGTGAATCTCCGCGCCGTTAACATAAGAAGCACCACCGGTGCAAAGGAAGTAGACAAGCGAGGCAACTTCTTCAGGTTTGCCCAACCGGCTCATCGGCACTAGTCGTTCGACAATCTCCGAAGTACCCGGAGACAGGATCGAAGTTTCAATTTCTCCTGGAGCGATGGCGTTGACCCTTACGCCATGTCGGCCGAAATCAAAGGCCATTTCCCGAGTCAGAGCGGAAAGTGCTGCTTTGGATGTGGAGTAGGCGACACCTGCAAACGGGTGCACCTTGGATCCTGCAATGGAAGTAACGTTGATGATGCTGCCCTTCGCGGCTTTCAACTCATCAAAAAGGCCACGCGCAAGGATGGCCGTAGTAAACAGGTTGACATTAAATACTTTGATCCAGGTCGCATAATCGGTCTCCAGCACACCGAGGCGGGCGCCTCCAGGCCCCTTGGGCGAAATCCCGGCATTGTTTACCAACGCATCTAAGCGCCCACCCAGTTTTTCCTTGATAATTGCCAGGCTGTCACTAACGCTGTCAATATTTTCGAGATCAAGATGAATGTGGTTGAGTAGCCCTTCTGCCCAAGGGCATTCAGCGACCCAGTCTTGGCGAGAAGCGGTGAAAATTTTCCATCCGGCAGCGTTAAAGTGTTTGACGGTGGCATGACCGATACCACGACTCGCTCCGGTCAGCAGCAGTGTCTTTTCGCTCATAAACAGATTTGCCCTGTTAAAAAGTTTTGCTTTTGTCGATAAGCGACGCGGATCAAAAATCTCACGATCTCTAATGCGCTAGTGGCGGGTCGTCAAGACTGCCTGGAGACCGAATAGAATCTAAAACTCCACCACAAAGACGCATGTAATCTGACCTGGGTATGTCCTATTTGCCTTCGGGGAAAACTGCAATGCTTCGAATTTCAATCTTGAGTTCAGGGAGGGCTAGCGCCTCGACGCCAATGATCGACCAAGCAGGAAACGGGCGCTCCGCGTACTGAGCCTTCACGGGCAAGAACTCGTCGATCGTCTCTTTCAGGTTGACGTGATAGCTCACCACTTCTACGAGATCGGCCATCGTGAGCCCTTGTAACCGCAAGATTTCCTTTGTCCGCTCAAGCGCAACGGCGGTCTGTTCAGCGACGCTATCGGGGACAGAACCGTCGGGGCGGAAACCGATCTCGCCAGCAATGAAGAGAAAGTTGCCTGCGCGAACCGCGGGCGAGTAACCATAACTTTCATAGCCGCTATGGTGCGCAGCAAACATCGGATGATCCGGCGGAATCTCAAGTACTTTCTTGGTCATTTCTCATGTCCTTGATTTAAATTGCTCCGAACGGAGATGAGTGTCCTCCTCTTCGATGAAAACGAGTCAACTGCGCCGTCCAGACCATCGACTCTACGTCTACCTCCCGAATGCGCAAACGACGTATTTCCCTCATTTCAGGCCAAATAATGTTTCACCAGCGGCGACGCTCAAAAAAAGATTGCAATGGCGCAATTCGAGGGTTATCTGTACAAAAAGCCTTCGGGATAATAGAGGTAGTTAATCATGCATCGAATTGGATTCTTCGTTTGCCCTGGTCACGATGCACTTGATCTTGCTGGGCCACTTTCTGCTTTTAATCAGGTGACCACAGCTGCTGGCCACACCCCCTATGAACTTCGCGTCATCTCAAAGTCCGGAGGGCCAGTTGTTGGCAATGCAGGCCTTCCGATCGAAACAAGACCAGTCGGCAACCGCAAGTTTGATACCCTGGTGTTTGTAGGCGGTGATATCGAGCCGATGCAGATACCGGAGAACATTGCCATTGCCAAGCAATTGGCTTCCAAAGCCACTCGGGTGGCAAGCGTGTGTACGGGGGCGTTTCTGCTGGCGGAAACCGGCCTATTGGACGGGCTGAGAGCAACGACGCACTGGAGCTACACCGCACAACTGCAGTTGCGCTTCCCTAATATCAGGGTTGAGGGCGATAGCATCTATATAGCGGACGGACGCATTTGGACATCGGCGGGCATCGCCTCCGGAATCGACTTGGCGCTAGCCATGATTGAAAGAGATATGGGCGCGGAAATTGCGCGCGATGTATCAAGGCTCCTGGTCGTTCCGTATCGTCGGCCGGGAGGCCAGTCCCAGTTTTCCGCTATGTCGCAAATGGAGCCGGAATCGGATCGCATCCGCATCGCTCTGAATTTTGCAAGAGAACACCTGGCTGAATCGCTACCTGTCGAACGACTCGCCGATGCCGCGAGATTGAGCCTGCGACAGTTCGGACGAGCATTCCGCCGAGAAACCGGTGAAACCCCAGCCAAGGCGGTCGAGCGTTTGCGAGTTGAAGCTGCGTGTTTGCGCCTGCAGGACGGTAGTGAACCGATCGAGCAGATTGCTCTGGCAATTGGGTTCACCGATCCAGAAAGAATGCGCAGAGCCTTCGTCAAAATCTATGGGCATCCGCCGCAATCAATTCGACGTGAGAGCCGACTCAGCGGAAGCAGTTGATTGATCGATGGTCAATCTATGCCGAAGCTTGCTGAAACGTAAGCGTCCGAGCTACGCCGCCTTGCAACTCAAACCTTCATCCGTTTAAACCACTGGTTCACGCGCTCGCACTCAAATGCCGCTGGATCAAAGACATCGCCATGCCATTCAACCATGGCGTCATGCTCTGGATGATCGGGGTTGCCCATCGCCTCCAGAAACTCCTCGTAACCAGGCTCGCCACCCACGTCTTCCGGTGGGCAAGCATTGGCGCCGTCGATGCAATATGGCACCTGAGGACAGACAATAGCGGGTAGCGTTTTTTCGACCTTGATACTGTGATGCCAGCTGTCACCAAAGTCGTAGAGATAATTGAATGTCCGCTTTCCGTTCAGCGCCTTGATCAGCGTTTTACGGGCTTCCGGGTTCACCGTCGGCCCCCAGCCATCAGGGTCGGGCATGCCATAACGCTCACCGGCAATTTCAAACTCATGCAGATGGCTATCACTCCAGCCCATCACGACCTGGATGACAGGGTGCAGCTTGCCCAAGGTAATGTTCTCAGGCACCGCGAACCGACGCCAAATCTTCGGAGTGATCCACTTCAGCTCGATGTGCAGCAGTAACAGGTCGGGGACGGGTTTGGGTAAACGGACAGTTTTAACCATGGGTCAGGCGGCCTCGCAGTGTTCAATGTGGTTCAAGGAAATGTTCCAGGGCAGCAACTCGCTCACCCGATTGATCGGGTGTTCGGCAATGTGCTCAAGCACGTAGGTCAGATAGGCCTGTGGGTTTAACCCGTTTAGCCTGGCAGTACCCACCAGGCTGTAAATCGCAGCGGCTCGTTCTCCGCCGGCATCGGAACCGACAAATAGGTAATTCTTGCGGCCCAGCGCGACGGCGCGTAGCGCCCGCTCGGCGGCGTTGTTGTCGATTTCTATCCGGCCGTCATCGCAGTAGCACATTAAGGCCTGCCACCGATTGAGGGCATAGAGGATTGCACCGCCCAATGCCGACTTTTTCGACAGATGAGTCAGCGTCTGGTTAAGCCATGCGTGCAGGTGTTCCAGCAGCGGACTTGCTCGGCTTTGGCGAACCACTTTTCGCAGGTTGGGCGGCTGCCCTCGGATCTCGTTTTCGATGGCATACAGGGCCGCAATCCGTTGCAGCGCCTCGGCGGCAAGGGGTGAAGCCTGGTCTTTGTAGACATCGTAAAACTTGCGGCGGGCGTGAGCCCAGCAGGCGGCTTCCTCAATAGTGCCCGTGGCGTACAGTTGAGCAAAACCGGCGTAGCCGTCAGCCTGCAAGATCCTGCTAAAGCCCTTGAGATGAGCGCGCGGATGTTGCCCCTTGCGATCCGGCGAGTAGGCAAACCAGACCGCCGCCGGTGTCGAGTCACCCGCAGGTCGGTCGTCCCGCACGTATGTCCACAGACGAGCCGTTTTGGTCTTGCCGTTGCCCGGCGCGAGCACGCCAATCGGCGTGTCGTCGGCATGGACTTTGTGACCGCTCATGGCGTGGCGCTCAAGGGCGTTGATCAGTGGCCGCAGCAACTGGCTGCTCTGGCCGACCCAGTCGGCCAGGGTTGAGCGCTCCAGCTCCACGCCCTCACGGGCGTGAATCTCGGACTGCCGATACAACGGCAAATGATCGACAAACTTGGAGACCAGCACATGGGCCAACAACCTCGGGCTATCGGACGACTCGGCGCCGGCACTTGGGCGATGTACTCGCAGCAGCGGCAGACCCACTTGGGACGGACATGCCGGATCACTTTAAAACGCGCCGGGACGTGCTCCAGCACTTCGGACACCTCCTCACCCAAATAGCGAAGCTTCCCACCGCAGCCCGTGCATTGTGATTCAGGCTGATGGACGTGAATTTCGCGAGGCAGGGAGTCGGTCACGAGAGTCATGACCGCATGTTACTGGGGATTTTTTCAGCGCGGCAAGTCAGACCGCGAGGACGGGTGCTGTACGAATTGGCCTGCGCCAATCAATGCCTTCCAACAGCATCGACAACTGCGCAGCCGTTAGCGACACGCTGCTGCGGGTTGCTTGCGGCCAGACGAAGCGCCCTTGTTCCAACCGTTTGCAAAACAGACACAAGCCGTCGCCATCCCACCACAACAGCTTGATCCGGTCACCGCGCCGTCCGCGAAAGGCGAAGATCTGACCGGAGAAGGGATCGGCTTCCAGCTGTGTCTGCACCAGTGCCGCTAAACCGTCGAAGCCACGACGCATGTCGGTGACGCCTGCGGCGATCCAGATACGGGTTCCAGCGGGCGGGGCAATCATCGCAATAAATGCTGCAAGACGAATTGCAGCGTCTGCGGATCGGGTGCGCCCGTGATACGCAGCTTGGCTTTTCCGACCTCAACTGCGATCTCGGAATGACACTCCACCTGTGGCTGGACGACTTGCAGCAGATCGATTGGCGTCTCGATCACCTGGACGGGCAAAAGCGTTGCGCTCTGGCTGACGGCGCCGAATAACCCTTCCTGATATTGATGCCGCCAGCGAAACACCAGGTTGGCATTGACGTCATGTTCGCGAGCGATCAACGACACCGAAGCTCCCGGCTGGAAGGTGGCTTCGACGACTTGGCGTTTAAAGTCCAACGAAAAGTTGGGGCGGCGGCCGATTCGACGAGCGGGGGCAACGGTATCCAAGATAGTGTCCACTAAAAATGGTGTCCACTATCTTGGCCAATTTGGAGGGCTGTCAGCAGAGGGTGCTGACCGGACGGTTACGAAATATCTTCAACTGCACCTGATCGTGGACAACTACGCCACACACAAACACCCGAGAGTGAAGGCCTGGCTTGAGAAGCACAAACGCTTCCACATGCATTTCACGCCAACCTCAAGTTCGTGGATGAACACGGTTGAGCGCTTCTTTCGCGACATCACGGTGTACCTGCGCGAGGGTAGCTTCAGTTCTGTTCGCGAGCTGGAGAGTTCGATTACCACGTTCCTGGCACTGCGAAATGCGCAGCCCACTCGTTACGTTTGGAACGCTAAAGGAGAAGACATATTGAACACAATACAACGAGCCCGCGAGGCAATGGCGTCGCAGGCATGAGGGATATTATTTCTGAGACAGCACACTAGGTAATTTTCCAGTTAGCCCAACCACTTGCCGACTATCTCCAACAAGTGGTTGAAAGAAGAGCCAGATAGGGTCCACGCCGATATCATTGGCATCAGAAATAAGAGAAAACAGCGAGTCACCGTAACTTCGCTTTAAAGCGGGTAATCGTTCCAGAT
>Ga0302262_10000965_pt1 | contig 12226 bp, 11 predicted proteins | sample II_Fen_E3_4_FD_194557 | JGI IMG/M metagenome (GOLD analysis project Ga0302262, IMG submission 194557) | Peat permafrost microbial communities from Stordalen Mire near Abisko, Sweden - II_Fen_E3_4 | ecosystem: Environmental > Terrestrial > Soil > Wetlands > Permafrost | place: Sweden: Abisko...
TGATCTCCCTGTGGGCGGGGCCGCCTGTTGCCGCTCCCGCCCTTTTTGCTCAGAAGCGCTGGCCGGGGATCCAATCCGTGCCTGCCAGCGGAACCTTGGCCATGGCGGCGGCCTCGATGGTGAGGGCGACGAGGTCTTCGGGTTCGAGATTATGGAGATGGCTCTTGCCGCAGGCGCGCGCGATGGTTTGCGCCTCCAGCGTGAGCACGGCGAGGTAATTGGCCAGACGCCGCCCCGCCGCCACCGGATCGAGCCGGGCGGACAGGATCGGGTCCTGCGTGGTGATGCCGGCGGGATCGCGCCCCTCGTGCCAGTCGTCATAGGCGCCCGCCGTGGTGCCCAGCGCCTGATACTCCGGCTCGTGATGGGGATCATTGTCGCCCAGCGCCACCAGCGCCGCCGTGCCAATCGCCACCGCATCCGCGCCCAGCGCCAGCGCCTTGGCCACATCCGCGCCGCTGCGAATGCCGCCAGAGACGATCAGTTGCACCTTGCGGTGCATGCCCAGATCCTGAAGCGCCTGTACCGCCGGGCGGATCGCGGCCAGAATCGGGATGCCGACATGCTCGATAAACACATCCTGCGTCGCTGCCGTGCCGCCCTGCATCCCGTCGAGCACCACCACATCCGCGCCCGATTTCACCGCCAGCGCCACGTCGTAATAGGGCCGCGTCGCGCCGACCTTCACATAGATCGGCTTTTCCCAATCGGTGATCTCGCGCAATTCCTCGATCTTGATTTCCAGATCATCCGGCCCGGTCCAGTCCGGGTGACGGCAGGCGCTGCGCTGGTCGATGCCCTTGGGCAGGGTGCGCATTTCGGCCACGCGGTCGGAGATCTTCTGGCCCAGCAGCATGCCACCGCCGCCGGGCTTGGCACCCTGGCCGATCACGATCTCGATCGCGTCCGCTTTGCGCAAATCGTCCGGGTTCATGCCATAGCGGCTGGGCAGATATTGATAGATCAGCGTCTGCGACTGGCCGCGTTCCTCGGGCGTCATGCCGCCATCGCCGGTGGTGGTGCTGGTGCCCGCGATGCTGGCCCCGCGCCCCAGCGCTTCCTTGGCCTGTGCCGAGAGCGCGCCAAAGCTCATGCCCGCGATGGTGACGGGCGTTTTCAGATGGATCGGCTTTTTCGCAAAGCGCGTGCCCAGCCACACATCGGTCGCGCATTTCTCGCGATAGCCTTCGAGCGGATAGCGCGACACCGAGGCGCCCAGAAACAGCAGATCATCAAAATGCGGCAGGGCGCGCTTGGTGCCCCCGCCCCGGATGTCATAAATGCCCGTGGCCGCGGCGCGGCGGATTTCGGCCAGAGTATGCGGATCAAACGTGGCCGAGAAGCGCGGCAGCGTCTGCGGGATGTGCGAATTGTCCATCGTGTCGCTCCTTAGTACGCGCCAGCGTTGTCGACGTGGAAGTTGTAAAGTGTGCGGCCCGAGCCATAGCGGCGGAACTCGGTGGGGCTGACGCCCTCAACCCCGGCCTCGGCCAACAGTTTGGTCAGGATCGCGACATGCTCGGGGCGCAGCTCCTTCTCGACGCAATCGGCACCCAGACTTTTCACCGCTCCGCGCACGAAGATGCGGGTTTCATACAGAGAATCCCCCAGCGCCTCGCCCGCATCGCCCAGCACCACCAGATTGCCTGCCTGCGCCATGAAGGCGCTCATCGGGCCGATGTTGCCTTTGACGACAATATCCACGCCTTTCATCGAAATGCCGCAGCGCGCCGAGGCATTGCCATCGATCACCAGCAAACCGCCATGCGCGGTCGCGCCCGCCGCCTGGCTGGCATCGCCCTTCACATGCACACGGCCCGACATCATGTTTTCCGCCACGCCCACGCCGGCATTGCCATGCACGATCACGGTGGCCTGCTGGTTCATGCCAGCGCAGTAATAGCCAGCGTGGCCGTCGATCTCGATGGTGACGGGCACATTCACCCCGGCGGCCAGAGCGTGCTGCCCTTCCGGGTTGCGCACACTCCAATGGGTTTCGGGCGTATCGGGCGTCAGAGCGTGGAGCGCGGCGTTCAGCTCGCGCTTGGTGGATTGGGCAAGATCGATGACCGGCATCAGTTGCGCTCCCAGACATAGGCACGGGCAGGTTCAGGCTCAAACACGCGGGCCTGTTCGATGCCGGGCAGGCCGACCAGCGCGCGATACTCCGAGCCAAAGGCCACATATTGATGGGTTTCGGCCATAACGGCCGGCTTGCACGAGATCGGATCGCGCATCACCGCAAAGCCGTTCTCCGTGCCGATCACGAAAGTGTAGAAACCATCCAAGTCCTCAAGGCCGGATTCCAGCGCTTGGGTCAGGCTGGCCCCTTCGCGCAACCGCCAACTGATGTAGGCGGCGGCCACTTCGCTGTCATTGTCGGTGGCGAAGGTCAGGCCTTCGCGCTCCAGCTCCCGCCGCAGCGAGCGGTGGTTCGACAGCGAGCCATTATGCACCAGGCACTGGTCGCGCCCGGTAGAGAAAGGATGCGCGCCATCGGTGGTGACGGCGCTCTCGGTGGCCATGCGGGTGTGGCCGATGCCATGGGTGCCCGCCATGCCCGGCAGGGCAAAGCGGTCCGCCACCTGACGCGGCAGGCCCACTTCTTTATACAGCTCGATCCGGCTGCCGCTGCCCGTTACCACCAGATCGGGGCGGTTGAGCGCTAGCCAGCCGCGCACCTGCTCCTCGGCGGCGAGGGGGAAAGACAGCACCAGATGCGTATCGCGCACCGTGGCAGTGGCGACGCCCGCCAGCGCGGCGCTCACCTCATCCAGCCGGGGGCCGCGCAGCGTGATCTTCAGATGATCCGCATCGCCCGCGCCATAGACGGCAAAGCCCGCGCTATCCGGCCCGCGCCCGGTCATCACCACCAGCATTTCGGCCAGCAGATGGCCCAATTGCGGCTCTAGCGCGGGGTCTTTGAGGAACAGACCGACAATTCCACACATTCTCGCGATTCTCCTGCATGCCTTGAGCATGGGATAGGCGAGGGGGGGAATTGCGTCAATCTAAAGGAAAGAAATTTTCTTAAGAGGAATTTACCCCACCTGCCCCCCGGCATGGCGCGCATAGGCGATGATCGAGAGATAGCGGTTCACCCCCGGCCCCATGCTTTCCGGCCCATGCTGGGCCTGGCTGTCGAACAGCATCGTGTCGCCCGGCGTCAGCTCATAGCGGCGATCGCCATGGCGATAGGTGACCGAGCCTTCGAGCATATAGATCAGCTCGGTGCCGCTATGCGAAAAGCCGGTGTAGGGGATGGCGTTTTCCGACAGGGTGATGAGGTAAGGCTCGACCACCTGATCGCCGCTCATCAAATGGCCCAGCAATTGATAGATATGGCCCGATTTCGTGCCGCGCCGCTCGATCTTCACCCCTTGGCCCGCGGCGACATAGGAGCAATCCTGCCGCTCTTCGGCCAGCGCAAACAGCGAGGAAATCGGCACATTGAGCGCTTGGGCCAAGGCGCTGATCGAGGTGAGCGAGGGGGAAATCTGCCCGTTCTCGATTTTTGATAGCATGCCGGTGGACAGGCCCGCCGCCCCGGCCAGATCGGCCACAGAGAGATCCTGTTGCCGCCGCAATTGCCGCACACGCGCGCCCAGCGCCTTTTCCAGCGCGCGCGGATCATTGCTGGGCGCGCCCGATCCGGTGGGGAATTGCTCGGCCACGGCTTCGGGCAGGGTGTCTTCGGGCGGGGCGGGTTGGCGGGGCATGGCAGGTCCTTGGATGGAAAACTTTCCTGCCACTATAGATTATTCCCATCAGGAAATTCAATCGCGGAACACCACCGTCTTGCTGCCATGCATCAGGCTGCGGCCATCCAGATGCAATTGCACCGCGCGGGCCAGCACGCGCCGTTCAATATCGCGGCCCTTGCGCACCAAATCATCGGCACGGTCGGCATGGGTGATGCGCTCCACATCCTGTTCGATGATCGGGCCTTCGTCGAGATCTTGCGTCACATAATGCGCGGTGGCGCCGATCAGCTTGACCCCGCGCTCATGCGCCTGATGATAGGGCTTGGCGCCCTTGAAGCCGGGCAGGAAGGAGTGATGAATATTGATGCAGCGGCCCGACAGGAACGCCGCCAGATCATCGCTCAAAATCTGCATATAGCGCGCCAGCACCACCAGATCGGCGCCGGTCTGCGTTACGATGGCCTTGATCTGCGCCTCTTGGGCTGGCTTGGTGTCGCGGGTGATGGGCAGATGGTGAAAAGGAATATCCCCCAGATTGAGATCGCCCAGCGCCGCGCGCGGATGGTTGGACAGGATGCCCACCACATCCATCGCCAATTCGCCCTGTTTGCGCCGATAGAGCAAATCGACCAGACAATGATCGAATTTGCTGACCAAAATCAGCACCTTTTGCGGCAAGGCGCGCGGGCGCAGCGCCCAATCCATGGCAAAGCGCGCGGCAATTGCGGCCAGATCCGCGCGCGCGGCATCGGCGGGGGCATCGGCGGGCAGGGTGAACACCAGCCGCATGAAAAAGCGGTTGGCATCGGCATCGTCATATTGCGAGGCCTCGGTAATATTGCCTTGATGCGCAAAGATGGCGGTGGCGATGGCGGCGACAATCCCCGGCTGGTTGCGGCAGGACAGGGTGAGCAGATATTCGGTCATGATCGGGGCCTCAAAGCGCGGCAGCGGCGGTGTCGAGCCAGTGGTGAAAGCTTTGGGTAAAGCTGCGGAAGGGGGCGAGGTGGAACGTGTTGGGCGCCACATGATGCGCGATCACGCCAATATGGGCGATTGCGCTGACCACCACCGCGCCTAGGGGGAAGGCGGCGGGTGAGAGATCCACCGGCAGGCCTTTTTGCAGCAGGCGCAGCGCATCGCTGCCGCTGACGCGAAACAGGCTATAGCCGCTCGATTGATCGACCACGCTGGCCAAGCCTGCCAGTTTCTCCTCCAAAGCCTCGGCCCAATCGGGCGCGGCGATGGGGGTATAGGCCAGAAACTGGCTGGGACCGGTGGGCAGCAGGGTTAGCGCCGCCTCCGCCAGCGCGGCATGGATCGCCGCCGGGGCGATGCCTTTGGCGGGCAGGATGGTGGCCAGGCCAAAGCCTGCCAATTGGGTGATGGAAATATCAGCCACGCAGCCTCTCCCCAGCCGGATCAAAGAACACAGGATCGACCACGCGGGCCAGCACATCCCCGCCGCGCACCGGATCATGCACGATGATGGTCTCTCCATGCCGACCCGCCCCGCGCGCCAGCATGGCCAGCGCGATGGGATGGCCTAGCGTGGGTGAATAACAGGCGGAGGAGACATAGCCTTCATCGCTGGCCGCCACCGGCGCCGCGCCGGGCGCCAGCAGATGCCCGCCCGCGCGGATCGCCGAAACACCATCCACCGGCACCAGCCCGACCAGACGAGGTCGCGCGGGATCGACCATCGCCGGGCGCTGCGCCATCACGCGGCCGATAAAGTCCTTCTTCTTCGAGGCCATCCGCCCCAGCCCCAGATCGGCGGCGGTGGTCCAGCCATTCAGCTCATTGCCCGCCGGATGGCCCTTTTCGATCCGCATCACACCCAAGGCTTCAGTGCCATAGGGGGTGAGGCCGAAGGGCGCGCCAACCGCAAACAGGTGGCGCACCAGCGCGTCGCCCTGCGCGGCGGGCACGCTGATCTCATAGGCCAGCTCGCCCGAGAAGGAGAGCCGATACAGCCGCGCCGCATACCCTCGCCAGTGCAAGGTGGTCGCGCCCATATAGGGCAATGCCTCGTTCGACACATCCACCTCGGGCAGCGCCGCCCGCAGCAGATCGCGCGCCTTTGGCCCGGCAATCGAAAAGGTCGCCCATTGCTCGGTCACCGAGGCGGCCTGCACATCCAGATAGGGCCACAACACCTGCCGCGCGAAATCGATATGCTGCATCACGCGGGCGGCATTGGCGGTGGTGGTGGTCATGAACCAGCGGTTCGGCGCGAAACGCGTGACCGTGCCGTCATCCATGGCGATGCCATCCTCGCGCAGCATCAGCCCATAGCGCGCCTTGCCCACGGTCAGCGTGGAGAACAGGTTGATATAGAGCCGGTCCAGCAGCGTGCCCACATCCGGCCCGATCAGTTCGATCTTGCCCAGCGTGGAGACATCGCACAGGCCCACGCCATTGCGAGTGGCGTTCACCTCGCGGTCCACCGATTGGCGCCAGTGGGTTTCGCCCGGCTGGGGATACCATTGCGCGCGCTTCCATTGGCCGACATCCACAAACACTGCGCCGCGCTCGGCGGCCCAGCCATGGCTGGCGGTGTGGCGTGTGGGGCGGAAATGGCGCCCGCGATGGTGCCCGCCAAACGCCCCGATCGCCACCGGCACCACCGGAGGCCGGGCGCGGATCGTGCCGGTTTCGGCCAGTGTCCGCCCGGTGGCCGCCGCCAACAGCCCATGGCCATTGACCTGCCCCACGCGCCCCTGATCCGTCGCCATGCCCAGCGTGGTGTAGCGCTTCAAATGCTCGACGCTGGTGAAGCCCTCCTGCACGGCGAGGGTCACATCGCTGGCGGTGACATCATGCTGGAAATCCACGAAAGCCTTGCCCCGGCACGGTCCGCTGGCCCAGACGGGGCTGACGGCATGCGGCGCATCCTCGGCCAGCGGCAAAGGCGGCAGGGCGGCAGATTGGCCCAGCGCCTGCGTGGCGGCTTGGGCGGCGGCACGGCCCGAGGCCAGCGCACCCGCCAGCCCATAGACCCCATCCGCCGCGCCCACGGCGGCCAGATCGCCCGGCCCCTCGCCCAGCGCATAGGCGGCAATGCCCTCGCGCCAATCGGGGCGATGGCCCAGATGCGCGGCCAGCGCGACCTGCGGGTTCCAGCCACCGGCCACCGCCAGCAGATCGGCGGCAAAGCGCTGCTCGGCGCCGCTGGCATCGCGGGCGATCACGGCGCGCAAGGGGCTGCCCTTGGCCGCCACCACCTGCCCGCCCAGCAGCACCGGCACGCCAGCCGCGCGGATTGGCGCGATCAGCGAGGCGGGCGCCTGCCCCCGCGCGTCAATCACCGCCGCCAGCGCCACGCCCGTCGCCAACAGATCGGCGGCGGTCTGCCACCCGCTATCGCAGGCGGTGAACACCACCGCGCGGTGGCCCGGCGCCACGCCATAGCGGTTGAGATAGGTGGATACCGCGCTGGCCAGCATCACGCCGGGGCGATCATTGCCGTCAAACACGATGGGCCGCTCGGTCGCGCCGGTGGCCAGAATGGTGCGGCGGGCGACGATCTTCCACAGCCGCTGGCGAGGCTGGCCGGGCAGGGGGATGGGCAGATGATCGGCCACCCGCTCGATCGCGCCATGTTCGCCATCGTCAAACCGGCCAAACACCGTAGTGCGCGGCAGGATGCGCAAGCTGGGATAACTGGCCAGTTCCGCCAGCGTGGCGGCGGCCCAATCGGCGCCGCTTTGCCCACCGATGCTCACCTGCTCGGCCAGCAACAGGCCGCCCGCCAGTGGGGCTTCATCGGCCAAGACCACGCTCAGCCCGGAACGCGCGGCATCAAGCGCTGCGGTCAGGCCAGCAGGCCCTGCGCCCACCACCAGCAGATCGCAAAAAGCGTGATCGTGCTCATACGTATCGGGATCTTCCAGCCCCGACAGCGCCCCCAAACCCGCCGCGCGGCGGATCAGCGGTTCATACAGCTTCTCCCATGCCTTGGCGGGCCACATGAAGGTCTTGTAGTAAAACCCGGCGACAAACAGCGGCGAGGCGAGCTGGTTCACCGCCATCAGGTCAAACTTCAGGCTGGGCCAGCGGTTCTGGCTGCTCGCCTCCAGCCCGTCGAACAATTCGGCGGTGGTGGCGCGGGTGTTTGGCTCTGCGCGGGCGCCAGAGCGCAGGGTGACCAGCGCGTTCGGCTCCTCGCTGCCTGCGGTCAACACACCGCGCGGGCGGTGATACTTGAAGCTGCGGCCAAACAGCCGCGTGCCATGGGCCAGCAGCGCCGAGGCCAGCGTGTCGCCCGGGTGGCCGGTATAGGGCTTGCCGTCAAAGGTGAAATGCAGCGTCCGCGAACGGTCGATCAGGCCGCCAGCGCCGAGGCGAAAGGGCTGGGTCATGCCGCCCCCCCTTTGCAGGCCAATATCGCGCCGCTCACCTGATGGGTCCGCGTGTTGCGCGAAACCCGCAGCCATTGGCGGCAGCCTTGCGCGTGATACCACCATTCCTCCAACGCCCCCGCCGGATTATCGCGCAGATAGACATAGGCGAACATGCCCTCCTCGCTGTCCGGGCGGGTGGGGGCGGCATCGCCGCGCGTGACGAATTCGCGGGAATCGCGGCTGCCGCAAAAGGGGCATGGGATGCGCATGGGGGCGGCTCCTTCAGTGCAGATTGGGTTGGGCGCCAACGCCCTTTTCGTCGATCAGATGGCCGGTGCGGAACCGGTCCAGCGTAAAGGCCCGCGCGGTTTCGTGGGCCTCGTCGCGCGCCAGAAGATGCGCGAAGCACCAGCCCGAGGCGGGCGTCGCCTTGAACCCGCCATAGCACCAGCCCGCATTGAGATAGAGGCCGGGGATGGGGGTGTGGTCAATGATGGGCGATCCATCCATGCTCATGTCCATGATGCCGCCCCAACTGCGCAGCAGACGCGCGCGGCCGATCATCGGCATCAAAGCCATGCCGCCCTCGCACACATCCTCCACCACGGGCAGATTGCCGCGCTGGGCATAGGAGTTGTAGCCATCAATATCGCCGCCAAACACCAGGCCACCCTTGTCCGACTGGCTGACGTAGAAATGCCCCGCGCCAAAGGTGATCACGCCGGGGATCAGGGGTTTGAGCCCTTCGGACACAAAGGCCTGCAACACGTGGCTCTCGATAGGCAGGCGCAGGCCAGCCTTGGCGGCCACTTCGCTGCTCATGCCTGCCACGGCAAGGCCGACCTTGCCCGCGCGGATCGCGCCCCGGCTGGTTTCCACGCCGGTGATCGCGCCAGCGCCATCGCGCAGGAAGCCGGTGACCTCGCAGTTCTGGATAATATCCACGCCCAGCGCGCTGGCGGCGCGGGCATAGCCCCAGTTCACCGCATCATGGCGCGCCGTGCCGCCGCGTTCCTGCAACAGGCCACCCTGCACTGGGAAGCGGGCATTGTCGAAATCGAGGAAAGGCGCCATCGCCCGCACCGTATCCGCGCCCAGCAATTGGGCATCCACCCCATGCAGCCGCATCGCATTGCCGCGCCGCGCATAGGCATCGCGCTGCGCATCGGAGTGAAACAGGTTGAGCACCCCGCGCTGGCTGACCATCGCGTTATAGTTCAGCTCCTGCTCCAGCCCTTCCCACAGCTGCATCGCCCATTCGTAAAACGGCTCGTTGCCGGGCAAGGCATAGTTAGACCGGATGATCGTGGTGTTGCGCCCGGCATTGCCACCGCCGATCCAGCCGCGTTCCAGCAGGGCGACATTGGTGATCCCATGCACCTTGGCCAAATAGTAAGCCGTGGCCAGCCCGTGCCCGCCGCCGCCCACGATCACCACATCATAGCCATCGCGCGGGGCCGCATCGCGCCATGCCCGGCCCCAGCCTGTATGGCCACGCCAAGCCTGCCGCGCGAGGTTTAGGATCGAATAGCGCATGCTCGCCTTTCGCTATGGCAAGGAAAATTCCTGAGAGGAAAATTATGCCACTTGTCGGGGCTTGGCTTGTCTGATTAGGATGCATTCATGCCTAATCAGGACATATCCCCCACTCGCCTCGGCCTATTGCTGATCCCCGGCTTCGCGCTGATGGGCTATGCCGCGCTGGTCGAGGCGTTTCGCGGGGCCAACGCCTTGGCGGGGCGGGTTCTGTATGAATGGGTGCATGTCTCCCCCGATGGTGCGGCGGCGCAGGCCTCCAATGGCGCGCGGATCATGGCTGACGCGGCGGTGGGGGATCGGCTCGATTGCGATTTGTTGTTTGTATTGGCCGGGGGGGATCCGCGCGGCTTTGATGATCCGGCGACATTTGGCTGGCTGCGTTTGCTCGCGCGCGGGGGAACGCGAATCGCGGGTGTGTCGGGCGGGCCTTATGTGCTGGCGCGGGCGGGCTTGCTGGCGGAGCGGCGGGCGACGATCCATTGGGAGCATCGCCCGGCCCTGCGCGAGGAGTTCCCCGATATCGCGCTGGAAAGTGGGCTCTATGTGATCGATGGGCCGATCATCACCTGCGCGGGGGGCACGGCGGGGATGGATCTGGCGCTGGCGTTGATCGCGCGCGATCATGGCGATGATCTGGCACGGAGGGTGGGCGAATGGTTCATCCGTACCGCCCCGCGCGATGCCGCCGGGCCGCAGCGGCTCAGCCTGTCCGAACGCTATGGCACCACCAATAGCGCGGTGCTGGCGGCGTTGCAGATGCTGGAGGGGCGGGTGGATCAGCCCTTGCCGCGCGAGGCGGTGGCGGGGGCGGTGGGCCTGTCTTTGCGCCAACTCGAACGTCTGTTTACCACCCATCTGGGCCAGAGCATGAGCGAGGCGGCGATGGCGATCCGGCTGGATGCCGCCGCGCACCGGCTGCGCGCGACGGATATCAGCATCACCGATATTGCGCTCGATTGCGGCTTTGCCAGCACGGCGCATTTCTCGCGCCGGTTTCGCGCGCGCTTTGGCCTGCCGCCCTCGGCGCTGCGGCGGGGTTAGGCAAAGCGCCGCGCGCCCGCCACACAGCCCACCACCGCCACCGTGACCAGCAGCATCGCGGGCGCCACTGGCTCATGCAGCACCAGCGCGGCCAGCGCCAGCCCCATGAAAGGCTGGAGCAATTGCAATTGCCCCACCCGCGCGATGCCGCCAAGGCTCAGCCCGCGATACCAGAAGATGAAGCCCAGCAGCATCGAGAACACCGAGACATAGGCCAGCCCCGCCCATGCCCCCGCGCCCACCGCGCCCAGCCCCGCCGCCGGCCATAGTATTGCCACCGCCGCCACCGCCACGGGCGTGGAGAGCAGCAGCGCCCAGCTGATCACCTGCCACCCGCCCATCTGGCGCGTCAGCACCGCACCCTCGGCATAGCCCAGCCCGCACACGAGGATCGCCGCCAGCATCAGCCCATCGCCCAGCGGCGAGGCCTGCGCGCCATGAGTGAGCGCGAAACCCGCCACCGCGCCCGCGCCCGCCAGCGCAAAGGCCCAGAAGGCCTTACCGGGCCGCTCGCCCCCGCGCAGCACGCCAAACAGCGCGGTGCTGAGCGGGAGCAGGCCGATGAACACCAGCGAGCGGGCCGAGGTGATATGTTGCAAGGCAATGGCGGTGAGCAACGGAAAGCCCAGCACCACGCCCCCCGCCACCACCGCCAGCGACCGCCCCTGCGCCGCACTGGGCCGGGGCTGGCGCCAGGCCAGCAACAGCAGGCTGGCCAGCAACCCCGCGATCAGCGCGCGCGAGGCGGTGAGGAAAGCAGGGGTGAAGCCTGCCACGGCAAGCCGCGTGGCGGGCAGCGATCCGCTGAAAAAGGCGACGCCCAGCAGGCCATTGGCCATTCCGCGACGAGTGTGGGGCATGGGGTTTTTCTCCGTGAATGATGGCGCAATGATAGGTGAAAGGGGCTGGCGCGAACAGGCACAGAGGGATACAGTGTGTGTATTCTGTATCAGTAGTGGATCATAACAGATGGCGCCGACCAGCCGCATCGCCCTCGTCACCGACAGCATCCGCAGCCGCATCAACGCGCGGCTGCTCTGCGCGGGCGACCGGCTGCCTTCGGTGCGGGCCAGCGCCGCCGCGCTGGGCGTATCCCCCGCCACGGTGGTGGAGGCCTATGACCGGCTGGTGGCGGAGGGCCTGATCGAGGCGCTGCCGCGATCGGGCTTTTTCGTCAGCCGTCTGGCCACTGCGCCCAAAAGCCCGGCGGATAACGCCCCCGCGCGCCAGCCTGAGATCGACCCGTTTTGGGTCTCGCGCCAATCGCTCGATGCCGAGGCGGGGACGGAAAAGCCCGGTTGCGGCTGGCTGCCCGCGGAATGGATGCCGCAGGCCGCGCTGCAAAAGGCGCTGCGCGAGGTGGGGCGCGATGCGCTGACCCTGACCGCCTATGGCAGCACGCGGGGCGATCCGGCGTTGCGCCGCCAATTGGCGCTGCGCTTTGCCGCCGAGGGGCTGATGGTGCCCGCCGAGCAGATTCTGCTGACCGGATCGGGCACACAGGCGATCGATCTGATCTGCCGCCTGCTGCTGCGCCCCGGTGATACGGTGCTGGTGGATGATCCGTGCTATTTCAATTTTCAGGCGCTGCTCGCG
>Ga0302262_10000971_pt1 | contig 12178 bp, 11 predicted proteins | sample II_Fen_E3_4_FD_194557 | JGI IMG/M metagenome (GOLD analysis project Ga0302262, IMG submission 194557) | Peat permafrost microbial communities from Stordalen Mire near Abisko, Sweden - II_Fen_E3_4 | ecosystem: Environmental > Terrestrial > Soil > Wetlands > Permafrost | place: Sweden: Abisko...
TAGAATGGGCGCGGGCAGGTTTTTGGGGTTGAGGGCGGCGATCAGCAGTCGGTGGTGAAGGCGGCGGCCTGCTGCTGCCCGTTGTGCGGCGCGCGGGTGAAGCCGTTGGGCGCGGCGGTATTGTCGAGCTTGGCGGCCAGTTCGGTGATCTGGGCGGTGGTGTCGGTCTGCACCTTCGACAGGTTGGCCAGCGTGGTGCTGAAGGACTGCGCGGTGGTCAGGGCAGCATTGATCAGGGCGGCTCCTGCTTCACTGGCGGCGAAGGCGGCAAGGCCGGTGGTGGGCGCGGCGGCAGGCGGCGGGGTGACGGGGGCGGCAGGCGCGGCGGGCGCGGCGGTCTGATCCGACAGGCCCAGCATGGTTTTCAGGGCGCCTGCCAGCTTGGTGAAATCAAGGCCGAAAGCATCCGGCGCGGCGGGCGCGGCGTCGGCGAATTCCAGCACAGCCTCGTGCATGGCCGACAGGTTCACGCCCAGTTCGGGGGCATCGCTCTTGCCCTCTTCCATCGCGGTGAAGCGGCGGCTGCTGAAATTGAGCTGTTGCGTGGCGAGGCTGGCCGGGCTGTCCGTGGTGGCGAGGCCCACCAGGCCGGTGCGGCCCGTGCTGGCGAAATTGCGCTGGATTTCAGCGGAGAAGTAGATTTTCTGGCGATCACCGGCCAGCTTGACCAGGGCGGGCAGTGCGTCAAGCTGGGCATAGAGCGCCAAGCGCTTCTGGGGCTGGCCGCCGATGTTGATATCGTCCTGCTGTGCCTTCACGCCCACCACGTCGCCCAGCATGTCGAACGGGCCGCCCGGAACGGTGCCGCGCACGTGTTCCAGATTGACCCGTGCGCCATAGGTGGCCGGATCATAGGTATCGGCAATGTCCTGAATATCCTGCGCCGTGACCTTGCGGCCATCGGTGGTGTCGCCCTCCACCAGGACGCGGGTAAATTTGCTGATCTTGCCCATGTTTGGCTCCGCTGTGGCGCCCCCATCGGGCAGCCATTTGAATTGCACCCAAAGGACAGGCCGGGGGGCAATTGGCAACGCGCGCGCATTGTGGGCGCGCGGGCCACAATGGGGCGCGGTGGGCGGCGGGGATGATCCGCGCATAGCGTGGGGGGATGGAAAGACCTTCGCTGGACAGCGCCCCGCCCTGTGATGATGCTGAATTGGTGCCCGATGATCTGCCCGACGATGGCTGCGCTGATCAGGAAGGCGTGGCGGTTCCTGTTATCGTGGCCCAGCGGATGGAGGCGCGCAGCCTGTATTGGCGCGGGTGGACCATCACGCAGATCGCGCAGGAACTGGGGCTGGCGCTGACCACCGTCTCAAGCTGGAAAACGCGGCATAGGTGGGATGAGGCCAGCGCGATTGCGCGCGCCGAGGAATTCACGCTCGAGCGATATGGCCAGTTGATCGCCAAGGACAAAAAGACAGGGACCGATTTTAAGGAAATCGACCTGATCGCCCGCCAGTTTGAGCGCTTGGCACGGGTGGGCAAGTATAGCAGCGGGGGGAATGAGGCGGACCTCAACCCTAAGGTGGCCAACCGCAATTCGCCCGACGTGAAGCGCAAGAAGGAAGCGGCGAAAAACCTGATCACCCGCGAGATGGCCGCGCAATTGCGCGCAGATTTTGAGGCGGGGAATTACGCGCACCAGACCGACTGGCTGGCCAGCACCCATTTGCGCACGCGGATGATCATCAAGAGCCGCCAGATCGGGGCAACCTATTACTTTGCCCGCGAGCGCCTGTTGGTGGCGCTGGAAACCGGCAAGAACCAGATTTTCCTGTCCGCCAGTCGCGCCCAGGCGAACATTTTCCGCACTTACATCATCCAGTGGGTGCAGCTTGTTTGCGGGGTGGAGCTGAAAGGCAGCCCCATGATCATCCAGCGCGGCGAGGATGAGGATGGTAAGCCGTTGCTCTCGGTGGAGCTGCATTTCCTCGGCACTAATTACCGCACGGCGCAGGGCTATCACGGCGACGTGATCGTCGATGAATGCTTCTGGATTCACGGCTTTCGCGAGCTGTTCAAGGTGGCCAGCGGCATGGCCACGCAGAAGCAATACACCCGCACCCTGTTTTCCACGCCCAGCACACTGGCCCACGAAGCCTATGAAATGTGGAGCGGCGAGAAGGTCAACAAGCGCCGGGCCAAGGGCAACAAGCTGAAAATTGACCTTGACCATGAGACGTTACGCCATGGCGTGTTGGGGCCGGACAAGATCTGGCGGCAGATCGTCAATGTGTTTGATGCGGTCGAGCGCGGCTATGATCTGATTGATGTGGACGAGTTGCAGCTCGAATATTCACAGGACGAATTCGACAATCTGTTTCGCTGTATCTTTCTCGACGATGCGCAGTCCATGTTTCCCTTTGCTCTCATGCGGCGGTGCATGGTGGATAGTTGGGAGGTGTGGCGCGATTATCAGCCCTATGCCCTGCGCCCATATGATGGCGAGGTGTGGCTGGGCTATGATCCCAACGCCAGCGAGGCGGAAACGGCGGATGATGCCGCGCTGGTGGCGATTGCGCCGCCCTCTGAAGTGGGCGGCACATTCCGCGTGCTGGAAAAGCAGCGGTTGAAGGGCTTGGATTTTGCAGGCCAGGCCGCCGCGATCCGCGAAATGGCGGGCAAATACAATGTCACCAAGATCGCGATCGACACCAGCGGCGCGGGCAAGGCCGTGGTCGAGCTGGTGTGCGCGTGGTTCCCCACGGTGACGGCGATTGCCTATTCGCTCGACGTGAAGGCGGCGATGGTCCTGAAGGCCAAGAACGTGATTTCGGCGGGCCGCCTGCAATTTGATTCCGGGTGGTTGGATATGGCCACCAGTTTCCTCGCCATCCGCCCCAAGCAGACCAGCCGGGGCATCACCTATGTCGCCGGGCGCGGCGGCGGGGTGGGCCATGCGGATCTGGCCTGGGCGGTGATGCACGTCCTCTATTTCGAGCCTTACGACATAACCAAGCCTGCCGGTGGCGGGTCTACTGTGGAGATTTTCTAATCATGGCAGGCAGTTTTCTGGCCCCATTGCGCCGGGTATTTTCGCGCCAGGCGCAGCCGTGGAAGCCTATCGAGCTGCGCGGCGATGATGGCAGCGTGGACGTGTTTTCGTTCGGCGATGATGAGGGCGTGCTGGATCGGCGCAGCATTTGGAGCGAGTTGCAGGTGAGCCGCGCGCAGGCGGGCAACTGGTATGAGCCGCCGATCAGCTTTGTGGGCCTGGGTGAAACCTTTGCCATGTCGCCCCACCACCAGAGCGCGATCATCCTGAAAAAGCAGATGCTCGAGAGCCTGTTTATCGAGACACCCTATTTGAGCCTGGATGATTTCGGGGCCTGGACGCAGGATTTCATGATTTTCGGCAATGGCTGGTTGATGCAAAGCCGCGCGATGAGCGGGCGGTTCTTGCAGGCAGAGCGCTTGCCGGCCGCCTGGACGCGGGTGGGCGCGGTGCCCGGCGAGGCGTGGTATATGGCGCCGGGCGTGATGGCGGCGGAATATCCGCGCTTGCTGGCCGGGGAAACTTTCCTGTTGAAGCAACCGGCGCCCTTGCAGGAAATCTATGGGGTGCCGGGCTATCTGGGGGCGCTGCAATCGGGGTTGCTGAATGAGGCGGCAACGATTTTCCGCAGGCGCTATTACAAGAACGGCAGCCACGCGGGCTATATCATGTATGTTTCCAGCACGGTGACAGACCAGGACGCGGACGCCATCCGCAAGGCCATGCGCGAGAGCAAAGGGCGCGGGAATTTCCGCAACATGTTTGTCCATGCGCCCAATGGGTCCAAGGATGGCATCCAGATCATCCCTTTGAGCGAGGCGGCGGCCAAGGACGAATTCCTCTCGATCAAGGAAATCACCCGCGACGACGTGATGGCCGCGCATCGCGTGCCACCGCAACTGCTGGGCGCAGTGCCCAAGAATGGTGCGGTTTTTGGCAGCATCAGCGAGGCGATCTGGATGATGTGGGTGATGGAAATCCAGCCCATCGCGCGCAAGATGCTGGCCGTGAACCAGTGGGCCGGGGCGGAGGTGATCCGCTTTGGCGACGCGGCCAAGGTATTCGCGCAGTTTAGCGCGGCGGTGGCCGCAGGGGCGGGCAAGGTATGAGGCTGGGCGGCGGCGGCGGGGTGTTGTTGGTATGTTGGGGCAATCGGTGTCGCTCGCCCATGGCGGAGGCAGCTTTGCGATTGGCGATGCGCGAGGCCGGGGTGGTTTTCCCGGTGGCGTCGGCGGGCGTGGGGCCTCGGTATATCGGCCAGGGCGCGGACTATCGTGCCAGCATCATCGCCGCGCGGAATGGGGCCAGTCTGGCTGGGCACGTGGTCAAGCCGGTGGTGGATCAGGATTTCAGGCGGTTTGCCTATGTGCTGGCGATGGATGGCAACAACCTGGCCGATATAGAGGCGCGCAGGCCCAAGGATGGGTCGGCGCGGGCGATGCTGTTGATGGATTGCGTGGGCGGCGCAATGGGGATGGTTATCGCGGACCCATATCGCGGAGGGCTGGATGACTTTCAGCGGGTGTGGGATGAGGTAGCGCGCGCGGCTCCCGCGATTGTCGAGCGGGTAGCGCGATGATGGTGGACTAGTCCTCCTGTAGATTGGGTAGGGAAGGCCATAGGGCACGGGGTGATTTGAGGTAGGCCGGGGCGTGTCGATTGCTGGTGAGGCTCTGTGCGGGGTCGGGGCGGGAGCCTCGGCCCCTTTTTCGTGGTGCGAGGGGATGGGCGCGCGATGGAGGGTGACGGGGAAATGGGCGGACCGCCGCCCAGCGCGCGGCACTTGCCCCCACTCCGCACCTCCCCCCTCTTCCATTCGATTTTACGCAGCCGATAGGAAGTCAATCACATTAAAATGTGAGGAAATCCGCCATTTTTGGCCCAATTTGGCATCCCCTGCTACGACGCACCACAACGCAGGTTACGCACTATGCTGGAGATTCTTCTTTAGGTCGGTGCTCCGAGCTTTTTCAGGCCCTTCAAAAATTCCGCCGAGCCAAATGCGTGCGCGCCGTACCCTAGCGGCAATGTTGCTGCGACCTCGAACATAAGGTCTGTGGGTTCATCAATTTTGAGCTTCTCAAGAGTGTGCTTCAAACAAATCGCTCGATCTATAACGGCTCCCGCGACGTCTTCGTCGTACCCCAGTTTGTCAAGCTCCTCGCTGGTATCTCCGATTGCGGTTCCAAACCGACCGAACAATGGATCATCATCGTCTTCTTCGTCGACCGCCTTACCGAGCCCGGGCAGACGGACAGTTGCCCGCTCAAGCTTCGCAAGGAAAACATTGAATCCTACCTGGACCTCGCTGGCCTGAACGGCAGGAAGGCCTTTGGCATGCCGATTTTGTTTTTGATCCCGCGTCACCCATACTCTCCATCGAAATTGAACAGAACAGGCACATAGTACCAGCCATTCAGTTTGATAGCGCCATGTAGCGCACATTGCGAGATTGCCCAAAGCGATGTGCACGCTTGCTTGGCGCAGCATTTCCGCCTCGGCCCCCTGCCGAGCCAAGGAGCCGCGCAAGCGGCTCCGTTCAACGGTGCCGACTAAAGCACCATTCGTGCAATACCCTGCCTATCCCCACACACTTTATCATCCAACCAAGCATGGGGCGGCCCTAAGCCGCTCCATTCCTTTTCTCTTATCCCTTAACACCGAAGTCAGGTCACACCGTGATACTCTGAAATCACCTACCAAGGGCATTATGCACCGATGACGCCCCCGCCCCAACTGTCCACAGACTTATCAACAGGAATCAAGCGTAATAATGCGCCATTTCATCGCCCATCACAGCCTTCCCTTGCCACACAGACGCAAAAAAGCCCCCACCAGCCCCAAAATAGGCAAATGGAGGCGCAAAAATTCGGGCGCTTTCCTTTAGGGAAGCACCAAACCATAATTCAGCAATTGAGGGGCTGGTTCAGCCCTGGATCAGGGCCAAATTCCCCGGATCGATGCCAAGGCGCTTGGCATAGTCCTGCTGCGCTGCTGGATCATTGGGGAAACGCACTGCCGCCCAGCACTCGACCGGCAAATCGCCCATCAGAGCCATTTCCTCACGGATGAACTGAGCATCGGCCATGGACTGCGACTTAGGTTTGCGGCCCAGCATCTTGGCCACCTTACCCACTGCGCGCACCATGCGCTCTCGAAAGCTGGGAACAGGTCCAGATCCTTCTCGGCTTGGATCGCTAACCAGCTTGACCCCGGCGCGTTTAAGCTTCTGCCTAAGGAGCGTTTGCGCCTTGCCGGGCAGGCGGCTTATCTCAAAAAAATAGGCGTTGGCCGTTTGCACCCATTTCCCGCCTTCGCACTCGCGCTTGATCCGGCGCACCCAATCAAGCCATCCAGCCTTGCGCAAAGCCCACAGGCGACGAATAGCGGTGATCCTGCTGCAACCTGACACTTCGGCAATGCGTTCCAGTGTGGCCTCGATCTTGCCGGATTCCCAATCCACGCATTCCAGCAGAATTTTACGCAACGTTTTCACGGCGCCATCGCTAAGGTGCGGTCCTTTGCAATCCCGGCACGCCTTATGATCCTTGCGCGCTTGGCAATGCTTACAATCCTTGCGCGGCTTGAAGAGATCTCGGACAGAATCTGCCCATTCCTCGGCTGTTTCGGCAATGCAGCGTGCTGCAATCTTGCCCTCCCTCACCGATCCGTTGCCAAACAAACGCGCCACCTGGGCCTTGGCACCATCGGTCGGAAAACTGTTACGGTGCACCTGCGCCGATTCCATGGTGGCCGCGCTCATGCCCGGCCCCCATAGTTCAGCGCCTGGCGTGCGCGATCAGCTCCTGCGCCGATGGCATTCCATGCATCAGCATATCGGCCCACGCCTGCGCAATCTCGCGCCTGCGCGGCATGTAGAGGTAGCGATTGTAAATCGGCTCGATCCCCGCCGCCATATGGGCTAGCATCAGGTCGATAATCTCGCGATCCGCGACGTGGCCCTTTTTTGCGGCCACACGGTTCATCACCGTGGAAAATGTCGCGCGCCAGCCATGCGGGACATGCTGCCCAGCTAACCCTGCCTCGCGGTAGAGCTTGGACAGCGTATTGTCGCTGATCGGCTTGCGCCATGCCAGCCCCGGAAATAGCAAGGTGCTGCTCCGGCTGGTATTCTTGGCGACCTTCACCACCTGTGCCGCCTGGGGTGACAGCGGGATCAGAAACTCGAATGTCGCATCGCGCTTCTTGTTGCGCGTCAGCTTCATTTTTTCGGCCGGAATGCGCCAGATTGGCTCCGCACCATCCAGATCCTCGAACTCGTCCTGCTCGGCCAGGCGCACGACGCCGGGCCGGGCCGCTGTCAGCGCTAACAGGCGCGAGGACAGCAGCGTGGCCCACCACGCCTCCCGCGCTTGCTCCACCTTGCGTAAAACCGTCCGCGCGTGCGCTAGATGGATCACCGCAGGCCGTAGCACGCTGGCCTTGGGCTGCATCGCCTTGCCTACCAACGCCGCCGGATTCGTATCCGTTACCCCGCTGGAAATCGCGAAGGCGAACACGTCCGACACATGCCCGCGCACCTTGTGCGCCATTTCGCGCGCGCCGCGTGCCTCGATCTTGCGCAGCACCTCCAACACCATGGGCGCGTCGACCTGCCGGATCGGTATCTTGCCCAGGGCGGAAAAGGCATTCTCCACCAGGCGCGACAGAATTTGCTCGGCATAGCGTGGCGCCCAACTGGACGCGCGCGATGTGTGCCAATCGCGGGCTACGCGCTCGAAGGTCTGTTCGGTGGTTTCCACCAGCATCAGGCGCGCCTTGGCCTTGTGCACCGATGGGTCTATCCCATCGGCCAACATATCCTTGGCCCGCTCCCTCTCGCGCCGTGCATCGGCCAGCCCCACGCGGGGATACTCGCCAATCGTCAGCAGCTTTTCCTTGCCCGCGAAACGATATTTCAGGCGCCAGACTTTGTAGCCGCTGGGCTTCACCAGCAGATACAGGCCGCCCATGTCGGCAATCTTGCGCTCTTTCTTGATTGGCTTGGCCAAACGGCAGGCAGAGTCGGTCAGCATTGGACGGACGGATGACAGCGGCTGTGAGGCATACCCCCGGCAATACCCCCAATGGGGGTATGCGGCGCTTGATTTTTGATACTTTGCATGGGATGCTTTTAGCAGAGAAACCCTTTACAAAATCAGGGTTTAGGCTCCGTATCGGAGCGTCTGCAAAAGTGAATTGGCTCCCTGAGTAGGATTCGAACCTACGGCCACTCGATTAACAGTCGAGAGCTCTACCGCTGAGCTATCAGGGAGCAGCCCGACGTCGCCGCCGGGCAGGTGGGCGCTAATAACAGGGGATTTTTCTTTGGCAACCCCGCCCGCACTCATGATTGAAACTTTTTTGCGAACCAAGTGATTTTAAACGATATTTTTTACAGCACACAACACCAAACCCGGCGCGCGCCACGCCATCACACCTGAAACTGCTCGGCAAAGATTCGCTCGTCCAGGCTGGAATGGCGATCAAACAGCAAGGTCAGCGTGTGATGACGGTTGGCCACCACCCGCACATGGGCGATGTCGCGCACTTCCTTCTGGTCGGCCACGGCGGCCACCGGGCGCTTGTCGGGTTCCAGCACGCGGAATTCCACCTCGGCATTGTCCTTGATGATCGCGCCTTTCCACCGGCGCGGACGAAACGGGCTGATCGGGGTCAGCGCCAGAATGCCGCTGCCCATGGGCAGGATCGGCCCGTTGGCCGACAGGTTATACGCCGTGGACCCCGCAGGCGTCGCCACCAGAATGCCATCGCAGGCCAGTTCGGCCAGACGCACCTTGCCGTTCACCGAAATCTCGATCTTGGCCGTCTGGCGCGTTTCGCGCAGCAGCGAGACCTCGTTGATCGCGTAATAGCTGTTGGTTTCCCCGCCCCAGGTGGTGGCGGTCATCTCCAGCGGCGCCACGCTCAGCTTGCTGGCGCGGGCGACGCGCTGGGTGATCGTCTTGCTTGACCGCGCCTTGTTCATCATAAAGCCCACCGTGCCGTGGTTCAGCCCATAGGCCGGGATCACCCGCCCGGCGTCCAGCATCAGGTGCAGCACCGAGAGCATAAAGCCATCGCCGCCCAGCACCACCACCACATCGGCTTCCTCCAAAGGCACCCAGGGATAATCCCGGATCAACACTTCGGCCGCCGCCTGCGCCTGCGGCGTGTCCGAGGCCAGCAGGGCGAGGCGCAATTCGCTCGTCATTTGAGGTATCCGCTTCTGACAAGGGGCGTGATGGGATCGCCCGGTTTGTGCCAGCATAAGCGCGCGCGCGGATGAAAGCCAGCATTTGGGAACACTTTGGCAAGGGCTTTGCGCTATCCGATCGGGCCAAGCGAGGCTAGGACCACCGCCATGACCGCCAGCCATTTTCCCACCGCCCCATCGGGCGAACCGACCCAGCGCGACACCCTGACCGGCCTGATGGGCTTTGATGCCGCGCGGGCCAGGCTGACCGATTGGGTGGAACTGGGCAAATCCAGCGCCGAAACCGGCGGGGCGATCCCGCGCGTCCATGCGTTGCTGCTGGGCATCCGGCGGTTTGAGACGATCAACCTGGCCTATGGGCAGGCGGCGGGCGACGGGGCGCTGGTGGAGGTGGCCGCGCGGCTGGCTGCCCATGCGACAGAGGCGCTCGACGGGCCGTGGTTTGCCGCGCGCGGGCCGGGCGGCACGTTCCTGCTGATCGTGGACGAGGCGTGCAGCCGCGAGCGCTGGCACACGTTTGCCGAACAGCTGGCCGATCTGGTGGCCCAGCCGATCACGCGCCGCGCGGGCACGCTGCGCCTCTCGCCCCGCATCGCCCTGCTGCGCGTGCTGGTGGGCGAAAGCGCGGAGAGCGCGCTGGACCGGCTGGCGCAGACGCTGGCCGCCGCGCAGCGCGATCTGGCCCGCCGCGTGCTGTGGGCCGACAGCGAGACCACCCGCGCCGGGCGCACCGCCGCGCAGTTGGAGGCCGACCTGCTCCACGCCGTCGACAAGGGCGAGATTGAGGTTCACTATCAACCCCAGTTCTCGCTCTCCCCCGATGGCCAGGAAAGCCTGTCGGGCGCCGAGGCGCTGGCCCGCTGGAACCACCCCAAGCTGGGCCGCATTGGCGCGGGCGCCCTGTTCGCCATTGCCGAGCGAGCGGACCATGTCGGCCCGCTCTCGCGCCACATCGCCGAAACCGCGCTCAAGGCCGCGGCCCGCTGGCCGACGTGCTTGCGCCTCTCGCTCAACGTCACCGCCGCCGATCTGGCCGCGGGCAGCTTCACCTTCGATCTGGGCAAGGCGCTGGGCCAGTCGGGCTTTCCCACCGACCGCCTGACACTGGAGGTGACCGAGCAGGTGCTGGTGGCCGACATGCAACTGGCCGAACGGTCGCTGTCCGATCTGGCACGGCTGGGCATCCGCATCGCGCTCGATGATTTCGGCGCTGGCTTTTGCAATTTCCATTACCTCAAAACGCTGCCGCTGCATTATCTCAAGCTCGACCGATCCATGGTGGACGGCATCACCGAGGACCCGCGCGATCTGGCCGTGCTGCGCGCGATCGTGGCCATGGCCAAGGCGCTGGACCTGTCCGTCATCGCCGAAGGCATCGAGACCGAGGCCCAGCGCCTTGCCGTCGCGCATGAAGGTTGCGCCTGCTATCAGGGCTTTGTTCGCGCCCAGCCGATGCCCGAGGAGGCCTTCCTCGCGCTGGTGCGCAATCTCTAGCGGCCCCTTGCCCGCGCCCTACGGTAAACCACGGGACTACGGAGCCTGTGCCTAACCATAATTGGTAACACACGCGAAAGACCTGACCGCCCACCATGGCCCTGCCCCACACCGCAGGAGACGGCCATGCCCCCTTCCACAGCCTCTCCCCTACGCCGCCTGCTGGGCTGGCGCCCGATCCAGGCCCTGTGGCTGCTGCTGCTGGTGGTGCTGGCGGTGCCGGCCGCGCGGATGGCGATGGATGCCGGGCATTTCGCCCCCGGCGGGCTGCGCGTGGAAACCGAGGGCGCCACCGGCACCCTGAGCGATGGGCGGATGGATCTCGATCTGCCGGTGGATGTGTATAACGGGTCGGACCGGGTGGTGATGGATCTCTCGCTCTGGGTACGGGCCTATGCCTGCCCGCAGGAGGATTCGCCGCTGTCGGCCTGCGCGCGGGTGCTTTCCACCTTTCAGGATGTGCCGATGCGCCTGATGCCGGGCGGATCGCTGCATACCGCCCGGACGCTGTCGCTGGGCGTGCCCGCGCGCCTGCCAGGCAGTTCGATCCGCGTCCTGCGCCAGGTTGATGCCATCAGCGATGACCACGACGAGATGGACCGCCTGCGGGAAGAGCGGATGGACCGCGCCAACCCGTAAACCTTGGCCCGTAAACCTTGGCCCGTATATCCTCCTAAGGCGCGATTCACCATAAGGGCAGGACAGGCGCGTAAGCTTTGTCCGAATTCTTCCCCGCCCCTGGCTGGAGCGCCCATGTCAATTCTCGCCCTTACCCCATGCTGGTACAACCGTGCCCACCGCCCGCTGCAAACCCCGCGCGAAGCCGTGGAGGGCGCCTATTACGCCTATTGCCGCCACTGCCACCGCCCGATTTTCAGCCTGGACGCGGCCTTCTGGCACATTGATGGCGGGTTCAACATCGAAACGCTGGGCGATCTGGCCAACAGCTTTCTCTCGGTAGAGGATGTGGCCGATGGCATGACCATCGCCCGCTTTGCTCTGGACCCTTCCGCCGATGACGCGGCGGTGGAGGCGCTGAAAGAACAGATCCGCAAGGATTACGGGATCGGCGAGGAAGACAATGCCCTCTCCATCCGCGATCACCGGCTGGGCAGATCCCACCCGCGCAGGCCCGCGGCCAGAGGCTCCGCCGCAGCCTGATTTTTGTCAGAACGTGTTGCGCAAACCCCCGGACGGCGGCGTCGCCCGCCCCTCCGCCTCATGCAGCCTGCGCAGGCAGCCCGCCAGTTCCTCCAGCCCGAAACCGGCGTCAAACACCAGCCCGTGGCGCGGCATCTGGCGCCAGCACACTTTGGCATAGATCGGCGGAAAGCCCGCCACATCCAGCCGCAGCGATTGCCGCAGCATCAGCCGATCGGGCGCGCTGATACAGGCGCCCTGCTGCGAAATATTGTGCAAGGTCACCGGGAATGTGCGGCCATTGGCCTGCACCACCGCCTCGCGCTCCA
>Ga0302262_10000972_pt1 | contig 12177 bp, 10 predicted proteins | sample II_Fen_E3_4_FD_194557 | JGI IMG/M metagenome (GOLD analysis project Ga0302262, IMG submission 194557) | Peat permafrost microbial communities from Stordalen Mire near Abisko, Sweden - II_Fen_E3_4 | ecosystem: Environmental > Terrestrial > Soil > Wetlands > Permafrost | place: Sweden: Abisko...
CTGGCCCGAACCCATCGACTTGATCGACACGCCCGGCGTGGAGGCCGCGATGTCGGCAAAGCTGCTGACGCCGCGTGCGGCAATGTCGGCGCCGGAGAAGGCGGTGATGCTGACCGGGGTCTTGTCGGCCGAGGTCGAACGCTTTTGCGCCGTCACCACGATTTCACCAAGGCCGCTCGACGGGGCCGGGGTGGATTGGGCCTGCGCCGCAGAGGCGGCCATGGCCAGGGCCAGAACGGCAAGCGCGCTGCTGCTGCGTGCCGCAAGATAGGTTTTGGTGTTCATGTCATCCCTCACGCTAAAATACGTTCCTGCCTGTTTCCCGTCGCGTGCCTTGGGGCACATCGACTTTGGGGGTCTTGTCTGAGCATTCGCGCCATCCGGCCCGAGTGCTGCAACGCCCGTTTGTGGGGAAAAGGCTGCGGGGAATTTGAAAAACGGTCAAGCGCTCATTATTGAGCGTGCGTTCAATAATGAGCTGATGCGCAGTTTTTTCACGAAATCCTAATGTCAATTACGCCAAATTACGAACACAATGTATCGCCTCTGCGCGGGATTGATTTGTTGGCCGCCAGGCCGGATAGGGCAACCATGTTCGATGTGCCGACTCTCAAGATCAAAGCGCGCACCGGGATTTATGCGACCGGGCAGGAACGCGTGGTGCAGATTCTGGAAACCGCGCTCGATATTCTGATCCACGATGGATTCCCGTCGGTGACCCTGCGCGAGATCGCCCGGCGCATGGGCATCCGGGGCAGCGCGATCAGCCATTATTATTCCAGCCGCGAGGATCTGATCCACGATCTGCTGACGGGCGTTTTGCATTCCTACGAGGATTTTTTCGAAAGCTATCGCGCGCCTTCGGATCAACCGGCGGAGGAGCGGCTGCGCGGCTTTATCAACACCGTGCTCGACGATATTCTGACGCTGAAAACAACGCGGCTGTTTCCCGAACTGTGGGCGCTGGCCAGCCGCGATGCGGATATCGCGCGGATGATCGACGCGATCTACATCCGCTCGCGCTATGTGGTGACGCGGCTGATCGCGCAGATCAACCCGGCGCTCGATGACCGGACACGCGAGAATCTCGCGCTCTATCTCACCGCCTCGCTCGAAGGGCTGACCGTGTTTGCCGGGCATGGCAAGCCATGGGCGGGCGAGATGGCCATCCAGAAACAGATCGCCGCCGACACGATGATCACCATGGTCAAGCAGGCGCGCCCCAGCGAAAATCCCGATCCCGACTGGCGCCCGCCCACCCTGCTCGACACGGTGGAATATCAGTTACTGGTGGACGGGCCACCCGATGCCGGACAGGTTTAGCGCGGCGCCAACACCACCAGGTGAAAGCTGCCCGGCACCAGCGGCGCCCGCCCACCGACCACAGCGGCGCCAAAGCGCGCGGCGGGCAGATAGAGCGTTCCGCTGGCCGGATCGAGCGCGGCGGTCCGGGCGCTCGGCTCGGTGATGATCGAAGGCTCGACCCGCGCCTGACCGCCCGTCAGGCTGATGATCGCCAGAGTGCCGCTGCGCCCGCAGGGCACGAGGAAGCGTTGCGCGCTGTCCTGCCAGATCGCCGTATCCGGCCCCGTGCCAATCGGCAGCAAGCGGACCAGCCGCCGCGCCCGCACGTCCACCAGCGCCGCCACCCCATTGGCGCAGGCGCTGAGCGCCAGCCCCTGCCCCGGCGCATAGGCCAGCCCGGTCGGTTCCTTGCAACCGGGCATGGCGATCACGCCCGCGGCCTTGCCCGTAGCCAGATCGGCCAGTTCGATTTCGCCCTGCGGCTCATTGTTGACCGCCAACAGGGTCGGGCTGAGCAGCACCGGCACCTCCAGACCCGGCTTCAGCGTGATCCGGCCCGTTTCCACGCGGCGCGCCAGATCCACGATCGAAACCACGCCCGAATCCGCCCCCATCACATAGGCCGTGCGCCCATCGGCGGAGAGGATCATCGCATCCGGATCGCCCGCCACCGCGATTTTGGCCAATTCGACGCCGCTGGTTTCGTCCAGCACCCGCACGCTGTCATCGCGCCCGCTGCTGACCAGCACCGTGTTGCTATGGGGAATGGCCAGCACGCCATGCGCGCCTGCCAGCTTGCCGATCGTCCGCGCGCCGCCCTGGTCCGCCGGATCGACCACCAGCACATCCTGACCATGCGCCACCAGCACGCGCGAATGCTCGCCGTCCCAGCTTGCGAAATCCCACCGCCCGTCGGGGGCGGGGATCGAGGCCGCCGCGTGGAAGGCGGGAGCGGCAGGTTGCGCCCGGACAACCGGCGCGGCAAGCGCGGCGACCATGGCGGCAAGGGAGACGATTCTACGGTGCATGGTGCTCTTTCCTGTCACAACGGGACCTTGTCGTGCCCTTATGGCACGCGCGCGATCACCTTGCTGAACAAGGTCTTGCCGTTCTGGTCCAGCGCCGAATAGCGCCACCGCCCATCGGCCAGCCGATCCAGCAGGCCAAACCCGAACACGCCAAAGCGCGAGAACACATCGGCCAGCGCGCCATCCGCCCCCGCCGCGCGCGCCTCGACCAGCGATGCGGGGGCCTTGGGGGCATCCTCCTGCGTGCCGGAAAAGCCGTTGACGATCTGCACCGGGCGCCCGCGCACCACGGCATATTGCAACATGTGGACATGGCCCGCCACCATCGCGGTCACGCCGGGCAGGTCAGGCCCGCGATCCGCCGTGCCAAAGGCATCGCCCGTCGCCGCCGATCCGATCTCCAGCTTGCCCTTCTTGTCCACCACCGCCGCCAGGGGGTAATGCGCGGTGAGAAAATTGGTGTCGCCCGCCCGCGCCAACACGCCAATCCGCGCCGCATCGGCGAGATAGCGCTCCAGCGCGTCGCCATGCAGTGCCTTTTCCCCCAGCGCGGCGAAATCGGCCACGATCAACCGCGCGCCATCGCCAAGCTCCACCGGATAGGGTGCGGTATGGTTGCCATCGGCATCCTGCGCGGGATCGGCGCAATCGGCCGCCGGGGTCAATGCGTGCGGGTCCAGCAGCAGCCACCAGCCCTGCCCGGCCCTTGCGCATTCCTCGTGATTGCCGCGCGCCACCACCCATGGCGCCGCCGCCAGCAAGGGCGCCGCCGGGGCGAGGAAGTCGACATCCCACGCATCCCAGCCATAGCCCCACGGCGACCCGGCACAGCCCGCCTGACCCTCGGGACAGGCGTTCTCGCGATAATGGTAATCGCCCACATGCAGCACCAGATCGGGCTTGGTCGCCGCCGCCGCGCGGGCCACGGCGGCAAAGGGCCACGCGCGCGGATCATCGCAAGCCTGCCAGGCATTATCGGCCTGCTTGAGGCGGCAACCGGTGTCGCCGATCACCACAATCCGGCGCACCACGGCGGGCAACACCGGCACGCCCTGCCCGTTTACGCTGGCGCGCTTTACCCCACGCGGCAAAGCCACCTCGCACACCCGCAGCGGAAAGGCGGAAGGCCGCGCCGCCGCCGCGCCAGAGGCGCTGGGGCGGGGGGGAAACTGGCGCGGGGGGCTGCGCAAGGTCATGGGCTGCCGGGCGCCATCCACGCTCGCGGCGGGGCAGGCCTCCGCGTCGGTCACCACGCGCAGCACCGCGCCGCCATCGGGCGCGGCGATGACATAGGGTTGCGGCGCGCTGGCCTGAGCCGTCTGGGCGGAAAGCGCGAAAGCGAGGGCGAGAGCGAGAGCGAAGCGAACGTTTTGCATCACGCGCCCATGCGCGCGCAATGTGACAGGCGTGAGGCAAATGCACCGGAGGCGACCGCAGGCCACCCCCGGCAGCATCCTATCAGAAGCTGGTGCGCAAACGCAGGCCAAAGCTGCGCGGATTGCCGGGATAGCCCTGCACCAGCCCGGTGGATTTGGTCAGGCCCAGCATGTTGATGTAATAGGCCTTATTGAGCAGATTATCCGCCCACAGTTGCACATCCAGCTTGCCGCCATTCAGCCGCACACCCGCGCGGGCATTGACCAGCGCATAGGGCGCAATCCACGCCGAAGGGTCCAGCGTGATGGTGGTGTTCTGGCTGGAGCGCCAGTTCACATCGACCAGCCCATAACCTTCCACCGCGCGGGTGATCGCATGGGTATAATCCAGCGCGGCGTCGCCCGTCCATTTGGGTGCCCAGGCCACCTGCCGCCCGGTCAGATCGCAGGATGTGGCGCTGATCTGCGCCGGGCACACCGAATTGGTAAAGGACGAGTAATAGGCATGGTTATAGGCGATGAAGCCCTTGGCATGCAGGCCAAAGGGCAGCCAGGCCTCGCTTTCCAGCTCCACACCGTTCGAGGTGAGCGAGCCGACGTTGGACAGGAACTTGATCGCGGTATTGCCCACGCCCACCGCCTGATTGGCCTGATAATTGCGCACCAGCGTGTGATAGGCGGTCAGGTTGATCAGCAGGTGGCGCTGGAGCCACTCGCTCTTGACCCCGCCTTCAAAGGAATCGGCGGTTTCGCCCTTCACCGTCTGCCCCCCGCCCAGCGCGATCACCTGCGCGACGCTGGGGTCGGGATTGCTGGCATTGATCGGCAGCAGGTTGAAGCCCTTGGACTTATACCCGCGCGCATAGGTGGCGTAGAGCATCACGCTGGGCGTCAGGCGATAGTTCAGCCCCGCCTGACCCGACAGAGCGCTGTCCGACAGGCGCTGGTCCACCTGGCCCAACTGGGCATTGGCGCCGCTGGGCGACAGGGCGTTGATCTGCGTCTGGCTGAGATTGCCGGTGTTGGAGGATACCCAGCCTGAATAGAATTCCGAGCGCTGCTCCCACGTCTGGCGCAGGCCCAGATCGATGGATAGGCGCCGCGCCGCATCCGGGTGCCAGGTGGCATTGCCAAACAGCGCCTGCGTTTCGGTGTGGAACGCGGCATGGCTGGCCAGACCCAGCCCCGCCACCGCATTGGCATAGGCCCCCTGCGCCCAGGTCTGCCCGCCCAGCGTGGGGAAGGCTGTGGTCGAAGGATTGGCCGCCCAGATATTATACTGGTTCCCAAACAGGATGCGCGAATCCACCCCCAGTTGCTGGGCCGAGAAGAAAGCCCCCACGGTCCCCTCTACCGCGCCGCCCTTGGGCGTGGCCCAGCGCAGCTCTCCGCTTTCCTGCTGCACATTGTTGCAGGACCCGTAATCCTTGATGGCATTGAGCTGGGTGTAATCATTGTCGTTGTTGGTCCAGCATTTCCAATGCTCCCACGAGGCAATCGCGGTGATGCTGCCCGCCTTGCCCAGATCATAATCCACCGTGGCATTGGCCGAATAGGTGTCGGTGCGGGCGTTGAGCGGGGAATCGATGTTCAGCGTGCGCGCGGCCGCATCGCTGGTGCCCAGCGTATAGCCTGCCGCAGCCATGCGCGCCTGCAACGCGGCGGGATTATAGATCGAGGTCACCACCGGCGACATGGTGTTGAAGCCCTGATGGTTCCAGCTGCCGATCACGCGGATGCTCAGCCGATCGGTGGGGGTGGCCAGCACTTGCAGGCGCAGGCCCTCGCCCTGCCGCGCGTTCTGATAGCCGCCCGTGGCCAAGTTGGGATAATTGCCGTCGGTCTGGGTGTAATAGCCCGATAGGCGCGCGGCGATCTTGCCCTCCACCAGCGGCCCGGTCACGCTGCCCTTGATCTCGCGCAGGCCCTGATTGCCGACCGAGCCTTCGAAATCGGCCTGACGGGTAAAGCTGGGCTTTTTGGTGTTGATGATCACCGCGCCCGCCGTGGTGTTCTTGCCAAACAGCGTGCCCTGCGGCCCGCGCAGCAATTCCACATCGGCGATGTCGTTGAAATCAGAGCTGACCATGCCCTGCCGCGCGGTATAGACGCCATCGACAAAGATCCCCACCGATCCGTCAATGCCGTCGGTGTTGAAACCATTGTTGCCAATGCCGCGAATGCCCAGGTTGAGCTGCTTGGGATTGGTGAGATAGACCGAGAAGGCGGGGAACTTGGCCTGAAAATTGGTGAAGTTCACCATGTTCTGCTTCGACAGGTCCGCCCCCGACAGAGTGGTGATGGCAATCGGCACCTGCTGCGCGCTTTCGGCCCGCTTGCGCGCGACCACGACCACATCGTTGATCGTGCTGTCCCCGGATGCCCCGGCATCGGCGGACGGAACGGCATCGGATGCCCAGACCGGGGCAGGCAGTGCCAACAGGGAGGTGGAAGCAAGCGTGACGGCACGACGAATAGGACGGAACATGGGCGACCCTCAAATGGGCAAATGCCCCCATCGGGGTGCATTTGCGAGGCAATGGCAAAATGTGCCCCGCCGAATTGAAGGTCCTGTGTTGTGGTTTTATGACAGGATCGCCGCCTGTTTTACCCCCGCTCATTCATAGTGGAGCGCGTCGATCGGGTTGAGATTGGCCGCCTTGCGCGCCGGGTAATAGCCGAAGAAAATCCCCACCGCCGCCGAAAAGCCAAAGCCGCCCAGGATCGCCGTGGGCGAAATCTGCACCGGCCAGCCCGCCAGCCCCGAAATCGCCAGCGACACGCCCACGCCCACCACAATCCCCACCACGCCGCCCGTCACCGACAGCAGCACCGATTCGACCAGAAACTGCAACAACACCTGCAACCGCTGCGCCCCGATGGCCATGCGTATGCCGATTTCGCGCGTGCGTTCGGTGACGGAAACCAGCAGGATGTTCATGATCCCAATCCCGCCCACCACCAGCGAAATCGAGGCTACCATCGCCAGCAGCGCCGCCATCACCGAACTGCTGCTCTTTTGCGCGTCGGCAATCTGACTGAGGTTGCGCACGCTGAAATCGGGCAATTGGCCGTTGGCAATATGGTGGCGGCGGCTGAGCGTGGCGGTCACCTGCTCAATGGCGGTGTCCACCATGGTGGGGCCAGACGCCTGCACAAAGATCGTGTTGACATAGCCGGTCATGCGCGGCGTCAGGCCAAAGGCGTTGGGCGCGGGGGGATAGGCCGTGCTGACCGCATTCTGCGCCGTCTGGGGCGCGGCCACACCCAGCACCTTGCGCTCGGCGGTGGTGAAGGGGATCATCACCAGATCGTCCTGATCCTGCCCGAAACCGGTCTGGCCCTTGGCCGCCAACAGGCCGATCACGCGCATCGGCACGCCCTTGATCAGGATCACCGCGCCCACCGGGTCTTCGCCGGGTCCAAACAGATTGGTATAGACGGTCTGGCCGATCAGGCAGACCGTTTCCGCGCCGTCATTCTGCGCCTCGGTCATCGTCGTGCCCTCGGCAATGCGCCAGCTAACAATGTCGAGATAGCTGGGTGTCACGCCCTGAATGGCGGTGGTCCAGTTCTGATCGCCATAGCCGACCTGCCCCGACTGGCGCGCCAGATAGCTGACACGGCTGACGGCGGGGTCTTCGGCCTGAACCGCCTCGGCATCGGCCACGGTCAGCGTCGAGGCGCTGCCCGCGCCCGATCGCACGCCGCCCGCCGTGGTGGCGCCGGGCATCACCACCAGCATATTGGTGCCCAGACTTTCCAGTTGCTTTTGCACCGCCGCGCTGGCGCCATCGCCGATCGCCACCATGGCGATTAACGCCGCCACCCCGATAAACACCCCCAGCATGGTCAGAGCCGAGCGCAACTTGTTGCGCCCCAGCGCCTGCACCGAGGCGGCAAACACCATCGAGAGAAACGCCGTTTGCAGGCCGGTATCCTCCGTCTGCGGCAAAGGGGCGGCAACGGGCAAGGGAACCCGCGCCTCATCGGGCGCCTCGGGCGTGGAGACCGCCACTTGCCGCTCGTCCGACACGATCATGCCGTCGCGCATCACGATCATGCGGTCGGCATAGGCACCTATGTCTGTCTCATGCGTGACCAGGATCACCGTCACGCCCTGCTCGCGGTTGAGCTTGCGGATGATCTCCATGATCTCGTGCGAGGTGCGGGTGTCCAGATTACCGGTCGGCTCGTCGGCCAACAGCACAGCGGGCTGGTTGATCAGCGCGCGGGCCAGCGCCACGCGCTGCTGCTGCCCGCCGGACAATTGGCTCGACGTGTTCTGTTCGCGGTCCGCCAGCCCGACACCGGCCAGCCCCGCCCGCCCCCGCGCCAGCCTTTCGGTATGCGGCAGTGCCGCCGCCGCGCCATACAGCAGCGGCAGGATGACATTTTCCAAGGCGCTCGACCTGGCGAGCAAGTTGAAGCTTTGAAACACAAAGCCGATCCGCCGACTGCGGATGCCCGCCAGTTGCGGTTCGGACAGATGGGCCACATCGCGGCCCTCGAACATATATTGCCCGCTGCTGGGCCGGTCGAGACAGCCGATGATGTTCATCAGCGTCGATTTGCCCGACCCGGACGAGCCCATGATCGCGACAAATTCGCCCCGCTCGATCCGCAGGTTCACCCCGCGCAGGGCATGGACCACGCTATCGCCCAGCGTGAAAGACCGGGTGAGGCCGACCAGATCGACGACCGGTTCGGGGGCATCGGCCATATTACAGCCGCAACGCGGTGGAGGATGACTTCTTCGCGCCCGCCGATGTGCCGCCCTCGGTCGATTGCCCGGTAATCACCGCATCGCCCGGCTTCAGATCGCCCGAGCGCACTTCGGCAAAGCTGTCATCATTCAGCCCCACCGTAACCGGCACGGCCACCGGCTGCTTGTCGCGCAGGACCCAGACCGTGCGCCCAGCGCCGCGCTTGCCCGTCGCGGCCCCAACCGCCGTGGGCGTAAAGCGCAAGGCCGCCGAAGGCACCCGCAACACGCCCAGCGCCTGCGCCGTGGCGATGTGCGCCGTGGCCGTCATGCCCGGTTTCAGCAGCAATTGCGGATTGGCCACCGCGATCACCACATCATAGGTGATCACATTCTGCACGCTGACCGGCGCCTGACGCACCTGCGCCACCTGCCCATGGAACGTGTGGCCGGGAAAGGCATCGACAGTGAACGTGGCCGAAGCGCCCTCCTTGGCGCCAGCGATATCGGATTCGCTGACATTGGCATCCACCTGCATCTTGGTCAGATCGCGCGCGATCAGGAACAGCGTAGGCGTGGACAGGCTGGCCGCCACGGTCTGGCCCGCCGTCACCGCGCGTGACACCACCGTGCCATCCACCGGCGAAATGATGTTGGTATAATTGAGGTTGATCCGCGCCGCCTTCAGCGTGGCCGCCTTTTCGCGCACCGCCGCCTGATCAAGCCGCACCAGCGCGCGGGCCTGCACATCAGCGTTGATCGCCGCGTCGGCGGCATCATGCGAGGTTGAATCCTGCCGCCACAGCGTTTCGGCCCGCTGGCGGCTGATCGCGGTATAGACCGCATTGGCCTGATCCTTAGCCAATTGGGCGTTGGCAGTGGCCAACTGGGCCTGATCTTCGTCCACGATGATCTGATAGGGCGCCGGATCGATCTTGGCGCATAGCTGCCCCTTGTGGACCCGCGTGTTGTAATCGCACGGCAAATCAATGATCGTGCCCGAGACATAGGTGCCCACCTGCACCGTTATCACCGGATTGACCGTCCCGCTGGCCGTCAACATGGTGGCGACATCGCCGCGCGTGACCGGCGCGGTGGCGTAATGCACGGCGGGCGGGCGATGGGCAATATACCACCCCGCCGCGCCCAGGATCAGCACCAGCCCCCCGGCGCCCAGCGCGATCCATCGGGGGTTCCAGCGCGATTGGGTGGGGGTGGCTGATGTCGGCAAGGCAAATCTCCCAAGGGGTCGGGCGACAGCACAGCCTGCCCGACATGCAGCGCAAGGGACAGTCAACCCTGCTTGAAATCCCGTGTCCGTCCCCTGTTGCCCTACCACTCCGCCGGATCAGAACCAACCTTTCATGCGGACATCGCGCGACGCTGGCCCTTATCGCAGCTTGGCGATGGTCAACTGGTCATGCTTGGCGCGGTCCTTCACCGATTCCTCGCTGCGGGTCAGGGCCTTGGCAATCGCCTTGAGCGCCATCCCCTTTTTCGCCAGCCCATGCAGCTTCTGGATTTCGTCGGCGGTCCATGCCTGCCGGTGTCGTTCAAACGGTTTCGTCATGGGCAGCAGGCCTAGGCCAGACCCGGCCCCTTTGCCAGCGGAACCGATCATTCCTTGTCATCCGCCCCAGTTTATGACCAAGGGGTGGCATCAGCGCTTTGTCAATGCCAACCGGGCCAAACGCCGCGGCTGATTACCAGCAGACAGGATCCATCATGTCCAATATCCGTACCGCCAACAAGCGGCACAAGCGCGCCCTCACCAACCTGAATCCCCGCAACAAGCCCGTCCCGGTCGAAGCCGTCGAGCCCGTGAAGGCCGCGCTTTAAGTCCGGCGCGTTTCCATGCAGCAAACCGGCCACGCGGCCGTCAGCGAGGGTTTCGAGTTCATCGATACCGCGGACATCCCCGGTGGGGGCACATTACATCTGATCCGGCGGGGCGATTTCTTTTCGATCCAGTTTGATGATGATGAATTGATGGGCAGCCATGTCCGCCACTCCGAACAGGCGCTGGCGACGCTGGCCCGCGAACGGCTGGGTGATGCCGATGGCCGGGTGCTGATTGGCGGCCTGGGCATGGGCTTCACGCTCGGCGCGGCGCTGGGCGCGTGGGGGCCGGACGCGCAGATTGTGGTGGCCGAACTGGTGCCCAAGGTGGTGACATGGGCCAAGGGGCCGCTGGCGCATATCTTTGGCGGATCGCTGGCCGACCCGCGCGTCGCGCTGGAGGTGGCCGATGTGCATGACGTGATCGTCCGCGCGAGCGCCAGTTTCGACGCGATCCTGCTGGATGTGGACAATGGCCCCGATGGGCTGGTCCAACTGGCCAATGATCGCCTCTATTGCAACTGGGGCCTGCGCGCGGCCTATGCGGCGTTGCGCCCGGGCGGGGTGCTGGCTATCTGGTCATCCTATAGCGACGCGGACTTCTTCGCCCGGCTGGGCCATGCCGGATTTGCGGTCGAAGAAATCACCATCCCCGCCGAGCAATATGACGACGATGTGCGCCACACCATCTGGCTGGCGTCCAAACCCAGGTGACGCCTTCATGCCCGCACAAGATCCCCGTCTGACCGAACTGGGCTGGAACCCGTTTTTCAGCGCCCAGCTTTCGCCTGAGGAGGCGGAGGGCCTGACCCCGGTCCGCGTGATGGCGGTGCATCGGGGCCAGATCGCCGTCGCGGGGGCCGGGGGATCGCGGCTGATCTCGCCGCAGATCGCCTCGGCGATCGCCGGGGAAGCCTATGCGACGGTCGGTGACTGGCTGCTGATCAACGGGGAGACCGGGCAGATCTCCCGCATCTTGGGCCGCGCCAGCCTGTTCCAGCGGCGCACGCCGGGCAATGCGCGCAAGCTGCAACTGATCGCGGCGAATGTGGACACGCTGTTCCTGGTCGCGTCCTGCAATCAGGATTTCAACCTGGCGCGGCTGGAACGCTATCTGGTGCTGGCGCGCGAGGCGGGCGTGACCCCGGTGATCGTGCTGACCAAGGCGGATCTGACCACCACCGCTGAAACCTTTGCCGAAGACGCGCGCGGGTTGCAGCCGGACCTGCGGGTGGAAATCGTCAACGGGAAAGATCCGCTCAGCGTCGCCCATCTGGCCGCATGGTGCGGGCCGGGCAAGACGGTAGCCCTGCTGGGGTCCTCGGGCGTGGGCAAATCGACGCTGATCAACACGCTGACCGGATCGGGCCGCATCGCGACGCAGGCCGTGCGCGAAGCCGATGGCAAGGGGCGCCACACCACCACCGTGCGCGAGATGCACCGGCTCGATCAGGGCGGGTGGCTGATTGATACGCCCGGGATGCGCGAACTCCATCTCTCGGAGGCAACCGAGGGGCTGGCCGAGGTGTTCGACGACATCACCCTGCTGGCGCAGCATTGCCGCTTTTCCAATTGCGGGCACACCAAGGAACCCGATTGCGCCGTGCAGGCGGGTCTGGCCGACGGGACGGTGGACCCGACAAGGTTCGCGCGCTGGCGGAAATTGACGACAGAGGATGCCGCCAACGCCAGCCAGAACAAGCGCCGCCCTCGCTGATCCAGTTTCACCCCTTATAATCAAAACTCAAGCAGGCAGGGGGAGCCACCATTGGATGCTGGAAAGGCGGTTGGTATAATACCAAGTCCCATTGAGGTTGACTCATGTGGTTTCCATCGGCGCATTTTTCTGATTCACCATCGGAAGCATGAGGAGGCTTTCGATGGCGACAGCGGTTGGTGTACGGGGGGATTATTCAGCGTCGGA
>Ga0302262_10000983_pt1 | contig 12061 bp, 6 predicted proteins | sample II_Fen_E3_4_FD_194557 | JGI IMG/M metagenome (GOLD analysis project Ga0302262, IMG submission 194557) | Peat permafrost microbial communities from Stordalen Mire near Abisko, Sweden - II_Fen_E3_4 | ecosystem: Environmental > Terrestrial > Soil > Wetlands > Permafrost | place: Sweden: Abisko...
TACGCCTGTTCCTGTGAAATCAATTTCTACTGTAGCTCCCGGCGTGGTGGCTAAGGCATATAAATCATTATCGCCATCGCCGTACACAAAGTCTTTCCAGTTGCTATCAAATTTCCAGTTGTCTTTGTCTTTTACCTGTACCTGATAGTTCATTCGGATGTTTCTGAATCCTTGTTCAAGCTTGGGCGCTACCGGTTTTTGTGACTTTATAAAATAAGAATCGCTACCAACCGAGCCACCGTTATTCTTTACGTTTTCGGCTATAAAAACCAAAGTCTGTTGTACCGCTTTATTATACGAATAGCTGGTGTACAGAAAGTTTTTATCTGCAATTTGAGGAATATAGGATTTCAACTCATCGGGAATGGCTTTGTATCCGTGGATCAAACCCAACACCGCTGCGGCGTTGGACGTGTTGCAGTCGGTATCCTGTCCGGACCGGATGGTGATTTCCATTGTTTTCCTGAAATCGCCACCTCCATAAAGCAGACCGATGGTTACGAAAGCTCCATTCAGTTTTGCATCAATGTCGAAAGTATGATAAGGTGCACAAATGTCTATATCGCCCCACTTGTGTTGAATTTTCTCCCAGGCTTTTTTCCAATCGGTGGGATCCTGATGGTAAGCGGTAAGTACATCTTTTATACACAACGCATAGGTACTTTGCTGCGGAATAGACTTCAGTGCATTCGTTATAAGACTTTCAATATTCTCATTGTTATATGCCAGAGCGTGTATCGACGAAAGATACATGCCACCGTACATGCCGTCGCCGTATGCCATAATGGAACCAACTCTGCAACATAGCTTATTGGAAGACTGCGGCATGCAGGGATTGATAAACCCAATAAAGTCCGACTCTATCTGAAAGTCAATATCATCGGCATGCATATTGTTTTCCGGCTTTCCGGCATCTCCTACCGGAATGTGATCAAAGTAATTCTTCCGGCTTTGCAGGTTGGCGTGGCACAAAGGAAAACCGGCATTTGCAAAGTTCCTGACCAAAGAATCAACAGGAGCATCAAGTCCGAGTTTTTCCATAGTCATCATAAAGCTTAGCTGACCATAAATGTCATCTTCCAGCAATGATTTTTCAACCTGTTGCGGAGTCCATGTTATATCTCCGGTGTACATCACTCCGGTGGCTTTGAACTCCATCGCTCGTCCGTACATCACCCCGATCATTTTACCTGCCCAGGCTCCCCGTACTTTATCTTCTACTTTCTCTTTCGATAGGGTAACAATCTGTTGCCCCTCTACAACCGAATGGCTTGTTGCAACCAGCAGGAAGATCAATATGGATAATATTTTAAATGCTTTCATGAATCTTGTAATTTTTAAAGCCAACTTAAAGTTGGATACGTGCTTAGAATAAATAGTTCTGAGTTTCATTTATAACTTAAACTGTTTTTCTTTAAACTGAAACGGGCTTTAGTTACCTGATTTCGAGATAAGAACTAAATTGGAAAATAGGATCAACTTAATAATATATCTTGTTTCTCATGTCTATACAAAATAGAATATATCGGTGCACTGCACCTCTCTCAGGTTTGTATGTCAGACTAATTTCTACAAAGAGTTCGGTGCTCTGCACCTTTTTTGAGGGACAGAGTCCCGAACTATTTGTAGTGTTTAGCATCGTTTTGTCATCATTATTAGGTGCAGCGCACCGTAATATTCAATTATATAGTTTGAAAATGAGCCAGAGCTTATCCCGAACTCAGGTTAGTAGAACTACACGAACCGGAAAATAAACTAAACCAATAAGAAAAAGAACTAAACCTACAGGAAAAGGTACTAAACCAATAAGAAAAAGAACTAAACCTACAGGAAAAGGTACTAAACCAATAAGAAAAAGAACTAAACCTACAGGAAAAGATATTTATCCTATAAGAAAAATGACTAAACCTATAGGAAAAATTATTTATCCGACAGGAAAAGGTACTAATCTGATTGGAAAAGGAGCTGAGTCAATGGAAAATTGAATAAACTCTTTTATAATCAGACTAAAGCTATATTGAATATATCCCAATTCTAGTTAGAATTAGAACAAAACCAGCTTGAATTGATACAATTCTAGTTAGAATTAGAACAAAACCAGCTTGAATTGATACAATTCTAGTTAGAATTAGAACAAAACCAGCTTGCATTGGTACAATTCTAGTTAGAATTAGAATAAAACTAGTTAGAATTGGTACAATTCTGGTTAGAATTAGAACAAAACTAGCTTGAATTGGTACAATTCTAGTTAGTATTAGTACAAAACTGATTAGAATTGTACTAATGCTAACTAGAGTTGGAAAATAAATAACCGGTAGCCACCGCTACAGATTAGAAATCAAAACAATCTATTTTTTATAAGCACTAATCGTTGTTTTTATATCATCATACAGCTGCACCCCAAACTGATTATATTTGGGATCATCAATATGCACTAAGTCGAACAACATGATACCACCCGTATGATTTAAAATAGTTGAAATGGCGGTGGTCATATTGCTTTTGTCACTCCATTTGGTATTTCCCATATCTACCCCTCCGTAATATCGCGAAGCTAAGAGGCCTGTTGCACTTTTCAGCACTATGTCCGTCCCCGATAATTCTCCGTTTACCGTCCACCAACCTGTTCCGGTTATGGTGCTGGTGTAATTCCCGGTATAAAACTGATCCAACTCTTCGGCATATCCGGTGTTTTTATACGTGGAAGTTGCCCATTCATAATCTTTGGATGCATCGTAATTGCTACTGGCCCAATTCACTCCCACAGTATAATACGAGTCGTACCATGCTCCGCTATAGGTGCCGAATACGATGTTGGGTTTTACCGCTTTCAGGTCTGCGCGCATCTTATGTACAATGCTTTTGATATTCGATGCTCTCCATTCGAGCCACTGGCGTCCGTACGTTCCTATTTCTTTTACTCCTGTGCCCACATTGTCGGCTGCGGTATTTCTTTCCCACGACTTCACAATATCCGAAGGGGTAGGGGTAGTCGAAAGGTTTGCCCAGGTTTTAAACTGTTCCAATGAATAGCTGGAAAAATCGGAAGATATATCGTAGTACCGACAATAATCCAGAATAATACCGTCGATATCATAGTTTTGTACCACTTCTTTTAGCAACGATATTTCATAATCATATACTTTTGAGTAAATAGGATTCATAAATACCGCACCGGAAGCATTGGGCATGTCTGCCATCTTTTTGACTGTTACGTCGGTTCCGTCGCTGTTGTTTACCTGAACAATCTGCGCCTGCATATTCATAAAATCTGCATTTGTATAAGCAAGCCCACGACCACCATAACCCTCGGTCATAATACTCATGGAGGCATAAATGTAGAGATTATTCTTTCTGGCAGCTTTTATCATTTCACCTAAATAATCCAAGTATTCTGGCTGGGTCATACCATTGCTTTCTTTCAAATGTCCGGCAATACTACTATTGTATTGTACCAAGCCGGTCATTCCTTTTATTTCGACAATGATTCCGGTAGCACCCATCGCTTTTATTTTAGCCAAAACAGTATTCATTTTATCTGCAGAGTTCAGCCGTTCGAAATTGGCATTGCCTTCTATCCATACCGTGATATTGTTTTTCGTTATAATGTCTGACACTACAGTGTTTGTATTGGCATTGGCTGTTCCGTCACCAGGTTCGGGCGCCACTACATCCGGTACTTCTGTCGAGCTGCTTTTGCATGACAATAGCAATGCAATGACAAAAACCAGTATGAGAGAAAAAGATAATTTAGATGCTTTCATAATCTGTCAATTCTATTATTTAAAAGAAACGGCAGTAACTACTTTTCGTTGAGTTCCATCGCTGGGCTTAATAGTTTCTTTTCCATTTATCAGCATACACGAAGATCCGCCACCATCGAGATTTAGCGCTTCCACACAGCCTATGCTTTGAAGTATTTTTGTTTCTTCGGCCAGTGTAAAACCGGCTACACCGGGGGTCATGTTTCTACCTTCGCAAACAAAAAATATCATGAATCCTTTTTTTGTAATGCCAATGGATGTTCGGGGAGCATTTATTTCGGGTTGTATGCCACTCTCATCGTCAAATAATTCTTCCGAAAATGAATTAATTGCCTTTCCGTCTTTTATCAGCACCGGACCGGCACCAATAGCTGTTTTGGCTTTCCACAACGTAGCACCTGCAGGGAACGAAGCCGAGGGCATAGCCAAAGGTGTTGTTCCGCTTTTGTTTTCTGCGGGAGCAGGGTATGAATAAGTCACGTCGTTATTTGTATAAATCCAGTTAACCTTGTACGTTCCATCCGTCATCAAACCAAATGCTCCCCGGGTAGGGTAATAAAGCACTGTAGCATTCGATCGGTATTCTATTTGATTGTTCGGACAAATGACTTTACTGTCGCGACACAGCATACTCAACGAACTTCCGTCCCAAAAATACCCGCCGTTGATTATGATTGGAGCATTGTCGGCATTATAAAATTCAGTAGGAGTTTTATAACCGGATGCTTCACCCAGTACATTGAATGTTGCACCTTTACTCATATCGGCCACTGCAATATAAGCTATAGCATTTTTGTTTAGTAATGTGGCGGATGATTTATACACTTTTATATAAGAGGGCAAATTGCCAAATCCTGTTTGGAGCTTCCAGCCCTGAGCCAGAATTGTAGAATCGATACTCGCACTGTCGCTAATGGGGTCGTCCCACTCCCATGCAGGGGTGTTATTCCCATTATGACTGCATGCTGAGAGGGTTTGTATAAATACAAATCCAATGGCAATGAGTAGATTCGAAGTTTTACATTTTATTTTATACATACTAAAATGAGTTATTTGTAAAAATCTATCAAAGAGAGTTCCGGCAGCCCTTATTAATTCTAATAAGGGCACCGAAACCAGATTTTTTTCTATTTTTTTAAACAATCAAACTGATAAGCCCCAAGTGTCTTACAATTGTTATCAATGTAATACAACGTTAATGAATAACCATCGGCTGAAGGTACCAGTAAAACATCGCCTGTAGCTGAAACTCCGTCAGTACTGTTGTAAGAAGTAATAGTAGGGCTGAACGTAAGTGCCAGAGACGTATCAACAGTTCCAGTGAATTGTCCCATACTTGTTACATCGTACAGGTATAGTTGTGTATTTACACTCCATTGAGGAAATTGTGAAATACAGCATAATGATAGGTATTTAGCACCGTTGAACGCTTTTACATCCAAACAATTGTTATTATAATTACCTGCATTTGCTTGCCCTGTTAATCTGGCTTGACTGCTTGTCCCTTTCATATAATGTAATACATCAGCATCATAGAAAGATGTGAAATATCCATCCGAAGGATTGGTTGTAGGATAAACAATATCGCCAATGGTAGCATATGTATTCCAACCTCCAATACCAGTCATAGTAATTACTTCGGGGTTACCAACAGTTCCGCCACTTACAATCCAGCGAACGTAGCTACTTGAACCGTTAGCATTTTCAAGCTCTGCACTGATAATGGCATCACCGTCAATGCTACCTTGTACCGACATTTTCCGTCCAAGTATAGAACCTGTGGAATTGCTGTAAGAAATAAATACAGACGGAGCTGTGGTTACCGATTTTGTTTTGTAAATCCTGAATGTATTACCATCTGCGGCATAGTTACACGTTAAGAGATTTCCATTCAAATCGTTTGTTATGCAACCTGCCGCGCTAGCCGAACCTAAGGTTATTTGCCCTATTTTGGCTCCGGTAATTCTATTGAAATAAATTGGTGTAGTGCCATTCCCCATATTTACAATCAGGTTATTTCCTATAGATGCTAATGATGGATTATTTGTATCGTCCCATGCAAAACCTTTAGTGGTGAAGTCGAACGACCATAACAATGTCTGACTGCCTGACCGGTAGCCATAAGCAATCTTTTCGGGAGCTGCTTTGCTTACCGTATAGGTGCTGGTACTACCATCCTGAGCAGTCACAGTGAATTGTGTACTTACGTTCAGATTCATAACAGTTGTTTTCGGGTCTGGCGAAATAGTAGCATGTGGCGATAATTTGTAATCCACATTCACAGCCGAAAGATCATCGAGAGTAATCAGTGAAATTATCTTATTATCCTGATCAATAGTCCCTGTTACACCTGCAAAACCTGTTGCGTCATTGGCAGGTACAGAAAAGTAAGTAATCTGAGTACCGCTTAACTTTTTTATTGCTCCGGTAATACATATTTTTTTTGTCTCACCTTTTCCATTAGTATAATTGAAATAATTCTTTTGAGTCAGATCCAAAATTCCTAATTTTGGAGAAAGACTACAGTTGTCGTCCATCGAAGCAGTCACTTTCATTGCAGTGATTGTCGTTGTAGTATCGGTTTCTTCCGGATAATAATATGGAATATTAATGACAATATCGGAAGTAATGTCTGTCACAGTTGTTTTAAATGCTGCAGAAGTATGACTGCCTGTTGCAAAATAAGTAGTGAGACTGTTTAACCCGTCGCTGTTGGTTGATGAAATAAGATCATCGGGCGATTGACAACCCATGAACAGTCCCACCACAGCTGTTATAATACTATATATATACTTTTTCATATTGTTTTTATTATTAAGTAATAATCTTTAATGGTCTGTTTTCTGAAAGCAAAATTCAGATAAACAGTCTTGTAACTCGTAACTATTTATATGTAACTGCTTACGTGTTATCTCCATTCTTCATATTGTTGAATAGCTGTATTGTTTGTCAATTCATCTTGTGGAAGAGGAATACGATAAAGCTTAGCGGGAAAATAGCGATTTTGTTTATCGGCGTCGACATAAGTGTACGTGAAAGATCCATCAAGATTTTTAATGATCTTTAGTCCGTGTACCCGGTATCCGGTATATTGAGTCGCTGCTAATTGCCAGCGACGCATATCCCAGAGCAGAAGTCCTTCGTAAGAAAGTTCTACTTTCCGTTCCTGACGAATGGCAGCCATTAAATCTGTTCCGCTTTTGCTGGTGTAAGGCAGTCCAACCCTGTCTCTGATTGCTTTTACAGCTATATTGGCACTGTCTGTATTCCCTGTATGGTAACAGGCTTCAGCAAAGTTTAATAATACTTCAGCGTAACGAATAGAAATCCATGGTTGGATACTACTTGTTCTGGCTGACAGGTCATGCGTTTCATCAACAAGTTTTCTCAAATAATAGCCGGTAGTTGTACGCCCCGCCGGAGCCGGATCATCGCTATACTGGCACCAACCGTCTTTGCCACTTACGTATGGCTCAATTGTACGTCCCTTCCATGAAGCTCCGTTGTATAAAATTGAAGCCTGAAAGCGAGGTTCTAATTTAGCATAAGGAGGAGTAGTAGTTGTACCTGTACTGGTGTGCCATTCCGACCAATCCGGAAATCCGCCAGTGTCTGCCAATTCATACGATTCTACCATTTCCTGAGTAGGAGTTCCTAATCCGCCTTGCTGAATGCCGGGATCACCTCCGGGTGAAAATTCATCGTCAAAATTGTGATAAACTCCACTAGCACTATAATTATATTCGAGAATAGCTTCTTTATTACCAGTACTTCCTGATTTGAATGCATTTGCATAGGAGCTTGCCAATGCATAATTGCCCGAATTCATAACTTTGGAAGCGGCACTCTGAGCAACATCCCATCTTTCGGCATAAAGCATTGCCCGCGATAACAATGCATAGGATGCTCCACTTGTAATTCGTCCAAAATCACTTGTTGCCCAAGTGGCAGGGAGGTTTGCGCCGGCAAACTTCAAATCAGCTTCTACCATATCCCAGCCTTTGGCTTCGGTACTGATTGGGGTGTTTGCACTTATGTTATCAAGATTCTCATCGTACAAGATCACATCTTTGTAGCGTTTCAACAATTCAAAATAATAATAGGCCCGGAAAAAACGAAGCTGACCTGCAAAGTGAGCCGTAGTTTCACTATCAAAAGAACTGTATTTATTCATGTTGCTGAGTGCTTCGTTTACTCTCCGAATCCGGGTATACAAATCGCTCCAGGCTCCCAAATCGTAAGATGCCGAGCTGGCTGACATAACACTGGCAAATACAAACAGATTACATCTGTCCATATGGGTAGCATTGGTTTTAGAGCCATATTTCAGAGTTTCTGTAAACCCTTCGGTCATACCATCTACCGATTGTTTTATGTCGAAGCTACCATACAAATTAATTGAATTGTAAAAATCATTTATGGCTAATTCGGCCAAATCCGATTGACTCCAAATCAATTTATCTGAAACTTTATTGGTAGGTGTCAGGTCAAGATAATTACTGCACCCTATAAAGCTAAGTGAGCAACATATCATTACCACACTTACTATTTTTTTATTTATACTTTTCATATCTTCAAATTTAGAACGTGAGGGTAATACCTGTCATAAATGTTTTCTGTTGAGGATAATATCCGTTATTTACACTTGGCGATTCAGGATCGATGCCCTGAGGTAATCCGGATAATGTAAATAAGTTAGATCCCTGAACATAAATTCTCGTTTTGGTGATTCCTACTTTCCTCATCAATGAAGTTGGTAGTGTATAGCCAATCTGGGCTGATTTCAGACGAATATATTTTCCATCCCGAAACCAAAATGTAGAAGCCAATCCGTTGTTACTATGAGGATCATTGACAGTTAATCGTGGGTATGTTCCGCTTGTATTGTCCGGGCGCCACGCGTTTTCAACTAAATAAACGGGTGAATTTGCTCCGTTATTGAATGTCTTTGTGTAGATTGTGTTATCGTCATATCCATTATAGTAGGTCCCTGTAAGCGATACTTCGCAATCGGCAGCACCTGTAAATTGTACATTGAAATCGAAACCACGCCAGTCTCCGAAAAGATTTAAACCGGCGACGAATTTTGGCTTGTTCGATTTGCCAACGTAAGCTTTGTCTTGATAATCAATAGTTCCATCTCCATTTAAATCTTTGTATTTAATATCACCAAGGCGTGGCTTTTCTCCAAATGGCCATGCTGAATTATCAATTTCTTTTTGTGTTTGGTAAAGTCCCTCGGCAACCCAACCATATAAAGTTCCAACATCTTTCCCTGTTAGTTTTGCGTAATCAGGGGTATTTGGGCTATCGGGATATCGCAGCCAACGGGTTTTGGCATAAGTAAGATTGAAACTGCTACCAAAATTAAAGATGTTTTTACCTGTTCCAATATGGTTTCGGTGGGTCAGCGTAACTTCTAAACCTCTACTATCTGTCCTGTCGTAGTTTTTGTATGTTGGGTAATAACCTCCCATGGAGGGTGGATAGTTTGTGCCCATAGTGGTGAGGATATCATATGTGAAATTGTAGAATGCATCAAATTCCACACCTAGTAAGCCTTTCCACATAGTAAGATCGAAACCTGCATTGTAAGATAGTGTTCGTTCCCATGTTAAACTGGCGTTTGCATAGCCGGTTGTAGACATTGCGTTTGCAAGATTTCCACCGATATTTACTGTAGTTGCATCTTTTGTGGTTTTATAAGTGTTCAAATAAGAATAAGCCGGAATCGATCCATCATTTCCAAGCATACCTACTGATCCGCGAATTTTCAGGTTATCGATACTCTTAATATCTTTCATGAAATCTTCTCCGGAGGCTCTCCATCCGACTGAAAGCGAAGGAAAAAATCCCCAACGTTTTCCACCTACATTTCCTGAAAATTTATACGAGCCATCATAACGTCCGGTAAATTCAGCGAGATATTTATCGCTATAATCGTATTTTGCACGGAAAACATATCCAAGACTTCTTGTTTCATCGCTTGAACCTGAAATAGGACTATCAGCAGATTGAGCATAGCTTAGTTCCGGTAATGATGAGAATACGGCACTTGTGCTTTTTCCATAAGCTGCTAAACTATTGGTTTTGTAATCGCGAATTTCTGTCAAAATCATAGCGTCAATATGATGCTTTTGAGCAATTGTGGTTGCATAGTTTATGCTTCCCTGTCCCACTAATTGAGTATACTCAGTGTCACCTTCACCTAATGAATAATAGGTATTTCCACGTGCATCAATAACTTTGTCATATGTAATATCGGAAGTCGAAGAGTCTGGAATTCTCGCCATCGATACATAATAGGGAGTGCTTAGATTCTTATTCCTTGAAGTTTCAAAGTCATAAGATCCTGTGGCTTTAAAGCTCAAACCTTTTAGCCAGGGTGCATTGTATTGTAAACTAACGTTTGATTGTAAATCCATACTGTTAGTTTTGTATGTGCCTGATTCGTTTATTGCAGCTAAAGGACTGTTTGGTTGGTTGCTGCCATTGGGCGTTGCTACATACAGTCCGTTCTGTGTTTCAGGTAGGTAAGGGTGACTGGAGATGGCTTGATTTACAATGGTCATCCATGAGTCTCCATCTGTACCGTCTGTGTCTGTTCCTGCTGAACCTGCTTCGTAGCCGGGTCGTTGTTTCCGACCAACCTGACCGGCTATACCAAGCGAAAATTTCCAGTTGTCTGAAATGTCAGCATCGATATTTGAACGCAAGTTGTAGCGTTTGTAGGTGTAATTTTTAATGTTCCCTTCTTGATCAAGGTAGCCTAAGGATGTAAAATATTTCAACTTTTCGGTGCCGCCTTGCACTGTTACACTGTGCTGTTCATTTTTTCCTGTCCCAAATATTGCGTCCAACCAGTTGGTGTTTCCCCAACCATCGGAGTCGTCGCCATTGGTCATTTTTGCAATTTGAGATTTGGTGAAAACAGGACTGTTTCCGTCCATTTCCAGAGCCTTATTGTAGTAATAGGCATAGCTGGGTCCATCCAGAAATTTTGGAAAGTTTGCATTTACCGAAATTCCTACTGAGCCGTTATAAGTAATCTGCGACTTACCCACATGTCCTTTCTTTGTGGTAACGATAATTACTCCACCGGCTCCTTTTAATCCATAGACTGCAGCTGCAGCTCCATCTTTTAAAACTGATATTGTCTCAATATCATTCGGGTCGATGTCGTTGATAGACCGCGGCATACCGTCAACAATATAAGTTGCACTATATATTGAACCACGAATAGTTAATGCTGCCTGATCGGAACCTGGCTGACCAGAAGTTTGCACGGACTGGATGCCGGCTACACGACCTCCCAATAAACTCGAAACATTGGTTGATGGGGTTGTTAGTAATTGATCTCCCTTGATCTGAGAAACAGATCCGGTCAATGTGCTTTTCTTTTGAGTGCCATAACCTACCACCATCACTTCGTCAAGAAGTGCATTATCTTCTTGCATAACGATTGTAAGTTCTTTATTTGTTCCAACCGGAACAAATTGCTTAACATAGCCTACAAATGAAAAGGCCAATACGGACTTTTGATTTGGTGCTTTAATGGAGAAATGGCCACCTGCATCGGTAGTTGTTCCAACTGTTGTACCTTTAACCATTACGCTAAGTCCTATAAGTGGCTCGCCATTGGTATCTTTCACTTTTCCCTGAATATTTATTTGTGCATTTACAATAAATGCACAACACAACATCCATAGCAGAACGAGACATCTGTTGCCTCGTAGGTGCAGTTTTGATAAGTTGAAGTCTTTCATAAATTTGAATTAATAATAATTATTTAAAGGAAGTTTATTTTTATTCTTCTAATTTGTTAATACAAACACTTAAATCTGCTTACAACCTTTTACCTTTTTTGTTTTATTGTTTTATTTTCTCGAGTACCTGCCAACATTGGTACATCCCGCGTGGTATATGGAAGCAACCTTTCCATTTTCCGCCTTTTAAATTAAGTAGTACTTCACCTTGCCGATTCAGATAACCAAACCATTCCGGGTTATCCTTATCCTTAAAGTGCGACCATGCATAATCATGGATTTTTTCGAACCAGTCTAAACATTCTTTCGATCCAGTCAACTGGTAGCCTTTTATCATTGTTATTAAAGTCTCTATGTGAACCCACCAAAGTTTCTGATCCCATTCCAATTGCTGTGGTGGACAACCTTTTCTGTCCATGAAATAATAGATACCTCCGTATTTTTCATCCCAACCGTGTTTTACCATTTTCAATGCAATATCGGTTGCTTTCTGAATTAATTCCGGACGATGTAATCGTTCTCCTAAATCCA
>Ga0302262_10000984_pt1 | contig 12053 bp, 10 predicted proteins | sample II_Fen_E3_4_FD_194557 | JGI IMG/M metagenome (GOLD analysis project Ga0302262, IMG submission 194557) | Peat permafrost microbial communities from Stordalen Mire near Abisko, Sweden - II_Fen_E3_4 | ecosystem: Environmental > Terrestrial > Soil > Wetlands > Permafrost | place: Sweden: Abisko...
AGGGGCTGATGGCTTTACGCGAGGGGTGTGAGGTTCGCCCCCGCCGGGCAGAGTGAGTGCTGGCTTGCCGCAAGTTTTGGGCTTGGGGACGGGGGTGTTTTGCGGTTAGCCTGCGCCCATGTTGATCCGCCCTGCCACGTCCGCCGATGCTGAAGCCATTCTTGCCATTATCTTGCCGGTGATCCGGGCGGGGGAGACGTATGCGCTCGATCGCGCCATGGGGGAGGGGGAGGCGATCGCCTATTGGATGCGCACGGATAAGGCGGTGTTTGTGGCCGAGGAGGAGGGGCGCGTTTTGGGCACCTATTACTTGCGGGCCAATCAGGCGGGCGGCGGCGGCCATGTGGCCAATTGCGGCTATATGGTGGGCGAGGCTGGGCGGGGGCGCGGGCTGGCGCGGGCGATGTGCGCGCATTCGCTGGATGCGGCGCGGGAGGCGGGGTTCGCTGCTATGCAGTTCAATTTCGTGGTCAGCACCAATGGCGCGGCGGTGCATCTGTGGCAGGCGATGGGGTTTGCGATCATCGGGCGGGTGCCGGGGGGATTTGCGCATCCCGCGCTGGGGTTTGTTGATGCTTTGGTGATGTTTCGCGATCTGTAAGCGGCGCTTTCCTTGGGGCCTTGCGCCCGCTACACAGCGCGCCGGATTTGCGGAGTTTTTTGATCATGGCTGAATGCACCATCTCGCCCGTGTCCACCAAGGCGGAGCGCGCCGTGTGGGTGGATTATGTCTATGAAGCCAATGCGGGCGATCCCAGCTTTGTGCCCCAATTGCGCGGGGAGGAGATCAAGAAGATCACCGCTGGTGGCAACCCGTTTCATGAACATGCGCGGGTGGAGCTGTTTCTGGCGCGGGCCGGTGGCCGTGTGGTGGGGCGGATCAGTGCGCATATTGATGAGCTGGCGATTGGCCAGCCCGCCGAGCAGGGCATGGGACCGGGCACGGGCAATTGGGGCGCGCTGGAGGCCGAGACGCAGGAGATCGCCCATGCGCTGATCGCCACGGCCGAGGATTGGCTGCGCGGGCAGGGGATGACGCGGGTGCTGGCGCCGATGAACCTGTCGGTATGGGAAGAGCCGGGCTTGCTGGTGAAGGGGCATGACCATCCGCCCACGGTGATGATGGGCCACCAGAACGCCAAGTTTCAACCGTGGATCGAGGCGGCGGGTTATGCGCCGGTGAAATTGCTCAACACCTATGAGCTGGACATCACCAAGGAATTTCCGCCGCTGATCCAGCGGATCGTGAAGGCGGGCGAGAAGAACCCGCGCATCAATGTGCGCGGGGTGGATCTCAAGAATTTCGACAAGGAAGCCGCGATCATCCTCGACATCCTCAATGATGCGTGGAGCGACAATTGGGGCTTTGTGCCCATTACCGACAGCGAGGTGGAGTATACGGGCAAAAATCTGAAGCCGCTGGTGAAATCGGATCTGGTGCAGATTGCCGAATATGATGGCGAGCCGGTGGCCTTTATGATGACGCTGCCCGATATGAACGAGGTGTTGGCCAAGATCGGGCCGAAGCCTTCGCCGCTGGGCTGGATCAAGCTGTTGCTGTGGATCTGGAAGCCCAAGGTGCGCACGATGCGTGTGCCGCTGATGGGGGTGCGCAAAAAATTGCAATCGAGCCGGATGGCCAGCCAGTTGGCCTTTATGATGATCGAATATATCCGTCGCAATTCGGTGGCCAATTATGGCGCCTCGCGCGGGGAGATCGGCTGGATTCTGGATGACAATCAGGGGATGAATTCCATCGCCCGCGAGATCAATTCGCATGTGAACAAGGAATATCAAGTCTACGCCAAGGCGCTGTAAGCTTGCCACAAAATGGAAGGCCTCCGGCTCTGGGGGAGAGCGGAGGCCTTCGCGGGATCGTGCCACCGCCGCTGTGGACGGGAGGGGGGTGCATGCAAGCGGTGACAAAGGGATAACGCGGGGGGCGGGGATTGGTTCCCGCCGGATGCGAAAATTTTCCGCATGGCGAATGGGCGCGGGCTTGGTAAAACTGGTGGGCAGCGTTGGCACCGGAGGGTGCGCGCAGGAAAGGGCCTTTATGCCGCTTGGAAGCCAGATTGCCGCCCATCTGCCCTTTTTGCGCCGTTATGCGCGCGCGCTGGTGGGCGAACAGGCTTTGGGCGATGCGCTGGTGCAGGCCACGCTGGAGGCGGCGCTGGGCGACCCGGCGTTGCGCACGCGGTTGGCGGGGGGAAGGGTTGCGCTTTATCGCGGCTTTAGCGAGATTTATGCGGCGGTGAGCGCGGCGCCGGTTGTGGCTGGCGGAGTTGCCGATATGCGGCTGGCGCGGGTGGCGCCGCGCGAGCGGCAGGCGCTGTTGCTGACGGCGGTGGAGGGGTTTTCGCCTGAACAGGCGGGCGAGATTTTGGGGATGTCGGCGGCGGCGGTGGGCGATTTGGCGCGCGAGGCCAGCGATGCCATTGCGCGCGACAGCCATGCCAGTGTGCTGGTGATCGAGGATGAGCCGCTGATCGCCATGCAGATCGAGGATCTGGTGCTGGGCATGGGGCATAGTCTGTTTGGCACGGCGGCCACGCGCACGCAGGCGGCGGGCTTGATCAGCAAGGGCAATCCCGGCTTGGTGCTGGCCGATATTCAGTTGGCCGATGGGTCATCCGGGCTGGATGCGGTGGAAGATCTGTTGGCGATGGCTGATGTGCCGGTGATTTTTATCACCGCCTTTCCCGAAAGATTGCTGACCGGCGGGCGGGCGGAGCCGACATGGCTGATCGCCAAGCCTTTCCGCGAAGAGGCGGTGCGGGTGGCGATGGCGCAGGCGTTGTTTTTCCGCTCGCCCGAGGCGGTCGCCTAGGGTTTGGGCGCGCGGCGCGCGCGGATGCGAAAGGTGGCCGGGGTGCGCACGGGGAGCGCCAGGGTGCAGCGCACGCCTTCTGCGGCGAAATCCAGACTGACCGGTTCGCCCAGCTCATGGGCGACGATGCGCTCGATCAGCTCTGTGCCGAAGCCGCGCGGGCGGATGTTGGCCACGGGCGGGCCGCCGCTTTCGATCCATTGCAGGCGCACCTTGCTGGTGCCTTCGTTGGTGTCTTCCCGCGCCCAAGTCACGCGGACACGCCCGCCCTCGGCGGAGAGCGCGCCATATTTGCTGGCATTGGTGGCCAGCTCATGCAGAGCAAGGCCGAGCGAGAGCGCATCATTGGGGGCCAGATCGACCTTTGGGCCATACAAGGAGACCACCTTATCGCTCGCCCCGCGCGAATAGGGCGCCAATTCCGCCGTGATTACCGCGCGCAGCGGGGTTGGGCCCCAATTGCTGGCGATCAGCAGATCATGCGTGGCCGAGAGGGCGCGGATGCGGCCATCGAGCGCATTGGCGAAATCCTCCAGCCCGCTGGCGCGCCGCCGGGTGAGCGCGATGATCGAGAGCACATTGGCCAGTGTGTTTTTCACCCGGTGGTTCAGCTCGCGGCTGAGCATGCCGCGGATCGAGGCTTGTTCGCGCAGCCAGGCGAGCGCGGCGCGATCTTCTGCCGCCTGACGCGCCACCATCCATGCCACCGCCGCCAGCAGCACCGCCATCGCCAAGCCGAACGCCAGCGCGATCACCGAGAGCGGGGTGAGGGCGCTGGTGAGCGGGGGGCTGACCACCAGCAGCATCGGGCGGTGGGCGACGATGATGGGCAGGCTGGCCGAACCATCGGTCTGGCCCGGAGGCCCGGCGCGGGCGAACAGCAGCGATGGCTCGGCGCGGCCATCATAGAGGGCGATAGCGTAATCGCGCACTGGCGCCATTTCCAGCGCGGATTCGAGGAAGGCGCCCGCGTTAAAAGGCGCGCCCAGAAAGCCGCGCAGGGCGTGGGTCTGGCGATCAAACACCGGCATATAAATGAGGAAACCGGGCCATGATGGGCGATCTTTGTCGATTTCCAGCCGCACTCGCCCGGTGGCGATCGGGCGCCTTTCGCGCAGGGCGCGATCCAGCGCGGCGCGGCGCATGGCTTCGGAATAGGTATCATAGCCATAGGCCAGCCGCAGGCGCGCGGTGGGGTGGCCGATATAGGCCACCGGGACGATCAGGCGCTGGCCGGGGGAGGGGGCGGGGTGGACCGCATAATCGGGGAAATCCTCGGCGCGGCGGGCGGCCTCAAAGGCGGGGATGTCTTCGCGGCGCAGCGCTTTGGCCCAGCTAATGCCTTCGGAGCCGCGATATTCGTCATCGGTGGATAATTCGCTGGCGATGGCGTTGAAGTCGCGCTGGCTGACATCGGGGCGGGTGGAGAGCAGGATGGCCACCGCGCGCAGATAGGCGGTATGGGTATTGGCGCGCCGCCCCAGCGCCGAGGCCACCACGCTGGCCACCGCATGGGTCTGGCTCTCGCGTCTTTCGGCCTCGCGATATTCATTAAAGGCGACAAACAGCAGCGTGGCCGCGAGCGCCGCCGCGAACACGCCGAGGGGCAGCGCACGCGGCATGCGTTCATACCAGCGCTGCGAATCGACCCGCGCCGCAATCATGCGATCCATGCGCCGCCCCCCTCTCTTCCAGCCGGTGTGCTACATGGCTTTGTTGCGGGAACCAACCATGGGCTGGAACGTTCCCGTGTGGGGTGTTTTATCATGAGGCGCAGGGGGCGGGCCAGAGCCAGCCTTGCGGGCAGGACAGGCGGGATAGCCGTGAAAAGCGAGCATGATCGGGAAAAACAGGCCGGTGAGGGAGATGATCCCGGCGCAGCAGAGGGGCTGAATGTGCCAGCATGGGCCTTGGCCTTGCGTGGTTTGTATCAGCAGGTGGTGGAGGAGCCTTTGCCCGAGGCGCTGGCCAGCCTGATCGCGCGGCTGGATGGCGAAGGGCCATGACGCTGGCCGCGCCCCATGATTTCAAGCAGGAATTGACGCTGGTCGTGCCGCATTTGCGCGCTTTTGCGCGGGGGCTGTGTGGGCGGGCGGATGCGGCCGATGATCTGGTGCAGGAGACCTTGCTGCGCGCATGGGCCGCGCGGGATCGGTTTGAGGGCGGATCATCGATGCGGGCGTGGACATTTACCATCCTGCGCAATGTTTATCTGACCGAAATGCGCCGAAACCGCTTTCGCGGCGAGTATGACGAGGCGCAGGCCGAGCGCATTCTGGTGGCGCCCGCAGAACAGGAAGGGCCGATGCATCTGGCCGATGTGTCGCGCGCGCTGATGGCTTTGCCGGCGGAGCGGCGCGAGGCGCTATTGCTGGTGGGGGCGGGGGGCTTTTCCTATGAGGAGGCGGCCGAGGTTTGTGGCTGCGCGCTGGGCACGATCAAGAGCCGGGTGGCGCGCGGGCGGGCGCAATTGAGCGCGATGATCGAAGGCGGGCGCTTGCCGGGGCGTGAGGAGGCTGCGCAGGATATTATCGCGCAACTGGAGCGGATCAGGCCGCCGGAGGAATGAAAGAGCGGCAGGCTTTGACCCCTGCCGCTCTCCCGTCTTGGAACTTTGGCCCGTCTTGGAATTCAGGCTTCGGTATCCATGCCCACCGCTTCCGCAGCATGGGCGAGGATTTGGTCTTCGGTGGGCGCCTGCGCGCTTTCGGCCAGCTTTTTGGCATTGGCGATGGCGCGGCGGCGGGGATGGTCGCTGGCGATGCCGCCCGACAATTCCTTCACCCACGGATATTTCTTGGCCACTTCCTCGGTATAGCCGAGGTTGAACACGGTGGGGCTGCGGCCCGGGCGGTCCTTCTTTTCGTAATAGGTGCCCAGAATATGGTCCCACCAATAGTTGGTGATGCCAAAATTGCCGTCTTCGTCCACATAGTGGTGTTCATTGTGGCGCTGCTTCATATGCTGAACCCAGCCCCACTTGGGCTTGAAGGCCAGATGCTGAATGCAGTGCATGAATTCATAGTAGCAGGTGGTCAGGATGCCGATGGCAAAGGCCAGCGCGGCGCCGCCGATGCGATGGCCATCCTCGGCGATCAGCGCGCCGACCGGGGCGGTGGCGAGGAAGATCGTGGGCACGGTGGTGTGCAGCGCGCCGAACAGCACTTCGAGATGGTTCGGGTCTTGATGGTGATCATAGTGGATGCGCTTCCACGTGCTGGCCAGCCATTTGATTTTATACGGCCATTGGCCATGCAGGATATATTGGTGGAGCATATGCCACACTAGCGGATAGACTGCCGCCGCCGCCACAACAATGGCGGCCGCGCGCAGCGGGCTGGTGGGGTTGAACGCGAAGACCGCAAAGCCGACGACAGCCAGCGCCAGATAGGCGATGATCGTGTAATGCTGAAAATAGGCGACGAACAGGTCGCGCAGATTCATGCGGTCGAGATAGTGCGAGCGCTTCCAGAAGGGCAGCTTGGCATCTTCCAGAGCGGCGTTGTTGGTGGCCACGGCGTTGGTTCCTCGAATTCTTCGGGGGCATATCTAGGGGTTCGGAGCGGCGGCGGCAATGGGGCCTGCCCGGTGGGGCAAACCTTGCGCCGCGCGTTCCGGCGATGGGCATGCCTACACCATGGCATTGCGGCGCAATTGGGGCATGGGCGCCTTGATCCGGGGGGTGGGGCGATTTGTGCCTTTGGGGTTGATCGGGGCTTGGCGGCGCTTATTCCTCGGTGCGCACCAGCACGGTTTCGCCCACCAGCAGGAACAGCACAAAAGGCGCCCAGGCCGCAATCAGCGGGGGGTATCCGCCAAAATTGCCGATGGCCAGGCTGAGATTATCCACCACGAAATAGGTGAAGCCCAAGGCCATGCCGATGATGGCGCGCAGGAAAAGCTGGCCCGAGCGGGCGAGGCCAAAGGCGGCGACCGAGCCGAGCAGCGGCATCAAGAGCGCGGAAAGCGGGCCGGAGAATTTGTGCCAGCGCTTGCCTTCCAGCTCCGAGGTGCGGCGCCCGCCCGTGCGCAGGGTGTGGATGGTTTTCGAGAGTTGCGAGAGGGTCATGCCATCGGCATCGGCGGTGACGAGTTCGAGCTGATCGGGCTTGATCTCGCGCCCGACGACCAGCGGCGCGGGTTTGGAGAGCGTGGCGCGGGCGACATCGAAGCTTTCGGGCGCAGAGAGCAGCCAGCCCGGCGCGGCATAGCTGGCCTCTGGGCTGATGATGCGGCGGGTGATCATGCGGTTGGCGTCGCGCTCATACCATGTCACGCCTTCGAGATGGATGGCCTTGCCGCTGCCGGTCATGGTGGTGGCGGCAAGAACATTGGGGCCATCGGCGATGTAGAGATTGGCGCGGGGCGAGGCATCGGTGGGGATTTTGCCATATTGCACCGCTTGCCATGCTTTGAGCTGGGCGGTGGCGCGGGTGACGACCAATTCGTTGAAGGTGAAGCTGACGCCCGAGACCACCATAGCGGTGGCCAGCATGGGGGCCAGAATTTGATGCGCGGACAGGCCCGCCGCGCGCATGGCGATCACTTCGCTGTTCTGGTTAAGCGGGAAGAAGGTGAACAAGGTGGCCAGCAGCACCGAATAGGGCAGGAAGCGCGCCACCAGTTGCGGGATACGCAGCGCGACATAATGCAGGATCTGCGCCTGACCATTGCCCGGTTGCGACAGGATCGGCCCGGATTCGGAGAGCAGATCGAGCACTTGCAGGATCATCACCAGCATGATCAACACGCTGATAATCCGCGTAATGAACAGGCGCGAGAGATACATCGCCAGCGTGCGCGAGGGGAACAGCTCCATCATGCCTTGTGCGCCTTGCTGGCCGTGCTGCGGTCAAGCAGGCGGGTGAGCGATTTGCCGATGGTGGCGGCGAATTTCTCCAGCGCGCCGATCGGCTGGCCGCCGGGCACATAGGCGATGGTCCAATACATCCAGCCGATGATGCCCGCGAACACGAGGAAGGGGCCCCAGAGCGCGATGGCCGGATCGATACGGCCCAGTTCGGCCACCGATTGGCCATATTCATTGACCTTGTGATAGGCCACCACCATCACCACCGAGACGAACACGCCCAGCGACGAGGTCGAGCGCTTGGGCGGCACCGCCAGCGCCACCGCCAGCAGGGGCAGCATCAAGATCATCACCACTTCGGCCATGCGATAATTGAGGCTGGCTTTGACCACGGCGCGATCCTTGGCGGATGTATCTTTGGCCCAGCCCATTTTGAGCAACTCGGGCAGCACATATTCGCGTTCGCGCCCGCCGCGTTTGCGGAATTTTTCCAGCGCGGGCAGGTCGATGGGCAGATCATGCTGGCTGAAGGTCAGCACGCGCGGGGTGAGGCCCTTGGGGCTTTGCACGATCTGGCCATCGGTCAGGCGCAGGATCACCGTATCGGGATTTTCCTGAAGCGCCATAAAGCGGCCATGGCGGGCCGAGATCGAGAGCACTTCGCCATTGGCTTCGGCCACGCGGGCGAAAATGCCGACAAGCTGGCGGCCATCATCGCGGCTTTGCTCGATGCGCAGGCTCATCCGGTCGGCCAGCGTGTTGAATTCGCCCACCTTGATCGAGGCGCCCAGCGCGCCGGTGCGCAGTTCGAATTCCAATTGCTCGTAATAATAGCGCGAGAGCGGCTGAATATAGCCGACAATCGCGAAATTGAGCGCGGCCAGCGCCAGCGCGATCAGAAAGGGCACGCGCAGCAGCCGGGTGTAAGACAGGCCCACCGCGCGCATCACATCCAGCTCGCTGGTGGTGGCCAGCTTGCGAAAGGCCAGCAGAATGCCCAGCATCAGCCCCAGCGGGATCGCGAGGCTGGCATATTCGGGCAGGAGATTGGCCAGCATTTTGAACACGATGCTGACCGGGCCGCCCTCTGTCGAGACGAACTCAAACAGCCGCAGCATCTTGTCGAGCACCAGCAGGCTGGCCGCGATCACGAAGACGCCGATCATCGGCATCAGCACCAGCCGGAAGATATAGCGATCAATGGCGTTGAAAAACTTCATACGCGCGCAGCCTGCTGGTCGCCCGTGGGGGTAGGGGTCTGGCAAAAGATCACGGGGCGGCTTTCAGCGATGGTGATGGCGTGATGACCCCCCGATGGGCGGCAGGCCGGATGGCTGCCGTCCGTTTCGACAAGTCCCTCTGGGACTGGCAGTTAAGGGGCTAGGCGCCCATGCGCAAGGGGGGCTTTGGCAGGAAGCGGCCAGAGGTGGCGCCTTCAGGCCTTTTCGAGCGTGCATTGCAGGGGGTGTTGGTTCGCGCGGGCGCAATCCATCACCTGATTCACCTTGGTTTCGGCGATTTCATAAGGGAAAACGCCACAGACGCCCACGCCGCGCTGGTGCACATGCAGCATCACGCGGGTAGCTTGTTCCAGATCCATATTGAAGAAGCGCTTGAGGACCATAACGACGAATTCCATCGGCGTGTAATCATCGTTAAGCAGCAAAACTTTGAACTGGCTTGGCTTTTTTGGCTTCGCGCGAGCGCGGGTGGCCAAGCCGATCTGGCCGCCCTGATCGCGATCGTGATCATGATCGCCAGCGGCCAAGGGCGCAGCCGAGCCGTCGCGCGAAGCACGAGAAAGGCTGCCGCATGCAGCGGAACGGGGGGGGCGGCGATTCACCATGGCGGTCAATTACAGCAAAACAGGGGGGGAGGACAAGCGTGTGTGTCCCTATGGCAACATTAAGTGCTATAAAGGGTGTCGGGGCGCGTTGGCCCCGGCATCGGACGGTGATCAGGCCGCGTTCTTGACCTTTTCCACCGCGAGGCTGACGCGGGTGGAGATCGGTTGGGCGGCTTCGTTGGCCAGCTTGACCAGCGCTTCGGAATGTTTTGAAGCGGTGGAGACGGCTTCGTCGAAGTGCTTTTTGACCAGTTCGCTCTGGATCTTCAGGAAATCGGTGGGGCTTTGCGCGGTGGCCAGTTCCTTGACCTCGGCGCCGAGGCTTTCAAAGCCCGCGCGGCTGTCGGACACCAGCGCGGTGGTCAGCTCTTGCAGGCCCGAGGCGAGGATCTTGCCTGCTTCCACGAAGGCTTCGAGATTGCCTTTGGCGAAATCATTATAGTCGCCAAACACCGAGCCGCTTTTTTCAAAGGCGGCCTTGGTCTTGTCTTGCAGATCGGCAAAGGCGGATTGGAACGGGGCGGTAAAATCGAAATTGGGCAGGCTGGACATCGGGGTCTCCGCAGGAAGGGGCATGGCGGTGGGGTGATTTGCCGTGGATTTAGGCGCCGGTGCTGTGGGGGAGCAGAACGGGCGGGGCCATGATCATCGCGGCAAACATCCAGCGCGGGGGAGGCAATGTTCGGGGGATGTCACGGCGCGCTTCTGTGACAGTGGCGAGGGGAATACGCTGATTGACGCATGCGTCAAGCGAAATTTGTGCGGTGCAGCAAAAGTGTTTGAGGCTAGCAGATCTGGGCTGGTTTGGGAAAACGTTTTCTGGTGGGGGCACTGTGATTTCGCACCTGCACAATGGCGCTGATCAGCGCTGGCGCACATAGTCCCCCGGCGCATCGGCCAACACGGTGTCGCCCTTGCCGCCCGGAATGCGTTTGCCGCGCGCGGGTTTTTCCGTCTCATCCAACGCGCGCAGCCAAGCCCGCCAATGCGGCCACCAGCTTCCCTTGGTTTCTTGCGCGGCGGCGATGAAGGCGGCGAGCGTGGCGGGCGCGCCCTCGCAGGTCCAGTATTGGTATTTGCCGCTGGCGGGCGGGTTGACCACGCCCGCAATATGGCCAGACCCGGCCAGCACGAACACATGCGGCGCATGGGGCAGCGCCTTGGCGAGGCGCCAGACGCTTTCGGGCGGGGCGATGTGATCCTCGCGCCCGGCCTGAATATAGGAGGGGGTGGTAATGCGCGCGAGGTCGATGGGTGTGCCGCAGGCGCTGAGCGAGTCGGGCTGGATCAGGCGGTTGTCGCGATAGAGATCGCGCAGATAGGCATGGTGCCAGCGCGCGGGCAGGTTGGTGGTGTCGCCATTCCAGTGCAGAAGATCGAAGGCGGAGTGGGTCTGGCCCAGCAGGTAATGGCGCTTCACATAGCCCCAGATCAGATCCCGCCCGCGCAACAGGTTGAAGGCGGCGGCCAGATAGCGGCCATCCATCACGCCATTGCCGCCCAGCGCTTCGAGCATGGCCAGTTGCGCATCATCGATGAAGGCCTTGAGATCGCCCGCCAGCTCGAAATCGATCTGCGCGGTGAAATAGGTGGCGCTGGCGACTTTGGCAGCCTCGCCGCGGCGAGCGAGGATGGCCAGCGTGGCAGCCAGCGTGGTGCCCGCCACGCAATAGCCGATGGTGTGGACAGCGGGCACCTTGAGCCGGGCGCGCACCACCTCCACCGCCTCAATCTGAGCGGCGATATAGTCATCCCATGTGACGCCCCCCCAATCGAGCGCGGGATCATCGGGTTGCGCCGATTTCCAGCTGACCATGAACACGCTCAGCCCCTGATCGAGCGCCCATTGCACGAAGCTTTTGCGCGGGTTGAGATCGAGGATGTAGAACCGGTTGATCCATGGCGGGAAGATCAGCAGCGGGATGGTGCTGACGCGCTTGGTCGTGGGGGTGTAATGCAGCAGTTCGAACAGCGGGGTGCGGTGGATCACCTTGCCCGGTGTGGTTGCGATGGTCTCGCCCAGTGTGAAGGCGGCCGGATCGCTATGGGTGAGCTGGCCGCGCTTGATGTCGGCCAGCAGATTTTCCATGCCCTTGATCAGGCTCTCGCCCTTGGTGTCGATCGCCTTGGCCATCACTTGCGGGCTGGTGAGCGGGAAATGATCCGGGCTGAGCGCATCGATCACGGTCTGGGCGAAGAAGCGGAGCTGGGCCTTGCGCTGGGGGTCTAGCCCTTCGATGCTCTCGGCCATGGCGGTGATCTGATCGGCCAGCAGATGATAGGTCTGTGCGATCAGCGCGAACAAGGGATCATCTTGCCATGCCGGATCGGCAAAGCGCTTGTCGGGGCGGGCGGGGGCAGGCGCGCCGGGTTTGCCCCATGGCGCGAGCAGCGTCTCCCACAGGGCCGCGCTATCGGCCAGCAGCTTGGCTTGCGTTTCGGGGGTGAGCTGGGGGATCTGGCTGGCCCAATTGGCTAGCAGGGTGGCCATGGGGTTGGCGGGCTGTTCGGGCTGCGCGCTTTGCCACATCGCTTGCAGGCGGGCGGCGGTGTCGGATTCGGGCGCG
>Ga0302262_10000986_pt1 | contig 12042 bp, 12 predicted proteins | sample II_Fen_E3_4_FD_194557 | JGI IMG/M metagenome (GOLD analysis project Ga0302262, IMG submission 194557) | Peat permafrost microbial communities from Stordalen Mire near Abisko, Sweden - II_Fen_E3_4 | ecosystem: Environmental > Terrestrial > Soil > Wetlands > Permafrost | place: Sweden: Abisko...
GACGGTGGGCTCGGCGTTCTCTGCGGCACTCTCGCCACCAAACACGCCGGCCGCCCCTTCCAGCAACTGGGTGCGCCACGTCGTTATCTGGTTCGCGTGCACATCAAACTGCTGCGCCAGTTCGGCCAGCGTCTTCTCGCCCTTCAAGGCAGCCAAGGCCACCTTCGCCTTGAACGCCGGGCTGTGATTGCGGCGGGGACGTCTGCTCATCTCTGCTCCTGTCTGGCGGCCACCATGGCCCCCGTCAGGCAGAAAATCCACTTATCATGCTGTCCAGTTTCCCCAGGCCACCTCTCCCCGCATCGTTGCGGTGGCCGATGCCGGCGCGGTCAAGCGGGCCGAAGAGGGCCTCGCAGTTGTGCGCACATATGCCAAAACGCGCTACGGTGCCAAGACGTGGCCGTGCCAGCGCCGCGTCGTCGCCCGGATCGAGGCCAGCATTCAGGGGTGGACATCCGCTATGTCGTCACTTCGCTGGCCGAAGGCACGGCCGAGCATATCTATGATACGCTCTACTGTGCGCGTGGTCAGGCCGAAAACCTTATCAAACGCCACAAGGCGCAACTCGCCAGCGATCGCACCTCGTGCCGCTCGGCCAACGCCAACCAGATGCGGCTGATCCTGCACACCGCCGCCTACTGGCTGCTCTGGCGCATCAGCCAAGAGACCCCCAAGGCCAAGGCTTTGGCAACCGCCGAGTTCGCCACCCTGCGCTTGCGGCTCATCAAGGTCGCCGCCCGCGTCATCTAGACCGCATCGCGCATCCGCGTGGCGTTTGCATCCGCTTGCCCCGATGCCGAGGTGTTTCAAGTCATCGCCAATGCCTTCAGGCACGCGCCCACATAGCCAGCGCGACCGCGCAGCTCGATACCCGCCCCCATCATCAACCTTGCAAGCCATCGACCTCTTGCGCCTCAATGGCCGCTGCGATGACGCGCGCACTGCTCAGGCAGGAACCCCAAGCCAAAACCGACATGGCCAAGCCAACCCAACGTCGTGAATAAGGCGGGCTAAAGCATCGATGCCTTCGCTGCCGAGTGAAATAAAAATTCTACCGCCATGCGGTATTATTTAATATATAATTATGACACTTGTTGATCATTGCTTCTATCTAAAGTTCAGAGATCTTTCCATTAGATCGCACCCAAGTGCACTTATTGATATAAAATTCCTCCTTCCATCTTCATGGTCAACCTCCCTAATGATCAAACTACGATCTTCTAGTATCTTTAGCCAACGGAGAGCAGTAGTTGGTGGAACAGCTGATCCAAGGCATGCGCTAGTAACCGATATTTTTTTATTTTTTGCTTTAGAAATGTAAAGGTCCAAGAGAATATCCCAAGCAGGGTCGGAAAAAATATCTTTTTGAGTAAATACTTTTTCTCTAAACCTTCTCATATTGTAAAAAAATTTCGCCATTGCCACCGAATCAACAGGAAATGTTCCATCCATGGAGTGTGGCTTTTTAGAGACCTCTCTATCAAGATCCTTAATTGTTCTTTTGAGAATGTACATAAGATCGGATGCGTTTAGTTGATTGTTCGGCAAAGATTGACAATTTTCCGCTTTGTATTCCATTAACTCCCTCCATTGAAGTTTAGAATTATTTACGTCGAAGCGCGTCACATGTCGATGGTTAACACGCGATAGGTAAATGTCAGTAGCTTGTCGCCATTATGGTGCAGATTTTTGTAACTGCTTATATGAGGGGCATTTTTGTCAAGAGGGTCAGGGCGACATAAATTGATCACCGCATGATTATCTGGATAGCCTGGCCTGGGTCCTGCGCATGATCAGGCGCGTCGTCCGCGCCCGCTCCAACTTATGGGCACCTCGAAAAATAGGGCTTTCCTGATCGGCTGAAATCGGATTCAGGGTTAGCGCGCGATGAGCGCGTCAACTTTGGGGTTGAGGGATGGGTCATACCAACGAGCGGTGAAACTGACTCACGTCGGGGATTCCCAAACGCCTGATTTTCTGATTCACCATAGCGAGCAAGAGGAGGCTCGCGATGGCGACAGCGGTTGGGGTTCGATCAGACTACACATCGGCAGAATTGCGTCGGATTTCCCGTCGTTGCGATGACGCGGATCAGGTTCGCCGGTTAATGGCTTTGGCGGTGATCCTGGATGGTGGCAGCAGGAGCGAGGCAGCCAAAGTTGCCGGGGTGACGCTGCAGATCGTGCGGGACTGGGTGTTGCGTTTCAACGAAGCCGGCCCCGAGGGGCTGGTAACCCGCAAAGCGCCAGGCAAACCTTCGATCCTGAACGATGAACAGCGCGCCCGTCTGGCCGAAATTGTCGAGGCCGGGCCGATCCCCGCTGCACATGGCGTGGTCCGTTGGCGGCTTGTCGATCTCGGGCAATGGATATGGGACGAGTTCGGGCTATCGGTGACTCGCTTCACGTTGGGGCGTGAACTGCGCGCGATGGGCTATCGCAAGCTCTCGGCTCGCCCCCGCCATAACGGACAGCGCGTTGATGACATTGCCGATTTTAAAAAAGTTTCGCCTCCCGCCTGGCAGAAATCAGGAAGCGCCTCCGCAAGGGCACGCGCATAGAACTGTGGTGGCAGGATGAAGCCCGGGTTGGTCAACAGACCAAGCTGACCCGCCGCTGGGCCAGACGCGGAACAAGGCCATCGGCACCCAAGGATCAGCGCAGAGCCTCAGCTTGGATCTTCGGTGCCATCTGTCCCGCCGAGGGCAAGGGCGCCGGTATCGTCATGCCCCGCTGCAACAGCGAGGCGATGAACATGCATCTTGAGGAAATCGCCTTTCACGTCGCGCCGGGCGCACATGCCGTTCTGATACTTGATCAGGCAGGCTGGCATGGTTCGGCAGAACTGGTCGTACCCGACAACATCACGCTGCTGCCGCTCCCGCCCAGATGCCCCGAACTCAACCCCGTCGAAAACGTATGGCAGTTCATGCGTGATAACTGGCTCTCCAACCGCATCTTCTCATCATACGATGACATCGTAGACCACTGCTGCTTCGCCTGGAACAAGCTGGTCGATCAGCCTTGGCGCATCATGTCCATCGGGTTGCGATATTGGGCGCATGGGTACTGATCAATGCACTTTGGTATTAGTTGTGCAACAAAGCCTTTCCTGACTCTGCTTAACGAGAGTCTTGCGGTTAAATATGGCGGCTCTGCGCCTGCGGAAGGACGAGTGGGGCGGGTAGCCTCTATTCAGAGTGCACGTGGCGTTCCTTCAGAAGTACCGCCGGATTCCCGCTATAAACCCCATCCGTCACCGCATCGCGAAATAGTGCTCCGCGCGCACCCAGCACTGCGCGATCGCCCATCGTCACGCCTGGCCCCACGAAGGCCTCTGCTGCCACCCAGCACTGCTCGCCAATCACTACCGGGCGCAGCACCAGCTGGAAATGCGGATCGCGCACATCATGGCTACTGGCGCAAACATGCGCCCGCTGGGAAATCACTGCGCGCGCGCCAATGGTAACCCGCCCCTGATTATACACTTGTACACCAGGTCCGATCAGCGCCTGCTCCCCCACCTTCAGATTGGCGGGCAACCAGATGATCACGCTGGCATGAATGCGCGCTCCGCGCCCGATCTTCGCCCCGAAACATCGCAGCACAAACGCGCGCCAGCGATGCAGCGGCGGCGGCGTAAATCGTGCTAGCACCAGCCAGCTTAGCCCCCACGCCACCCGGGTCAGCCGGTTGGCCAGACTGAAACTGGCTCCCCCCTCCATCGGGCGAGCCTCGCGTGCGTCCAGCAGACTCATGCAGCCCGTCCCACGGCGGCGCGATAGGCCTTCACCCATTGTCGCGTCACGCCCGCCAGCGAAAAGTCCCCGCGCGCCAGATACTCCGCCGCATGCGCCATCGCCGCCCATTCCAGCGGATCCATGGCCAGCGCCCGTTCGATCACCGGGGCAATCCTCGCCGCGTCATAGCCGCATTCCAGCGCTGCCCCGGCGGCAAAGCCTTCGGGAAGATTGCATTCCCCGGTCAAGATTGCTGGCGTGCAAGCCGCCCATCCTTCCAGCGCCGCCATTGGCAACCCCTCGCTGAGTGAAGGTAGGATAGCAAAGCGCGCATCGGTCAGCAAAGCGGCCTTGACCGCGCCGTAGGCTGGCCCGATAAACCGCACGCTGCCATTGGCCCGAGCCACGGCGCGCTCTAGATCTGCGATATCTTCCGTCGCGCCCCATCCCGCGATTACCAGTTCGGCATCGGCAGGCCGCTTAGCCTGCCCCCAAGCTTCCACCAGCGCTAACAGGTTCTTCTTGGGATGTACCCGCCCGATATAGGCGATGCGGTTTGCCCGCGCACGCTCCACCGCGCCAAACACCTCCGGCCCGGCATTGGGGATCACCAGAGTATCCCTGCGTCTGCTTTCGCACGCAATATCGCTCGACTCTCGTTCGGTCAGCGCATGAAGCGTATGGGCCAGACGCCAACTGCGCCGCTCATACACCACCCGCGCCAAGGTCTTTTTCCACCGCCCGCGCGCGGTGATCCACGGGTCCAGCATCCCGTGCGGCGATACGAAATAGGGTCGCCCCGTGCGCGCTGCCCAGACCGCCCCGGCCGCCGAGGGATACATCCAGATGCCATGCAGATGTAGCACGTCCAGATCTGCCGCGATCAACCGCTGCACGAGATCCGGGGCATAGCCCAACTGTGGGGGGCCCATTATGGGGGCATGAAACACTGGGCTGGGTGCAAAGCGCGGCGCATCCTCCTGCGCATGGGCATCCTCCAGCGCGAACACCTGCGCCTCACCTCCGGCTTCTCGGATCATCGCGGCATGCGCCACCACTGCTTCAAACACCCCGCCATTCAGCCGGGAAGCTGAAGCTGTCAGCAGGCCGACGCGCAATCCTTGCAAATTCCTGCTCATATCGGCCCCTAATAGACCCGCCGCAACCGGACATATTCGGCAAACGCTGCCTTGCTGACCGGCTGGCGCTTCACCTGTCCGGTCAGCACGCGCGTAAAGCCAGCGATCACCCCGTTTAACCAAGGGCGGATAAACCCTTTGCGCAGCGCAAAGTTCAGTCCCGTGGCCACCGATCCTAACACGCGGACAGGTGCTGCCAGCCCAGGCGCATATTTATAGTAAAAAATGATTTTGTTCCGATGGGTGGTGAAATCCTGAATATAGCTGCGCTTCTTGGGGACTTGCATGTGGTGCAAGGGCGCGCTCGTGCCGCGAATCGTGCGCAGCTCCAGCCGATCCAGGATCCTCAGCGCCAGATCGCCTTCCTCCATCGAATAAAACAGCTCTTCATTATATCCGCCTACCCTCAGAAAGGCATTGCGCCGCACCCCATGGGCACATGCTGCAAAATCCAGCATTTCCAGCGGTAGATCCGCGCGCCGCTCCTGCCGGATCACGGTGCTTTGTAGGATGTTCTGAAACGGCATACAAACGATGGCCACCGTGGGATCTGCAAAATCGACCAGCGCCTGCTCCAGAATCTGTGGATCAACCAGCATCGAATCATCGTCGAGCGGAAACACGACCTCGGTGCAGGCTACCTTAACACCCTCGTTGCGCTGATAGCATGGCCCGAGCGACACGTCGGACCGCAGATAGGTGATGTCGGGATAGGCGGCCAACACCGCCTCCTGCGTGCCATCGCTGGAGGCATCATCGGCTACGATGACATGCACCGGCACACTCTGCCCTAGCGCCAGACCAATCGCGCCCAGCACCATATCGCGGCGGTTATGCGCGGTGAACACGATGGTGGTGCGCGCGGGGGCGCTGGTCAGACGACCTTGGGCGTCATGGGCAAACTGAGATTGGGGCATGGGCATCACCTGTTCAGCAGGGCAGTTAGGACATTGGTCACCGGCTTGTCCGGGGCGAGCCAATCATGGAAGAAAGCGTCGGTCTTAGAGCGGCGGGCGGCACCGCCATCCAGCATGCGAGCAAGGGCCCGGCCCAGTGCATGGGTTGCCGGGCGCACAACCTGTCGTAAGTGAAAGCTGGGCCAATGCAGAGCGCGGCGCAAGGAGATGCTTGCCTCCGCCCAGCCCAGTCGTTCATACACCAGCGCGCGAATCCGCTTGCGCTCGCCTTCCAACCGGTCGCCAAAGATCTGCGAAATCTGCCCCGGTGCCTGACGAAATGCCCCCAGCCGCTTGGGCAGCCATTGCTCCTTTAGCCCCACCCGCAGGTTGAGAAAGAATGCATAATCGGTGCACAGCCGCAAATCGTAAAATTCGTCAGGTAACAGCTTGGTCTTCTCGCGCTTCCAGAAGATGCATTCTGAATACATCTGGCGATAGAACAGCGCATGGTCCACCACGCTCAGCCCCTTGATCAGACCGCCATTGACCAGCGTGCCAGCATCCTCGTTGAAGGCGAAATCATCGGAAAATACCAGATCGAGCAAAGGATCCGCGCGAAATGCCGCATCCACCGCCGCCAGCGATCCGGGCATCAGAATGTCGTCGGCATTGAGCCAATAGCAAATCTCGCCTCGCGCCAGTCGCGCCGCTTTCTGCAACGCGTCGAGTTGCCCCTTGTCCCGCTCGCTCACCACCGTCACATGCAGACTGGGAAAGGTACGCGCGATCTCCACCGTGCCATCGGTGCTGCCACCATCCATCACGATCACCTCCACCGAGGCGAAGTTCTGCTTGCGCACCGAATGGAGCGTGGCGGCGATGAAACCGGCTGCATTATAGGTCGGAACCAGAACGCTGAAACGCGGCGTGGCGGTCGTCATGCTGTTAACTCCGGATCATGAAGAGGAAGGGCGGCGCTCATTGCGCGGCTCCCTTGGCCCGACTGACATAGGCCAGCGCTGCCTGCATCTGCGCGCGAAACTCTACCGGATCGACAATGCGCAGCCGCGCCACCAGCACGATCAGCCAGCCCAGCATTGCCAGATCCGCCATCAGCACACTGACACCGATGCCCACCACGCCCATCGCCGGGGCCAGCATCTTGCCCAGGAAAAACATCCCCGCCGCCAGCGCGGCATAGGTGTAGGCAAACAAGTCCTGCTTGTTGATGGCGATCAGGAAGTTGGATAGCATGGTCCATGTGCCATTGGCTAGCATCGCGGCGGTGAGCAGGCCCAGCAGGCGCATATCAACCTCGATCGCGCCGCGTGTCCAATGCCGGATCAGCCATTGGCCCAGCACCATCACCCCCGCCGCCGCCGGGATCAGCAAGCCCGCCGCCACCGCCAGATTGACCAGCAACAGCCGCGCCTTCTGCGCCTGATGATGCGCGGCATGGGCCACGGAAAACCGTGTCACCGTGGCCGAACTCATCACCAGCGTCAGTTGCAACGGAAAACGGGTGAGCGTGCGCGCGGTGGTGAACATGGGCACCCACACCGATCCGACTACCGATGTGATCAACAGGATCGGCCCCTGCAACGCGGTGACATTGGCAAAAGGCAGTGCCATCGATCCCATCGCCGGGCGCAGCAACCGCTTCAATTGCGCCAGCGACACCGGCTCCTTGCGCGCAAACAGCCAGCCAAAATGGGTGCGCAGCCAGACGGTGGTGATCAGCGATCCGATGATCCGGATGGCCATGATCACGGCGGCGGCTTCCATCATGCTGGCCCCCATCGCCACCGCAGCCAACAGCATCGCGCTCTCGAACAGAAACACGGTCTGGAAAATCGTGCCGCCTAGCGCAAAGCGGTCCACTGCGCGATAGCCGGCATTGACCGTGCCATTGCTCAGCGCGGTCAGGCCATAGACCATCAGTAGGAGCGTGGTGATCTGCGCATGGCCTTGCGTGGCCTTTTGCGCGAAATCCAGCCAATGCGCGCCGGGGCCATAAATGCATCCCACAAAGATCAGCAGCAGTGATCCGGTCACCACCCCTACCAGCACGCGCAGCGCCTGAAACACGCGGCGGGTGTCGTTCACTTCGCCGCGCGTCATTTTCATGGCCATGTCATTGGCCGCCGCCGTGGTCAGGCCAAAGTCAGCCATCACCAGATAGGAGGGCACCAAATATAGCGCCAGCCACACGCCATAGCTGGCCGTGCCCCACATGGCGATCATCACCGGCACGCCCAGCAATTGCAGGCCGATCTGAATGCCCTGGCCGTAGGCGCCCACCAGAATGGCGCGCATCAGCCGCGATTGCACCGCCGATTTCAGATGGTGGATCATGGTGTTGCGCCTCGCCCGACCAAGGCTAGGCATTCAGTCTCCAGCCGGGCGATGATATGCCGGATCGACCAGCGCTCCACCGACCGCTCGCGTCCGGTGACACCAAATGCCTCGCTGCGTTGCGGATCGTCGATCAGGGTGGTAATCGCCTGCGCCAGCGCCGCGCCATCGCCGGGCGGGGTGCACAGGCCGCAACCATCCACCTCCTCATACAGGCCAGTGCCCGCTTCGGCCGTGGCCACCACCGGGCGGCCAGAGGCCAGCATGTTGGTCAGCTTGGACGGCAGCACCAGATCGGCTGCGCCGGGGATCTGTGGCAACAGATGCACCTGCGCCAGCCCCAGAAGTTCAGCCATTCGCTCTGCGGGTTGCAGACTGTGGAATTGCACATTGTCCAATCCCTGCGCCAATTCCTCCAGCCGCGCGCGGTTGGGGCCATCGCCACAGATCACCAAGGTGATGTCGGGGCGATGCAACAGCAGTCGCGCCGCCTCGATTAGAATCTCTATACCCTGCTTGTTGGCGATATTACCGGAATAGAGACACACTTTGCGCTCTTCCAATCCCCATTCGCGGCGATAAGCTGCGCCGCCTTCAGGATCGGGCAGGATCGTGGCATCGGCCCAGTTGCGGATTTCCACCACGCGACCGGGCGCGATACCCTTTTTCAGCAGCTTGACGCACATCTGCGGGCTGATCGAGGACACGCGATCGCCTAATGCCAGAATCCGGCTTTCCGCCCAAGCGCCAAAACGGGCCAGCGGCCCCCCGTCCTGCATCAACCCGGTGGCAAAGGCTGCCTCCACTTCAAAATCCTGAATATGGATCCACAGTTTGGCCCCGGCCAATTTCGCGGCCACCCAGGCCACCGGCACACTGATTAGGGTGGGCGCCACGCACAGGAACAGTTCCGGGCGGCTGGCCCTAGGCCCGCGCGCCAGACGCAGGGCCGGGCCCAGCGCGCTCACCGCAAAGCTGATGAGGTGGATGATCCGCTTCACCCCGGTGGGGATGGCGGGCACGTAATGCGGGCATCGCGTGATGATCACCCCGCGCTCCACCGTGCGGCGCCATCCGCCGTCGCGGTGTTCTGGCGCCACGTGCCATGCGGGATAATAGGGTTTGCCTGCGATCATGCGCACCTCATGTCCGCGCTGGGCCAGCGACACTGCCATATCGGTAGTGTAGCGCCCTATGCCGATCTCTTCCGGTGCATAATTGATGCCAAGGATCACGAGCCGCATGGGTTAGGCAGCTTCGCCAATGGCGCCTAGGAAATGAGTGTACGCATCTGCGATACCTTCCTTTAGCGCGATTTTGGGCGCCCAGCCCAGCGCGTGCAGGCGGGCCGAATCCATCAGCTTGCGCGGCGTGCCATCCGGCTTGCTGGCATCGCGCATCACCGTGCCGGTAAAGCCCACCACCTTGGCCACCAGTTCGGCCAGCTCGCCAATCGTCACATCGCTGCCATAGCCGATGTTGATGGGCATCGGATCGGAATAGGCCTTCAGCAGGAACACGCAGGCATCGGCCAGATCATCCACATGCATGAATTCCCGCAAGGGCGCGCCGCTGCCCCAGATCTCGAAACCGTCCTTACCCGCTTTCTTTGCCTCATGCGCTTTGCGGATCAGGGCGGGCATCACATGGCTGGAGTCGAGATCAAAATTGTCGCCCGGACCATACAGGTTGGTTGGCATGGCCGAGATATAATCGGCCCCATATTGCGCGCGATAGGCCTGGCACAGTTTGATGCCCGCGATTTTGGCGATGGCATACCATTCGTTGGTCGGCTCCAGCGGGCCGGTCAGCAGGCTTTCTTCCTTGATCGGCTGCTCGGCAAATTTGGGGTAAATACAGGAGGACCCGAGGAACAGCAGCTTTTCCACCCCGGCTTGATGCGCGGCCTCGATCAGATTGGCCTCGATCATCAGGTTTTGATACAGAAAGTCCGCCGGGTAAGTGGAATTGGCTAGGATGCCGCCCACCTTAGCGGCAGCTACCACCATCACATCGGGCTTTTCACGTGAAACCCAATCGCGCACCTGAGCCTGCTCGATCAGGTCCATCTGATCGCGTCCGGCGGTGATCACTTCACAGCCCTCGCTGGCCAAACGGCGCATGACGCTGCCGCCCACCATGCCACGATGGCCTGCTACAAACACGCGTTTTCCGGCCAGTGCGAAGGTCATGGGTCTATAGATTCCTGATAGAAGGGAAGGGCCGGGTGTGGATCATGGCCGCACCAACCGGGCTGCCAACTGGCGCCAGCCATCGCGGGTCTGCTTGGCCCAGGATTTGGCGGGAATGCCACAGCGCGCCTGTGCCAAGCGGCGAAATTCGGCGGGGGCCATGGTGGTAGGGAAGCCGCGCCGCGCCAGATCATCAAACAGATCGCGAAAGCCGTAGCGCTTTTCCGAGGGCAGGTGCCATAACGGATAGGCCTCATCCCCCGGCTGCACCGAGGAATAGTGACGGCTGGTCCAGATCCGCTTAATAAAGGCGCCTGCCTCGGCCACCGGCGCTTGCAACACGGCGGCGGCGATGGAATAGATATGCTCCTCGGTGCGCACATCGGCGGCTGGGCCTTCGCCCGATCCGGCCGATTCCAGCAGGGCGCGAAACATAGGCTTGTCCCGCCGCCAGGTGGCCAGCGCGGTGGCAAACATCTCGCCGCCATAATGGGGCACCGGCGCCCCATCGCCGGCGCCCCGGATCGCGGCGACAATCTCGCCCATAGCGCGGCGGGTCAGGCCGTTCACGCTATGATCGGGCGTGGTATCGATGGCATACAGGGCATAATCGGCATGATCGAGCAGGCCAAACAGCGGCGCTACCGGCCCGGTCACCACCACATCGCTGTCGATCAGGGCGATGCGCGTATCAGTAGGCTCGTCCGCCAGCGATTCCAGCACATCGAAGAAATACAGCACATTGCCCCAGGCCGGGGTCAATTCCCGCGCCAAACGCGTGGTTAGCGGCAGCAGGCGATGCTCCACCCCATAGCGGGCCAGCACCTTGGCTAGATCATGCCCATCCACCACCGGAAGCACGACATTGGAAAACAGCACCAGCCGTTGATCGGGGTTGGTGATCCGCGCGCTGGCATACAGTACCGTCAGGCAGCGCCAATACACCGCCTGTACCCTGGGGTCAGCGGAATTGCCCCCAGCCGAGGGAAACACCGTGCCCTGATCGGGCGCATCGGCGATAAAGCCCGTGGCGAGTATTGATTGCGCAGAGGTCATGCGCCACCCGTTTCCAAAGACCGCATGGACTTGACCGGAACCCCGCCTGCCAGCGTGTTATCCGCCACATCGCGGTGCACCACCGCCCCAGCGGCGATCACCACGCCCCGGCCGATGGTAACACCGTTGATCACCGTCGTCCCAGCGCCCAGCCAACTGCCCGCGCCAATCCGGATCTGCGCGATGCGCATGCCAAAAGCGCGGTTGTTCGGGTCTGCCCCGATCTCGTGGCTGGTGGTCAGGATCATGCAGCGATGCGCCAGATGCGCGCGATCACCGATGTCCACTCCGCCCGCGCCCTCGATCAGGCAGCCGTGGTTAATGAAGGCGCGATCACCGATGGAAATCGCTCCCTGCACAAAGTGAATGCCGCTCAACACCACGGCGCTGGGGCTGACCAGAATACCCATCCGGGTCAGCAACCAGCGGCGCATGCCCAACGGCAGAAGATCGGGCTTCTGAACCATGTTTAGAATGCGAAACAGATACCTGTTCATGGCTTCCTCACGCGGCAGATGTCGGAGACCCTTGTCGTCGAGGGTCAGCTAAACTTGGCGATCGGGGCGTCGCGCATCACTTCCAGATCGGCCTGCACCATTTCGCGCGCCAGATCGCGGATCGAGGTGGAATGCACCCAGCCCAGCTTATTCCTCGCCTTGGTC
>Ga0302262_10000987_pt1 | contig 12034 bp, 10 predicted proteins | sample II_Fen_E3_4_FD_194557 | JGI IMG/M metagenome (GOLD analysis project Ga0302262, IMG submission 194557) | Peat permafrost microbial communities from Stordalen Mire near Abisko, Sweden - II_Fen_E3_4 | ecosystem: Environmental > Terrestrial > Soil > Wetlands > Permafrost | place: Sweden: Abisko...
GTTGCGGTCGGCGATCCCGGCGAGCTCCACCGAGACGCCCGTCACGTGGCTGGGACGGTCCGCGCCCTGCCAGACCGACTCCCGGCCCAGGCTGTCGGCGATCGCCGCCGGCCAGAAGTCCTTGAACCCGGCGGGCCCGGCCACGACGAGCAGCTCGTCACGGTCCCAGGGCCGCAGGGCCGCGGCCTGCGCCGCGGGCACGATGGCGACGCGCCGGGTCCCGCCGATGGCGGTGGGCACGCGCCGGATCGGCGTGTCCAGGGTCCCGGCATAGGGGAGGCCCGACGCCTCGAGTCGCTCGAGGAGCCAGGCGACGGACGGCGCGACGTCCGGGCCGAGGAAGCTGTACGGATGGTCCTCCGCGGCGAGGCGGGCGACGCCCTCGGCGGGCGTGCCGGCTCCCACGGGTGCCGCGACGTCCAGGCCGCCCGCGCCCCAGTGGGTGCTCGCGTGGCCCTTGGCGACCAGCGTGACGGTCGCGCCCGCCTCGGCGAGGCGCGCGGCGGCGACCAGCCCGGAGAGGCCGGCACCGATGACGACGACGTCAGCGTGCGGCATGGAGGCTCTCCTCATCGACCGCGGGCGCGGGGGCCGACGCCATGGAGTCGAGCCCCAGGACGCCGACGTAGATGCCGTTGGTCATCATCAGCTCCTGGAGCTGGCGCCCCTCGGCGATGGGCCGGGTGCCCTTGAAGCGCTCGCGAAGGAACCCGGTCAGCGCGCGGTCCGCGATGGCCGCGTGAAGCGCTCCCGTCCCGGGCCCGTGCCCGTCCACGACGTGCGCGCCGGGCGCCGGCAGGCCGGTGGCGGCGGTGTGCTGGTCCAGGCGCTCGGCGACGAGCCCGGCGACCCTGAACGTGCAGAACGCGCCCTGGCAGGGCCCCATCCCGACGCGGGTGCCGCGCCGGACGTCGTCGATGCTGCACGGCCAGTGCGTGTCCAGGTACGTGTCCACCATCCTGCGATCCACGAGCTCGCACTCGCACAGGAGGGCCGCGTCGCCGCCTCCCTCCTCCTCGTGGTCCGCCAGCCGGTGGCCCAGCCAGTAGGTGTGGCCGGCCTCCTGCCCCGGGAGCATCTCCTCGGCGGTCGTGCAGCGGGTCGTGACGCCCATCTTGGCGGCCACGACGTCCACCGTCTGCTCGGCCATCAACCGGTGGGTCGTGAGCTTGCCGCCCACGATCGACACGAAGTTCTCCACCCCCTGGTCCGCGTGGTCCAGGATCGCGTGGGCCCGGGAGATGGACCGGTTGCCGACGCCCGGGACGGCGTCTGCGGGGGGCTGGTAGAGCGGCCGGACGCCCGCGTAGGCGCGCAGGATCCGCATCCGCGGCAGGTCCGGGAACATCTTCGCGCCCTCGGACACGAGCCGGACGACCTCCGCGCGGGTGATCTCGTACTCGTCCGGGTCCGGGACCTTGATGTCGGTGGTCCCCAGGATCGCCACGGTGTGGACGGGGACCATGATGTCGCCGTCCGACGAGCGGTGGCAGCGGTTGATGACCGCGTCCGTCATGCGGTGGTTGTAGATGAGCATGGTGCCCTTGCCGGGCGTCATCTCCACCGCGACGTTGGCGAGGGCGGCGATCTGGCCGGCCCAAGCGCCCGCGGCCGAGACCACGAACCTGGTCCACACCCGCGAAACGGTGCCCGTCCGCTCGTCGCGCAGGGTGACCTCGGAGATCCGGTTGCCGATCAGCTCCATGCCGACCACGCGGTGGTAGGTGAGGGCCGTGCTGCCGTGGCGCTTCGCGTCGGCCAGCGTGGACTCGATCAGCTGCCACGGCTCGATGGAGCCATCCGGCGTCCGGAAGGCGCGCCGGATCTTCGGGTTGAGCGCGGGCTCCCTGGCGAGGAGGTCCGCCACCCTGACCTCGTCGAAGTCCACGCCGGAGAGGCCGCAGTTCTCCGCGAACGCCTCCACGTAGTCGTCCGGATCGTCGGGCGTGGCAACGAAGTAGCCGCCGGTGTCCTCGATGCTGGCGGGCGCGATCCGCCGGAGCACCCGGTTCTCGTCGATGCACTCGCGGGCCGCGAGCTTGTCCTTGCCCACGTAGCGGCCGCCGGAGTGGAGGAGGCCGTGGTAGCGGCCGGTCGTCCCGGTGCCGAAGTCGCTGCGCTCGACGAGCACCGACTTGAGGCCTCGTCGGGCCAGGTCCCGGAGGACGCCGGCGCCGGTGGCGCCTCCCCCGATGACGAGGACGTCGACGGTGTGCGGCACCGCCATGATGGTCACCTCGCTGCGTGCCCGCGGGTCAACGCGCCCCGGGCTGCGTCATTCACCGGAGCCCGTCGCCGGAGGGCGACGGTCCGGCCTCACTCTAACCCTTGGGCAGGTTGGCGGCGGCTTCCGCGGCCTCCAGCACCTCGTCCAGCGTCGAGCCGGTGCTCGCCTGGACGGCCGCGATCACGGCGCCTTCCACGATGGGCCCGCGGCTCAGGCGCACGTTCCCGGGCTCGCCGAGCAGCTCCAGCGCCGTCACCGTGGAGAGCACGGCGCTGCCGAGGTCCACGAGGACCACGACCCCCGCGCCCGCGTCCGCAGCCTCGATCGCGGCGGCGATGCGGGCGGCGTCCGTGCCGATGGTGCCGTCCTCCATGCCGCCCGCCGCGACGATGCGGACGTCCGGCCCGGCCATCTGGCCCGCCAGCTCCGCGGTGCCCTCGGCGATGCGGCTCGAATGCGAGACGACGACGAGCCCGACACAGGGTGCCGCTGCTGCAGTCACGATTCGCTCCCGGTCAAGTGACAGCCCCGACGCCCAGGGGGCGTCGGGGCTGTCCTGCGTTCAGGTCCCTGCGAGGACTAGTCGACCCAGGCGAAGGTCCGCGTGACGGCCTTCTTCCACTGGGCGTACTCCTTGTCGCGGAGCTCGGCCGCCATGGCCGGGGTCCACTCGGCGTCGCGCGCCCAGTTCTCGCGCAGGTCCTCGACCTCGGCCCAGTAGCCGACCGCGAGGCCGGCGGCGTAGGCCGCGCCCAGCGCCGTCGTCTCGGCGACGACCGGCCGGATGACCGGGACGCCCAGGACGTCGGACTGGAACTGCATGAGCAGGTTGTTGAACACCATGCCGCCGTCGACCTTGAGGGCCGTGAGCGGGACGCCGGAGTCGGCGTTCATGGCGTCCAGGACTTCGCGGGTCTGCCAGGCGGTCGCCTCGAGGACGGCGCGCCCGATGTGGCCCTTGTTCACGTAGCGGGTGAGGCCGGCGATGACGCCGCGCGCGTCGCCCTTCCAGTACGGGGCGAACAGGCCGGAGAACGCCGGGACGAAGTACACGCCGCCGTTGTCCTCGACCGTGGCCGCGAGCGCCTCGATGTCCGAGCTCTTCTCGATCATGCCGAGGTTGTCGCGGAGCCACTGCACGAGCGCGCCCGTGATGGCGATGGAGCCCTCGAGGGCGTACACGGCCGGCTTGTCGCCGATCTCGTAGCCCAGGGTGGTGAGCAGGCCGCTCGCGGACGGGACGATCTTCTCGCCCGTGTTCATGAGCATGAAGCAGCCGGTGCCGTAGGTGTTCTTCGCCTCGCCGGCGGAGAAGCACGTCTGGCCGAAGAGGGCCGCCTGCTGGTCGCCCAGGTCACCCGCGACCGGCACGCCGGCGAGGTCGCCGACGCAGGTGCCGTAGACCTCGGAGGAGGCCTTGATCGCCGGGAGCATGGACTTCGGCACGCCCATGATGCCCAGGATCTCGTCGTCCCAGTCCAGGGTCTCGAGGTTCATGAGCATGGTGCGGCTGGCGTTGGTGACGTCCGTGACATGCACGCCGCCGTTGACGCCGCCGGTGAGGTTCCAGATGCACCAGGTGTCCATGTTGCCGAACACCAGGTCGCCGGCCTCGGCCTTCTCGCGGGCGCCGGGGACGTTGTCCAGGATCCAGCGGATCTTGGGCCCGGAGAAATAGGTGGCGAGCGGCAGGCCGACCTTGGCCCGGAAGCGGTCCTGGCCGCCTTCCTTGGCGAACTCGTTGACGAGGACGTCGGTGCGGGTGTCCTGCCACACGATGGCGTTGAACACCGGCGTGCCGGTCGTCTTGTCCCAGACCAGGGCGGTCTCGCGCTGGTTGGTGATGCCCACGGCCGCGAGGTCGGCGGCGGTGATGCCGGCCTTGGCGAGGGCGCCCTTGATGACTTCCTGGCTGCGCGTCCAGATCTCGTTCGCGTCGTGCTCGACCCAGCCCGGCTTCGGGTAGATCTGCTCGTGCTCCTTCTGGTCGATCGCGACGACCGCGCCGGCGTGGTCGAAGATCATGAAGCGGGTGCTCGTGGTGCCCTGGTCGAGGGCCCCGACGTACTTGCTCATACGGATAGATGCTCCCGTGTGCTTGGGTTCGGCTACGCCTTGAAGAAGGTGTCAGCCATGGCCTTGAGCAGGAGATGCGAGGACGTCGCGCCCGGGTCCTGGTGACCCGCGCTTCGCTCTCCCAGGTAGCTCGCCCGACCCTTGCGGGCGACGAGCGGGATCGTGGCGAGCATGCCCTGCTCCGCCGCCGCGACGGCTGCAGCGAGGGCGTCGGCCGGGGCATCACCCCGGTCTCGGCCCGCCCGCAGCGCGTCGAGCGCCGGGAGGAGGGCGTCGAGCATGGTCTTGTCGCCCGACTCGGCCTTGCCCCGGGCCTGGATGTCGGCGATGCCGGCCTCCAGGCCCGCCACGAACTCGGGGAAGTCGATCTCGGCCTTGCCGACCGTGGTCGCCCCGAACTTCGTGAAGTAGCCCCAGTACAGCGGACCGCTTGCGCCGCCCGTCGTGGACATCAGGCGCTTGCCGGCAGCCTTCATCAGGCCGCCGACGTCGCCCGCCGGTATCGAGGGAAGCTCCGCCAGGACGGCCTGGAAGCCCCGGTCCATGTTGATGCCGTGGTCGGCATCACCGATGGCGGAATCCAGCTCCGTCAGGTAGGCCTTCGCTTCCGCAAGCCGGCCGGCGGCCAGCTTGAGCCAGGCCACCACGTCGTCGTAGGAGATTGACGCGGTGCTCATCGTCCTGCTTCCCGCTCCTGGTGAGGGGTGCTCGGTCAGACGCCCCAGCGGAGGGCGGGGGTATTGACCGGCGCATCCCAGTACTTGGTCAGTTCGTCGTCGAGCTTGAGCAGCGTGATCGAGCAGCCGGCCATCTCGAGGGACGTGATGTAGTTGCCGACCAGGCTCCGGGTGATGGTCACGCCGCGCGCCGCGCACATCTGCGCGAGCTTGTTGTAGACGATGTACAGCTCGACGAGCGGGGTGCCGCCGAGGCCGTTGACGAACGCGAGGACGTTGTCCCCGGCCACGAACGGCATGTCGTCCAGGATCGGGGTGGCGAGCATCTCGGTGATCTCGTCGGCCGTGGCGAGCTTCATCCGGGACCGGCCCGGCTCGCCATGGATCCCGACGCCGATCTCCATCTCGTCGTCCGCGATCTCGAAGGTGGGCTTGCCGGCGGCCGGGACGGTGCAGCTCGTGAGCGCCATGCCCATCGAGCGGACGTTGTCCTGGACCTTCTGGCAGAGGGCCGTGACGGTGGCGAGGTCGGCACCGGCCTCCGCGGCCGCTCCGACGATCTTCTCAGCCAGCACGGTGCCGCCGACGCCGCGCCGGCCGGCCGTGTACAGGGAGTCCTTCACCGCGACGTCGTCGGCGATGACGACCGCCGTGACCTCATGGCCCTCCTCGCGCGCCATCTCGGCCGCGATCTCGAAGTTCATGATGTCGCCGGTGTAGTTCTTGACGATGTGCAGCACGCCCGCGCCACCGTCGACGGCCTTGGTGGCCGCGAGCATCTGGTCGGGCACGGGCGAGGTGAAGACCGCGCCCGGGCATGCCGCGTCGAGCATGCCCATGCCGACGAAGCCGCCGTGCATCGGCTCGTGGCCCGAGCCGCCACCCGAGATGACGCCGACCTTGCCCGCGCGCGGGGCGTCCTTGCGGACGACGATGTTCGGCTCCTCGACCCGGATGTAGTCCGGATGGGCGGCGAGCATCCCGGCGAGAGCCTCGTCGACGACGCTCTCGGGTGCGTTGATGAGCTTCTTCATGCGCTCTCCCCGTTGAGGTGGAAGCTCGCCGCCGGGAACCGGAGGGAACCCCGGCGGCGAGCGGAAGGTTCTTCAGGGACGGACGCTACCTAGGCGCCGACGGCCGCCTTGAACGCGTTGTAGGCCAGGGCTGCCACAACGGCGCCGACGATCGGGCCGGCAACCGGGATCCAGGAGTACGCCCAATCGGACGCACCCTTGCCGGGGATCGGCAGGATCTGGTGGATGATGCGCGGGCCGAGGTCGCGGGCGGGGTTGATCGCGTACCCGGTCGTGCCGCCGAGCGACATGCCGATGGAGAACACGACGAGGGTCACGGACAGCGGGCCGAGGGCGATGATGCCCTTGTTGTCGCCGAACGCGAGGACGAGGTACACGAGCACGAAGGTGCCGATGACCTCGGAGATGAAGTTGAAGGCGTAGCTGCGGATGGCCGGGCCGGTGCTGAAGACGGCGAGCTTGAGGCCCGGGTCCTCGGTCTCCTTCCAATGCGGCCAGTAGTGCAGGGCCACGAGCAGGGCGCCGAGCATCGCGCCGACGAACTCACCGATGAAGTAGGTCGGGACCTTGTCCCAGGGCAGGGCGCCCTGGACGGCCAGGCCGACGGTCACGGCCGGATTGAGGTGCGCACCGCTCCACGGGGCGGCGACGACCACGCCCGTGAACACGGCGAAAGCCCATGCCGCGGTGATGACGATCCAGCCCGCGTTGTTGGCCTTCGACTTGGCGAGCAGCACGCCGGCCACAACGCCATCGCCGAGGAGGATCAGGAACATGGTCCCGAAGATCTCGCCCAGCAGGATTTTCATGTCCATGCGAAAACACTCCCTCTGGTTTGATTGGCCCCTCGTCTCCCAGGGCCCTGGGTCCCTCCGCCCGCCGTGTCGCTGCGGCGCTCCCTGCGCGCGCGTGGGTTGCGGGCCGTGCAGGTGCGAAGCTCCTCCGGTGGCTCCTCCTTTCGCAACCGAGCGGTGGGGGAGCCGTGGCGACCAGGCCGCGGGAGACCCACCGCTGCAAGCGCGGATAACCCGACTCTAGGGGCGCGGGCGGGAGCCAAATCTCAAGACAAAGTGAATCCGTTCCGCATCCTTTCCGCTACCCGGGCGGACGGTTCGCCGGCGCGGCAGCGGGGGCGTCGCGGGCCCCGGCCGCCGCGTCGGCGAGGCAGCGGACCAGGATCGCGCTCGATGCAGCTCCCGGGTCGAGGTGGCCGGCCGAGCGTTCCCCGAGGTAGCTGGCGCGGCCCTTGCGGGCGACGAGCGGGATCGTGGCCAGGGCACCCGCCTCGGCCGCGGCGGCGGCCCGGGCGAGCACGGCGTCGGCCGGCTCGTCCTGGCCGGCGTCGCGGAGCACAAGGAGGGCGGGCACGAGCGCGTCGAGCATGGTCTTGTCGCCCGGCACCGCCCGGCCGAGTGCCGTGATCCCGTCGATGGCGCCGGCGAGGGCCGTCGTGACCAGCGCCACGCGGCCCGGGTGCGCCTCGCGCGCGTGCTCCGCCAGGCGGGCGCCTGCCGTCATGAGTGCCCGGCCGTACAGCGCGCCGCTCGCGCCCCCGACGACGCCGAGGAGGCGACGGCCCGACGCCGTGAGCAGCGGCCCGACGCCGTCCGTGGCGAGCGTGCCTGCCTCCAGGTCCGCGAGGACCGCCGTGAAGCCCCGGTCCAGGTTGATGCCGTGATCCCCGTCCCCGATGGCGGCGTCCAGGTCGGTCAGCCAGGCCCGGCGCTCGTGGATCACCCCGGCGGCGCCCCGGAGCCACGCCATGGCCAGGGCGACCTGCTCGGCCGGCTGGCGTTGCGTGGGCCGCCCGGTGTCCACGCGCTCGTCCCGCGGCCGCTTCGGCATCGTCCGGGCGCCCTCCGCGGCCGCCGCGACGGCCTCGAGGTCGTCGCCAGCCGCGGCCGCGACGGCCGCCAGCACGGCGCCCTCGATGAACGGAGCCTCGCTCACGCGCACGAGCTCGCGCTCGGCCGGGTCGAGGTCGTCGAGCGCGACGTCGACCGCCATCGAGGCGCTGCCGAGGTCGATGAGCACGAGGATCCCGTCGCGGCCGGTCTCGGCGAGGACCGCGCGCAGGGCCTGGGCCACCTCCAGGCCGTTCGTCCCGAGACGCCCGCCCTCGAGGCCGCCGGCACCCGCGACCGGCACCGCGGGCGCGGCCTGGGCGACCATCGCGACGGCGCCCCGCACGACCTCCTCGCTGTGTCCCACCAGGACCAGGCCGACCACCGCTCGCTCCCTCGCCGTACACCGGGATCGCGGTACCCGCCCCGCGCCAGCGGCCCCTCCAGCCCCGGTTCCGGGGGCGGCGTTGGTCATACACTACGCTGGCCAATGAGCATCCGCAGCGGCGACGACCGCCCGGGGGTCACATCCCCCGTCACCCCCGGCCCGGGCCCCCTCGGCGGCCCCGCCGGTCGCCGTCCGCGAGCGCCGGTGGCGTTCACCGGCCGGGATCTCGCGGCGATCACGGCCCGCGCGGAGCGGCTCCTGCTGCGCAACCGCGCGTTCCTCGACCGGCTCGACGCGGAGCTGGGTGACGGGGACCACGGCGAGAACATGAGCGTCGGGTTCGGGGACGCGGCGCGGGCAATGGCGGCCGGCGACTCCGGCGCCGACATCGGCGACCTGCTGCGCCGGATGGGGCACCTGCTGGTGGCGGGTGTCGGTGGGGCCGGAGGGTCGCTCTACGGCACCGCGTTCATCGAGGCGGGCATCGCGGTCGCGGGGCTCGCCGCCCTCGGCCCCGAGGACACGGCCCGGGCCCTCGACGCCGCGGCGGAGGGCATCGCACGGCGGGGCCGGTGCCGGCTGGGCGACAAGACGATCTACGACGCGATCCGGCCCGCCGCCGACGCGTTCGCGGCCGCCCTGGCGGCCGGCGCAGGCCAGGAGGCCGCCATCCTGGCGGCGATCCGTGCCGCTCGTGAGGGCATGCACGGGACGACGCCGCTCGTGGCACGCCGCGGCCTGGCCCTCCGCCTGGGCGAGCGGTCGCGCGGCCACCAGGACCCCGGAGCGACCTCGTGCTACCTCCTGGTCCGCTCGCTGCTGGCGACCGGCAGGCGCGGGGCATGACGACGGCCCCGGGTGTGTCTGCCCTCACCGAGGACGAGCTCCGCCGGACCTTCGAGGAGTCGCAGCGCCAGGCCGACACCGTCTTCGCCCAGTACCAGCTGAGCCAGCTGCTCGCGCTGGGGGGCGACCTCCCGCAGATGGCGTCGAGCGTCATCGGCGAGCTGGTCCGGGCGAGCGACGCCGTGGTGGGCGCCATCTGGCTCGCCGCACCCGGCGGCAACGAGCTGCGCCTCGCCGCCACGGAGCCAGACCTCCTCCGAGGGCCTGCCGGGCCGACGGGCTGGACGGTGGGGCCCATCATCCGCGCACCCGGCAAGGAGGGCGATATCCCGGCCCACCTGATCCCGGGCGGCTTCGTGACCGCCGGGGTGGCGCGCTCGTGGGTCACCCGCCACGGCTGGCACGGCGTCTCGCTGGACGAGCGGCGGGACCTCGGCGACGGGACGCTGGAGGCCCAGGTCGTGGGCGTCCTCGCCCTGCGGCCGCCGGACGGGAAGCGGCTTCCGGGCGACCGGGTCCGCCTCCTTGGGCTGGTCCGGCACGAGCTGGCCATCGCGCTGCGGGCGGCCCAGCTGCGCGAGGAGCTGGCGGGGGAGCAGGCGCTCCTGGCGGCGATCCTTGACGGCGCGACCGAGGGGATCGTGGCCGTCGACCGGTCGCGGCACGTCGTGCGCGTGAACCGGGCGGCCGTGGCGCTCATCGGCGGGCACGTGCCGGCGGCAGGCGCGACCTGCGAGCAGGTCCTGGGCTGCCGGGAGGGCGCGGACCTCCGGTGCGGCCCGAGGTGCCGGTTCCGCGAGGTGCTCGCCGACCCGTCCGGGATCGTGGAGACGGAGCTGCGCCTCGCCACCCGCGACGCCGGCGAGATCCCAGTGGCCGCCTCGTTCTCCGCGATGGACGGGCCGGAGCCCGGGGCCGTGGTGGTGCTGCGCGACCTGCGCTCGGAGCGCGCGGCGGAGGAGCTCCGGGCGAGCTTCCTCGCGGCCGTCTCCCACGAGCTGCGGACGCCGCTCGCCCTCATCTCGGGCTATGTCGACAGCCTCCTCGACCTGGGCCTGGACCCCGACGCCCAGCGCCGCTCGGTGGAGCGGATCGGCTCGGCCGCGGCGCGCCTGCAGGCCCTCGTGGACGAGCTGCTGGACCTCACCCAGCTGGAGCACGCCAGCCTTGCGCTGCACCGGTCGCGGACCGAGGTCGCGGACCTCGTGGCGTCGGTCACCGGTGGCCTCGGCGAGTGGCCCGGGATGCCGCCCGTGACCGTCGCCGTCCCGCCGGGCCTGCCGCTCGTCCAGGTGGACGCGGTCCGCATCGGCCACGTGCTCGTCAACCTCGTGGACAACGCCCGGCGCTACGGCCGCCGTGGCGGCGCCATCCACATCCGCGCGCGCCGCCAGCGCAGCACCGTGGTCATCACGGTGGAGGACGAGGGTCCGGGGATCCCGCCCGACGAGCGCGTGCTCGTCTTCGACCGGCTCTACCGTGGCCGGTCCGCGCGCGAGGCGCATCCCCGCGGCACGGGCCTCGGGCTCCACGTCTGCCGCCGGCTGGTCGAGGCGCACGGCGGCCGGATCTGGATCGAGCCCGGCGATGACCACAGCGCCATCTCGTTCAGCCTCCCGGCCGCGCGCCGCAACCCGGCCGTCGGCGAGGGCACGGCTTGAGCGCCCGGGCGGCCGATCCCGAGCGCCCCGACCGCACCCCCGACGGCCGGCGGGTCGTGCCGCCACCCCGGCCGGAGGCCGCGCAGCCCGGTCACGGCGAGCTGGTGCTGATCGTGGAGGACGAGCCGGAGTTCCGGGAGCTCGTGGAGCTCTGGGTGAGCCGCCACGGGTGGCGCACGGCCACCGCGGCCGACGGCCTGGAGGTCATGCGCCGCTTCGAGGAGGAGGAGCCGGACCTCGTGCTGCTCGACCTCAACCTGCCGGGCATGGATGGCTGGGAGGTCACCGAGTGGATCCGGCGGGTGAGCACCGTGCCCGTGATCATGGTCACGGCCATGGGCTCCGAGGCGGACGTCGTCCGGGGCCTCGTCACCGGCGCGGACGACTACCTCACCAAGCCCATCCGCATGCCGGAGCTGGTCGCCCGGATCGCCGCCGCCTTGCGCCGGGTGAGGCTCGCGGGCGGGCGCCCGCGCGAGGACGAGCCGATCGACCACCCCGGGCTGCGCATCGAGCCGTCCACGCACCGGGTCGTCGGCGAGGCCGCCGAGATCCACCTGACCCCGACCGAGTTCCGGCTCCTGGTCACGCTCGCGCGGCACCCGGGCGTGCTGCGCAGCCACGCGGAGCTCCTGCGCGGCGTCTGGGGCCCCACCTACGGCGAGGAGTCGCAGCTCCTGCGCGTGACGATGCGCAACCTGCGCACCAAGCTCGCGACGGCCGCGCCTGGGCGCACCTACATCGCCACGGAGTACGGCCTGGGATACCGGTTCCAGCCAGGGAGATGACCGCCCGCGCACGCTCCAGGGCACACCACCTCGTCTGCTAGATTGGCGCTCCGTCCAGCAGCCACCTCGCCCGCCCGTGTCCCTGCCAAGGCCGCGGGCCCTCGGAGCCCTTGTCCCCGTGACCGACCCCATCGATCCCAACACCGTCGCGCCGTCCGTCGCCAACCTCGAGACCATCGTCTCGCTGTCCAAGCGCCGCGGCTTCGTCTTCCCCTCGTCCGAGATCTACGGCGGCATCAACGCCGTGTGGGACTACGGGCCCCTGGGCGTGGAGCTCAAGAACAACGTCAAGCGCGCCTGGTGGCGCACGATGATCCAGGACCGCAACGACATCGTGGGGCTGGACGCCGGCATCCTGATGCACCCCCAGGTCTGGGTCACGTCCGGCCACGTCGGCTCCTTCTCCGACCCGCTGGTCGAGTGCGCCGAGTGCCGCCGGCGCTACCGCCTGGACGAGCTGCCCGGGACCGAGAACCTGACCCAGACGGACCTG
>Ga0302262_10000988_pt1 | contig 12033 bp, 15 predicted proteins | sample II_Fen_E3_4_FD_194557 | JGI IMG/M metagenome (GOLD analysis project Ga0302262, IMG submission 194557) | Peat permafrost microbial communities from Stordalen Mire near Abisko, Sweden - II_Fen_E3_4 | ecosystem: Environmental > Terrestrial > Soil > Wetlands > Permafrost | place: Sweden: Abisko...
CGGCAAGCTCAACCTGCAGTTCGAGCGCCGGCGCTGGATCGAGCGCGGGCCGTGGCCCGGCACCGCCACCGGGACGACCTACGCCGACACCGGCTATCAAGCGAGCTGGGAGGTCTCCCGCGCGCAGCCCGGTGCGCCAGGCATCCTCGTGCTGTACTCCGGCGGCGCCGTCACCGACGCGATGCGCTCGCGGTCCCCGTTCGCGCTCGCCTCCGATCCCGCGGTGGCCGCGGATGTCGCGCGCGGGCTCGACCAGATCGCGCCGGTGTTCCCTGGCCTTCGCTGGAACGGCCTCGCGGCCGAGTCGCTGCCGCACCGATCACCCCTGTTCAACAACTCGTACTCGTACTGGCGGGTCGGGCAGTACACGACGATCGCCGGATCGGAAGGCCTGCTGCAGGGCGGCGTGCGGTTCTGCGGCGAGCATACCTCTCAGGACTTTCAGGGCTTCATGGAAGGCGGTGCGTCCACCGGCGAGCAGACCGCGCTGGATCTGATCGCGCAGCTGCGCTGACCTCCCCAGCGCCCCACGGGTCGTCGAGCGTGCTCGCGCCATCGAGGTAGCGCTGCCAGTCGCGCTCGAGCGGAACCGGTAGTCCTGCCACGCGCGCTCGAACAGCCGATTGGCATAGATGTGCGGCGTGTACGACCTGCCGCGGCGGGCGAGCGCCTGCCGGACGACTTCCGTCAAATAGCATGACCGCTGCGCGACCCGCGCTGGCCTTGGCGCGCGATCAGCCGCAGCACCGGCGGGCCTTCGCGCAGGTGCACGCGCGCACGCAGCCGCACGTCGGATTGCGCGCCGGTAGCCGCGGCCGGAACGCGTCGCCGGGCAGCGTGAACGGATACGGCTCCGCGCCGGGCGGGTTCACGTCCTTGTTCAGGTAGACGAAGCGCACGACGAGATCGTCGAAGTCGCCATCGGAGCCACCGGGCACCACGTCGTCAGCCGCGAAAGCTGCCGAACATGCGCAGAACGACCTCGCTGGTATGCTCCTCGACATAGACGAACAGGACCGCGTCGCAGTCGACGACGGCAGTAAAAAAGTGGCCCTTCTTGCACGCATGCGGACGGCCGTCCTTGGTCTTGGTCGGTTGGATCAGCGCGCCGGTCGCGTCCGTCGAGATCACCTGCGCGTGCGCGATCGCATCGTCCCACATCGCGTGGACGATCGTCGCACCGAGTGCATTCCCGGCGTGCTCGACGTAGCGGCTCATCGTCCCACGATCCAGGGCCATGCCCTGGTCGGAGAGATCTTGCTCGAGCCGAAAGTGCGGCGTGCCCGACCCGAACTTCGATGTGATCACGCGCGTGATCGCCGAGGTATGCAGCAGCGCGCGTGGAAACAAGGTCAGTGGGCCCGGCGCCGCCCACACGGTGGTCTCATCGCCAACTACGACCTCGTACTAGGCGACCCGCTTGACCAGCACAGCGAAGCCACCGCGCTGGAACATCAGCTGGTAGCTGTCTTCGAACCCGATCCGTCGACAGCCCTGGGCCTCGAGGTCGTGGTCGAGGATCTCCACCGGGCAGCGCGGTAGCTTGCTCGTGCTGAGGTCGCGGCGACCCTTCGGCTTGGCTTTGGCCCCGTCGCGCGGACCCCCCAGGCGGCTTTGGGGCCGGATCGGGATCGATCGCATCCTTGGCGCGCTCGAGCGCCGCGTCGAGCCCTTCTGGAGCTGCGCCTCGGCCGCGAGCAAGTCGCCCAGCGCGAGCTGTGTTTCGCTGGTGTGGCTGCGCTCGGTCTTGTTGCCGAACAGCCGTCGCTTGAGCAGCGCGTTCTCGTGCGCGAGGTTGGTGATCGTGTCCTCGAGCGACGCGACCTTGGCCGTCGTCTCTGCCTTGATCACGACCAACTCCGCCTGCAACGCGGCGTTGAGCCTCGCCAGATCTTCATGCTGTGCCCGCGTTTGCCGACGAACACGAACAACGCACGTGACCGCGGCTCCGCCCGCATCCGTTCCCGAACGAGCGCGCCGAGTCGCCATGTAGATCGGCAGCCCATGCGCGATCACGCGACACCCCCGCGCAACGCCTCGACCACCGACCGTAGGACCTCGGCATCGAAGCCATGCCGGACTTCGATCGCGGCGCCGCCGATTTGCACTGTGATCGTCGGGCTGGCCTCACCCGCGCGAACGAGGTGCACGAACGTCGACGTGGTGGCCGCCTGTCCGCCGTCGGACCTCGCCGCTCGCGCGGTCTTGCCCGCGGGGGCGGGCCGTGCGGTGGTCTTCCGGAGCCACTTGTAGGCTGTCGAGTGGGGCACTTCCAGTCGGGCCGCAGCCTCGGGCACTGTGGCACGCCCCTCGGTCACCAGGTCGATCAGCTCACATCGTTGCTCACGCGTGTAGCGTCTGCGCATACACACACCGTCGCCGCCCGATCGGAGAACCACCAGGTGGGGTCCGCACAGCGGTTACGTCGCACCGGCGGGACCCGGTATCGCCCAGTCTTCGCGCGGTCGAGGAGCGACTGAAGGTTGCCCTCCAGCTGCTCCGCGTACGATTCCGCGCTCTGCCCGTCGACCCCGCGTGCGCCGTCCTTCCGCGTGCGGCGGTAGGCCTCGCGTAGCCAGTTCACGTCGATGTAGTGCGCCAGCGTCTGGATGGCACCTCGGATCTCCTTCGCCTGCTTCGCTATTCCCTTGTGCACCGGCGAGTTGAAGTCGGCGGCGAGCTCCAGGATGCGCCCGGAGACCTGGCTACCAACCTGCACGGTGACGAGCGCGGACAGCGTCCCCGCGGCGGTGACGCGGGCGACGATCGGCCCCTTGTCGGCCTTCTGGGTCGTGAACCGCGGCGATCCGTCCTGCCTGTCGCCGAGGGTGCGGTAGCCGGCATAAGCGGCGGTCGCGACGGCGACGAGGGCGACGAGGGCGCGGCTGGTCATTGCAGCACCACGCTGCGAGGCTGCACGATGCGAGCTGCTCGCGCCGGGATCCTGGCACCGGTCGCCGGATCGCGGGCATGGATCGCGGCTCCCGGCGCGCTGATCGGTCGAGCCTGATCGACGAACCGCCCTTGCCGGAGCAGCGACGCGTGGTTGATTTGCGGGCGTACCAACATTTGCCGGCATCGTCGTGTTCTCGACCGAATATCGTTGCCGGGTTCCATGACGGTGCACGCCCGGCTCGCGAAGCCCTCCATGTCCACGACCCGCGCAGCGGCCGCCCTGCCCCGGCGATCGGTCGCACCTGCGGCGCGAGCGTCACGCGCGATCGGTGCGATGGCCTTCACCACGGGGGATCACGTCGCGTTCGCAGGGGCGCCGAGCCTTCACACCGCGGCGCACGAGGCGGCGCATGTCGTGCAGCAGGCCGGCGGGGTCCGGCTCGCCGGCGGCGTCGGAGGCACCGGCGATCGCCACGAGCGGCACGCGGACGCGGTGGCGGACCGCGTCGTCGCCGGGCAGTCCGTGGAGGCGCTGCTGGCCGAATACCAGGCGCCGCCGGCGTCGACGGCAGAGTCCGCCGTGCAAGCGAAATGCACGTGTGGGACCGGCAGCACCACGCCGTGCACGGCGTGCGCCGACGGCCAAGCCGGCGCCGCCAAGGCGTCGTGCAAGCAAGGCTGCGCGCAGCGCTGGGGCCAGGACACGACGTGCTCGAAGTGGGGCTTTCGCGCCGGCGAAGCCGAGCACGCACCGCAATTCGTGGCGAAGGCGGACCCGCCCAAGCACGCGAAGGCGGTCAAGGACCTGCTCTCCCCGTGCTGCAACACCTGGCCATTCGCGGTCGAGGACCACGCCCGCCGACACCTGGGCCTGAACGGCGCGGCGTCCTGCCCGGCGCAGCACGAACGAGAAGTCGCGACCGTCGGCTTCGGCGGCAAGCAAGTGCAGGTGCTGTGCTCGGACACCATCCCGGGCGGAATGGTAGGCACGACGGCCGATCCGAGGCACTGCAACGGCAAGCTCAGCGCCGAGCTTCTCGAGATGAGCCCGAAGGCGATGCAGGATCTATCGGGTCAGATCGGCAGCGCCTTGCACGTGGACGTGTGCTTCTCGGGCACCAAGCAGGACATGTGTGGGCACGACGGCCCGGGCAAGGCGAGCTTTCCGGAGGCCACCGATTGTGTCACCCGTGGGTGCGCGACAGATCCGGACCGGCCGAAGCTCAAGGACACCGGCTGGCCGCGCATCTGAAGGCGTCATGCGCGCCCGGGCCGCACTCTTGTTGGTCGCGCTGTCGTCGTTCGCCGACGCGGACCGCGTCCATGACCGCGTGCGCTACACCGACGAGCTGGTCGACCAACTCCGGAGAACCGCCGAATGCCGCAAGGCCTCGCCGCCGTGGTGGTGCCGAGCGGCGCGCTGGTCGGAAGGCACCGCCGATCCGCTGCCGATCGGCAAGCCGCTGATCGGTCGCTCGTTCACGAAGGGCCAGCCGGGCCAGAAGGCTCGCTCGCCGCGCAAGATCGATCTCCAGCAAGACTTCGTCCAGGCCATCGTGACCGGGCAGCCCGAGCATCCGGTCATCAAGCTCGAGACCATCTCCGATGCCGCCCCCGAGCTCGTCGCCAACGTGACGCGGGTCCTCGACGGCAAGGCCCCTCGGATCACACTCGATGCGGCGCTCACCACCCAGCTCCGCGCGCTCACCGGCGAGCGTTCGGTGATCGCGGTCGATGGTGAGTGGTTCTGGGACCAGCTCGGCGACGATGTCCGGATGCGCCACGTCCACGGGTTGTGGATCGCGATCCTGGCCCCGCCGCCCGGTTCGGCGCGCGCGTACCCCGATGCCCGGGACGTCTTTGTCCTCACCGACGCCTGGGATTGACATCGAGCTTGGTCGGGAACATCGCGGGGTACCAACATTTGCCGGCATCGTCGTGTTCTCGACCGAATATCGTTGCCGGGTTCCATGACGGTGCACGCCCGGCTCGCGAAGCCCTCCATGTCCACGACCCGCGCTGCGGCCGCCCTGCCCCGGCGATCGGTCGCACCTGCGGTACGCTCGACGACGGTCGCTCCCACCGGCCTGCTCGCGCTCCCGCGCGCCATCGGCAACCGCGCGGTCCGCACGCTGCTCGACCGCCGGTCGCACCAGCACGATGCCCCCCAGGTGCAGCTCGCTTGCGCCGCGCACCACGGCGCCCCGGATCGCGACGCCCAGGTGCACGCGGCCGCCGCAGCGGGCATCTCCGGCCCCGGCGGCCCGCTGCCCCACCTCGAGCAGATCCAGCGAGCGTTCGGCGATCACGACGTCACACACGTCCGGGCGCACGTCGACGGCGCGGCGGCGCAAGCGTCACGCGCGATCGGTGCGATGGCCTTCACCACGGGGGATCACGTCGCGTTCGCAGGGGCGCCGAGCCTTCACACCGCGGCGCACGAGGCGGCGCATGTCGTGCAGCAGGCCGGCGGGGTCCGGCTCGCCGGCGGCGTCGGACGCACCGGCGATCGCCACGAGCGACACGCGGACGCGGTGGCGGACCGCGTCGTCGCCAGGCAGTCCGTGGAGGCGCTGCTGGCCGAATACCAGGCGCCGCCGGCGTCGACGGCAGAGTCCGCCGTGCAAGCGAAGTGCACGTGTGGGACCGGCAGCACCACGCCGTGCACGGCGTGCGCCGACGATGCGGAACGGCACGCGCAGCACGGCTCGGCGGTGCAGCGCAAGGACGGAGATGCCAAGCCCCGGCCGACCTGTCCCACCGGCGCAACGCACTTCCCGCGCGCTAGCTGGTTTCACTGCGACGAGGGTGGGCGCGGCACGCGCGAGCTCGGGTGCTCGGTGTGCTCCGATACCGGCGCGCGCGAGGACCGATGCACCACGATCACCGCGGCGATCGGCACCCGCATCGTCGCCCCCAACATCGGCAGCTGCGGCGACGAGTTCGAGATCAGCGCGGCCGGCGACAAGACCTCCGTGAAGGTCGTGAAGGCCGAGATCCCGGGCGGGGACACCGAGCTCGACATCCACACCGACGTGATCGCGGCGCTCGGCCTATCCGCGGAGCGAGGACGCTACGACGTCTGCCTGCGCCCGCTCGGTAGCAAGGACAGCCGCGTCGTGCGCTCCGGCGACAGCAAGTGCACCCCGCCGGCGGGCGGGAATCCGAAGGCCAAACCATGACGGGCCCCCGCCGCTGACCGCCACGCCCCACGCGCTCGCGGCCTGCGTCGCTGCGCTCGCCGCCGGGGCCTGCGCAGGTGCGGCCCGCCGGGCCACCCGTGATGCTGCCGACGCCACCCTGCTGCCGGTCACCCTCGCCGGTGACCTCGACGTGCCCCGTGCGCTCGCGCTCGACGCCGCGTTCGTCTACGTGGCGACCCGCGGCGCCGTCCTGCGCGTCGCGACGACCGGCTCGCCGCCGGCGCTGATCGCGCGCGTCGACGGCACGCCGTCGGCGATCGCGGTCGACGATCGGGTCGTCTGGTACGCCGTCGACGATCGGCTATGGACGGCGCCCAAGGCGGGTGGCCCTGCGGTCGTGCGCGCCCAGGTCCCGTCCGCGATCCGCGCCATCGCGCTGGCCGACGGAGCGGTCTACCTCGCCACCGAAGCAGCTGCGCTCGCGATCCCGATCGTGGGTGGTTCGCCGCGCGTGGTCGCCGCCGGCCACGACGTCGCGGATCTCGCCGTCGCCGACGCGATGCTGTACTGGCTCGATCGCGATCACGGCGATGTCCTGCGCGCGCCGGTCGGCGGCGGCCGGCCGCAGCGGATCGCGACCGGCTCGCGCCGCCCCCGCCGGCTCGTGATCGAAGGCGCCGATGTGCTGTGGACCACCGACGACGGCGACGTGCTGTCCGCTCCCCGGACCGGCGGCGCCACGCGCACGCTCGCGACCGGGTTGCAGAAGCCATGGGCGCTCGCGGCCGATCCGCGCTTCGTGTACTGGGCAGAGACCAACCGGTTCCGGATCTCCTGCTTACCGAGGCGCGGCGGCGCCGCGATCGTGGTCGCCGCGCACGAGAACTGGCCGCTGGCGCTCGCCGCGGACGGCGACGCGCTGTACTGGCTCGACCAGCACCTGCTGCGCGACGGTGCGGACCAGCCCGACGAGCACAGCGGCCGGCTCCGCACGGTCCCCCGGCGCTGTGTCTCGCGCCAGGCTCAACGCTCGGCATTCCAGCCGACTCAAAGGTTCTCGGTGCTCGACAGGAGGGCCCGGACGGCGACTCACGCCGGCAAATAGCCGGAACATGTCCTCGCCATGGCGCTCCCTCTCATCGTGCTGCGCGTGCGCGCGGATCCACGCGCAAGTGATCGAAATCAGCGGCGGTGACGCGTCAAACCGATCGGTGCTCTAAGGCGTAGTAGCCGGGCTGGTCCAGATCAGCGAGCAAGCTCGGGCCTTGCGGCTTCCAGCCCAGCAGCTCGCACGTCCGGGCACTGGATGCGGCTAGCTCACCGCCCGCGAAGTTGCCGAACCAGCCGAGGTGCTCGCGCTCGCGCGACGCGACCGGCAGACCGAGCCGGCGTCCGATGATTTCGGCGATCTGCTTGAACGGCACGCTCTCGTCGGCGACGGCGTGGTACACTGCCCACGTCACGCCCGCTTCGAGCGCGAGCCGATAGACGCGGGCCGCGTCGAGCCGGTACACGCCGGACCAGCAGTTCGTGCCTTCGCCGATGTAGGCGGACACGCCCTTCTCGCGCGCGAGGCGGATCGCGATCGGGACGAAGCCGTGGTCTCCGAGACCATGAACCGACGGCGCCAGGCGGACCGTCGCCGCGCGCACGCCGCGTTCGGCCAACGCCCGCGCGGTCGCCTCGGACTTGCGCAGTGCCGCCGGATTGGGCAGGTCCGACTCGGTGGCGCCCCGGGGCAGCCCAGACAGGCCGCTCGTGACGAGCAGCGGCCGCTCCGAGCCTTCCAGGGCGCTGCCGAGCGCTTCGATCACGCGGCGGTCCTGTTCCGCGTTCTCGACGAACTTGGAGAAGTCATGGTTGAACGCGGTGTGGATCACCGCGTCCGCCTTCGATGCGGCGCTGCGCAGGATGCCCAGATCCTCGAGCGTGGCGTGGATGACTTGCGCTCCCGTGGCAGCGAGCGAGGCCGCCTTGTCCGCGGAGCGGGCCAAGCCCGTGACCTGGTGGCCGGCAGCGAGCAAATCTTCGACCACGGCAGAGCCGACCCAGCCCGTGGCGCCAGTGACAAATACGTGCATTGCAAAGTCTCCTGATCGGGTATTGAGAAGAAAACCTCCGGCGTGCTTCAGCAAAGCCGGATCGACAACTCCACGTCGCCGAACGGCACGGACAGGTAGCCGTTTCCGGAGGAACGCACGCGCGCCAGGTAGTCCGGGCTGTAGTCGGCGTTGTCGGCAACGATCAGCGCGCCGGGCCGCAGCCGGCTCTGGACCAGATCGAGAACTTCGCAATAGATCGACTTGGCACCATCGAGCAGCAGCAGGTCGATGGACTCGGGAAGGCCGGTGGCCAGCGTCTCCAGGGCATCGCCTTCGCGGATCTCGACCAGGTCGGCCACTCCGCCTTCGACAAGATGCTGGCGAGCTCTGGCGACCTTCGACGGCTCGAACTCGCTGCCGATCAGGCGGCCCCGGCCGTTGTCGCGCAGCGCCGCCGCCAGGTGAAGGGTCGAGAGTCCGAACGAGGTGCCAAACTCGACGATGTGGCGCGCGTTCGTGCTGCGTGCCAGCTGGTACAGCAGCACGCCGGTCTCGCGCGAAACCGGCAGCCACAAGTCCTTGGCGCGGCGATAGAAGTCGACGTATTCGGTCTTGCTGCGCATCAGGCGCTCGCGTTCCTCGCGCGGGATACCGGCCATTGCCGGGCTGGTGGCCCGATCGGCCTGCTCGAACAGGCGATCCAGCAAGGGTGCCAACGGTGCGTCGGTGAGGGTCGAGGTCATGGAGTTGTCCGGTCCAAGGCTGGGGTAGAAACTGCCTTGGGATGTCGCCCCAAAATCCGAGTCATCATCATGCGTTGTCAGGAGTAATATGACGAATCCATCGCGTTGAAAATTCGCATTGGAGTTCGCGTTTTCCTCCATCCCGAATCGAGCCGCCGATCGCCGTAATCCATTGAAAACACGGCGACCGTGCTGATCCGGTCGAGTCCGAAGCGGCTGAACGGGCACCGAAGGCTCAGGTTTTTCGTCAGGAAACGGCGTCTTCGTTGCGACGCGGCGTGGTGATCCGGCCGGGGGCGACCGGGGGAGCTTCGAGAGCCGCGTCGCCGACGATCCACGCGCGGTCCTCGGTCGTCAGCGGCTCGCGTGCCCGAGGGCGCTGGCGGCATCCTGTGCCTACCGTGGCGTCTGACTTACTTACCAGGCGAGCGAGCCGGTCGGGGCGCACGCGCGTCACGGCGATGGCCTCGAGGTGGCGGTGGTCGCGACAGCGCGATCTTTGGTCCCCAAGCGTCGGGCAAGAGCAAACGTGCTGGACGCGCTCAGCTTCGTGCGGCGCGCGATCGTGGACCCGCATCGGCAATGGTGGGGGGGCCGCGGTGGTCCGGCGCCCTCCACCACCTCCACCGGGCGTTGCGGAGAGCTGATCCCGGGCGCCTCCAGCGAAGCATCCGCGACGGGAACGATTCACTGTCGTTGGGCGCTATCGCCCCCCCGATCGACGATGCCGAGGTGGTGCTCGAGGCGCTGCTTGAGCCAGCGAGCTTGCTCCGGTGTATCGAGGTCGACGAGTTCGTGGTCGAGCCCTGCGGTGTCGCGCACGATGAGGACAAAGCTGATGGTCTCTTCGCCATCGAAGTCCTTTATGGTCGGCATGTATGTGAATAGCTGATCGATGTTCCCGACCGGAATATCGCCCCCCCTCATGACGACGCTCCTCATGACCGTGATCCCGACGCTTCCTATAGTACACGGGATTGGACCCGATCCGCAGGACAGTCGCTCGTGGTCTGCATGGAGCCGGCCGGGATGGTTCGATGGTTCCGCGCCATCAAGTGCTCCGGGCACCGCGTTGGGTTGGCTCACTCCGGCTCGGCTTCCGGGCTCAAGATGCTCTGGATGGCTCGGAGGAGGCCGTCGTCGCTGAAGCAGTACGCCTGGGCGCCGAGCGCAAGTGCGCGGGCCTTGCGCGCGCTCGCGTCGTCATGCGTCGAGAAGATCAGGACGGGGCTGCGGAGCCCCTGGCCCCGCATGCCTTCGAGAAGGCGGACGGCGGTCGGCGGGGTGCGCCTGCTTCCCCAGTGGGTGATCACAAGGTCGAAGGGCGTGGACGCTTCCTGGTTGGCCCTGATACATGAGAGGGCATTCTCGGCCGTCGAAGCGGGCTGGACGGAGAACGCGTCGAGCGGGGTGTTCGCGAGCAACTTGGAGAGGGCGAAGAAGTTCGTCAAGTGATCGTTGTTGTCGGGATGCGGATCGAGCCAAAGGAGCCGTTTGTTCTGCAGGAGAGATCCGAAATGGAAGATGGGATTGGTCTGATCGTGGAGCTGCTTGAGCAGCGCATCGAAGCCGGAGAAGTCGTTCCCTCCCTTGGTGTCGTAGGTGAGGATTTCAATACCCTCATGCCGCCGGAAGTGCTCACGCCGGATCGCAGAGATGTCGTTGATGATCGAGTAGGCCATGGGCGCCTCGCCGCGGTAGCCGACGAGGGCGAGGAGCTCGGAGCGGATCTCGTTGAGGTACGCGTCGGTAAACGAGAATCCGAGGTAGAGCACGGTTTGACTGGCCAGCACGGCCCGGAGGAAGGCAGAATAGCCAGGGTTTTCGTAGAGGAGCCGCCGGTAGTCCCTGCGCGTGAACACCACCGTCTGGGGTTTGCGAACGTCTCCGTGGATCTTGAGGACGGGTACGCGAGGCGGAGGTCCGGGGTGGAACAGCCGTTTCCACCACGGTGCGCTGCGTTCGGGCCGGAGGATGTCCCGGAAGGCATCGGCGTTTGGCGTCTCGCCGTCGAGCACGCCGTCGAAGTTCGTGGTCAGGATGGCCCTGAACGGAATGCCATGGAGCCACTCGACGCGGCGCAAAATGGCGTCAGTCGGCTCGGGGCATCCCAGGCGCGCGTGGAGTTCGGCGTTGAACGCGGCCTTGCCGACGGTATCCTCGATCACCTGCGCGGCTTCGTCATAGGCGTGGGGCGTGCTCTCCTGGAGCAGCGCCAGGACGTGCGCCCGTCGGGCGGCGTCGAAGGCATCTCGACCTGAGAGGCCCTCAAGGAGCGTCCTCCACGAGGGCAGCTTGGCCGCGCTGGAGAACCCGGATCCGACGAAGGCGATGCAGCCGCCGGAGCGCAGCGAGCGAAGGAGGGCCTCGGGGAGCTGATTCATCGACCGTGCGAGATCTTGAGGGGTCGGGGGCCCGCGCACAATCGACGATGCCGCTGATCGCGGCGATCATCGGGTCCTCGTCATACAGCCCGCGCAGAACTTTGCAGTCCCGCTGGCTGGTAGGTGCTGCGGAGCGGCGATCGCATGGTGCCTACCTACTTGGCTCTTCGCAGAACCGTGATCGGGATCGACCCGTCCTTTCGGGCAGTCACCTTCCATGCAAGCTCATCGCCATTCAATTCATAGGGATTCACGCCAGTCGTATCATCCAGATTGGGAACCGAACTTCGGTCTCGCTGAAATGTGATTGTATGCTTGACTGCATCGAGGCTGTAGCGGCCGAAACCGGCGCTCATGCTGAGTGATGCATCTTTATATTCTTCCGGAGTGCCTTCGAATTTCTCGCCGGACGCGAACTTCAAGCGTTCCGCGCGGTAGATCTGGAGGGAGTAGTAGCCATCGGACGTGAAGATGCAAAGTCCATGCGGGTTGGGGCCATAGTCTGGAACCCGCGCGCCGTTGGGGAGCAGCTTGTCGGCGGCCGTGAGGACCCAGGTGCCGACGATCGATGGATTCGCCTGCGGCGTGGCGTTCACCGCCCCGCAGGCGCCGAGGAGCAGGGTCGCGGCCAGCGCGGCGACGGCGCTGTTCCTGCGGGCATTTAGATTGAAGTCGATCATCATCGCTTTTGCTCCACGTCTATGTAGGTTGGGAGTGCCTTGGTTCTTGATTCCGGTTTGGCGTTCTGGGCCTCACCGGGGGCAGGCTTTGCCGCCATCGTCGCGGCGCGGTTTTTCGCCTGGCTCATGAGGCCTCGGCCTCCGCG
>Ga0302262_10000992_pt1 | contig 12012 bp, 11 predicted proteins | sample II_Fen_E3_4_FD_194557 | JGI IMG/M metagenome (GOLD analysis project Ga0302262, IMG submission 194557) | Peat permafrost microbial communities from Stordalen Mire near Abisko, Sweden - II_Fen_E3_4 | ecosystem: Environmental > Terrestrial > Soil > Wetlands > Permafrost | place: Sweden: Abisko...
CGTTGCTGACGATGATCTCAACGATGTGTTTGGGATTCTTGAAGCCCAGTTTGGTCGGCACCCTCACCCGCAGTGGATAACCGTAGTCCGGTGGCAAGGCGACTTCAGCGAAGTCCAGCGCCAGCAGGGTTTGCGGATGCAGCGCCGTGGGCATGTCCAGGCTGGAGTAATAGCGATCCGCACATTTGAAGCCGACATAGCGTGCCGTGGTGTCGGCACCGATGGCGTCGAGGAAGGTCTTGAGCGGCACCCCGCCCCACTGGCCGATGGCGCTCCAGCCCTCAATACAGATCAACCGCGTGATGTCACTGCGCTGTGGCAGCTTGCGCAGACCTTCCAGGGTCCACGGTTGTTTGTCCCGCACCAGCCCGGACACCGCCAGCTTGTAGTCGGAAATATCCAGCTCCGGCACGTTGTATTCGGGATAGAAGGCATTGAACGGAAACGGCTTGGTCAGTTGCGCCTTGCTGTAGGTCGGCGCCAGTTTCTGCCCGCTGAACAGCCAGGCCTGGACCCGGTCGTTCCAGCGCGACATGGCCCACAGCACTTTGTCGACCTGATCGCCGTCCTGCAGATTGCAGCCGGTCAGCATCGCCATGGCGCCGATAGTCAGGCCGCCACGCAAAAAGGCCCGGCGCTGAATATTGACCAGTTGCGTCTGCTGCGCAGGCTCCAGGCGAATGCGCTGGGTGATGCGCTTGCGCGGTTCATTCATGGCTGTTCTCCGGGCTGATCTTCAAGACGGCGACCGCCCGTGATCATCGGCAGCAAGGTTCGCGGCACCAACAGCACCAGCGCCAGATGCACGACGACAAAGGCGCCAATGGCCGCCATGGCGACGAAGTGAACCTTGCGCGCGGTATCGAAGCCGCCCATCAGGCCAGCCAGTTCCTGCAACTGCACCGGTTTCCAGATTGCCAGGCCGGACAGCACGATGAGCACGCCCATGGCCAGCACCAGCCAGTACATCAAACGCTGTACGGCGTTGTAACGGCCGTGCTCATGGACCAGGCGAAAACGCAGGGCGGCTAGCAAATCGCGCTTTACCGCCAGCAGCGATAACGGCAGCAAATCACGTTTGAAATGGCGGCTGAACACGCCATACAGCAGATAGGCCAGGCCATTAATGACCAGCAGCCACATCACGGCGAAATGCCAGGCAATGGCGCCGCCGAGCCAGCCGCCGAGGGTCAGGGATTTGGGGAAGGTAAAGGCAAACAGCGGCGAGGCATTGAAGATCTGCCAACCACTCATGAACATGCAGGTCATGCCGATGGCATTGAGCCAATGGGTCAAGCGCACCGGCCAGGGATGAAGGCGACGGGGTTTCATGGGCATCTCCTGGTAGGCGCACTGCCCCACCCGCGAAGGGGCGCAGGCCGGGGCAGCGCAGACATCATCGAGCTTACATCGGTGGCGTGAAACCATCCTTGCCAACAGCTACGCCACGGGCGCTCTTGCCGTCATCGGCCGGGAACAGGACGATCCTGGCGCCAGGCTTCAGCTCGCTGCGCTCACCCGGTTGCACGTAGGCAATCGGTACGTCTTGCGGCACCACCAGTTGTTTCTCGCCGCCCTTGTATTGCACGGTCAGGGTCCGGCCATTGGCCTTGGACAATTTGCCCACGGTGCCATTGGTCATGGTGCCGGTGCTGCCGTCGGCGTTTTCCCAACCGTAGTGACCTTCGCCGCTGCCTTTGAGGCTGGCTTCAAACACCGTCACTTCCAACGCCTTGAGGCTGCCATCAGCCTGGGGAATCGCCGCCGAACCGACAAAACTGTCAGCTTTGATCGAGTCTAGTGTGGCCTTGGAAATCAGGCGAATACCGGTCTTGTCGGTCAGCGTAATGCTCTGGTGCTGACCGGCGCGGGTGGTGTAGTTCAGGGTATCGGCCTGAACGCTGTCGATGGTGCCACGTAGAGGCTTGACCACCGGCATGTCGGCCGCCTGGGCCATGATCGCGGCGCCAAGCATCAGCAGGCCGAACGTGGTGTGCAATGCAGTCTTCATCAAAGATTCCTTGGCAGGGGTGAATGTGTGTCGATCATGGCGCGGCCACCGGCACTGAAGCATGACCGCGCGGTGACATTTTTGTCATTTGGGAAGCTCGGCAAACAGCCAGGAGCGGCCTCTGGTGGCAATGCGGGGCGAGCGCAGAGGAACAGCCCCACCCATGACAAAAATGTAACCGACAACCACTCACCGCTTGGTTAGACTTCAAGCCCGGCTGCACCAGACGACCCTTGCCATGCATATCCTGCTGATCGAAGACGACACCAAAACCGGCGAGTACCTGAAAAAGGGCCTCGGCGAATCCGGCTATAAGGTCGACTGGACCCAGCATGGCGCCGACGGCTTGCATCTGGCTCTGGAAAACCGTTATGACCTGATCGTGCTGGACGTGATGCTGCCCGGCATCGACGGCTGGCAGATCATCGAAGTGTTGCGCGCCAAACAGGATGTGCCGGTGTTGTTTCTCACCGCCCGGGATCAGTTGCAGGACCGTATTCGCGGCCTGGAACTGGGTGCTGACGATTACCTGGTCAAGCCGTTTTCCTTTACCGAACTGCTGCTGCGTATCCGCACTATCTTGCGGCGCGGCGTGGTGCGTGAAGCCGATCATTTCCATCTTGCCGACCTGGAACTGGACCTGTTGCGCCGTCGCGTCACCCGCCAGCAACAGGTGATCGTGCTGACCAACAAAGAGTTCGCCCTGTTGCACCTGTTGCTGCGCCGCGAAGGCGATGTGTTATCGCGGGCGCAGATTGCCTCGGAAGTCTGGGACATGAATTTCGACAGTGACACCAATGTCGTCGACGTGGCGATCAAGCGCCTGCGCAGCAAGGTCGACTTGCCCTATCCGGTGAAACTGATCCATACCGTGCGCGGCATCGGTTATGTCTGCGAGGTGCGGCCATGCGAGCCCGACGCCCGCCCAGCCTGACGCTGCGCTCGACCCTGGCCTTCGCCCTGGTGGCGATGATCAGCGTTGGCGGCGCCGGGATGTACTTGTATGAAACGACCAAGACCACCCTGTTCGAGCGCGCCGATGGCGGCGTACTGGCGCGGCTCGATCACTTTCGCAAGCTGCTGCGCTACGACCTGTCCCTGAACCAGTTGATGGCCAGCCCGCAGTTGTTCGAGAACATGCTCAATAACGAGGAAGACCTGTTCATCCTCGGCGAGCCGGGCAAAGCGCCGGTGATTCAGGTCAACCCGCTGCACGCCGAACTGCCGCCACTGGAAACCGTCAGGCAGGAGCAACCTTTGCGTATTGCCGACCTGCGCAGCGGTGTCAGCCCGCAAGGCATTCCACTGCGCGCGGCCTCGGTGCAGGTACTGTCCAACGGCACCGAGCTGTATTTGCAGGCCGCCCATGTGATGACCAAGGAAATGACCATGCTGGCGACCTTTCGCCAGCGCATTTACGGCGCCATGGCCATGGCTTTCCTGATCACCGCGCTGTTGGGCTACCTGCTGCTGCGCCGCGGTCTGCGGCCCTTGCGCACGATGGCCGCGCATGCTGCCGATATCACCCCCGCGCGCCTGCACAGCCGCCTGGACAACCAGAACACGCCAATGGAGTTGCAGCAGTTGGGCGAGGCGTTCAACGCCATGCTCGACCGGCTGCACGACGGTTATCAACGCCTGACGCAGTTTTCCGCCGACCTGGCCCATGAAATCCGCACCCCGGTCGGTTCGCTGATGGGCCATTGCCAGGTGGCCTTGCGCCAGCCGCGCAGCGTCGATGAATACCAGGCGCTGCTGGTCTCCAATCTGGAAGAACTGGAGCGCATTTCCCGGTTGGTCGAAAGCATTCTGTTCCTGGCCCGGGCCGATGAGGCACAGTCGGTACTCGAACGCCAGCCGCTGCAACTGCACGACGAGTTGCAACGGGTGGCCGGGTATTTCGAGGGCCTGGCCGAAGAGCGTCAGTTGACTCTGCACACCGTCGGCGACGGCAGCGTAGAGGCCGATCCGATCCTGCTGCGTCGGGCCTTGAGCAATCTGGTAGCCAACGCCATCCGCTACGCCGACGCGCACAGCACCATCAACCTGCGGGTCGGGCAACGCGACGGCCATTGCCTTATCGAAGTGGACAACCAGGGCCCGGTGCTGAGCGAGGCGGCCCTTGGCAAGCTGTTCGACCGTTTCTACCGCGGCGACGCCTCACGCCATCAACGCTCTGACTCCAACGGCCTGGGCCTGGCCATCGTCACGGCGATCATGCATCTGCATGGCGGCCGGGTCAGCGTGGCGCAGCCGGCCCATGGGCGGATCTGCTTTACCCTGGCGTTTCCTGCCAGACACTGATCAGCTCAGGCTTTCTTGTCATGACCGATAACTAACTTATAAAACGTCGCCGCCCCGCCTTCGCTGGGGTAGCCGGTATTGTCTTGGGTATAGACCCCGGCCTTGAAGTACAGCGGCTTACTGCTCCAGGACGGATCCAGCGTCGTGTTCCATGAAAAATCGGCGGCGTTGATGGTCAGGTTGCCGTTGGCCGTCAGGTGGATGGTGTAGGTGAACCGCTGGTTCAGCGGGACGCCCGTAGCAATCTGGATCACTTCTGGTTCGGAGCTTGGGGTCGGGCGAAACTTGGCGACGATATTGCCCGTCGCGGTTTTTTCCTTGTACTGGTACTCCAGTTTCACCAACGGCTCGGTGCTCTGATAGCAATGGATCTGGCCAATGACAATCTTGCCGGTCGACGGCACCTGGCTGACCAGCAAAGCCGCGCGCAGGAAATTGTCGGCCTGGGAAAACAGCCAGTTATGCACACTGCCATCGGTGTTGGTTTCACGCAGCTCCGTGCGCGGGTAGATGGCATTGTCCGTCTTGCTGCCGGTGACCGGCGCCCAGAAGAACAGGGTGTCGCCGGAATGGAAATAGCCATCCTGATACCCCTGCACCAATTGTGGGGTAGCAACGGTCAGGGCGGGTGTGCCGACAGGCACGGAGAGGTTCCAGGTGGCGAGATCGATCATGGCGGTAGCTCGTGAAGTTGTGACGTCTCGGCTATCGGCTGAATCGTTTATTTTTTAAACGGCGGTGTCGCCAACAAAATGACGAAATGGCGGGCTTAATGTTGCGATGCCATTATCTAGGCATCATGTTTGCGCATGAGCGAAAAAACCGGGGTTTGCTGGAGGCATTGACGGGCGTGGCGGCACCCTCAAACGAGGGCGTCAGTTTTTTGGTTGAGTGCGGATGTTTTTCCTTTGAAAAAGTTCCTGGATATCGTCGATTAGCGACGAGCGGGCAACTTTTTTCTACCTTGAGCCAATCTGTGTGGAATTCATTCGCGAAGGCAGCATTTCAGGCGATGAAAAGGCACCGAATGGAATGGCCTCTTCGCGGCTAAAGCCCACACGGACCGCCGCAGGCCGCAAAGCAGTCGCCCAGCCACATCAAACCTTGGATTCATCAACGCTGATAGCGCCGCACCACGCTGGTATTGCCCAGCACATGCCCCTTGATCCGGGTGCCAGGACGCCGCCTGCCAGCCAGCGACGCCGCGAATATCGCGTTGAACCTGGCATGGATACCCTCTTCTGATCATCAGACCCACAACGGTGGCCGAGAGTAGGACATCCCCGGCCATCGATTGATTAAACCTGCCGTCAGGCATTTTTCAGTTGACGAAGGGAAAGTGTTACTGGATATTAATGGTTAGCATCCTAATTATGTCGCGACTAACAATGTCAAGCCTAACTATTCGCCGTCGCGCGTTCTCACTCTGAGATCTGGTCAAGCCATGCAACTCGATACCCTGCAAATGAGCGTCACCGGCGGCATCGTCGCAGCGTCCCGCCAATGGCGGCGCATTTGCCAAACGACTCTGGCCACGTCAGGCGTGTCCGAAGCGTGCGCCGCCCCACTGCTGATGATCGTGCGCCTGGGTGATGGCGTGCGTCAGGTCACTGTTGCCCATGCCTGCGGGATGGAAAGCCCGTCGCTGGTGCGCCTGCTCGATCAGCTGTGCAATGCCGGTGTCGTGCTGCGCAACGAAGATCCCACCGACCGCCGTGCCAAGTGCCTGAGCCTGACCGACAACGGCCGGGCCTTGGCACTGTCGATTGAAAACGAACTGATCCGGCTACGCCGCGAGGTGCTGCAAAACGTCGCGCAGGCGGATCTCGACGCGGCCCTGCGCGTGTTCAAGGCCTTCGCCGATGCCACTCACCCGGACAGCGCGGAGGCACCGTGAAGGGTTTCTTTGATGGCGTGCCACCGGCCCGCGACTGGTTCTATGGGGTGCGCACCTTTACCGCCTCAATGCTGGCGCTGTATATCGCCCTGATCATGGAAATGCCCCGGCCTTACTGGGCCATGGCCACGGTCTATATCGTCTCCAGCCCCTTTGTCGGGCCGACCAGTTCCAAGGCGCTGTACCGCGCCCTCGGCACCCTGGCCGGGGCGGCGGCTTCGGTTTTCATTGTGCCGATGTTCGTGCAGACACCGCTGCTGCTGGCCGTGGTGATTGCGCTGTGGACCGGCACACTGCTGTTCCTGTCCCTGCATTTGCGCACGGCCAACAGCTATGCCTTGATGTTGGCCGGCTACACCATGCCGCTGATTTCCTTGCCGGTGGTGGATAACCCCCTGACCGTGTTCGATATCGCGGTGGCCCGCAGCGAAGAGATTTTCGTCGGCATCGTCTGTGCCGCCGTGGTCGGCAGCATATTCTGGCCGCGTCGGCTGGCACCGGTGCTGCGCGGCGCCACGGCCAAATGGTTCAACGACGCCTCGGCCTACAGCGACCGCTTCCTGAGTCGCGACGTCCAGGCCAAGGCCATCGCCGGGTTGCGGACCGCCATGGTCACCACCTTTAACAGCCTGGAAATCATGATCGGCCAGTTGCCCCATGAGGGCGCACGCAGTCAGACCGTGCGCAATGCCAAGGAACTGCGCGGACGGATGATTCACCTGCTGCCGGTGATGGACGCCCTCGACGATGCCTTGTGGGCGCTGGAACGACGCACTCCGGAATTGCTGGCCAACCTCGCACCCTTGCTGATCGAGACCCGCGCCTGGCTGGAAAACAGCGCCCAAGGCCTGCAAGAACCACAGTGGCACGCCTTGCATGTGGAACTGGAGCGTCTGCAACCGACTTCCACGCAGCTCGATGACCGCCGCCAGCTGGTGCTCTCCAATGTCCTCTATCGTCTGGGTGAATGGATCGACCTGTGGCATGACTGCCGCAGCTTGCAACTGGCCATCAACACTGACGATCAATCGCCCTGGCGAGCTGTTTACCGACACTGGCGTCTGGGCCGTCTGACCCCGTTCCTCGACCGTGGCTTGATGCTGTACTCGGTGGCGTCCTCGGTACTGGCGATCATCGTCGCTTCGCTGCTGTGGATTCTGCTGGGCTGGCAGGACGGTGCCAGCGCCGTGTCCCTGGCGGCCGTGGCGTGCAGTTTCTTCGCGGCGATGGATGACCCGGCGCCGCAGATTTACCGGTTCTTCTTCTGGACCCTGATGTCGGTGCTGTTCGCCAGCCTGTACCTGTTTGTGGTGCTGCCCAACCTGCACGATTTCCCGATGCTGGTCCTGGCCTTTGCCGTGCCCTTTATCTGCGTCGGTACATTGACCGTACAACCGCGCTTTTACCTGGGCACCCTGCTGACCATCGTCAACACGTCGTCGTTTATCAGCATCCAGAGCGCCTACGACGCCGACTTCCTCAACTTCATCAACTCCAACCTGGCCGGCCCCGCCGGTTTGCTATTCGCCTTTATCTGGACCCTGGTCATGCGCCCGTTCGGCGTGGAAATGGCCGCCCGCCGCCTGACCCGTTTCAGCTGGGCCGATATCGTCGCCCTGACCGAGCCTGCGACCCTGGCCGAACACCGGCAGATGGGCGTGAAAATGCTCGACCGGCTGATGCAGCACCTGCCGCGCCTGGCCGCCACCGCCCAAGACACCGGCATTGCCTTGCGCGAGCTGCGGGTGGCCCTCAACCTGCTCGACATGCTGGCCTATATCCCTCGAGTGCATGGGGCGCAACAGTTGCTGTTGCGTCAGGTCGTTCATGAAGTCGGCGGCTATTTCAAGACGTGCCTCAAGGCCCATCGACGCCTGACCGCGCCCAAGGGTCTGCTGATGACCATGGACCGCGCGCGCCGCGCCCTAAGCAGCCAGAGCCTGGCCAACGACCCGTCCCGCCTGCACCTGCTGCATGCGCTGAGCGGCCTGCGCCTGGCGCTGTTGCCCGACGTGGAAATCATCGATGTCGCCAGCGAGCCGCAAGAACATCCGCCCTATGGCATTGATGGAGCGCCAATATGATCGGTGACCTGGACATCAGCGGGGTTTTCGTTCCCACCTTTCTCGGGCTGATGGGCATCGCTTACCTGCTATTCCTGCCGCTGCATGCCTTGCTGTCGCGGCTGCATTTTTACCGCCTGGTCTGGCACCGGGCCTTGTTCAACGTCTGTCTCTACGCCCTGCTGCTCGGCGCCGTGGACACTCTCAGTCGATATTTGATGACATGAAAAAACCGCTGCTGACTTTGGGCCGTATGGTCCTGACCCTGCTGATCGTGCTCTTCGCCGCCATCGTCGTCTGGCGCATGGTGCTGTACTACATGTATGCGCCCTGGACCCGTGACGGGCATATCCGCGCCGATATCATCCAGGTCGCCCCGGACGTATCCGGGTTGATCCAGAAGGTTGAAGTGACCGACAACCAACAGGTCCATAAAGGCCAGGTGTTGTTCACCATCGATCAGGATCGTTTCCGCCTGGCCCTGCGCCAGGCTCAGGCCACCGTGGCCGAGCGCAAAGAGACCTGGGAACAGGCCCAGCGCGAGAACAAACGTAACCGTGGCCTCGGCAACCTGGTGGCCCGCGAGCAACTGGAAGAGAGCCAGTCCCGCGAAACCCGTGCCCTGTCTGCGCTGAATGAGGCCCAAGTAGCGGTGGATGCCGCGCAATTGAACCTCGACCGTTCGGTGATCAAGAGCCCGGTGGACGGTTACCTCAACGACCGCGCCCCCCGTGAGCACGAATTCGTCAGCGCCGGCCGCCCGGTGCTGGCGGTGGTCGATGGCAATTCGTTCCATATCGACGGCTATTTCGAAGAGACCAAGCTCGACGGCATCCATATCGGCCAGGGCGTGGACATTCGCGTGATCGGTGATAACGCTCGCCTGCGTGGCCATGTGGTCAGCATCGTCGCCGGTATCGAAGACCGCGACCGCACCAGCGGCTCGAACCTGCTGCCCAACGTCAACCCGGCGTTCAGTTGGGTGCGGCTGGCCCAGCGGATTCCCGTGCGCATTGCCTTCGACGAGGTGCCCGAGGACTTCCGCATGATTGCCGGGCGTACCGCTACGGTGTCGATCATCGAAGACCGCAAGGTACAGAAAGCCGACACCCCCGCCACAGGAACCGCGCCATGAAATACACCGCACGCCTGAGCGCTGTCGGGTTCGGCCTGTTGCTGGCGGGCTGCCAACTGATCGGTCCGGACTACCACTTACCCAAGGACGCCGCCGTCAATCGGCCGGACTTGCAGGGCGAGCTGGCCGGTATTTCGGTCAATGTCGTCTCGGCGCCGGTGCCAGCGGACTGGTGGCGCTTGTACCAGGACCCGCGCCTGGATGCGCTGGTGCGTCAGGCCCTGGCGTCCAATACCGATTTGCGCGTAGCCGCCGCCAACCTGCAACGAGCCCGCTACCAGAACGCCGAGGCCGCCGCCGCTGGCGGCTGGAGCGGCCAGGCCAAGGCCGGGGCGCAAAGGCTCCAGGAGTCGGGGCAGGCGTTTCTGCTGGCGGAAAAGGTCCCGGTGAGCAACGTCGGCGATGTCGGCATCAGTACCTCGTATCAGTTCGACTTGTTCGGCACCCTGCAGCGCGGCATCGAAGCGACCCAAGCCAATATCGACGCCACCCAGGCCGCCGCCGACACCGCGCGCATTACCCTGGTCGCCGACGTGGTCCGCGCCTACACGCAAGTCTGCGCGGCCAACGAAGAACGCGAGATCGCCCTGCACTCCCTGGACCTGCAACAGCAGAGCCTGAACCTGACCCAACGCCTGCGCGATGCCGGTCGCGGCGACGAAACCCAGGTCACCCGCTCGCAAACCCAATTCAAGTCGTTACGTGCCGAACTGCCACGCTACGAAGCCTCGCGCCAGACCGGGCTGTATCGCCTGTCGATGTTGTTGGCCAAGCCGCTGGAGCAATTGCCCAAAGGCGTCGAGGGCTGCAATGAACTGCCGCATATCGCCCAGGTCATGCCGGTCGGCGACGGCGCTTCGCTGCTCAAGCGCCGCCCGGATGTGCGTCAGGCCGAACGTCGGCTGGCGATGTACACCGCAGAGATCGGCGTCGCCACCGGCGAGCTATACCCCAGCGTGAGCATCGGCGCCAATGTCGCCACCGTGGGGATTCTCGAAGATCTGGGCAAACCCGCGACTAACCGCTGGGGTTTCGGCCCACTGATCAGTTGGACCATTCCCAGCAACGGCTCGCGGGCACGGATTCACGAAGCCGAAGCCTCGACCCAGGCGGCCCTGGCGCATTTCGACGGCGTCGTGCTTAACGCCATCCGCGAGACCCAGACCGGGCTTGCCGAATACACCGCCCTGCTGGAGCGCCGCGACGCCCTGGCCGACGCCGAGGTTTCCGCGCAACAGGCCGCCGACCAGACCCACCGCTTCTATCAGGCTGGCCGCGCGTCGTTCCTCGCGGACTTGCAGGCCACACGCACCTACACTGACGTGCGCGCGCAACTGGCGAGCGCCAATACCCAAGTGGCCATGGGGCAGATCAATCTGTTCCTGGCACTGGGCGGGGGTTGGGAGGCAACGCACGCCACGCCGAAGAAATAGCCATATATTGTGGGACCGGCTTTAGCCGGGAAGACGTCAGCACAGACGACAGATAATGATCGACTGGACTGGCCCCTTCCCGGCTAAAGCCGGTCCCACAGAATTCGCCCACAGAGTCATATGCCGTCAACTCATTAACGATGGAGGCCGCCATGCAAACGCTCGAACTCGCAGGCAAAAACGTTCCAGTGATCGGCCAGGGCACCTGGCATATGGGTGAAAATCCGGCGCACAGCTCCGCCGAGATCGCGGCGCTGTGCCTGGGTATCGAGCAAGGCATGACCTTGATCGACACCGCCGAAATGTATGGCGAAGGCGGCGCCGAGGAAGTGGTCGGCAAAGCCATTGCCGGGCAGCGTGACAAGGTGTTCGTGGTCAGCAAGGTCTATCCGCACAACGCCAGCCGCCAGGGCGTGGCGGCGGCCTGCGAGCGCAGCCTGCGGCGCATGAAAACCGACTATATCGACCTCTATCTGCTGCATTGGCCCGGCCAATACCCGCTGACTGAAACCGTCGAAGCCTTCGAGCGCCTGCGCGCGAGCGGCAAAATCGGCCGCTGGGGCGTGTCCAATTTCGATGTCGCCGATCTGTTCGAACTGGGCAATCCGGCCTGCGCCACCAATCAGGTGCTGTACAACCCCGAGGCCCGTGGCATCGAGTTCGACCTGCTGCCCTGGATGCAAAGCCAGCAGATGCCGCTAATGGCCTATTGCCCGATCGGTCAGGCTGGCAATCTGCTGCATCACCCGGAACTGCTCAAGGTCGCCGCCCGACACAACGCCACCGCCGCACAGATCAGCCTTGCCTGGGTCCTGCGCAACCCCGGCGTGGTGGCGATTCCCAAGGCCGTCGATCCGCAGCATGTCCGGCTCAATGCCGCCGCTGCCGCGCTGACCCTGAGCGACGAAGACCTGCGCGACCTGGACCGCGCCTGGCCAGCGCCCCTGCGCAAACAGCACCTGGCGATGGTTTAGAACGATTCAGAAATGAAGCGCAACAAATTGACACAAAACTGAAATAACAGCTTGTCATGCTTCGGCCTTATTTCAGTTGCCAAGGATCGGCATCCCCTCGTCCAGCGAGCCTCCATGAACCAAAGCATCGTCCAGAGTCAGCAGGATTCCGATCTTTTCGGCCTGCTCTACGGTTTTCGTTTTCGCCCAGGCGAA
>Ga0302262_10000993_pt1 | contig 12009 bp, 10 predicted proteins | sample II_Fen_E3_4_FD_194557 | JGI IMG/M metagenome (GOLD analysis project Ga0302262, IMG submission 194557) | Peat permafrost microbial communities from Stordalen Mire near Abisko, Sweden - II_Fen_E3_4 | ecosystem: Environmental > Terrestrial > Soil > Wetlands > Permafrost | place: Sweden: Abisko...
ATTGCCTGATTCAGCAACCGGACCTGGGCTATGAACTGGAGTGCCAGGCCAGCGGCAGCGATTACTACCTGCTCTATTGCCCGCCAGGCCTGGATTTTTTCTGCATCGAGCCGGTCAGCCACCCGGTCAACGCCCACCACCTGCCCGGTCGGCCGGGGCTGCGTTTACTCGAACAAGGACAAACCACCGAACTCGGTTTCACCCTGCACTATCGAGCGCTCTAACCCAGCAGTTGACTCAACACCGCACGCAGCTTGCCGGGCTTCACCGGTTTGTTGAGCAACGGCGCATTCAGGCGTTGCAACGCACGCCGACACTGATCGGTTCGGTCGGCGGTGATGATCACGGCGGGGATGGTCTGATGAAAATGTTCGCGCAAATGCCGGACCACATCACAACCGACCACCGCGTGATCGAGGTGATAGTCCGCCAGGATCAATTCCGGTGCCTGCCCGCGCAAGGCATCGATCGCCGAGGCTTCGTCGGTGGCGGTGACAACGTCGCAGCCCCACTGCCCGAGCAACGCGCTCATGCTTTGCAGAATGCTCACTTCATTGTCGAGCACCAGCAAACGCCGGCCCGGCAGCGGATTGCCCGTCCCGGGCTGCGGCGCGGCCAGGCTGACAGGCAACGGCATTTCCGCGGAAATCGGTACATCGATGCTGAACATCGAGCCGCGCCCCGGCAGCGAATGCACGCCGATCTTGTAGCCGAGGATCTTGGCGATGCGTTCGACGATGGCCAGCCCCAGGCCCACCCCCTTGCGGTCGGCGGCGCGGCCAACGTCCAACTGGTTGAACTCGAGGAAAATCGAATCGAGCCGATCCGCAGCGATGCCGCGCCCGGTGTCCCAGACTTCCAGGCGCAGCATCTCACCCCGGCGCCGGGCTCCCAGCAGGATGCAGCCTTCGTCGGTATAGCGGCAGGCATTGCTGAGGAAATTGCGCAGGATCCGTGTCATCAGGCGCAAGTCGGTACTGATGGCGTAATGGCCCATGTGCACACGCAGATTCAACCCCGCGGCCTCGGCGACCGACTGAAATTCCGACACCAGCGGCCCGAGCAGTTCGTCGAGGCGGTAGACGGCGACGTCGGGCTTGACCGCCGACTGATCGAGCCGGGAAATGTCGAGCAAGTCGGTCAGCAGGTCTTCGGCGCCTTCCAGTGCCTGGTGGGTGCGTTCGACCAGCACCTGCTCGACCTCCGGCAGCTTGCGCTCGCGCAGGGTCGAGATCAGCAAGCGCGCAGCGTTCAAAGGTTGCAGCAAATCATGACTGGCAGCGGCGAGGTATTTGTCCTTGCTGCGATTGGCCGCCTCGGCGGCATCACGGGCATCGCGCAAGGCCTGGGCGATCTGCTGACGCTGGGTGATCTGCTGCTGCAGGTTGCGGTTGGCTTCCAGCAGTTCATCGGTGCGCGCACTGACCCGTTGTTCCAGTTCGTCGTTGAGTTGTTGCAGGCGCTGCTGGGCCAGTTTGCGTTCGGTGATGTCGGCGACAAAACCTTCCACCAGGCCTTCCTGATCGGGCTTGAGCAGCAGGTTCATGAGCACATCGAGGTGGCTGCCGTCCTTGCGCCGCAAACGGGTTTCGTAACCGTGCAGGCTGCGTTGCTGCCTGAGGATTTCACCAATGCTTTGCAGCTCCGCCACGCCACCGGAAAACAGGTGGCTGGCCAGATCGGTCAGGGAAAACAGGACTTCCTGCGGGTCCTGATAACCGAGCATGCGCGCCAGTGCCGGGTTGGCCGCACGCATGCCGTCTTGCAGGCTGGCCTGGAAAATCCCTTGGACCGCGTTTTCGAACAGCCATTTGTAGCGGTTGCGCTCGGCTTCCAGCTCGTCCAGGCGCGCGGCCAGCTCGGGGTAATGGCTCTTGCGCGCCGAATGGCTGCCTAACCCCAGCAGCCCGGCCAGCGCCCGTTGTTGCTCGTCAGAGGGCTTCGCCATACACGACCTCGACGTCACGCTGACTGGATTCGCGTGGGTTGGTCAGGATGCACGGATCGTCCATCGCGTGTTGCGACAGGAACGGAATGTCCGCGGAGCGGACCCCGTGCAACCCGAGGGTTTCGTGGAAACCGATGGCGTGTTTCAACGCGATCAGGTGCTCCACCAGTCGCCCGCAGATCTGCCGGTGATTGAGGCCACGGCAGTCGATGCCGAAGGTCTCGGCAATCACCTTGAAACGTTCCGGTGCCGAGTTGTAGTTGAACGCGACGACGTGCTCCACCAACACCGCGTTGCACAAGCCGTGGGGCAGATCGAGAAAGCCGCCCAGGCTGTGGGACATGGCATGCACCGCGCCCAGGATCGCATTGGAGAAGGCCAGCCCGGCCTGCATGCTGCCCAGCATGATTTTCTCGCGCAGCGCGATGTCCGTCGGGTTGGCGATCATTTGCACCAGGTTGCCATTGATCAGGCGCATGGCTTCCAGCGCATGGGGATCGGTCAACGGCCCGTGCCCGGTGGACACGAAGGCTTCGATGGCATGCACCAGCGCGTCGATGCCGGTACAGGCCGACAGGAACGGGTCCATGCTCAGGGTGGTTTCCGGGTCGATCAGCGAAACGTCGGGCACCACGGCCTTGCTGACGATGGAGAACTTCATGCGCTCCTGCTGGTTGGAAATGATCACGAATTGCGAAACATCCGCCGACGTGCCGGCGGTGGTCGGAATCAGGATCAGCGGCGGGCTGGGCACGCGGATGGTGTCCACGCCCTCGAACTCGAGAATGCTGCGACCGTGGGCGACGACAATGCCGATGCCTTTGCCGCAATCCATCGGGCTGCCACCGCCGACGGCGACGATCACATCGCAGTGATTTTCCCGGTACATCTCGGCACCGAGCATCACTTCTTCGACACGCGGGTTGGGCGACACCGCGCTGTACAGGCAGTATTCGATGCCCAGGGCTTGCAGGCTGGCCTCGACATCGGCCACCCAACCGGCGGCAATCACCCCGGGATCGCTGACCACCAGGACCTTGCGGGCACCAAAGGTCTTGGCATAGTTGCCGACGTTGTGCCGGCAACCGGCACCAAAGATGATTTCAGGCGAAACGAATTTACGCAGCTGGCTGAGATTCTGGCTCATTGGAAAGCCTGTTTTTTATTGTTTTGAAAGGTAGCGCTCACACTAAAGCATCCAGCTGCGAATGCAATCAGACCAAAGGCCGGATTCACTGCAGATCCTGATGGGGGTTGGGTGTGTACCTGGATTGTCGCGTCAACCAATGCCCCTGTAGGAGCGAGCCTGCTCGCGATGGAGTGTCAGTCGCCGCACCTTTTACTGGTACACCATCGCGAGCAGGCTCGCTCCTACAGGGGATGTGTGTGTGTGTTCAATCAGCCGCGATAGATCAGCCGCGACGCTTTTTCGTTGCGCAAGGTCAGGTGTTCCATGCCCAGCCCCGGCGCCTCGGCCTCCTCCCGCGCCTTGAGGATGACACCATGGTGCGGCGACTTGCTGCACACCGGGTCGGCGTTGGCGGCATCGCCCGTCAGCATGAAGGCCTGACAACGACAGCCGCCCAGGTCCTTGTGCTTCTCATCGCAGGAGCGGCACGGCTCCTTCATCCAGTCATCGCCGCGAAAACGATTGAAGCCGAACGAGTGGTTCCAGATGTGCTCGATGCTGTGTTCGCGCACGTTGGGAAACGGCACCGGCAACTGCCGGGCACTGTGACAAGGCAAGGCCGTGCCGTCCGGGGTGATGTCGAGAAACAGGTTGGCCCAGCCGTTCATGCAGGTCTTGGGCCGCTCTTCGTAATAGTCCGGGGTGACGAAGATCAACTTGCACGGGTGCCCCTGGGCCTCGAGACGTTCGCGATACTCGTTGGTGATGCGCTCGGCTCGCTGCAATTGCTCGCGCGTCGGCAACAGCCCGACGCGGTTGAGCTCGGCCCAGCCATAGAACTGGCACGTGGCCAATTCGACGAAATCCGCTTCCAGCTCCAGGCACAGGTCAATGATCTGTTCGATGCGGTCGATGTTGTGCCGATGGGTGACGAAGTTCAGCACCATCGGATAGCCCTGGGCTTTTACCGCCCGGGCCATGGCCAGTTTCTGCGCGAAGGCCTTGCGCGAACCGGCGAGCAGGTTGTTCACCGCTTCGTCGGCGGCCTGGAAGCTGATCTGGATGTGATCGAGCCCGGCAACCTTGAAGTCACGCACTTTCTGTTCGGTCAGGCCGATGCCCGAGGTGATCAGGTTGGTGTAGTACCCCATGTCCCGGGCGGCCTTGATCAGCTCGGCCAGGTCCTGGCGAACCAGTGGCTCGCCACCGGAAAAACCCAATTGTGCGGCGCCCATTTCCCGCGCCTCGCGGAACACCCGAATCCATTCTTCGGTGCTCAACTCCTCGCCTTGCCCGGCGAAGTCCAGAGGATTGGAGCAATAAGGGCATTGCAAGGGACAGCGATACGTCAGTTCCGCCAGCAGCCACAGCGGCGGCCCCGGTAGCGCGTCACTCGATCCAGAACTGCGCATGGGCCACCTCCAGAAACGCCAACACATCCTCGTCGATCCCCGGCACACCGGGGAAACTCGCGGTCAATTGATCGATGATCGCGGCCACGCTGCGCTGGCCGTCCAGCCGTTCAAGGATCTGCCCGGCGCTGGCGTTGAGCTTGATCATGCCTTCGGGGTACAGCAGCACGTGGCAGTCCTGGCGGGGTTCCCATTGCAGGCGAAACCCCCGGCGCAAAGACAGGGCCTGGTCGCGACGGATCGGGTTCACAGGGCAATCCCCCGGTGCCAGACGTTGTCGCGGGTCACGGTGTGGTACGGCGGACGCTCCAGTTCATAGGCCATGCTCATGGCATCGAGCATGCTCCACAGCACGTCGAGCTTGAACTGGAGAATGTCCAGCATGCGCTGCTGCGCCTCGGCGGTGGTGTAATACGCCAGGGTGATGCGCAAACCGTGCTCGACATCGCGTCGGGCCTGGCTCAGGCGGGTGCGGAAATAGTCATAGCCGGCGACATCGATCCACGGGTAATGGGTTGGCCAGGCATCGAGTCGCGATTGATGGATCTGTGGCGCGAACAGCTCGGTCAGCGAGCTGCTGGCCGCTTCCTGCCAGCAGGCACGACGGGCAAAATTGACGTAGGCGTCCACGGCAAACCGCACACCGGGCAACACCAGTTCCTGGGACAGAATCCGTTCACGCTCAAGCCCCACCGCCTCGCCCAGACGCAACCAGGCCTCGATGCCACCCTCGCTGCCGGGTGCGCCGTCATGATCGATGATGCGTTGCAGCCATTCCCGGCGCACGTCGCGGTCCGGGCAGTTGGCCAGAATCGCGGCATCCTTCAACGGGATGTTCACCTGGTAGTAAAAGCGATTGGCGACCCAGCCCTGGATCTGCTCACGCGTGGCGCGCCCGGCGTACATGGCTTGGTGGAACGGGTGATGGATGTGGTAGTAGGCGCCTTTGGCACGCAGGGCTTGCTCGAATTCGCCGGGGGTCATTGCTGCATCAGTCATTGCGGTTTCTCCTGGAAGCCCTGCGGTGTCTGGTCTGGCCACATCGTCGGCTACAGCTCAATGCTCATGCCGTCATACGCCACTTCGACGCCCCGCCGCTCCAGCAGCGCCCGTTCGGCCGAGTCTTCATCGAGGATCGGATTGGTGTTGTTGATGTGGATCAGCACCTTGCGCTGACGGGGGAAGCCTTCCAGCACTTCGAGCATCCCGCCGGGCCCGCTTTGCGACAGATGCCCCATGTCGCTGCCCAGGCTCTGGCCGACTTCGCACACGCGCATTTCATCGTCGCGCCACAGGGTGCCGTCCACCATCAGGCAATCGGCGCGCTGCATCCAGCCCAGCACCTCTTCGTCGATTTGCCCCAGGCCTGGCGCGTAGAACAGCGACGCACCGCTGCGCAGGTCTTCAATGAACAGGCCGATGGTGTCGCCTGGCTGCGGGTTGCCGCGATTGGGTGAATACGGTGGCGCGTTGCTCACCAGGGGAATCGCCCGGAACTGCAAATGCGCGCAGGCCGGGATGCTGAATGGCTGGCGATCCAGGCCAAGGGGTTGCCAGTGCAACCCGCCGTTCCAATGGGCAAGCATGTTGAACAACGGGAAACCCGTGCTCAGGTCCTGATGAACCCGTTCGGTGCACCAGACGTCATGCGGGCAGCCTTCACGCAGGCTCAGCAGGCCGGTGCAATGGTCGATCTGGCTGTCCATCAGCACCACGCCAGCAATGGCGGTGTCGCGCAGGCGACGGGCCGGTTGCAACGGCGCGAAACTCTCGAGTTGCGCACGGATGTCCGGTGAAGCATTGCACAGCACCCACGCCACGCCGTCGTCGCTCAGGGCAATCGATGACTGGGTGCGCCGTTGCGCGCGCAGGCTGCCATTGCGCATACCGGCGCATTGCCGGCAGTTGCAGTTCCATTGCGGAAAGCCACCACCGGCGGCGGAACCGAGAACGCGGATGTGCATGGGCAATGCTCCCTAAAGGCAGGCCCGGCCAACACCCTGGCTGGCCGGGTGAACCATCAACGGTTGGCGAAGTACATCGTCACTTCGAAGCCAATGCGCAGGTCGGTAAACGCGGGTTTAGTCCACATGGGTCAATCCTCTTGTTGTGCCGGGCGATTCCGGTAGAACCATTAATGCACGGGGCGCCGGGCGCCCGAATGCTACTTTCGAAGGAGGTGGCAGGGTGCGTTGGTAGGGGGTTTATGATCGTCATGCACGCACAAACGTTGTAGGAGCGAGCTTGCTCGCGATGGACGTGAAGACACCGCGTACATACAGACTGAACGCGTCATCGTTGACGTCCATCGCGAGCAGGCTCGCTCCTACAGGTTGGGTGTCGTTAGTGCGAGATTAGAAGAACCCCAGCGGGTTGATGTCGTAGCTCACCAGCAGGTTTTTGGTCTGCTGATAATGGTCGAGCATCATCTTGTGGTTCTCCCGGCCGACGCCGGACTTCTTGTAGCCACCGAACGCGGCGTGCGCCGGGTACAGGTGGTAGCAGTTGGTCCACACACGACCGGCCTTGATCGCCCGGCCCATGCGGTAAGCGCGGTTGATGTCGCGGGTCCAGAGCCCCGCACCCAGGCCGAACTCGGTGTCGTTGGCGATGGCCAGGGCTTCGGCTTCGTCCTTGAAGGTGGTGATGCCTACCACCGGACCGAAGATTTCTTCCTGGAACACGCGCATGTTGTTGGTGCCCTTGAGCAGCGTCGGCTGGATGTAATAGCCGCTGGACAAGTCACCCTGAAGACGTTCGGCCGCGCCACCGGTGAGCAGTTCGGCACCCTCTTCCTGGGCGATGGTCAGGTACGAGAGGATCTTGTCGTATTGCTGCTCCGACGCCTGGGCGCCGACCATGGTGTCGGTGTCCAGCGGATTGCCGCGCTTGATCTTGACGATTTTCTTCATGACTTCGGCCATGAACGGTTCGTAGATCGACTCCTGCACCAGCGCCCGGGAAGGACAGGTGCACACTTCGCCCTGGTTGAAGAACGCCAGTACCAGGCCTTCGGCGGCTTTTTCGATGAACGCAGGCTCGGCGTTCATGATGTCTTCGAAGAAGATGTTCGGCGACTTGCCGCCCAGTTCCACGGTGCTTGGAATGATGTTTTCGGCGGCGCAATGCATGATGTGCGCGCCGATCGGAGTCGACCCGGTGAAGGCGATCTTGGCGATGCGCTTGCTGGTGGCCAGGGCCTCGCCGGCTTCACGGCCGAAACCCTGGACGATGTTCAGCACGCCCGCCGGCAGCAGATCGGCGATCAGCTCGGCAAACACCATGATCGACAGCGGCGTCTGTTCGGCCGGCTTGAGCACGATGCAGTTGCCGGCAGCCAGGGCCGGGGCGAGTTTCCAGGCCGCCATCAGCAGCGGAAAGTTCCACGGAATGATCTGCCCGACCACGCCCAATGGCTCGTGGAAGTGATAAGCGGTGGTCAGCTCGTTGATCTCGGCGGCACCGCCTTCCTGAGCGCGGATGCAACCGGCGAAGTAACGGAAATGGTCGGCGGCCAGCGGCACGTCGGCGTTGAGGGTTTCGCGCACGGCCTTGCCGTTGTCCCAGGTTTCGGTGACGGCGAGGATTTCCAGGTTTTGCTCAATGCGATCGGCGATTTTCAACAGCACCAGGGAGCGGTCCTGGGCCGAGGTCTTGCCCCAGGCGTCGGCGGCGGCATGGGCCGCGTCGAGGGCCTTGTCGATGTCGGCGGCGCTGGAGCGCGGAAACTCGGCAATCACTTCACCGTTGACCGGCGAGGTATTGGTGAAGTACTCGCCATTGACCGGCGCGACGAACTCGCCGCCGATGAAGTTGCCGTAGCGTGGTTTGAAGGAAACGACTGAGCCTGGTGTTCCGGGTTTCGCGTAGATCATGGTGGGCCTCTGTCTGGGTCGATGCCTGTCGAACCAACAGGCGATGAACCGATACTAGAGAGCCCCGCGCGCCAGACGAATGCGCCGTTGGCAGGGGGGGCTCTCGTTATTTGGTCGTAGGAGCGAGCCTGCTCGCGAAAAACCTGAGAGCACCGCGGGATATCAGGAATCCAGCGTTATCGTTGACGACCATCGCGAGCAGGCTCGCTCCTACAGGGGTTATGCGGTGGATTCGCAATCAGTGCTTGGCCACCAGATCCTTCGGCAGCTTGAAGGTCCAGAGCATGCCGCCCTGGTTGAAGTCCTTGATGCGCTTGGCCACCTCGCCGCCCCACAGCGGTACGGCGCCGCCCCAACCCGAGAGGACCGAGACGTACTGTTCGCCGTCCATTTCCCAGGTCACGGGCGAGCCCAGCACGCCGGAACCGGTCTGGAACTCCCAGACTTTCTCGCCGGTCTTGGCATTGAACGCTTGCAGGAACCCTTCCGGCGTACCGGTGAACACCAGGTTGCCCTTGGTGGTCAGTACCCCGCCCCACAGCGGCGCGTAGTTCTTGTGGCGCCAGACTTCCTTGCCGGTTTTCGGATCGATCGCCCGCAGCACGCCGATGTAGTCTTCATTCAATGGCTTGATGGTGAATCCGGCGCCGAGGAACGCCGCGCCTTTCTTGTAGGCGATGCCTTCGTTCCAGATGTCCATGCCCCATTCATTGGACGGCACATAGAACAGACCGGTGTCGCGGTTGTACGCCATCGGCATCCAGTTTTTCGCGCCGAGGAATGCCGGTGCTACAAACACTGAACTGCCCTTGGCTTCGGTGCCCGGTGCGCCAGGACGACTGGCTTCGTTGTAGATCGGCCGGCCGTCCTTATCGAGCCCGGTGGCCCAGGTGATTTTGTCCACGAACGGGAAGCCGCGGATGAATTTGCCGTTGGTACGATCCAGCACGTAGAAGAAACCGTTACGGTCGGCGGTCGCCGCCGCTTTGATTTCCTTGCCACCCTCGGTGTAGTTGAACGACACCAGTTCGTTCACGCCGTCGTAGTCCCAGCCGTCGTGGGGCGTGCTCTGGAAGTGCCATTTGATGGTGCCGTCGTCCGGGTTGAGCGCCAGGCGCGACGAGGAGTACAGGTTGTCGCCAGGGCGCAGGTGCGAGTTCCACGGCGCCGGGTTACCGGTGCCGAACAGCAGCAGATTGGTTTCAGGGTCGTAGTAGCCGCCCAGCCAGGGTGCGGCACCACCGGTTTTCCAGAGGTCGCCCGGCCAGGTCTTGCCGGCCTCGCCGCCGGAGATACCGTTCTCCACGGCTTTGCCGTCCTTGTAGACGTAGCCCATGTGGCCTTCAACGGTGGGCCGGGTCCACAGCAGGTCGCCGTTTTTCGGGTCATAGGCTTCGATCTTGCCCACCACGCCGAATTCGCCACCGGCCACGCCTGTGATCAATTTGCCGTTGATCACCAGTGGCGCGGCACTGATCGAGTAGCCTTCTTTGTGGTCAGCGACTTTTTTGCTCCAGACCACCTTGCCGGTGTCCTTGTTCAGCGCCACGAGCTTGGCGTCGAGGGTGCCGAAGATCACCAGGTCGCCATACAACGCCACCCCCCGGTTGATCACGTCGCAGCAGGGACGGATGTCATCTGGCAGGCGCGCATCGTATTGCCAGAGTTTCTTGCCGGTGCGCGCATCCACGGCGAAGACCCGCGAGTAGGAGCCGGTCATGTACATCACGCCGTCCTTGATCATCGGCTGTGCTTGCTGACCGCGCTGCTTCTCACCGCCGAAGGAGAAGGCCCAGACTGGCCGCAACTCCTTCACGTTGCCGACGTTGAGGATATCCAGCGGGCTATAGCGCTGACCCTGAACGCCCAGGCCGTTGGTGACGATCTGCTCAGGGTTCTTGGGGTCCTGGAGAATGTCTTGATCGGTGACGCCGGCCAATGCCTGGCCGGATAACAGCATGGCACTGAGCAACAGGCTCAAGACGAAGGGCTGGCGACGTGCGGGTTGAGTCATGACGGCTACCTCTGCGGTTTTTGTTATGCCCGGGAAATTTTCCCGGTGTGATGCAGATTCTTGGGCGCCGCCGCCCTTACAACAATGACCCGCTGTGTGGAGATTTCTAGTTCCTTGGTAGGGGGTTGGGTGTGGAGATGGCGCACTTCCCGTGTAGGAGCGAGCCTGCTCGCGATGAACCTGAGAACGCCGCGGGGTGTCAGGTTTCCAGCGTAATCGTTGACCACCATCGCGAGCAGGCTCGCTCCTACAAAGGGGCGTTGATCATTGCTGCGTGGCGGAATCGACGCGCTTCATTTGCGTGCGCTCATAGCGCGGGTACAGGTGGCTGACGCTGCGGATGAGTTCATAGCGGCTCAGGCTGATCCCGGCGAAACGTTCGGGAATGGGGCTGCGGATCATCTCGGCCATGTCGCTGCCCTGGGCGGCGCCGTCGCGCATCAACTGGTCGAGCCAGCTCAGGTAATCGCGCATCTGCTCGAAAGGCTGTGGATCGCTGGCCACCGGCCCGTGGCCGGGCACGATCAGCGTCCAGGGCAACGCTTGCAGGGTGGCGATGTCCGCCAGCCACACCGATAACCCCGGACTGTTGGGCGTGGTCAGCGCCCGTTGATAAAACACCAGATCCCCGGCAAATAGCACACCGGTTTTCTGGTCGAGAATAGCCAGATCCGCACCCGTATGCCCACCCAGGCTCAGCAGCTGCAGATCGTGGTTCCCAAAACGTTGCACGCCGGCGGTCAGCGTCCGGGTCGGCAGCACCACCTCGGTGCCGCGCATCCAGTCACCCACCAGCCGATACATGTTTTGCGCCATGGCATCACCCTGTTGATGCAACAGTTCGGTGGTGCCGGCCAGCGCACCGATCGGCACATCGGTGAACGCCTGGTTGCCCAGCACGTGGTCCGGGTGATGGTGCGTCAGCAGCACCTCGATCACCGGTTTATCCGTGACGGCGGCAATCGCCCGGCGCATGGCTTCGCCGTAGCGCTTCGATGGCCCGGTATCGATCACCACCACGCCACGCTCGGTGACGATGAACGCGGTATTGACGATGTTGCCGCCGTTGGCCGTGGCGAAATTGTCCGTGCTGCCTTCCAGCAGCCAGGTGTCTTCGGCGATCTGCCGGGGCTTGAGCGCATAGTCGAGATCGGCCATGGCCGGCAGGCTCAGGCTCATGAACAACAACAGCATCCAGCGCATGACGCGCTCCTTGGGGTCAGGGTATCGACGCATCGAATTCATTGCCGCTGTTGTCGCGCAACACCAGGCGCGTCTGCCCTGCCCCTTCAATGTCAAAGGCCAGGTTGGGGTTTTCACTGACCGCGGGAAACAGTTCCAGGCGGGCCATTACTTGATTGTTCGAGTCCCGTAGTTCGGCATGGTTGATGAAAAACTCCGGAATGCCGCTGACCATGCCGTTGTCCATCGGGTGGGCCACCTGCAATCGCAAGCGACTGAAATCACCCCGTGGATAGCGACCGCCCAGCACCTCGCCTATGTGTTCCTCCCAGCCTGGCTGGGTACGCACCACACTGGGCGCGGTACAGCCTCCGCCGGCTGCGTCGATCAGGGTCGAACCGACATGCCACAGCCCGTCGCGGGTCAGCACCGCGGCGCGCAACGGGGTC
>Ga0302262_10000995_pt1 | contig 11985 bp, 15 predicted proteins | sample II_Fen_E3_4_FD_194557 | JGI IMG/M metagenome (GOLD analysis project Ga0302262, IMG submission 194557) | Peat permafrost microbial communities from Stordalen Mire near Abisko, Sweden - II_Fen_E3_4 | ecosystem: Environmental > Terrestrial > Soil > Wetlands > Permafrost | place: Sweden: Abisko...
CTGGTCTGCATACGTTGCCGTAATGTTTTGGCTGCTGATTAACGTCGGAGTCGCCAGCATGTCCAAAGATGCCCCCAAATCCCTGTGGCGAATTCCATTGGCGCGCGATATTGGCATCATCCTCGTGATCAAGTTGCTCATTTTATTGAGTATCAAAGTCATCTGGTTCAGTGACCCTGCAGTGTCGATCAATAACAGTGAGCGCGTTGATGCTCATCTATTCGGTACACCCCCCGTTTCGCAACTCACCGAGGAGAAACCGAGATGATCTCGGAATCCGTAGTCGACCTCTCGCGCCTGCAATTTGCAGTCACCGCGTTGTATCACTTCCTGTTCGTGCCCCTGACCCTGGGCATGACGTTCCTGCTGGCCATTATGGAGTCGGTGTACGTCATGACCGGCAAGCAGGTCTACAAGGACATGGTCAAATTCTGGGGCAAGCTGTTCGGGATCAACTTTGCCCTGGGCGTGACCACCGGCCTGACCATGGAGTTTCAGTTCGGCACCAACTGGGCCTACTACAGCCACTATGTCGGGGATATTTTCGGCGCGCCGCTGGCCATTGAAGGGTTGATGGCGTTCTTCCTGGAGTCGACCTTTATTGGTCTGTTCTTCTTTGGTTGGGACCGCCTGAGCCGCGTGCAGCATTTGGGCGTGACCTGGCTCGTCGCCATCGGCTCGAACATGTCGGCGCTGTGGATTCTGATCGCCAACGGCTGGATGCAGAACCCGGTCGGCGCCGAGTTCAACTTTGAAACCATGCGCATGGAGCTGAGCAGCTTCGGTGCCCTGCTGTTCAACCCGGTGGCTCAGGTCAAGTTCGTCCACACCGTTTCTGCCGGTTATGTAACAGGTTCGGTGTTTGTCCTGGCGATTTCCAGCTACTACATGCTGCGCAAACGCGACCTGGCCTTTGCCCGGCGCTCCTTTGCGATTGCCGCAGTGTTCGGCCTGGCTTCGACCCTGTCGGTGATCCTGCTGGGTGATGAATCCGGCTACGAAATCGGCGACGTGCAGACCACCAAACTGGCGGCCATCGAAGCCGAATGGGACACCGAAGCCGCGCCTGCCGCTTTCACCCTGTTCGGCCTGCCCAACCAGGAACAGCAGCGCACTGACTATGCGGTGAAGATCCCCTATCTCATGGGCATCATCGCCACCCGCTCGGTGGACAGACAGGTCACCGGCATCAAGGACCTGGTCGCCCAGCATGAAGTGCGTATCCGCAACGGCATGATTGCCTACAGCCTCTTGGAAAAACTGCGCCACGGCGACAAGTCGCCGGCCAATATCGAGGCTTTCAACGCGGTGAAACACGACCTCGGCTACGGCTTGCTGCTGAAGAAGTACACGCCGAATGTGGTCGATGCCAGCGACGCGAACATCAAGAAAGCGTCCCTGGACACCATCCCCAATGTCTTCACCATGTTCTGGAGCTTCCGCGCCATGGTGGTTTCGGGCTTCCTGATGCTGGTGCTGTTCGTGCTGTCGGCCTGGGCGTCGATCAAACGTAACGCCGAGAGCAAAACCTGGCTGCTGCGCTTTGCCGTCTGCGCCCTGCCGCTGCCGTGGATTGCCGCACAAACCGGTTGGGTCGTGGCCGAGCACGGTCGCCAGCCTTGGTCGATTGCCGAAGTGCTGCCGGTTCACCTCTCTGCGTCGTCGTTGGCGGCGGGTGATGTGCTGGGTTCACTGTTGGCCCTGATCGGCCTCTACACCCTGCTGCTGGTGATCGAGATGTACCTGATGATCAAGTTTGCCCGCCTTGGCCCGTCGAGCCTGCACACCGGCCGTTATCACTTCGAGCGTGACGCCGTCGCGCACACCGCCCAGGCCTGAGGAGTCCGATCATGTTTGATTACGAAACGCTAAAAGTGGTGTGGTGGGTGCTGATCGGCGTGCTGCTGATTGGCTTCGCCCTGACCGATGGCTTCGACATGGGCGCCATGGCCCTCATGCCGTTCGTGGGCCGTACCGACAGTGAACGACGCGTGGCCATCAATACCATCGCGCCGCACTGGGACGGCAACCAGGTGTGGTTCATCACCGCCGGCGGCGCCTTGTTCGCGGCCTGGCCGATGGTCTATGCCGCAGCGTTTTCCGGTTTGTACTGGGCCATGCTGCTGGTGTTGTTCGCGCTGTTCTGCCGCCCGGTAGGTTTTGACTACCGCAGCAAGCTGGAGAACAAAACCTGGCGCAGTGCCTGGGACTGGGCGTTGTTTGTCGGCGGTGCCGCACCGGCGCTGCTGTTCGGCGTCGCTTTCGGCAACTTGTTCCTTGGTGTGCCGTTTCACCTCGACGAGTTCATGCGTTCGTCCTATGAAGGCTCGTTCTTTGGCCTGCTGCATCCGTTCGCCTTACTGGCCGGCGTGGTCAGCCTGAGCATGCTCAGTGCCCACGGTGGTGCCTGGCTGATGCTGCGCACCGATGCCGACCTACATGCGCGGTCCCGTGTGGCGACTCGCCTGTGTGCCGTGGTGTATCTGCTTGCCTTCGCTGGCGCCGGTGCCTGGCTGGTGTCGTCGATTACCGGCCTGAGCCTGCTGCCGGGGCTCGATACCGGGGCTGCCATCAACCCGCTGACCAAGCACGTGGTAGCCAACAACCCCGGCTGGCTGGCCAACTACAGCCATTACCCGCTGACCCGCATTGCGCCGGTGCTCGGCCTGGCCGGCGGCTTGCTGGCGTTGCTCGGTGCTCAACTCAACCGCGCGGGCGTGGCCTTCCTCGGCAGCAGCCTGGCGATTGTCGGCACCATTTGCACCGCCGGTTTTGCGCTGTTCCCGTTCGTGTTCCCATCCAGCCTTGATCCGGCATCGAGCCTGACCCTGTGGGATGCTGTTTCCAGCAACAAGACCCTGGGCATCCTGTTTGTCGTGGCCTGCATCTTCGTGCCGGTGATCCTGGGCTACACGCTGTGGTGCTACACCCGCATGTGGGGTCGCCTGGGCGACAAACACATCCAAGCCAACCCGCACGGGCTGTATTGATCCGCCCCACCATCCGCCCCGAGGGGCAAGGAGCACATCATGTGGTATTTCGCCTGGATACTTGGCGTCCTGCTGGCTTGCAGTTTCGGCATCATCAATGCCCTGTGGCTGGAGGCCCAGCAAAATCTCGATGAAGAGGTGCCGGGTGAGCAGTAACGCCCGGCCGTGGCTGCAACGCGGGTACACCCGCGTTGTTTCCCTGCTGCTGGCAGGGCCGCTGTCACTGATCTTTCTGTTACACCCGACGGCACTGCTCGACGCCGAGGGCCATTACAACCACGGCCTGATCGCACTGAGCATGCTGGGGCTGTCCAGCGGCTTCATTCATGGCGTGGGCTTTGATCCGCACAGTCGGCTGTGGCGGGCGGTGTTCCATCCGCTGCTCGGCTGGGTCCTGATGGGATTGGGCTACAGCCTGCTATGGCAGGCCCGGGCGCACGGCATTGCCTGAATACGCTGTACGAGTGGAATGCATTTCTCGTGGGACCGGCTTTAGCCGGGAAGACGTCGGTATAGACGATAGAGAGCTATCGGCGGCACCGCCCCTTTTCCGGCTAAAGCCGGTCCCACAAACGCTCCACAACGCCCTTTAATTCAAAGCTAGTGTCCTGTCTCAGAAATAAGCTGTTCACTTTTGACGGCATCTGTTGTCGCCAGGCTGCGTTGCCTGGCAACAACAGCCACTCGTCAAAAGGAGAAGGTATTTCTGAGACAGGACACTAGGTGTATTTGGTGAAGATGGTGCGCACCTGCGCCAGCTTCTCCTGATTGCTTTGCCCGGCATCGAGGATTGCATCCTCGGCCAGGCATACCAGCAGTTCCTGATAAGCCTTATCCAGCGCCTTGCGTGCCGCACTGAACTGCTGGGCAACGGCCTCGCATTCAGCACCACGCTTGATCATGGCCTGAATGCCACGTAACTGCCCCTCGACGCGGGCCAGCCGCTTGAGAATGGCATCGTGATTTTTCTCATGTTCCTGGCTAGTCATTTCCCGGGCCTGCAATCCATCGCGTAAAGACGGTGTCTACCGATATTACGGCGTGCAGGCCCGCCACTCCCCGACGCAGGTCAAAGGTTAGGCTGGCAACACCCTGCCAGGCGTATGCACGAAACAGAGTTTGTTGCCCTCGGGGTCGCGGCAATAAGCACCGTAGTAGTCGGGTGCGTAACGCAGCCTGATGCCGGGTGCGCCTTCGTCGGTAGCGCCCAGTGACAAGGCCACGGCCCATGCGGCGTCCACTTGTTGTTGCGAGGCGGCGGCGAAGCTCACCTGAACACCATTACCCCAGGTAGCAGGCAAGCCGTTGAACGGGATCTGCACAAAAAACTGTGGCCAGCGCTGGTGAGGATGCTGCCAGCCCGAACCGGGCGGGCCATCGTCCTGATCGTCAGGCATGCGCACCAACCCCAACTGCGCGAGCACCGCGTCGTAGAAAGCGGTCATTTTTTGCAAATCACGGGCGCCCAGTTGAATGTGGCTGAACATAAGAACCTCCCTGAAGGGTGTGAGCACGGGTGCTGATATCCGCCCCCGCGCCATACCCGGCAATTGTAAACACGCCGGGTGAAGCTTAGCCTTGGTGTCCTCGAAGTGAAAAATGCGCCATAAAAACCAAGAGGAAACCTGATGACCTGGTCAGCCAAGCTGTATTCGACTTTCGAGCAAGAGCGCACTCGCCCGGTCCGGGACCTGGTGGCCGCCATTGCCACGGCCAATGTCCAGACCGCCGTGGATCTGGGCTGCGGCCCCGGCAATTCGACCGAAGTACTGGCCCGGCGCTTCCCGACGGCCCATGTCAGCGGCATGGACAGTTCCGAGGACATGCTGGACAACGCCCGCGAGCGCCTGCCGGCGCTGAATTTTGAGCTGGCCGACATTGCCAACTGGAACCCCGCGCAACACTTCGATGTGATCCTGGCCAACGCCTCGCTGCAATGGGTGCCCGATCACGCCAGCCTTTACCCGCATCTGCTGAGCAAGCTCAATCCCGGTGGCAGCCTCGCCGTACAGACCCCGGACAACCTGGAGGAGCCGTCCCATCGATTGGCCAGGGAAGTGGCAGCGAACGGACCGTGGGCGAGCAAGATCGGCGCGGTCAAACACCCGCCCCGGCATAACGCCAGTTTCTATTACGAACTGCTGCATGAGCGGGCCGCATCCGTCGATGTCTGGCGCACGACCTACCATCACCCCTTGGCCGGCGGCCATGCCGCAGTTGTCGAATGGGTCAAGGCGACCGCGTTGCGGCCTTATCTGGCACCGCTGGACGAAGCGGAAAAGAGCGCGTATCTGGCGCGCTATCTGGAAGCCATCAGCCAGGCCTATCCGATCCTGGCCAATGGCACGGTGCTGTTTCCGTTCCCGCGCTTGTTCCTTGTGGCGACACGCTGAGGGTCAGGAAGGTTCGCGGTTCATCAGCTTACTGGCCTCACCGATCTGATCCAGAGGCAAGGTCATTTCCCCCATGGTCTTGCCGATATTGCCGGTCGCGACCGTCACAGAGCTGCTCAGGGTGCGCATCTCCAGTTGCAAGAGACGGGCTTTGCTTTCGCGCTCTTTGGGCGTCAGCGAATGGTTTTTCATGACGGCCTTGAGCTCGGCCATCTTGTTGGCAATCTGCACCTGAATCCGCCGAATGGTCTTCAGTTGCTCCTTGACCAGGGTCGGCAGGTTGCTGGCGTCGATATCGGCCATTTGCCTGTCGTATCGGGCCTGGCTCAAGCCTTTGTCAGAGAGCAACACCTCGACCCCGGTCTTCACCGGGGCTGGCGTTTGCTCAGGCCCGGCCTTGGCGGACGCGACAGCGGCAAAGGCGTCGACCACCAGGCTCTGGGGCGAGGGGTTGTGGCTGAGGGTCAGGCTGAATTCCATACAGGCCTCCATGCGTTTGCCCGAAATATCGGCCCCCGCTCGCTGACCTTGAGCACAACCCCGGCGAAATGTATCAGCACCGATACATTTCCGCCCGACGGTCAGGCCCCCGCAAACACCCGCAATCGATGACCATCGGGGTCGACGACGACAAAGGTGTAGCCGAAGTCCATCTGGCAAGGCGTCTGGATCACCTGGACAGCAAAGGTCCGGCACATTTGATAGGCGGCATTGACCAGGCCGACCCCGGCCAGGGAAAACGCCAATTCGCCGCCAACACCGATTTGCTCCACGCCCGGCTCGACGGCATGCCGTGCCCACAGGCCAAGCATCAGCCCGGCGTCGGTGGCGAACAGTGCAAAGGTCGCGGAAGATTCGATGGGCGTACGCCCCAGCAGGTGCCCGTAGAACTGGGCGCTGGCTTGCGGATTATCGACATACAGGATGAGAAAGTTGGGCTCTAGCATGGTAGCGGCTCGATAACAGTAGGTTCATGAAGCTGGCCAGGCACTGTATGCCCGTCCAGTTCGTGTAGCCTAAGTGCCTGCCTTACCCATTTCTGTCAGCAGCGCCTGCACAGCCTGGATCGATACCTTGCTGATCCCGCCACGCCTTCAACAGCGCCTGACGCCGACGCGGGTAGCGCTCCTTGGAGATATTCAGTTCGCGGATCCGGTCGACGCGGAAGTGGCGAAAACCTTCGCGCAGTTCGCACCAGGCCACCAACAGTTGCACGCCGTCAAAGTAGGCCAGGGCAAACGGCCAGATGGTCCGCGCGGTCTGCTCATCCTTGACGTCCTGATAGAAAATCCCGGCCTTGTGTTCCAAACGAATCGCCTGACGTATCAACTTCGGGCTGACCATCGGCGTCAAGGTGGTTGCACTCGGCCCTACCAGCAGCGCCGAGGCATCCAGTTCATTGCGCAATTCGGCCGGCAGCACGGCGGCAATCTTGTCCAGAGCGCTACGCGCGGCGCGCCCCAACTCATCATCGGCCCGCGCCGCGACCCAACGCATGCCCAACACCAGCGCTTCGATTTCATCCTCACTAAACATCAAGGGCGGCAGCATGAAGCCTGGCCGCAACAGAAAGCCCAGCCCCGCCTCACCTTCGATATCGGCGCCCTGCGCCTTGAGCGTGCCGATGTCCCGGTACAGCGTGCGCAGGCTGATATCCAGCTCACGCGCCAGCACCGCGCCCGCCACCGGAAAACGGTAGCGGCGCATGACCTGCAGCAAGGTTAAAAGACGCTGGGCACGGGACATCGCAATAGGGTTTCGTTCGGTTCGGGGTTAAAGACCGCAGCTGTCAGGTCGCTGGCGTCTCGCGGAAAATCGCCAATTGCTCGGCGCTATTGGTATAGCTGGCCACCTGTGGATACTGCTCGGGGGTCACTTCATCCCCTAACATCATGCGGGTAAAACTCCAGGCCACAGCCAGGATAATTCCGGCCTGCTCGATGGCGTCGTCAGCCTTTAATGGCCGGGCGAGCAATTCTTTTTCCAGCTCGGCATAAGCCGCATGCAGTTGCCCGGTCACCCGCTCGAGCCAGGGGGCGTGGAGCTTTTCCGCCGGGCGCAGGTTGTGTTCGTAGACGATTTGCACGGACTTCTCGCAGGCCGCCAGCGCCAGACCAATGATGCGCAAGGCCCGCACACGCTCAGGCAAGGCCGCCGGCATCAGGTCCGCACCGCTCAGGGCCGTCAGGTACTGGATGATCAGTGTCGAATCCATCAGCACTTCCCCGCCGTCACACACCAGTGTGGGCGCCTTGACCACCGGATTGATGCGCTGGAACTGCTCGAAGGTACTGAACACCGAGACCGCCTCATGGGTAAAGGGCAGGCCCAGTCTTTTCAGGGTGATTGCGACACGGCGAACGTAGGGGGAATCCAGCATACCGATGAGTTTCATTGACAGCCTCCGTGGACAACACTGATAGGAACAGATCCGTTTCATGCCAGCCAGCTTAGCGAGGCCATGGCTTTTTCGAAATCATCTGAGCCGCGCGATCATCGCTCATACAACAACAACTGTACATTCATACAGATAAAAACCTTGCCCTGCGGCACATCCCTGTCCATGCTGTAGCCCTTGTTCTCCCCGGAAAACGACTCTCAGCATGCGCCTGTTTCTTTGCGAAAAACCCTCCCAGGCCAAGGACATTGCGGCCGTGCTCGGCGCCACGCGCCGGGGCGATGGCTGCTGGGTCGGGGCCAATGCCACGGTGACCTGGTGCATCGGCCATTTGCTCGAAACGGCGCCACCGGACGCCTATGACGCTCGCTATAAACGCTGGGTGCTGGCAGACCTGCCCATCGTCCCGGAGCGCTGGAAGATGCAGGTCAAGCCCAAGACCGCCGGCCAGTACAAGGCGGTCAAGCACCTGCTGGGCGAAGCGACGGAACTGGTCATCGCCACCGACGCCGACCGCGAAGGCGAGATGATTGCCCGTGAACTGGTGGAGCATTGTCGCTATCGCGGGCCGATTCAGCGCCTGTGGTTATCGGCGCTGGACGACGCCTCGATTCGCAAGGCCCTGGCGGTGCTAAAACCCGGCGCCGAGACGTTCAGCCTCTACCACTCGGCATTGGGCCGCTCCCGCGCCGACTGGCTCATTGGCATGAACATGAGCCGCCTGTTCACCCTGCTCGGACGGCAATCGGGTTATCAAGGCGTGCTGCCGGTCGGCCGCGTGCAAACACCCACTTTGCGCCTGGTGGTGGATCGTGATCGCAGCATTGCCAATTTCGTGCCCGTGCCCTTTTGGGCCATCGATGTCGAGTTGCAGTCCGACAACCAGGCCTTCATCGCGCAATGGCGAGCCAGGGCCGACGCCTGCGACGATCAGGATCGCTGCCTCGATCAAACCCTGGCGCAACAGGCCGCCGAGGCCATGCGCCAGGCTGCCAGCGCCAGGTTGACCAAGCTGCGCACCGAACGCATCCGCGAAGCCGCGCCACTGCCGTTCGACCTCGGCACATTGCAGGAAGTGTGCTCGAAGAAACTCGGCCTCGGCGCCCAGGAGACGCTGGATATCGCCCAGGCCTTGTACGAAACCCATAAGCTCATCACCTACCCGCGCAGCGACTGCGGTTTTCTGCCGCTGAGTCAGCACGCCGAGGCGCCGGGGATTCTCGCCGCCTTGGGGCGGGCCGACGCCAGCCTTGCAGCACTGGCGCCACACCTTGACCCCAAACGGCGGTCACGGGCGTGGAACGACGCCAAGGTCAGCGCCCACCACGGCATTATTCCTACCGCCGCCGTCCGTGATCTGGACCGTCTGGCGGGCAAACAGCGGGCCGTCTACACGCTGATTCGCGCGCGCTATCTGGCGCAGTTCCTGCCCAACCACGAATACGATCGCACCCAGGCCGACTTCGACTGCGCGGGCCAGGCCTTGCGCGCCGTCGGCAAGCAGATCGTCGAACCTGGCTGGAAACGTGCCCTGCCCGAAGCCCTGACACCACCCAAGGGCCGCGAACCGGCAGCACCACAAGCCTTGCCACGGCTGAGCGAAGGCCATGCTTATCAGGTGCTCGATGTGCGCCTGAAAGACCTGTGGACCCAGCCGCCCAAGCCATTCACCGAGGGCGACCTGATCAAGGCCATGAAGAACGTCGCCAAACTGGTCGAGGATCCGCGCCTCAAACAGAAGCTCAAGGACACCACCGGCATCGGCACCGAAGCCACCCGCGCCGGCATCATTCAGGGCCTGATCGATCGCGGTTACCTGAACAAATTTGGCAAGGCCCTGTCCGCCAGCCCGGCCGCGTTCAGCCTGATCGATGCCGTGCCCCGCGCCATCGCCGACCCCGGTACCACCGCCATATGGGAACAGGCGCTGGATATGGTGCAAAGCGGCGAGATGAGCCTGGAGGAGTTCGTCGCCAAACAGGCGGCCTGGATGAGCAAGCAGATCAGCCGTTGCGTCGGCCTGCGCATGACCATCAGCGGCCCTGCCCCGTCTGCCAGCGCGCCATGGAAAAAATCACGCAAGACTGGTCAGCGCAAGGCCACAGGGAGTAAAACATCCCAGCCTCGGCGCGCCAGCAAAACCACTACTGGCCGTCCCTGAAGACAAGGAGTTATATCCATGCAACACAGCTATCGCTTCCTCCTCGGCACTGGCGAGGAAATCGGCTATATCGAAACGGACGCCCCGCTGTCGCACCTGCAAAAAGGCGTGCGCATCGATCTGGAGTCGGACGAATATCACCGCACCGGCAGGACCCATTTCGAAATCCAGGACATTTCCGTGATCCTGCACCAGATCGGCGGGCAGGTCGTACGCAATGAGGTACGCCTGCATTGCACTGAAGTGGCGGGGGTCGCCGAGTAAGCTGATTGCGTCAGGCTGATACCGATCATCAGCCTGGCGCCCAAACCCTCCCCGCCATTGATCCGGATCAATCCATCCGCACCCGTAAGTGCTGAAGTGGTCACATCAACCCAATAAGCTCGTTGCGACGTTCATCGGGAATCAGGATTTTGCGCTAGCCCCTCGATTGCCTTTGGGTGCAGAGTTTCGCTCGTTGTTTTTTCATACCGGATTTCGGTGAAACACAACTCACTTACGGAGATGCTCGCTCATGCTTATCCAGATAGAAGAAGGTACTCACGGTGCCAATTGGGTAGTGATGCTGGACAGTTACCCGGTGAAATGCAGCAGTTGGCTTGAAGCCAGAGAGTTTGCCGACAAGATGCAGTCCAGGCTCAATGCCCCGCACTCCCTGCCCGAAAACGCGAAAATGCCCGCCGGGGCAGAACGCTCCACCCTCATGAATCAGTAATTGTCGCCCTCCCATCGAATCTGTGGGAGCGCATTGATTTGCCAGAGCGGTCGCCCAGTCGATGTGCATTCATTGACTGCGGCGGCCTCTTCGCGGATGAATTCGCTCCCGCAGAATTCGCTGCACTAACACGCTCGACCAACTCTCCAGACAAAACGTCGACAGCACAGGGGCTGCAGCTCTACCGCCCTTGCGACGTGCTTTTCACACCCCTTTCACCCGGACAGACCTACTGTGAACCCACTCCTTGTAAGACATCCCATTTAGCCCGCACCTCTTGTGGGCTTTTTTTTGCTCGCCAGAAACACTGAAACCCGCCGTAGCGGGTTTCATGGTGAGTCAGCGGTTGAGCGCCCGTAAAGACCGACGATTTACTCGCCGTTGCCGGAAAGCCCTGTTAGCGCCGTTTGCTGAGCCGTCCCGGTCTTATCGAAATTGACCACCACGGCAGGTGCTTGCGTCAGTTCTGCCAGACGATCACTGCCCGTCCCCCTCACCAGCCCGCCGCTCCAACTGGACGCGACTGTCGCCAACCAGGCGAAGAAAAAAACCACCACAGCCTGTACGGCCCACTTCGCAATCACCGACATGATCGTTCTCCCTGTCCGGTTTCTATGCGCGGATCTAAACACCTGACTGTTGCAATAGGATGGCAGCCGCGACCCGCTGCGCTGCACGTCCTGAGTTGAAGTCTAGATGGTAAAAAAGCAGGCATGGGGGAGAGTTTTGATACGGCGCACCGAAAAGCATGGTGGAACCGGCTAAAGCCGGGAAAGCGTAACAGGCCTCGCTTGATGCATTGGCTGATGCTACGTCTTCCCGGCTAAAGCCGGTCCCACAAAGGTGTCACAGAGCGGGGTGCTGCTTTGCAATCAGGTAATCGGCGCCGGGTTGAACAGGGTAATGTCGTTGTGCAAACGATAGTGCTCGGTCCAGGTTTTCTTCTTGCCGCTGGCCACGTCAAGGTAGAAGTGGAACAGCTCCCAGCCCAGGTCCTCGATGCTGGCGCGACCGGTGGCAATACGCCCGGCGTCGATATCGATCAGGTCCGGCCAGCGCTGCGCCAGTTCGGTACGGGTCGAGACCTTGACCACTGGCGACATGGCCAGGCCATAGGGCGTGCCGCGACCGGTGGTGAACACGTGCAGGTTCATCCCGGCCGCCAGTTGCAGCGTGCCACAGACGAAGTCACTGGCCGGTGTCGCGCAGAAAATCAGGCCTTTGCGGGTCACCCGCTCGCCAGGGCCGAGCACGCCGTTGATGGCGCTGCTGCCGGACTTGACGATGGAGCCCAGGGACTTCTCGACGATGTTCGACAAGCCACCCTT
>Ga0302262_10001002_pt1 | contig 11939 bp, 9 predicted proteins | sample II_Fen_E3_4_FD_194557 | JGI IMG/M metagenome (GOLD analysis project Ga0302262, IMG submission 194557) | Peat permafrost microbial communities from Stordalen Mire near Abisko, Sweden - II_Fen_E3_4 | ecosystem: Environmental > Terrestrial > Soil > Wetlands > Permafrost | place: Sweden: Abisko...
GTGCCTCCAAAGTCGCCTCTGATGGCGCGGATCATGTTGGTGCTTCAAAAGTCGCCTCTGATGGCGCTGATCATGTTGGTGCTTCAAAAGTCGCTTCTGATGGCGCGGATCACGTCGGTGCGTCGAAAGTCGCCTCTGATGGTGCGGACCACGTCGGCGCCTCCAAAGTCGCCTCTGATGGCGCGGACCACGTCGGCGCCTCCAAAGTCGCTTCTGATGGCGCGGACCACGTCGGTGCGTCGAAAGTCGCTTCTGATGGCGCGGACCATGTCGGTGCCTCCAAAGTTGCCTCTGATGGCGCTGATCATGTCGGCGCTTCCAAAGTCGCCTCTGATGGCGCCGATCATGTAGGTGCCGGTCGTCTCGCGGCAGTGGGGCATCGCGGTGGCGTTGGTTCAGACCGGGTGGCAACGCTCAATACCTCGGATGAAGCCAATCCGGACGACAGCAAGACTTCGGACGACGGCCAGACTCAGGACGACAGCCAGTAATTCAATCGTCGGCAGAAGGGAGAGCATGCTCTCCCTTTTTTTTGTCCGCCCTAATCTGCTTTCCTGGCCGGCCGGCAATCTGGCTGGCCTGGCCGTCGCGCTGTTTGCCGGTGCGTGCCTGGCTGATCAGCGCGGGAATCAACGGGCCTTCGGGCAGGTTTTTCCAGAAGCGGGCAGGCAGGTGGCCTTGCATGACTTTGGCATTCAGGCGTGCCGGGTTGAAGATGTGACTGTAGTAGGTCAGCCACAGATCGCCATGAGGATCCTCGGCGTTTTGCGCCAGCTGTTGCCATTCGACCGGGCATGGGCGCTGATGCCGTAATTGTTCGCCATCGTAGTACGCCCCGTCCTCTGGCGTGGCAATCAACCAGCGATGCTGCCCCATGCGCCCGATAAAATGCGCGCTGGCGCTGGGCAGAATGTCGTGGGCGGGCTCATGCCACGCCACGTACTGCGGGCGTGCCAGATGTTCGGGGCCATCGATGGCCGGCAATGCGACAAACCGGACGAAGGCATGTAAATGGTGCGCTTCGCGGCTGATTATTTTTAGCCGTCGATGCAGTTCGCTGCCCAGTTTGTCGCCCGCCATCATCGCGGTGCGGTCGCCATGGCTGACTCGCCAGAGCACCTCATACAGCAGGCTCCAGCGCTGGTCGCCGCGATAGCAGGCGGCGCTTTTCAACAGCTCCAGCAGGGCCAGAGGGATGCGCGCCTGAAAAGGGCCGGGCTGTGCGGGGTAGGGCGTGTCGCTGGCGAACAGGTCCGCAGCATGTTGTTCGGCCCAACTGACCTGGCTGGGATCGATTTCGTGGCTGAGCAACCAGCGTGCCTGTTGCCGCCAGGTGTCGAACACATCATCGCAATCGAGCCGGATCATCCCCACAATCCCATTTGCTGAGGCTGCGGTTTGTCGCGCAGTTGCCCGTGCAGCTGCTCGCTGCTGGTTTCGGCCAAGGGCGGGTGGTAATCGCTGGTGATGATGAAGGGCCTGGCCTTGATCAGCACGCAGCGCATACGCGCCAGGTCCTCGTAGCGAATTTTGCGTTGCCGGCGCAGCTCGATCAGGCGCTGGGTGGTGCGCAGACCGATGCCGGGAATACGGGCGATCAGCGAGGCGTCGGCGCGGTTGAGATCCAGCGGAAACACCGTGCGGTTATCCAGGGCCCAGGCCAGCTTGGGGTCGATGTCCAGCGCCAGGTCACCGGGGCCTTGCAGCAGTTCATTGGCGCGATAGCCGTAACTGCGCAAGAGAAAGTCGGCCTGGTAAAGACGGTGCTCGCGCATCAGCGGCGGTGCGGCCAGGGGCACGCTTTTCGGGCTGTTGGGGATGGGGCTGAACGCCGAGTAATAGACCCGGCGCAAACCGAACGTGCCATACAACGCCTCGGCGCTGTGCAGGATGGTGCTGTCATCGGTGGCGTCGGCGCCGACGATCATTTGGGTACTTTGCCCGGCCGGGGCGAAGCGTGGTGCCCTGGGTTCGTTGCGCACATTTTGCTCGCCGATATGGATGGTCTGCATGGCCTTCTTGATCGAAACCACGTCTTTTTCCGGGGCCAGAATTTGCAGGCCGGCATCCGTGGGCAGTTCGATATTGACGCTGAGGCGGTCGGCATAGCGACCGGCTTGCTCGATCAACAGCGGATCGGCGTCGGGGATGGTCTTGAGATGGATATAGCCACGGAATTCGTGCTCTTCGCGCAGCAGCTTGGCCACGCGGATCAGCTGTTCCATGGTGTAGTCGGCGGAACGGATGATGCCCGAGCTGAGAAACAGCCCGCTGACGCAGTTGCGACGGTAGAAATCCAGGGTCAGGGTGACCACTTCCTCAGGGCTGAACCGCGCGCGCGGCACATCGCTGGAGCGGCGGTTGACGCAATACTGGCAGTCATAGAGACAGAAGTTGGTCAGCAGGATTTTCAGCAACGATACGCAGCGGCCATCCGGCGTGAAGCTATGGCAAATGCCCATGCCATTGGTCGAACCCAGCCCGCTCTTGCCTGCCGAGCTGCGCTTGGGCGCGCCGCTGCTGGCACAGGACGCGTCGTACTTGGCGGCATCAGCCAGGATGCTGAGCTTGTCGATCAGCTGCATGAAATACCTCGATACTGTTTTTATGTACAGTATCGAGTGGCGCAGGGATGTTCAAGCGCCATCAGCTTAACGGCATCCTTGTGGGACCGGCTTTAGCCGGGAAGGCGTATTCCCGGCTAAAGCCGGTCCCACAGTAATATCATCAGATTTTAGATGACCGTTTTTTAAGGGGCTCGCTGTGCAACTGGAATGGCTCGAAGATTTTATCGAACTGGCGCGTACCCGCAGCCTGTCACGGGCGGCGGAGAATCGCTATGTGACCCATCCGGCATTTGGTCGGCGCATCAAGGCCCTCGAAGATTGGGTCGGTACGGCGCTGATCGAGCGCAAGCAGCCCCTGGTCTTGACCCCGGCGGGATTGTTGTTTCTGGACGCTGCCAGTCAATCGATTGCCCTGCTCGGCGCTGCCCGCGCGCAATTCCAGGGGCTTGGGCTCAATCGCGATGTGCCACTGCGCATTGCTACCGGACGTACCCTGGCTACGGCGTTTTTTCCGGACTGGTACGCCTCGCTCAAGGCGACCTTCGGCCACTTCCCGGTTTCGCTGGTCACTAGTGGCTCCCAGGAGGCGATCATGCGTCTGTCGGCCGGGGATGTGGACGTGCTGTTGATCTTCTCCAGCCCCTTGACGCAAATCCTTATCGATCCCGAGCGTTGCGACACGCTGGTTCTGGCCCGGGAGGAGCTGGTGCCGGTCAGCGCGCCCGATGCTGATGGCGCACCTCGTTTCAGAATCGACACTGAGTCGCCGGCGTCCACCATTCCCTGGCTCGCGTTCTCCCCGACCCTGGCCTTGCGCGGCGTGCTTGCCCAGCATCTGGCGCGGCTGCCGCAACGGCTGGCGCTGCGCATGACTTATCAGGCGGACTCCTACGATGCCATTGAACGCATGGCCCAACGCGGCAACGGCCTGGCCTGGTTGCCGCGCATGGTGGTCAAAGACTCTCTGGCGTCGGGTGAACTGGTGATTGCCAGCGGCCCGGAAATGAACATCGGCTTCGATATTTCCCTGCATCGCCTGCGCACCAACCAGAGCGAACCGCTGGTGAACATCTGGAATAGCCTGTTATCGCTGCACCAGGATGGAGCTACGACAAAATAATCTGCTGTTTTCGCTTTGCTCAAAGCCTGTTGTGCTGCGTGCCGTGCCGCAAAGGCCCGGGTTTGTGCCGGATTGGCAATTGTCGGTGGCCTCTTCGTACTGCACTTTGCTCTCAGGTTGAAGGCGCCATTTGCATGCCGTGTTCAGCCGCGCTCACTCATAAAAACAATGCCACCGGCCGCTGGCGGTGGCTGCCAACTGTGAAGAAGACGGGGCCAGACCATGACAGTGCAATCCACAGCCGCCAACGCGGCTCTCGCGCCATCCCGACGGGGACCCTGGAAGGAAATCATCGCCGCCAGTATCGGCAACGCCCTGGAGTTCTATGACCTGTTGATCTACGGCTATTTCGCCGTGGTCATTGGCAAGCTGTTTTTCCCCAGTGATAACGAAACCACTTCGCTGTTGCTCAGTGTCGGCTCGTTCGGCATTTCCTTTCTGATGCGCCCTCTGGGGGCCATCGTCCTCGGCTCCTACGCCGACCGCGCGGGGCGCAAGGCGTCATTGACGATATCGATCCTGATCATGATGGTGGGCACGGCGATGATCACCTTCACGCCGTCCTATCAGCAGCTCGGCGTGGCGGCACCCTTGCTGATTGTTGTCGCGCGCATGCTCCAGGGCTTCTCCACCGGCGGTGAATTCGGTGCGGCGACGGCCTTTATGGTCGAGCATGCCGACGCCAAAAAGCGCGGTTTCTTCGCCAGCTGGCAGCTGTCGACCCAAGGCTTGGCCACGGTACTGGCCGCCGGTGTCAGTGCTCTGCTCAGCTACGTGCTCAGTGATGTGCAGCTCAACGACTGGGGCTGGCGTGTGGCCTTTGGCGTCGGCCTGCTGATCGGTCCGGTGGGCCTGTATATCCGCAGCCAGATCGACGAAACGCCGGACTTCCAGAAAGTCCAGGCCGAGGCAGCAAAGAAAACGCCGCTGCGTGATGTGTTGATCAAGGGCCATGTCAGCCTGTTGTTGGCGATAGGCGTCGTAGCGGGAGCCACGGCGTTCAACTATGTCCACAAGCTGTACATGCCGACCTATGCCCTCAAGCAATTGAACATCGCTGCGACGTCGTCCTATCTGGGCGCTCTGGTCACAGGTCTGATCCTGATGGTCATGGCGCCGGTATTCGGCACACTGTCCGACCGTTATGGGCGCTTTCGAGTCTTGACCCTTGCGCTGCTGATGACCGGGCTGTCGTCGTATCCGATGTTTGTGCTGCTCAATACGTTCCCCTCAGTTACTACGCTGCTGTTGGTGCAGGCCATCGTCGGCGTGCTGATCGCGGCCTGCCTGGGGCCGATTCCAGCGATGCTTGCCGATATCTTCCCCACCAGTATTCGCGGCACGGGCCTGGCCCTGAGCTACAACTTTTCGGTGACCCTGTTCGGCGGGTTTGCCCCGCTGATCGTGACCTGGATGATCGAAGTTACCGGCAGCAAACTGGCCCCCAGTTTCTACGTGATGGCGACGGCGTTGATCAGCGTGATCGCTGTCATCTGCCTCGGCCGCAGAATGCGCCACGCACCCCAACACTGATTCCCTTTTTGATTTGAAAGCCGCATCGGCCACGTCATTGGCGTTTGGCCGGATGCACGCTACTGCCCGTTGGAGAATGCTCATGAAAACCCTGGAACAAGTCCGTGCCACCTTGAAGCCTTATCCGGTCGAGGTTGAGTTTCCCGATATCCGCCAATGGCAGGCGGGCAACGCCGGAATCGAATATGTCTACAGCTTCGACAGTGGGGTCGCCGGGCCGCACGTGATGATCATGGCCCTGACTCATGGCAACGAAGTCAGTGGCGCCATTACCGTCGATACCTTGTTACGAGCCGGGCTGCGGCCCCGGCGCGGGCGCTTGAGCCTGGGCTTTGGCAATGTCGAGGCGTACCACAGCTTCGATCCGCAGAATATTGACGCCACCCGTTACCTGGACGAAGACATGAACCGGGTCTGGCTGGCGGAGAAGCTTGACGGCGAGCAGACCTCGGTCGAGCTGCGCCGGGCCCGGCAGTTACGTCCGCTGATCGATAGCGTGGACCTGCTGCTGGATATCCACTCGATGCATGAAGAAGCGCCACCGGTGATGATGTGCGGGGCGCGGAGCAAGGGCCGGACATTCGCCGTAGCCCTGGGCGTACCGGAAACGGTAATCGTCGATGCTGGCCATGCCAATGGCCGGCGCATGCGCGACTACGGCGGTTTCAACGATGCAGCGAGCCCGAAAAATGCCTTGTTGATCGAGACCGGTCAGCACTTCTCCAAGCGGAGTGAACAGGTGGCGCTGGATGTGGCGGCGCGGTTCCTCATCACGACCCGCGCCGTCGACGAGGCCGATGTCGCGCGCTTCATGACCGCCAGCCCGGCCGCGCCGCAGCGCGTTCTTGAAGTGACCGAGCCGGTGGTTGCCCAAAGCATGGACTTCACCTTTGCCGAGGACTATCGCGGGCTGGAACTGATCGAGCGTGCCGGGACAGTGATTGCCCATGATGGCGGTGAACCGATTGTCACGCCCTATGACAATTGCGTGTTGGTGCAGCCGTCGCTACGCCATCTGGGGCCGGGGGTAACGGTGGTGCGGCTGGCGAAGGTGTTGGACCCGCAACAATTATGAAGGACCTGCACTGAGCTTTGTGGGAGCAAGCTTGCTTGCGAAGGCGTCTATCTAGCCCTGAAAGTGTTCCGGGTGTACTGGCCTCTTCGCAAGCAAGCTTGCTCCCACAACTGCTCCTGCCTGAACTCTTACATCCCCTGACTCCCTCGAATCAGTTCATAGGCTCTCCGAGCCAGCGGATTAACAGTATTGGGCCGGATCCACAGGTGGTAAGTGACATCCGGCAGGCGCGGCAGGCCGTCGTTTTCGCCCAGTACGCGCATGTCCGGGCCGAGCATTTCCATGCTGCGTGGCGTCACCCCCAGGCCGGCGCGGGTGGCGGCCTTGATGCCGATCAGGTTCGACGCCAGATAGGCCTGGCGCCAAGGGATATTTGCCCGTTCCAAGGCCTCCAGTGCGTAGCGGCGATAGATGCTCGGCTCGTCCACCAGAATCAGCGGCAGGGGTTCCCCCGGTACATGGATGTAATGCGCCGCGCAAATCCACCAGACCGGCGAAGTGCGCAGGGCGAAGCCTTCGAGCAGTGGGTCTTCGCGGGTGGAAATCACCATATCGACCTTGCCCCGGTGCAGGTCTTCCATCAAAAACGGGCTGCGCCCGACATCGATTTCCAGACGCAGGCGCGGGGCCGACAAGGCAATACGGCTGAGGATCGGCGGCAAGATGGTGTCGGCAATGTCGTGGGGCGAGCCGATGCGCAGCACGCCGCTGAGGCTGCTTTCACGCAGGGAATTCAATGCGTCGTCATTGAGTGAAAGCATTTGCCGCGCATGCCTTAGCAGTTGCCGGCCCGGTTCGGTGAGCTGTTTTTGCCGCCCCAGCTTCTGAAACAGGCTCACGCCCACCTGCTGTTCCAGGCGCTGCATATGCTGGGTCACCGACGACTGGGTACGGGCCAGGCGCACGCCGGCCTCGGCGAAGCTGTGATGGTCAGCCACGGCGACGAAGGTGCGTAGCAGCTCCAGATCCAGGGTTGAAGCGGGCGGTAGGGGATCGGTCATTTTCGGGCTGGGTCATATCAAGGCGATAGCGCAATACATTACGTTTATTTATGTAATTGGAAAGTGTTTCTTCTGTGCATCTCTTGAATGGCCCGTAAACAGGCGCTTATTACCCCTCCAGTAAATTTTATCGATCAGAAAGTTATAACCATATTTGATATTTGAATTTCCGTTCACCCGCGCCAGTACCTAGGATGCCCAGCCATCAGGTCGGCGGATGCCGATCGCCATTTTCGGGGAAGAACAATGCCAAACACCCACTCGCTCGCTTCGCGCTGGTTGCCCGCCCTGTTGGGTACTCTGATTTCCCTGGCCGTCAGCGGTGTGGTGCGGGCCGATGCCACGCTGGACAAGATTCAGGAACGGCATCGTCTGGTGGTGGGCGTGCTGCTTTCCGGCGGGCCGTTCGGCTCCATCGACCCGGCCACGCAAAAGGCCACCGGACTCAATGTCGATATGGCCGAGGACCTTGGCCGTCGCCTGCAAGCCGAGGTCGAGTTGGTGCCGGTCTTGCCCGCCAACCGCGTGCAGTTCCTGCAACAGGGCAAGGTCGATCTATTGATCGCCAATATGGAATGGACACCCGAGCGCGGGCAGATTCTCGGCTCGGTGCCGACGCCGTTCTATCGGGTTGGCGGTACGGCGGTGGTGCTCAAGGACAGCCCCATTCATAGCTGGCAAGACCTCAAGGGCCAGCCGGTCTGCACCTCTCAGGGCAGCAGTTACGTCAAGCCGCTGAGTGAGTTCGGCGCCGAGCTCAAGGCATTCAAAAGCTCGTCCGAATCCTTGCTGGCCTTGCGCGGCAACAACTGCGTCGCCGCAGTCCATGACGCCACCCTGATCAACCCCCTCATCGCCGCCCAGGGCGAATGGAAGGACTACCGCGCCATCACGCCAGAGCTGAACCCGGCACCGTCGGTGATCTGGACGCGCCTTGGCGAGAGCGATACCCAGACTCGCCTGGACAGCATCGTCAAGGACTGGCACCGCAGCGGTTGGTTGATCGAAGCGGAAAAGCGCCATCACATCACCCCGGCATCCCCGGCGTTGGTTGAGTTGCAAAAGCAATTCCAGGCCACTGGCGCCTGATTCCCTGTCCCCGGCTTTCTACAAGGCAATGCGTATGAACCGTTTCTTTTCCGGCAAAACCCTGACGGCCCTCGGCTTGCTGCTGTGCGCCAGCCTGGCCCATGCCGATGCCACCCTGGACAAGGTGCAGCACCGGCACAAAGTCAGTATTGGCGTGATCCTCAGCGGCCCGCCGTTCGGCACCATCGACCCGTCTACCGGTGAGCATCTGGGCTACAACGTTGAGCTGGCCAAGGGCATCGCCAAGCAGTTGGGCGTCGAGGTCGAGACGGTCTCGGTGCTGGCGCCCAATCGCGTGCAGTTCCTGCAACAGGGCAAGGTCGACCTGTTGATCGCCAATATGCAGTACACCGATGAGCGTGCCGAGATCCTCGATTATGTGCCGACCCCTTACGAAGAAGTCGGCGGCGCCGCGCTGATTCGCAAAGGCGCGGGCATCGCCAAGTGGCAAGACCTCAAGGGCAAGCCGGTGTGCGTGTCCCAGGGCAGCAACTTCATCAAGCCGTTGCAGGAAGTCTATGGTGCGCAGATCAAGGCGTTCCGCAGCCAGTCCGAATCGCTGCTGTCGTTGAAGGGCAATGGTTGCGTCGCGGCGGTTCACGTCAGCCCGACCATGCACGCGCTGCTGGACGATCCGGACTGGTCCGGTTTTGAAATCCCCTTGGCCGATGACCTGATCCCGTCGAAATCGGTGATCTGGGTACGCAAGGGCGAGCACGACTTCCAGGCCCGTCTGGATGCCATCATCCGTGACTGGCACCGTAGCGGCTGGTTGATCCAGGTCGGTGAGCGCACCGGTATGGCTCCGTCCTCGGCCCTGCGTCAGTTGCATGAGCAATTCAAGAATGCTGCGCCCCTGGCGGTGACGCCGTGAGCAGCGTGCTTCTCGCTGCCTTGCAGGAACTGCTCGGTGCTGCCTACGCACAACCCGGCAGCGAAGCCAGCCCGTACCTGACCGACAAACAGGGCAGTTACGTCGGCAAGGCCGTCGCTGTAGTTCGGCCGGCGGACACTGAACAAGTGGCAGCGGTGGTGCGTCTGTGTCGTGAGCATCAAGCACCGATCGTGGTGCAGGGCGGCAACACCGGCCTGATGGGCGCCGCGACCCCGGACACCAGCGGCCGCGCGGTGTTGTTGCGGCTGGACCGGTTGAACCGGGTGCGCGAAGTCGACACCGACAATGACACCTTGACCGTCGAGGCCGGCTGCATTTTGCAACAGGTGCAGGACGTGGCCCGCGAGGCCGGGCGGCTGTTTCCCCTGAGCCTGGGTGCCGAAGGCAGTTGCACCATTGGCGGCAACCTCGGCACCAATGCCGGGGGCACGGCGGTACTGCGTTACGGCAATACCCGCGAGCTGACCCTGGGCCTGGAAGTGGTCACCGCCGAAGGGCAGATCTGGCATGGCCTGCGCGGTTTGCGCAAGGATAATACCGGCTACGATCTGCGCGACCTGTATATCGGCAGCGAAGGCACGCTGGGCATTATCACCGCCGCGACCCTCAAGCTGTTTCCGCTGCCCAAGGCCCAGGCCACGGCGCTGCTGGCGTTTGATTCGTTGGCCCAGGCGGTGAGTTTCCTGTCTCACGCCCGTGCCGGTTTCGGCGCCAGCCTGACCGCGTTCGAGTTGCTCAGCGCCGCTTGCCTGGCGTTGCTGCGCGAGCAGTTTCCGCAAGGGCCGCAACCGTTCAACAAGGCCAGTCAACCGTGGTTCGCGCTGCTGGAACTGTCCGACAACCACAGCGAAGAGCATGCCCGACAAGCCTTCGAGGAGGTCTTGGACGAAGCCTTAGAGGCGGGATTGCTGGCCGATGCGCTGATTGCCGAAAGCCTGGCCCAGAGCGAAGCCCTGTGGCTGTTGCGCGAGAACATGAGCGACGCTCAGCGGCGCGCCGGACGCAATATGAAGCACGATATTTCGCTGCCGATTTCGCGGATCGTCGAGTTCGTGGCCACTACCGATGCATTGTTGCAGGCGCATTTCCCCGGCGTGCGTCACTACACCTTCGGGCATTTGGGTGATGGCAACCTGCATTACAACGTGGCTCATCCCACCGGCTCGACGGTCGAGGCGCACATTGCCAACTATGCCGCGCTGAGTGCCTTGGTGCATGACAGTGCCCATGCCCATGGCGGCTCGATCAGCGCCGAACACGGTATCGGCCAACGCAAGCTGGGCATGTTGCCACGCTATAAAAGTGAAGTGGAACTGGACCTGATGCGGCGCATCAAGCAGGCGCTGGACCCGCAGAAGCTGCTCAATCCGGGGAAGGTGCTTTCGCCATGACCCTGATGCGTTCTCCTGAAGCAATGCAGATTTGTGGGAGCGAGCTTGCTCGCGAATGCAGTCTTGCACCTCATAAAAAAGTGTCGGATGTACCGGATTCTTCGCCAGCGAGCTGGCTCCCACGAATCATTTCCATCCAGCACCGCATGGCGTCATTCAGTTGTGTTTCTTCGATGGGAGATACCGCATGAGCATCCAGCTGTCAAAACGTGTCCAGCGCGTCTCGCTGTCGGCCAACGCTGCCGCCAAGTCACAGGCCACGGCCTTGCGCGATGCCGGGATCGATATTCTCGACCTGACCACTGGCGAGCCGGATTTCGACACCCCGGAACACATCAAGCAGGCCGCCTATGCCGCCATTGCCAGGGGCGCGACCAAGTACACGCCGACGCCTGGGGTCAAAGCCTTGCGCGAAGCGGTGCAAAGCAAGCTTAAGCAGGAAAACCGTCTGGACTACGCGCTGCCGTCGATTGTCATCGCCAACGGCGCCAAGCAGATCATTTTCAATGCCTTCGCCGCGACCCTCGACGATGGCGACGAGGTGCTGGTGCCGGTGCCGTACTGGCCGTCATTCCCGGACAGCGTACGTTTCAACGGCGGCGAGCCGGTGTTTATCGAGTGCGAGCTGGAGCAGGGCTGCAAACTCACGGCGGCGCAGCTGGAAGCAGCGATTGGCCAGCGCACGCGCTGGCTGATCCTCAACGGTCCCGGCAACCCCAGTGGTGCGGTGTATAGCGCAGCGGAACTGCTCGCCATCGCTGACGTGTTGCGTCGTCATCCGCAGGTATTGGTGCTGCTGGATGAGTTGTATGAGCACATCCGTTTCGATGGTCGGCCGGCCTTGAGCCTGCTCAATATTGCGCCGGATTTGCAAGGCCGCTGCCTGTTGGTCGGCGGCGTGTCCAAGACCTATGCCATGACCGGCTGGCGCATCGGTTTCGGCGCCGGACCGCAGGCGCTGACCACGGCCATGACCGTGGTGCAGTCGCAATCGACTTCCGGTGCGTCATCGGTGGGGCAGGCGGCGGCGTTGGCCGCGTTCGAGGGCGGGCTGGGTTTCCTGCCGGACCAGGTCGCCGCCTATCACCAGCGCCGTGATCTATTGGTTGAAACCCTGAGTGGCGTGGACGGGCTTGAAGTGTTGCAACCCGAAGGCGGCTTCTTCGTGTTTGTGCGTTGCGCCGGTTTGCTCGGGCGCTATCGCCCGGATGGCGCACGTCTGAACAGCGACGGCGATGTGGTCGACTACCTGTTGCAGTCCGGTGTCG
>Ga0302262_10001004_pt1 | contig 11927 bp, 9 predicted proteins | sample II_Fen_E3_4_FD_194557 | JGI IMG/M metagenome (GOLD analysis project Ga0302262, IMG submission 194557) | Peat permafrost microbial communities from Stordalen Mire near Abisko, Sweden - II_Fen_E3_4 | ecosystem: Environmental > Terrestrial > Soil > Wetlands > Permafrost | place: Sweden: Abisko...
CTTGCCGTACGCGAAGCTGGTCGTCATGTGAAACACCGCGAGCTGGTCGAGGCTGGGTGATCGCCGGTACAGGTGGCGCCAGCGGCCGTTGTAGCGATCGGGGAGCGGCACGAACGGCTGGCCGCGCTCGCGCAAGAGGTGGATCGCCGTCGCGAACGGCGGCTCGTCGGTGATCGACAGGGCCGGCGGCGGGTTTTGCGCCGAGAGGCCCTCGCGGAACTGGCCGATCCGCTGGGCGCTGTCGGGGATCGCCTGGAGCACCGCCAGGTGGTCCTGCCACAGCTGGACCAGCGGCGAGCCGTGCGGCGCGGCGACCACGCCGGAGTTGAAGCTCGGAAACAGCGACGGATCGACCGCCATGTCGAGCGTGTGGTGGAAGTCGGGGATGCGGTCGCGGGGCGGCGTGAGCCCGAGCCGGGCGTACAGCTCGCTCCACATCTCGGGCGCCATGATCGCGCTGTGCGACGGCCCGGCGCTGATCGCGTCGTCCGGGATGATCGCCGCGAGCTCGGATAGATCGGACAGCACGAGGATGTCGACGTCGAGCAGCAGGATCCGCGGGGTCCGAGGGGCGATCTCGAAGCCGCGCAGCTTGTTGGCGTAGACCCCGAGCGCCGCCCTGGGGTGCACCGAGATGATCGCGGAGGCCCGCTCGGCGAGCCGGCGGACCGCCGAAGGCGGCTCGCCGATGCACGCCAGGTGGAGCGGCCAGCGCCGCGACGCCCCGGCGTACTCGAGCCACGACGCGAGGAAGTACAGCGTGCGAGCCTCGAACGTCACGCGGGCCGTGCCGCTGAAGTCGGGGACGATGACGACGTCGAACGCGCTCATCGCCCCAGTTCTCGCACGGACGGCGTGGCCTGGGTGATGGCGAGAATGCCTGATCTCGCCCCGGCAATCGAGGTGGTGGGGGCGGCTCGCCTCGCGTACGCTTCCAGCGTAGATTGGCCCGGCGAAGGAGCGGGGGTCGTTGCAACCAGAAGGCTCAGCCGCCGATGATCCCGATCGCATTCCGCGCCAGGTGCGGCGCGGGATCTCGTGGAACCTCGTCGGCGCGGTGTCGACGAACCTGATGCGCCTGGTCGTCCTGGTCGTGCTCGGCCGCGTGCTCGACTCGCGCGCGTTCGGCGTGGTCGCCGCGGCGCTGTCGGTCATCACGATCCTGACCACGGTGCGCGACGTCGGCATCGGCCAGGCGCTGATCCAGCGCAAGGCGCTCGACCCCGAGCACTACGCCACGGCGTTCGCGGTGTCGACCTACCTGGGCGCCGGGCTCGCCGCGGTCGTCGTGGTGACCGCGCCGGCGGTCGCCCGGCTGTTCCACAGCCCCGAGTGCGTCGATCTGCTGCGCGCGCTCAGCCTCATGTTCGTGTTCCGCGGCCTGTCGGCGACGTCGATGACGCTGTTCCAGCGCGCGATGGATTTCCGCGCGATCGCGCTGATCGACACCGTGACCTACAGCCTGGGCTCGCTCGCCAGCATCGGCCTCGCGGTCGCCGGCTTCGGGCCGTGGGCGCTGGTCGCCGGCTACCTCCTCGAGGAGGGCCTCAGCACGGCGACGTTCCTCTACCTGCGGCGGCCGCGGCTCACGCTGCGGATCGATCGAGCCCGGCTCGGCGACCTGATCGGCTTCGGCGCGGGCTCGACCGCGTCGGCGATCTTCCACATGCTGGCGGTGCAGGGCGACAACATCGTCGTCGGCCACCGCCTGGGCCCGGCCGAGCTCGGGTTCTACACGCGGGCCTACGATCTCATCAAGATGCCGGCGCTGATGTTCACCAACATCGTGGGCAGCGTGCTGTTTCCGGCGCTGTCGCGGCTGCAGGGCGACCGCGCCGCGCTCGGCGTCGGGTTCCGCCGTCTGATCTTCGCCAACGCGCTCGTGCTGCTGCCGGCCAGCGCGCTGCTCATCGCGATCGCCCCCGAGGTGATCCGGATCTTGATGGGCCCGCACTGGGGCGCCGCCGTGCTGCCGTTCCAGATCCTCGCCGCGACGATGATGATGCGGGTCAGCTACAAGGTCGGGGCGACGGTGGCGAACGCCAACGGGGCGGTCTACGGCGTCGCGGCCGCCAACCTCGCGTACACCACCGCGGTGATCGGCGGGGCCCTGGTCTCGGCGCGCTGGGGCATCCCCGGCGTCGCGGTGTCGACCGGCCTGGCGATCATCCTCATGTACCTGCTGTGCTCGTGGCTCGGGCTCGCGCAGAGCGCGCTCGGCTGGCGGGGATTCGGCGCCGCGCACCTGCCGGGCGTCGTGCTCGGGGGGGCGGTGTCGGCGGCGGCGTGGCCGCTGGCGCTGGCGCTGCGCGCCGCCGACGTGCCGGCGGTGGCGACGTTCGCGGTGGTCACGCTGGTGACCGCGGCGATCTCGGTCGGCGCAATCGCGCTGTGGGTCGGGCGCGGCACCGGCGACTTCGCCTGGCTGCGCGGCGAGCTGGCGGGCGTGATCGGCAAGCTGCGCCGCCGCCGCAAGCCGGCGCCCGCGGCCCCCATCGTGTAAGCTGACGGCGCATGGAGCGCGCGCTCGTCGTGGTCGGGAGCGGCGGTCACGCCAAGGTCGTGATCGCGTCGGCCCAGGCCGCGGGGTTCGCCGTGACCGCGGTCGTCGACGACGATCCGGCGCGCTGGGGCCAGCACGTGCTCGGCGTCGCGATCTCCGGGCCGGCGTCGCCGATCCTCGAGGACCCCGCCGCGCTCGCGGTGCTCGCGATCGGCGCGAACCGCGCGCGCCGGGCGCGGGCTGACCACGCGCGCTGCCAGTTCGCGACCGTGGTCCACCCGCGCGCGGTCGTCCATCCGTCGGTCCGGATCGGCGCGGGCAGCGTGGTGTTCGCCGGCGCGGTGATTCAGCCCGACACCGCGATCGGCGGCCACGCGATCGTCAACACCGCGGCGTCGATCGATCACGACTGCGTGCTCGGTGACTTCGTGCACGTCGCGCCCGGCGTGCGGCTCGCCGGCAGCGTCGTCCTCGGCGAGGGTGCCATGCTCGGGATCGGCACCGTCGCGATCCCCGGCGCGCGCGTCGGGGCCTGGAGCGTCGTGGGCGCGGGCGCGGCGATCCTCGGCGAGCTCCCCGCGAACGTGGTCGCGATCGGCACGCCGGCGCGGCCCCGGCGTTAGTGTCCGGTCGCGACGAATTGTTCGCGCGGACCGCGATCATCGCGATCACCGTGGGAGTGCTCGTGGCGCGGCTTGCGGGGGCTGCATCGGCCGCCTAGACTCGCGTGTCGAGTGACGAGCACAGTTCTGGACACCGTCATCGCACCGCCGTCCGAAGGGAGGCATTCGTGGAAGTGATCATCCTGTGTGGAGGCCAGGGCACGCGGCTACGCGAGGAGACCGTGTTTCGCCCAAAGCCCATGGTGCAGATCGGTGATCGTCCGATCCTGTGGCACATCATGAAGTACTACGCGTCGTTCGGGCACCACGACTACGTGCTCAGCCTGGGCTACAAGGGCGAGCAGATCAAAGAGTACTTCTGGCACTACGAGCTGATGAACAACGACGTCACGCTCGAGCTCGGCAAGCCGCAGGCGATCGAGATCCACCACGCTCACCCGGAGCTCGGCTGGAAGGTCACGCTCGCGCACACCGGCGTCGACGCGCTCAAGGGCGCGCGGCTCAAGAAGGTCGAGCGCCACGTCCGCGGCGACACCGTCATGGTGACCTACGGCGACGGCCTGGCCGACGTCGACCTCGACGCGCTGCTCGCGTTCCACCGCTCGCACGGCAAGATCGCCACCGTCACCGGCATCAACCCGGCGTCGCGGTTCGGCGAGCTGCGGATCGAGGGCGCCCAGGTCAAGAGCTTCCGCGAGAAGCCGCGCAGCGCCAGCCAGCTGGTCAATGGCGGGTTCTTCGCGTTCGAGCGCTCGATCTTCAACTACGTCACCGCGGACGATGGCTGCGACCTCGAGGTCGGCCCGCTCGAGGAGCTGGCGCGCGCCGGTGAGCTCATGGTGTTCAAGCACACCGGCAGCTGGGCGTGCATGGACACCGACCGCGATCGCACCTACCTCAACGACCTGTGGTCCTCCGGCAAGGCGTTCTGGAAGCGATGGTAGGCACCGCAGACGTGGGCGGCTATCGCGGCAAGACGGTCCTTGTCACGGGCGATACCGGCTTCAAGGGCTCGTGGCTCGCGGTCTGGCTGCTCCAGCTCGGCGCGCGGGTCGTCGGCTATGCGCTGCCGCCGGCCTCGCCGCGCGACAACTACCTCCTGTGCGGCCTCGCCGACCGGATCACGCACATCGACGGCGACATCCGCGACTACGGAAAGCTCGCCGCCGCGATCGCCAGCCACAAGCCGGACGTCGTGTTCCACCTCGCCGCCCAGCCGCTCGTGCTGGAGTCGTACCGCGAGCCGCGCGAGACCTTCGAGGTCAACGTGATGGGCACCGTGAACGTTCTGGAAGCGGCGCGCCACGTACCCTCCGTGCGCGCGGTCGTGATCGTCACCAGCGACAAGTGCTACGAGAACCAGGCCTGGGTCTGGGGATATCGCGAGTCCGACGCGATGGGCGGCCATGATCCGTACAGCGCGTCGAAGGGCGCGGCGGAGCTGGCCGCGGCGTCGATGCGGCGGTCGTTCTTCGGCGGCGGGTCCGCGGCGGCGATCGCCACGGCGCGCGCCGGCAACGTGATCGGCGCGGGCGACTGGGCCGCCCACCGGATCGTCCCGGACTGCATCCGGTCGCTCGCCGCCGGCGAGCCGATCGTGATCCGCCACCCCAAGGCGGTGCGGCCGTGGCAGCACGTGCTCGACGCGCTGCACGGCTACCTCCAGCTCGGCGTCCGGCTGGTCAGCGACGGCGCGACCAGCGCGTTCGCCTCGGGCTGGAACTTCGGCCCGACCCAGCAGACCATGCTCCCGGTGGTCGGTCTGGTCGACGCGGTGATCGCCGCGTGGGGCTCGGGCACGTTCCGCATCGACCGCGATCCCAACGCGCCCGACGAGGCGCGCTTCCTCCACCTCGATATCTCCAAGGCGCTGAACCAGCTCGGCTGGCGGCCGGTGCTCGGGCTCGAGGCCATGGTCGCGCTCACCGTCGATGGCTACCGCGCCGAGCTCGCCGAGACCGGCGACGTGTTCGACCACCGGGTCGCGCAGATCCAGGCATTCGAAGCCGCCGCTCATGGATAACCGTCGCCATGGATGATTGTCGATCATGTGGCTCGGCGCTCGGTGCGCCGTTCCTGCGCCTGGGCAGCCAGCCGCTGTCGAACGCGTACCTGCGGCCGGCCCAGCTCGCCCGGATGGAGCCGACCTATCCGCTCGACGTCTACGCGTGCGAGCGCTGCACGCTGGTCCAGCTCGCCGAGTTCGAGCGCGCCGCCGAGATCTTCGGCGACGACTACGCGTACTTCTCGTCGTTCTCCGACAGCTGGCTCGCGCACTGCCGGGCGTACACCGAGATGGCGCGGGCGCGGTTCCACCTCGACGCGGCGTCGTTCGTCGTCGAGGTCGCCTCGAACGACGGCTACCTCCTGCAGTACTTCCAGCGCGCGCAGATCCCGGTGCTCGGCGTCGAGCCGGCCCGGAGCGTCGCCGACGCGGCGCGCGCCAAGGGGATCCCGACCGACGTCGAGTTCTTCGGCGCGAGCTACGCGGCGCGGCTGCGCCGCGAGGGCCGGCTCGCCGATCTGCTGATCGGCAACAACGTGCTGGCGCACAACCCCAACATCAACGACTTCGTCGCCGGGATCGCCGGCGCGCTGTTGCCGCACGGCGTGGCGACGCTCGAGTTTCCGCACGTCCTGCGGATGATCGAGGGCAACCAGTTCGACACGATCTACCACGAGCACTTCTCCTACCTCTCGCTCCACGCGGTCGACGCGCTGTTCGCGCGCCACGGCCTGGCGGTGTTCGACGTCGACGAGCTCGCGACGCACGGCGGCTCGCTGCGGATCTACGCCCAGCTCGCGACCGGCCGCCACCCGGTCAGCCCGCGGGTCGCCGAGGTCGTGGCCGCCGAGCGCGAGGCGGGCCTTCATGGCCGGCAGGCCTACGCCGAGTTCGGCGAGCGCGTCCGGCGCACCAAGCGCGAGCTGCTCGCGCTATTGATCGCCGCCAAGCGCGCGGGCAAGCGGATCGTCGGCTACGGCGCGCCGGCCAAGGGCAACACGCTGCTCAACTACTGCGGGGCGCGGACCGATTTTCTCGACTACACGGTCGATCGCAACCCGCACAAGCAGGGCCGGTTCCTGCCGGGAACCCACATCCCGATCCACGCACCCGAGCGGATCTTCGATGACAAGCCGGACTACGTGTTGATCCTGCCGTGGAACATCCAGCAGGAGATCCTGGGCGCGCTCGCGGGCATCGCGGCGTGGGGCGGCAAGTTCATCGTGCCGATCCCGGAGCCGGAGATCATCGGATGAAGTTCACCGAGACGCCGCTCGCGGGTGCGTTCGTGGTCGAGATCGAGCGCCACACGGACGACCGCGGGTTCTTCGCGCGCACGTTCTGCCGCCACGAGTTCGAGGCCCACGGCCTCGACCCGCGGATCGCGCAGTGCAACATCTCCTACAACGAGCACGCGCGGACGCTGCGCGGCCTACACTACCAAGCGGCGCCGCACGAAGAGGCCAAGCTGGTGCGCTGCCTGACCGGCCGGATCTACGACGTCATCGTCGACGTCCGGCCCGCGTCGCCAACCCGGCTCGGGTGGTTCGCGGTCACGCTCGACGCGGCCCTGCGCAACGCGCTCTACATCCCGGCCGGCTTCGCGCACGGCTTTCTCACGCTGACCCCCGACGCCGAGGTGCTGTACCAGATGTCGGTCAGCTTCGCGCCCGCGTCGGCGCGCGCGCTGCGCTGGAACGATCCGGCGCTCGGCATCGTGTGGCCGGCGGAGCCCCAGGTGATCAGCGACACGGACCGCGCGCACGCGCTCGTCGCCGAGTCCGGCCATGACTGAGCGGGGGCGCGCGTGAAGTTCCTGGTCACCGGGGCGCGCGGCTTCCTCGGCGCGCGGGTCGTGGCCGCGCTCGCCGCGCAGCCCGGCGACGAGGTGGTCGGGCTTTACCGCCCGCGGGCCGGCGGCGCGGGGCCGGGCATCGCGTGCGATCTCGATGATACGCCGCGGCTCGCCGGCGTGCTGCGCGAGCTGCGCCCCGACGCGATCCTCCACCTCGCCTGGTTCACCGCGCACGGCGCCTACTGGTCGGCGCCCGAGAACCTGGGCTGCGTCGCGACCGGGCTGTCGCTGCTCCGGCTGGCCGCCGAGCACGGCTGCCGGCGGTTCGTCGGCGCCGGGACGTGCGCCGAGTACGACTGGCAAAGCGCCCAGCTGATCGAGCGCGCGACGCCGTGCGCGCCGCACACGCTGTACGGCGCCGCCAAGCTCGGGCTGTTCCTCGTCGCCGAGCGGTTCGCCCAGACCACCGGCATGTCGCTCGCGTGGCCGCGCTACGGCTTTCTGTTCGGTCCCGACGAGGCGCCGGGTCGGCTGGTCACCGGGGCGATCCGCGCGCTCGCCGCCGGCGCGGACTTCGCGTGCTCGACCGGCACCCAGGTCCGCGACTTCCTCCACGTCGACGAGGCCGCCGCGGCGACCGTGGCGATCGCGCGCAGCGCGGTGACCGGCCCGGTCAACGTCGGATCCGGCGAGGCGATGCCCGTGCGGCAGATCGTCGAGACCGTGGCGGCGCTGGTCGGTGGTCCGGCGCGGCCGCGGTTCGGCGCGCTGCCGGGCCGGCCCGAGGACCCCGCCGCGCTGATCCTCGATCTGGCGCGCCTGCACGGCGAGGTCGGCTGGCGTCCCGCGCGCAGCGTGCACGCCCAGCTGGCCGCGACCGTCGAGCGCGTCCGGGGCGAGGCGCGGGCGTCGTGACCCCGGCCTGCCCGCTGTGCGGTGATCCTCGGGTCGCGCCGTTCGTGCGGCGGATGACCGTGCCGGTGCTGCAGAACGCGCCGGCGGCGACCCGCGACGAGGCGCGCGGCCGCGCGATGGGCGCGCTCGAGATCGCCGCGTGCGAGCGCTGCGGCTTCGTGTTCAACCGCGGGTTCGACCCGGCGCGCATCGAGTACGCGCAGAGCTACGACAACACGCAGTGCTGCTCGCCGAGCTTCGAGCGCTACATGCGCGAGCTCGCCGCGGATCTGGTCGCGCGCCACGACCTGCGCGGCAAGCGGATCGTCGAGATCGGCTGCGGCAAGGGCCACTTCCTGCGCATGCTGTGCGCGGCCGGCGGCAACCGCGGCTTCGGCCTGGATCCGACCTACGTCGGCCCCGACCAGGTCGATGGCGGCGCCGTGACGTTCGTCCGCGAGTTCTACGCCGCGCGCCACGGCGGCCTGGGCGCCGACTTCGTGTGCTGCCGCCACGTCCTCGAGCACGTCGCCGATCCGATGGCGATGCTGTCGCAGGTCCGGCTGGCGGCCGGAGATCCCCGCACCTCGGTGTTCTTCGAGGTCCCCACCGTGGACTGGATCCTCGACCACACCTGCTTCTGGGACTTCTTCTACGAGCACTGCAACTACTTCAACGCCCAGACCCTGGGCTTCGCGTTCCGCCGCGCCGGGTTCGAGGTCGCGCGCACCCAGGCCGCGTTCGAGGGCCAGTACCTATGGCTCGAGGCGCGTCCCGGGCCGCCGCCCGGCGCCGTCGAGGTCGCGCCCACGGGGGTCGCCGAGTCGCTCGCCCGGATCCGCGCGTTCGAGGCCCGCGCCGAGGCCGGGTTCGCGCACTGGCAGGACCGGTTTCGCCACGCCGCGGCCCACGGCGGCCTCGCGATCTGGGGCGCCGGCGCCAAGGGCGTCACGCTCGCCAACCTGCTCGACCCCGACGCCGCGCTCATCAAGTACGTGATCGACATCAACCCCAACAAGCAGCACACCTTCGTCCCCGGCACCGGTCATCCGATCGTCGGGCCCGAGGCGCTGGCGCGCGACCGCGTCGGTCACGTGTTCATCACCAACCCCAACTACGCCGGCGAGATCCGCGCGACCATCGGCGCGCTCGCGGGCGGCGATCTCGTGATCGATTGCCTGTGAGCCGGCGCCCCGTGGCGACCCTGCCCCGGATCACCGTGGCGATGCCGACGCGCGAGCGCGCCGACGTGCTCGAGAAGGCGCTCGCCACCGTGACCGCGCAGGACTACGACGCGCTCGAGATCGTGGTCAGCGACAACTGCAGCTCCGACCGCACCCGCGAGGTCGTCGCCGCCGCCCGAGATCCGCGGATCCGCTACGTCAACACCGGCCGCCGGCTCAGCATGACCGGCAACTACGAGTTCGCGCTGTCGCACGTCCAGCCCGGCTGGGTGACGATCCTGGGCGACGACGATGGCCTCATGCCGGGCGCGCTGCACAAGCTCGCCGCGCTCGCCGGGCAGACCTCGGCCCAGGCGATCCGCTCGCGGGTGTGCAAGTACAGCTGGCCATCGGCGACCGGCGCTCCGTGGGGCCGGCTGACCGTCCCGCTCGATCGCGGCCACGAGATCCGCGAGGCCCGGCCGTGGCTCGAGCGCGTGCTCGCCGGGTCGCAGGGCTACGCCGAGCTGCCGATCCTCTACAACGGCGGGTTCGTCACCACGGATCTGGTCGAGCGCATGAAGGGCGGCACGGGCGTCGTGTACCGCTCGCCGATCCCCGACGTGTACTCGGCGGTCGCGATCTGCAGCCTCGTCGATCGCTACGCGTTCTCGCACGATCCGCTCGTGATCAGCGGGACGTCGAAGCACAGCACCGGCGCGGCGCACTTCGCGCGCGACGCCCGCGCGGCCGCGGGCTCGCCGGCCCAGCTGTTCCACAGCGAGGAGTCGATTCCGTTTCACGCCGCGCTGCCGCGTGAGCCCGATGGCGGTTACCCGATGTCGGTCCAGGCGCTGGTCTACGAGTCGTACCTCCAGACCGCGTTCTTGCGCGGCGAGCCGGCCCGCGCGCGCCACGCCGAGCAGCTCGCGGTCGTGCTCGCGGTCGGCGGCAAGAACCACGACCTCGTCGAGGCTTGGGCCCGGCGGTTCGCCCTGGCGCACGGCCTCGACTTCGCGCGCGGCGTCGCGGCGGCGTCGCGGATCAAGCGGCTGCGCCGGGTCCAGCGGCTCCCCGCGCAGCTGCGCAGCGCGCTCGACCACTGCGATCTCGGGTCGCCCGAGCTGCCGCTGCGCGATGTGTTCGAGGCGACGATCGCGGCGGCGGCGGTCCGCGCGACGATCCCCGGGCCGGTCGCGCGGCTCTCGCGGGCGGCGGCGCGCCTGATCGACCAGCGGCGCGCGGGGCGTACGGCGTAGGTCCGGGAGCGGCGGAGCCGCGCGGTGCGCCGGGCGTTGGCGCACGACGATCCCACCGGGACGTGGCATGCTGGCAGCGGATCCGCGCAGGGGGTCGCCCCGGCGCGTTGCATCCGGGGCACGGCGCCCCGAATTTGAACGCGGCGCGCGATCTGAACATCTTTGATGGCTCATGAAGATCGCGAACCTCAGCCTGGCTGCCATCGCGCTCGCGGCGTGTCACTGCTCGCATGACGCACGCGTGACAAGCGTCGCGCGCGAGCCGGCGGCGGTCGCGCCGGCAGGGCTCGAGGTGCCGCCGGCAGCGGGCGCGGTGTCGGTCAAGGCGTTCGGCGCCAAGGGCGATGGCGCGACCGACGACCGCGCGGCGTTCCAGGCCGCGTTCGACGCCGCCGCGTCGGGCAACGCCGAGCTCTACGTGCCGCCGGGCACCTACGTGATCGCCGCCCCGCCGCGCGCGCTGTTCGCGCTGGCGCTCCGCGGCACCGTGCACCTGCGCGGCGCCGGCCAGGACCGCACCGTGCTCCAGCAGGCCGCGGGCGCCGGTCCGTCGGTCCGCCTCATCAACGTGTCCGGCGATCGCATCGTGATCGAGGACCTCACGATCGATGGCAACCGCGCCGCGCAGCAGCCCAACGAGCAGCGCCACGGCCTGTTCATCACCGAGACCGGCGAGCTCGAGGTCCGCCGGGTCACCGCCCGCAACTTCACGGGCGACGGGTTTTACCTCTATCACAACGCCAGCGGGTCGCGGTTCACCAAGGTGGTGGCGACCGGCAACGGCCGCAACGGCCTCACGCTCGGCGGCATGGTCAACCACACCGAGATCCTCGATAGCAGGTTCGTCGGCAACGCCGCCCAGCAGGTCGACAGCGAGCCCGGCGGCACCAACATCGTCAGCAACACCAGGATCACCGGCTCGCTGCTCGACAGCGCCGGTGCCAGCAAGGACTACGCGCTGACCTGCTCGGGCACGGGCGGCGCCAAGGGCCACGACTGGACGGTCACCCACAACACGATCAACGGCCCGATCTTCATCGTGTGGGCCGATCACGTCACGATCGCCGACAACACCGGCACCAACACGACCCCCAAGTCGTTCATCACGGTCGACCGGTCGTCGTCGGACATCGAGATCCGCCACAACAAGCTGATCCAGGCCCAGCGCGACGCGCCGTTTCAGGCCGGCGTCTACGTCGTCGGCACCCAGGGCTCGAGCCCCGAGCGCGTCCTGATCACCGACAACGACATCGAGACCACCTACGAGCGCGGCTACGGCGTGCGCGCGACCGGCGCGATCAGCGTCGAGATCACCAACAACCGGCTGCGCGGCGCCGGGCGCCCGGCCGCCGGGTTCGCCGGCATCTACCTGCGGGCGACCCTGCCCGATCGCGACTTCCGCAGCGCGGTGATGCGCGGCAACACGATCCGCAACTTCGGCGCGCTCGGCGTCAGCGTCGTCGGCAACGGCGCGGCCAAGCTGCTCTCGGTCGACGTCAGCAACAACACCTTCGAGGACGACTCTGCGGTGCCGACGATGACCACCGCGATCTCGCTCGACGACGGCACCGGCGCCGTGCAGCACGCGCAGGTCCTGGACAACACGTTCCGCGGCGGCGTCCGCGAGCGCGTCATCAACTACCCGCGCGGCATGCGCGGGGGCGACGAGCTGACCCCCGAGATCC
>Ga0302262_10001008_pt1 | contig 11907 bp, 12 predicted proteins | sample II_Fen_E3_4_FD_194557 | JGI IMG/M metagenome (GOLD analysis project Ga0302262, IMG submission 194557) | Peat permafrost microbial communities from Stordalen Mire near Abisko, Sweden - II_Fen_E3_4 | ecosystem: Environmental > Terrestrial > Soil > Wetlands > Permafrost | place: Sweden: Abisko...
CCAGCAGTGCCGGTAAAGCCGGACTTTCCACTGAGGGCCGTCACTGGCAGCGAGTATCCAATCAATGCCAATGATTCGGACAGGCCGAATAGACCTCTCTGAGAGTGCCATCGCGAGCCCCTGATCAGCGTCAGGGCCAGATGCTCATCTCACTATCCAGGCTGCTCCAGCAACAAACCGATTCAGTGCGCGTCCGAATTCAAGTCGGGACTTAAAACACTGGGTGGTGCTGGACTTGAGTGATTCCTGCAGAAACGAAAAAAGGACCCGAAGGTCCTTTTTTCGATCGCCGCACACTTCAGTTGAAATATGCAGCGCTATGTTTGGAGCGGGAAACGAGACTCGAACTCGCGACCCCGACCTTGGCAAGGTCGTGCTCTACCAACTGAGCTATTCCCGCGTCTTGGTGTGGCGCATTCTATAGAATTCAGAAGCCCCGTCAACCCCTTGATTCAAAAAAGTTTTATTTTTTTTCCACGTCGGTCTTCAGATGCGGCCAGGCAGCCCGCAAGTACTGGACCATGGACCACAATGTCAGACCGGCAGACACCATCAGCAAGGCATACCCCATCAGGACCCAGAAGCTGAAATCCGACGGATTGGCCAGCAGGATCACCAGCGCCAGCATTTGCGCGGCGGTTTTCCATTTGCCCAGGTTGGACACCGCGACGTGCGCGCGGGCACCGAGTTCGGCCATCCACTCCCGCAGGGCAGATACAACGATTTCTCGACCGATGATGACGGCAGCCGGCAACGTGAGCCAGAGGTTGCCGTGTTCCTGCACCAACAGCACCAGGGCAACGGCAACCATCAACTTGTCGGCAACGGGATCGAGAAAAGCACCGAACGGGGTACTTTGCTCAAGACGGCGGGCCAGATACCCGTCCAGCCAGTCCGTGGCAGCGGCAAATGCGAAGACAGAGGCTGACGCCACGTAGCTCCATTGGTAAGGCAGGTAGAACAGTAAAATAAAGATCGGGATGAGCAGGACGCGTAGAACGGTAATCAGATTAGGGATATTCATCGGCACAACTGGCTACGAGGTGAGGTGGCATTCTACTCGCTGTGCAGATTTGCATAAATCAACTCTGCGAGCTTTTTACTGATCCCGGGGGCTTTGGCGATCTCGTCGATGCTGGCACGAGACAGCTCCTGCAATCCACCAAAATGTTTCAACAAATCGCGGCGACGTGTCGGTCCAACGCCGGCAACGCCCTCCAGTGTAGACGTACGTCGGGTTTTGCCACGACGGGCGCGATGCCCGGTAATAGCAAAGCGGTGAGCTTCGTCGCGAATCTGCTGGATCAAATGCAGTGCGGGGGAATCACCGCGCAACGTGAACTCGTGAGCGGCGTCATTGAGGTACAGGGTTTCGAAACCGGCTTTACGCGTTGCCCCCTTGGCCACACCGAGCAGGATCAGATCCGGTACCGCCAGCTCATTCAGCACATCTCGCGCCATGGACAACTGCCCCTTGCCGCCATCCACCAGCAGAATGTCCGGCAGTTTGCCCTCCCCGTCCTTCAGCTTGCTGAAGCGCCGGGTCAGCGCCTGGTGCATCGCCGCGTAGTCATCACCCGCCGTAACGCCTTCGATGTTGTAGCGGCGGTAATCGGACTTGATCGGGCCTTCAGGGCCGAATACCACGCAAGAGGCGACGGTTGCCTCGCCGCTGGAGTGGCTGATGTCATAGCATTCAAGGCGCTGAGGCGGCTCGTCCAGTTTCAGCACCTGCGCCAGGGCTTCAAAGCGCTCGGCAACGTGTTGGCGGTTGGCAAGGCGCGCGCCCAGTGCCTGTTCGGCATTGGTCACAGCCAATTGTTGCCAGCGTGCTCGCGTGCCACGCACCCGGTGGCTGATGGTCAATTCGCGACCACGCAGTTCGTCAATGGCCGCAATAAGTGTCGGAAAGTCGTCATGAACCACGTTGACGATCAACTCGCTCGGCAAGTCGCGCTCAGGACTGCTGATGAAATACTGACCGAGAAACGCCGCCATGACCTCGGAAACGTCCTCTTCGATACCGACCTGCGGAAAGAAGTTCTTGCTTCCCAGTACTCGCCCACCACGAACGCTGATCAAGTGAACGCAGGCACCGCCCGGATTGACGAACGCCGCGATGACATCAACATCGCCCGTCCCGCCTTCCATGCTCTGCTGATCCTGAACCCGACGCAGCAGCGAGATCTGGTCGCGCAACTCCGCGGCGCGCTCGAACTCGAGATTGATCGCCGCCTCTTCCATTGCTGCGGACAACTCGTCGCTCAGTGCATTGCTGCGACCTTCGAGGAACATCACCGAGTGTCGCACGTCTTCGGCGTACACCTCAGGCTCCACCAGGCCGACACAAGGCGCCTTGCAGCGCTTGATCTGGTATTGCAGGCAAGGGCGCGTACGGTTCTTGTAGTAGCTGTCTTCACACTGCCGGACGAAAAAGGTCTTTTGCAACAGGCTCAGGCTTTCCCGAATCGCGCCGGCACTGGGGTACGGACCAAAATATTTGCCCTTGGCCTTTTTCGCGCCGCGATGGATGCTCAAGCGCGGGAACTGGCCATCCGACAGGAAAACATAAGGGTAGGATTTGTCGTCACGCAGCAGGATGTTGTAGGGCGGACGCCATTCCTTGATCAGCGTCTGCTCAAGCAACAGGGCTTCGGTTTCGTTGGCCGTAATGGTCGTTTCGACTTGAGCGATTCGCGCCACCAACGCAGCGGTCTTGGGCGCCAGGCCGCTTTTTCTGAAGTAGCTCGACAGGCGATTCTTGAGGTTCTTGGCCTTGCCGACGTAGAGCAGGCGCGCATCGCTGTCGAACATGCGATACACACCGGGACGCCCGCTGACGGTCGACAGAAAGGCGCCTGGATCAAAATTATCAGTCATTTCAGAGGCTGGCATCGACCATGCCGTGACGAACCGCCAATAGCGTCAACTCGACATCACTGCTGATCGAAAGCTTTTCGAAAATGCGGTAACGGTACGTGTTCACGGTCTTCGGCGACAGGCACAACTTGTCGGAGATGATTTGGACTTTCTGGCAGCCGACGATCATCAGCGCGATCTGTATCTCCCGCTCCGACAAGGCATCGAAGGGAGAATCGTTGGTCGGCTGGAAGGATTTGATCGCCAATTGCTGGGCAATCTGAGGACTGATATAGCGCTGCCCGGCGAACACCAGGCGGATGGCCTGGACCATTTCCGGCAGCCCGGCGCCCTTGGTCAGGTACCCGGCAGCACCGGCCTGCAACAGCCGTGTAGGGAACGGATCGTCCTCACACACGGTCACGGCTACGACTTTGATGTCCGGATGACTGCGCAATAATTTGCGCGTGGCTTCAAGGCCACCGATACCGGGCATTTTGACATCCATCAATACCACATCAGGTTTCAGCTCACGCGCCTTGAGCAGGGATTCCTCACCCGATTCAGCCTGGCCAACCACTTGCAGGCCATCGATGTCAGCCAGCATTCGAGTAATGCCTGTACGAACGAGATCATGGTCATCGACTACTAGAACCCTAATCAAGCAGACACCTCGCGATATGGTCTTATTGGGTTGCCGACACCTTAGCAAAAAGCAACTGGCAGACCTAGCGGCAAGCGCCATATAAAAAGTTTCAATACATCTTGAAAGGCTTGTGGCAAGCGTGTTTCAGCGATGCGAACCCTCGACATCGCGCTGCATTCTCAGGAAACACTCGTCCGCGCCCACCACCTGTAGGCCCTTTCTTTCATACAAGGCTCGCGCCGGATTATTTTCAAACACGGTCAAACGCAATGCCGGGCGTCGTTCCTGGCGAACCATGGCAAATACCTGATCGATCACCCAGGAACCGGCCCCCTGCCCTCGGCATGCTTCGACGATGTGCAGTTCGCGGATGTAAAGCGCCCGGGGATCCCGACTCAGACTGACATACCCCACTCGACTGTCATCACGCATGATGATCCGGTTTTCACGCCCCATCCAGGCGGCGTCAAACGCCTCGTCCTGCCATAACAGGTCGTATCGAATGTAATAGCGCAGCATGTTCCTGCGAGTCAGTCCGCGCGAGAAATCGAGATCACCCTCCGTCGCCGCGCACCATTCGAAGCCCATCAAACCTCCCTGACCGGTACGATTTGTCCGTTCCATCCGTCAGTATCGCGTCGAGCAACGACCATCAAGTCACCGGCACCCGGTGCAGCTGCAATCAAGGCGCCGCCCGCCGACCAGATTGCGCTGCGCCCCGCCGACTCCCAACCTCCCGTGGCCCCTCCATGGTTCGCCATCAGCACGACCATCGAATGGGTTTGCGCATAACCTTTCAACAACGCCGTATCCGGGCCATAGCCCTTTTCGGTGATCAACACTCCGGCCGCGTACACGTCAGCCCCTTGCTGCGCTGCCGCAGCGGCATGGGAGGCATGGGTAAAGTCTGCACACACCGCCAGGGCGACAGTATCGGCACCGACAAGCAGCGTCTTGCCGCCATATCCGGGTGCAAATGCGACCTCTTCTCCCGGGTGCAAATGCTGTTTGCTATAGACCCCGAGTGAGCCGTCGGCGCCCAGTACAAGCGCTCCGATCAATACGGGAGCAGCGTCCGACAGACGGATCGGCATCCCGACCACCGTCGTCACCCCGACTTCCTGCGCAAAATCACGCAGCGGTTGCAGCACGGCAGCCTCCGGCGCGAGCGCCAACTGTGCTGCGAGTCCACGCTCGTAACCGGTCAACGACAACTCAGGGAACACCAGCAATTGCACGCCATGCTCGGCTGCTATCTGCATGAAGCGTTGATGCCGGGCGATATTGCCGGCAAGGTCGCCGGCAATGGAAGACGATTGGGCGGCGGCGATGATCAGAGGCGGCATGTTCCGTCCTTGTGACTTGATGTATTCGGAAACGCAGAGTGTGTCACAACCTCCAAGGCGCTCAACTGATTGAGAATGCCCTGAATCATCGATAGCAATTTCTGATTGAATCCTTGTACCTGGCTCTAGTAAGCTCGGACCATCCATCGGAGATACACCATGATCAACGCCCTCTCACCGCTTCGTACCGCCAGCGCCCTGCGCTCGGTTGCGGCTGCCCGGGTGAACGACATTTGTGCTCCGGTCAGCTTTTATTTTGGGTATTGGTTTAGCCACTGGCGCGCCTGATACCCACCCGGCGCCCACTTTAAACGGGTCGCCACCAGAGAATTCTCAACCCCCGGTCGGCCTCCCGACCGGGGGTTTTGTTTTTTCAGCACCTGACATTTTCTGCAACACACCAGACATCTTGAGGATCAACGCAATGAACTACGCCACTTATTACCGTTACGACAGTTTTACCGCCTGGCGATTTACCACCCTCCGCTCGGGACAGCCTGCCGCCTCCGATCGGTCACCCACAGGTGGCAAGCACACACACGTAGCCAATCCGGCCAATTGTCGAACACCCCAGTAGGGCCGAGTGCGCGGGAACGAACCCGCCACCTGCCCAGGAAGCCTGAACATGAACTCGTCCGTCTCTGCTCTGCCACTGTCCACCCTCAGTCCTGCCAACGAAGCGCTGACCCTGCGTCTGCCAAGCTCGTTGCAACTCAAACAGCAATTGCCACTGACCAACGCCCTGAGCCAGCAAGTCGCTGCTCATCGCCAGGCGGTTCGGGCGATCCTCAACGGTGAAGACTCCCGTCTGCTGGTCATCGTCGGCCCCTGCTCGATCCACGATCCTAAGTCCGCGCTCGAATACGCCGGCAACCTGGCCCAACTCGCCGCCGAAGTCAGCGACGAAATGCTCTTGGTCATGCGCGCCTACGTCGAAAAACCTCGCACCACCGTCGGCTGGAAAGGCCTGGCCTATGATCCGCACCTGGACGGCAGCGACGACATGGCAGGCGGCCTGACCCTGTCCCGTGAACTGATGCGTGAAATGCTCCTCATGGGGTTGCCGGTTGCCACCGAGTTGCTGCAACCCATGGCCGCCGGTTACTTCGACGACCTGCTGAGTTGGGTGGCCATCGGCGCCCGGACCACCGAATCGCAGATCCATCGCGAAATGGCCAGCGGCCTGGGCATGCCGGTCGGTTTCAAGAACGGCACCGACGGCGGGGTCGGGGTCGCCAGTGACGCCATGCGCTCGGCCGCACATCCGCACCGTCATTTCGGCGTCGATAGCCAGGGGCATCCGGCGATCATCCAGACCCCGGGCAATGCGGACACTCACCTGGTGTTGCGCGGCGGTCATGGCGGGCCGAACTACGACCGGGCCAGCGTCGCCAAAGTGCACGGCGATTTGACCAGACTGAAGATCCCGGCACGGATCATGGTCGACTGCAGTCACGCCAACAGCGGCAAAGATCCGCTGCGCCAACCGGCGGTGTTCAACGATGTGCTCGAACAGCGCCTGCAAGGCGATCGCTCGCTGATCGGCATGATGATCGAAAGTCACTTGTTCGAAGGCTGCCAGCCGCTGAGCCCGACGCTGAAATACGGCGTGTCGATCACCGACGGCTGCCTGGGCTGGGCCGGCACGCAAGCGTTGCTGCGTCAGGCCGCAGAGCGTCTGCGCGTACAACGCAGCATTCCACAACCGGTATGACCCCGACTCACCGACCCGTCTTCATCCGGAGACTGGTCGGCGGTTGGAACCCTTCAGATTTCGCGGAAAAATGGCCTACACGAAGTAGGCCATTTGTTGATTTACACTCAGCACACGCTAAAAAGCTGTCCGGACAGTCCGATCGAGACTTCATTCACATCCGAGTTCTCTCACTGTTTCTAGTCCGTTTTCATCGGGATACAGCGGCTTTTTCATACATCGCGCGGCCGTCGGAGTGCTTTAGAGTGAGGCACGACACACCTCCCTGAACGGCTGAAAGGTATGAACATGCAACGGAATGCAAACACTCAATATCCAATCCTGCTGGTCCACGGGCTTTTCGGTTTTGACCGGATCGGCACCTTCGAGCTCTTCCACGACATCAAACAGGCGCTGCGCAGTGCGGGTGCCAGGGTGTTCGTGCCACACCTGTCGGCGACCCACAGCAACGAAACCCGGGGCGAGCAGCTACTGGCTCAGATCGAACGGGTTCTGGAAGGGACCGGCGCGAATAAAGTCAACCTGATCGGTCATAGCCAGGGTGCACTCGCCGCCCGGTATGCGGGAGCGGTTGCTCCACAGTGCGTGGCCTCAGTGACGTCTGTCAGCGGGCCGAACCATGGCTCGGAACTGGCTGACTTCCTGCGCAAGGCGCTGACGCCCGGAGGTCTGCCGGAACACGTGGCGGAAACGGTCGCGACCCTGTTCGCAGACTTCCTCTCGTTACTCAGCGGTCATCGTCATCTGCCACAAAATGCCATCGCCGCGCTGAACGCCCTGAGCACCGAGGGCGTTAGCCTCTTCAACGACAAGTACCCTCAAGGGCTACCGGAAACCTGGGGTGGCAAAGGGCGGGAACTGGTCAACGGCGTTCGTTATTACTCCTGGAGCGGCATCCTGCAGGCCAGCATTCTGGACGAAGGGCTGGAGGCACTGGATCCGCTGCATGGCTTTTTGCGTGCATTTTCCCAATATTTCACCACTGAAGCGCAGCAGAACGATGGCATGGTCGGTCGATACAGTTCCCATCTGGGCACCGTCATCCGGTCCGACTATGCACTCGATCATCTCGGCACACTCCAGGCGCCAGCCGTTCAATTTGCCAAAAAAGTCGACCCGATCGACCTGTATGTGCGGCATGCCGAACGCCTGAAAAAAGCCGGTCTTTGATAAGACTCTCACTGTTCAGGCCATATGGAACGGAACTTTGAGGAGAAATAGCCCACCGAATCCGGTAGGCTCAGCACTTTGCCGAATATTGAAAGGAGTATTTCCCATGGCTAAAGCCACTGCCCGCCACATCCTTGTTGCCAGCGAAGCCAAGTGCAACGAACTCAAGGCCCAGATCGAGGCTGGCGCAGATTTCGCCGAAATCGCCAAAGCCAACTCCACCTGCCCTTCCAGCCGCCAGGGCGGTGACCTGGGTTCGTTCGGTCCGGGCCAGATGGTCAAGGAATTCGACACCGTAGTGTTCAGCGCACCGATCAACGTGGTGCAAGGTCCGGTCAAGACCCAGTTCGGTTACCACCTGCTGGAAGTGACCAGCCGTCAGGACTGATCGACGCCTGTGTTTTGCGCGCAACGGCCCGCCTTTTGGTGGGCCGTTGCGTTTCAGATACGCAATAGGCTGGCGAGGGACGCGCCGCTAGCGTACAAATTGTCGTTAACGACCACCCGGCTCTAAGGCTGACAATGCGACTGGCTTTCCCGACTTTGTTATTCACTGCCGTGGCCCTGCTGTTAGGTGCCGCCGGTGTGAATGCCGCACCACAACACGCGTTGACCGTCTACGGCGAACCGGCCAAATACCCTGCCGGTTTCAGCCATTTCGCCTACACCAACCCGCAAGCCCCCAAAGGCGGCACCATGCGCCGTTCGGCGATCGAAATCGGGCACTTCGATCATGTATTGCCGTATATCGACAAAGGCATTGGCGTCTCGCAGATTGACGGCCTGATCTACTCGCCGCTGGCCCAGCGCTCGCTGGATGAGCCCTATACCGTGTACGGCCTGGTGGCGCGGCAGATGGAACGCTCCGATGACGGCCTGTCACTGCGCTTCTACCTGAACCCCAAGGCGCGTTTCGCCGACGGCAAGCCGATCACCGCCGAAGACGTGCGCTACACCTTCGATCTATTGATGACCCAGGGCAGTCTGCGCTATCGCACTCAATTCGCTGACGTCAAAGGCGTCGAAGTCGAGGCGCCATTGACCATTCGCTTCGACTTCAAGACCAACGAAAACCGCACCCTGCCGCTGGACATCGCGACGCTGCCGGTGTTTCCCGAACACTGGTGGAAGACCCGCGACTTCGCCGGTGGCGGCGGTTACGAGCCCCCACTGGGCAGCGGGCCCTACAAGGTCAGCAAGGTCGACTCCGGGCGCAGCATCACCTTCGAGCGCAATCCCGACTGGTGGGGCAAGGACCTGCCGGTCAGCCGCGGCCTCTACAACTTCGATCATTTGAGCATCGAGTACTTCGGCGATACCGACGTGGCACGCCAGGTGCTGCGCGGGGGTGCCTATGATTACAACCGCGAGTTTTCCGCCACCGGTTACTCCATCGGTTATGAAAGCCCGGCCCTGAGCGACGGTCGACTGCAAAAAGCGCATCTGGCGACCGAAGCGCCGCAACCGAGCCAGGGTTTTGTGTTCAACCTGCAAAAGCCCATGTTCCAGGATCGCCGCGTGCGTCAGGCACTGGCCATGCTCTGGGATTTCGAATGGAGCAACCGGCAGATGATGCGCAACATGTACATCCGCCAGCAAAGTTTCTTTTCCAACACCGACCTCGCTGCCCGGCAACTGCCGGATGCCGGCGAGCGAGCGATTCTTGAACCGCTTCGCGGGCAGATTCCCGACGAAGTATTCACCACTGTGTTCGAAGCCCCCAAAACCGATGGCAGTGGCGTGATCCGCGACAAGCAGTTGCAGGCCCTGGACCTGTTGGAACAGGCCGGCTGGAAACCGGATGGCGATCAGTTGGTCAACGCCGACGGAGATCCGCTGAGCTTCACTTTCCTGGTCAGCCAGAACGGCCTGGACCGATTGCTGCTGCCCTACAAGCGCACCCTGAAACAGATCGGCATCGACATGAACATCCGCCGCATCGATTCCTCGCAGTACGTCAATCGTCTGATGAGCCGCGACTACGACATGATCGTCACCGGCTACCCGGTCACCACGTCTCCGGGGGGCGAACTGCTCAACTATTTCGGTTCGGAGGCGGCCACTGACCCAGGCTCCAACAATTACATGGTCCTGAAGAATCCAGCCGTCGATACCCTGATCAAGGGACTGGTGCGCGCCAACACCCAGGCCGACATGTTGCGCTACGCCCATGCCCTGGACCGGGTGTTGCAGTGGAACTACTACTGGATTCCCAACTACTACCCGCCGGGCACCTCCACCGTGTGGTGGAATCGCTTCGGCATGCCCGATGTGCAAGCGAGCAATGACGAAGCCATCGAAAGCTGGTGGGAAATGAGCACCACGCCCTTGACCAACCAGGAAATGACCGCCGAGCGCATCCGCCGTGGCAGACCCGGAGGACCGCACTGATGTGGACTTACATTCTGCGGCGCCTGCTGCTGATCATTCCGACGCTGGTGATCATCCTCCTCGTCAACTTCGTGATCGTCCAGGCCGCACCGGGCGGGCCGGTGGAACAGGCCATCGCCCACTTGCAAGGCATCGGCGGGGTGAGTGTCGGCGGTGGCGCCAGCGAAGCCGTGAGCGGCAGCTCCCGGGCCAGCCGCGGCCTCGACCCGCAACTGATCAAGGACATCGAAAAACAATACGGGTTCGACAAGCCGGCCCACGAACGCCTTTGGCTGATGCTCACCAGCTACGCGCGCCTGGACTTCGGCAAGAGTTTCTTCCGTGGCGCCACCGTCACCGACCTGATCCTTGAAAAAATGCCAGTGACCATTTCCCTCGGGCTTTGGGCGACGCTGATCACTTATCTGGTGTCGATCCCGCTGGGCATCCGCAAGGCCGTGCACCACGGCAGCCATTTCGATATCTGGAGCAGCACCGCGATCATCATCGGCTACGCGATGCCGGCGTTCCTGTTCGCGATGTTCCTGATCGTGGTGTTCGCCGGGGGTACGTCGCTGAACTGGTTCCCGGTGCGCGGGCTGGTCTCGGACAACTTCGAGTCACTGTCGACCCTGGGCAAGGTCGTCGACTACTTCTGGCACCTCGTGCTGCCGGTGACGGCGCTGGTGATTGGCGGGTTCGCGACCTTGACGATCCTGACGAAGAACTCGTTCCTCAATGAAATCACCCGCCAGTACGTGGTCACCGCCCGCGCCAAGGGCTTGAGCGAACGCCGCGTGCTGTATGGCCACGTGTTCCGCAATGCGATGCTGCTGGTGGTGTCGGGGATTCCCCAGGCATTTATCAGCGTGTTTTTTGCCGGCTCGCTGTTGATCGAGGTGATTTTCTCCCTCGACGGCCTGGGCCGCATGAGTTACGAAGCGGCGGTGTCGCGGGACTATCCGGTGGTGTTTGGTTCACTGTTCATCTTCACCTTGTTCGGCCTGCTGATAAAACTGGTGGGTGACCTGTGCTACACCCTGGTCGACCCGCGTATCGACTTCGCCGCGAGGAACGCCTGATGTTCAAGCTTTCGCCGTTGGGCCGTCGCCGCTTCGAACGCTTCAAGAAAAACCGCCGTGGCTGGTGGTCGCTGTGGCTGTTTGTCGGTCTGTTCATGCTGACCCTGGGCGGCGAACTGATCGCCAATGACAAGCCACTGATCGTCAGCTACCAGGGCTCGTTGTATTTCCCTGCCCTCAAGCGCTACACCGAGCAGGCGTTCGGCGGGCAACTGCCGTTCCAGGCCGACTACCGCAGCGACTACGTGCAAAACCTGATCAAGAAGGACGGAGGCTGGCTGCTGTTCCCGCCCATTCCGTTCAGTGACGACACGCCGAACTATGACCTGAACAAACCGTCCCCGAGCCCGCCTTCTAGCGTGAACTGGCTGGGCACCGACGACCAGGCGCGGGACGTGTTGGCGCGGGTGATTTTCGGCGCACGGGTGTCGATTCTGTTTGCCTTGATGCTGACCTTCGTCAGCGCGCTGATCGGCATCGCTGCCGGCGCCCTGCAAGGCTATTACGGCGGCTGGGTCGACCTCATCGGTCAGCGGCTGCTGGAGGTCTGGTCCGGGCTGCCGGTGCTGTACCTGCTGATCATTCTGTCGGGCTTCGTCGAACCGAATTTCTGGTGGCTGCTGGGGATCATGGCGCTGTTTTCCTGGCTGGCCCTGGTGGATGTGGTGCGCGCCGAGTTCCTGCGCGGACGCAACCTTGAATACGTCAAGGCTGCCCGCG